>WBZP01005493.1_pt1 | contig 12878 bp, 10 predicted proteins | sample 5204301 | NCBI WGS metagenome assembly WBZP01 (sample SAMN12412401, study PRJNA552823) | activated sludge metagenome | isolation source: activated sludge from nitrification reactor of wastewater treatment plant... | place: USA: Pennsylvania | collected 2017
TCAGACATCACCGGACGCTTGTTCGGGCGCTGCTCAAGCGAGCGGTTAAGCTGCGACAGCGCGATCACCGGCACATTCAATTCCTTGGCCAGACTCTTCAGCGAGCGTGAGATTTCGGAAATCTCGGTCGCCCTGTTTTCGCCCTGCCCCGATACCGACATCAATTGCAGGTAATCGATGATGATCAGGCCAAGCTTGCCGCACTGCCGGTGAAGGCGGCGCGCACGCGCACGCAGATCGATTGGGTTGAGTGCCGCGGTCTCGTCGATGTAGAGTGGCGCTTCGTGCATTTTGCCCAAGGCAAAGGATAGCCGCGACCACTCGTCGTCATTGAGACGACCTGTGCGCACGCGCTGCGCATCGAGCCGGCCGACCGAGGAAAGCATACGCATCGCCAACTGGGTGCCGCCCATCTCCATCGAGAAAACGGCAACCGGCAAACCGACTTCAATCGCCACATGCTCGGCCATATTCAGGGCCAACGAGGTTTTACCCATCGACGGACGACCGGCGATTATCAACAGGTCGCCCGCCTGCAAACCGGACGTTTTCAAATCGAGGTCGTGGTAGCCGGTCGGCACGCCGGTGATATCCGAAGGATTATCCCGATCATGCAACTCCTGAATCCGTTCGACCACCTGCGTGAGCAGTGGATTGATGTGCTGAAAGCCGGTCTGATGGCGGAAACCGCCTTCGGCAATGGCGAAAACCCGGGCTTCGGCCTCATCGAGTAATTGCTTCGGGTCGCGGCCCAGCGGGTTGAGTGCGCTTCCAGCGATCTCGTCGCCGGCCGTGACCAACTGGCGAAGCACCGCCCGTTCACGAACGATTTCGGCGTAACGCCGGATATTCGAAGCCGACGGCGTATTGGCGGCCAGTTCTCCGAGGTAGGCCAAACCGCCGGTGTCATCGCCTTCGCCGGCCTGATCGAGGCTTTCGGCAACCGTCACTACATCGACGGGCTTGTTACGTTCCAGCAGCTTGCGAATTTGTCGGTAAATCCGCTTGTGTTCGTCACGATAGAAATCGCCCTCTCCGACCAGGTCGGCAATCTTGTCGAACGCCGCGTTATCGAGCAATAACCCGCCAAGCACCGATTGTTCCGCCTCAATCGAGTGCGGGGGGATGCGCAGATGGGTTATCGCCGGATCGATCGACGCGTTCTGCGGAAAGGCTGAATTTGACGATTTGGCCATAAAGGATTCCGGTGCGAAAAGCGTGACGAGCAAGGGTGTGAGTTTACTCCGGGCGACACCTGTCGTGGCATCTCAAAACAAGAAAGCCTTGCACCAGGGCAAGGCTTTTTCGGCGGCAGACAGCGGGCCGTGCTTCTCTTTTACTGCTCTCCGACCACGACGACTTTGATGCTCGCCAACACCTCGGTATGCAGTGATATTTCCAGCGCTGTCTCGCCCACCGCCTTGATCGGGCCCATCGGCATGCGAATATCCGACCGCTCGATATCATAACCAAGTGCCTTCAGGCCATCGGCCACATCATGATTGCTCACCGAACCGAAGAGTCGACCATCGACGCCGGCCTTGCGTGCAACCGTAACCAATACACCTTCCAGCTTTTCGGCAAATGCTTGAGCGGCAACAAGTTTTTCAGCGGCAATCTTCTCAAGCTCAGCGCGCCGGACTTCGAACTCTTTCATCACCAGCGGGGTGGCACGCTTGGCCTTGCCTTGTGGAATCAGGAAATTGCGGGCGTAGCCGTCCTTGACCTTGACCAGATCGCCGAGGTTGCCGAGGTTGACGACCTTTTCCATCAGAATTATTTGCATCGCCGGTTCCTCGATTATTGGTGGTTATCTGAATAGGGCAGTAACGCCAGAAACCGCGCCCGCTTGATGGCCACCGATAACAGTCGCTGGTATCCCGCCTTAGTGCCCGTCAGGCGTGCCGGCATGATCTTGGCATTCTCGGCGATGTACTCCTTGAACAGGTCGACATCCTTGTAATCGATGCCGTCCATCTTCTCGAGACTGAAGCGGCAAAACTTGCGGCGCTTGAACAACCCGCTACCACGTTTTTTGACGTTCTTGTCATCTTTTTTCTTGAAAAACCTACCCATTTTCATTTCCTTCGACAAATTCAATCGTGATCACATGTAATCTCAGCTGTTTGCTGTTCCGGCTACTGGCGGCCATGAAGCCCGTCAAGTGAACCATCGCTCCCGGAGTCGCTGCCTGCAGCCACTTGGCTGCATCACCCAGACCGATGGCCCGAATCTCACACTCAACCCGCCTTGGCCTGTCCGCCTCGATCTGATCCGACTGGTGCCTGACAACGCATTCCGTAACCGGAACGGAGGCCGGAGTGTACCGTAGCGCCTTGCGCTCGATCAGGATTCCAGTGAGTTCGACGCGGTTCAGCTGCGCCTCAACATTCAGTCAATCGACTCGGCTTCGACTGCGGCTTCCACTGCAACCCCATCGCGTGCCTCCATCATCGACTTGGATTTCTCTTCCTTCATCATCGGCGACGGTGTCGTCACGGCTTTCTTCATCTTGATGGTGAGATGACGCAGAACGGCATCGTTGAATTTGAAGCCATGTTCAAGTTCGGCCAGCGCTTCGCCATTGCATTCAATGTTCATCAGAACATAGTGGGCCTTGTGCAATTTCTGGATCGGGTAAGCCAGCTGACGGCGCCCCCAGTCTTCAAGGCGGTGAATCTGGCCGCCGTGCGTGGCCACCAGGGCCTTGTAACGCTCAACCATGGCCGGAACCTGCTCGCTCTGGTCCGGATGGACGATAAAAACGATTTCATAATGGCGCATGAACACTCCTTATGGTTAAAGCCCCCCTTCATGCGATAGGTGGGGCAAGGTGGAAAAGCCGGCTATTATAGCTGACTTATTGCTTGAGGATCAATGCCATTCGCCGTGACGCGTGCGCGCGCAAACGATGGGCCGCAGCGCCCGATCCGGACGAGACACCTCCGGCGAACCCCGCGCAACCGACGGCATTGCTGCGAAAAAAACTCTCCCGTCGAATCGAGTGCATGACATAGTCGGCACACTCGACTCTTGGGAGAGTCGGCTTACCCGCCCTATATCAGGCCGGCTTGCTCGCCAGCGCCAGCTGGAGCTGTTCAAGCGCCGCCGGATCCTCAATGGTCGTCAGATCGCCCGGATCACGTCCTTCTGCCAGCGCCTGGATGGAACGACGCAACAGCTTGCCGGATCGGGTTTTCGGCAACACACTCAAAAAGTGCACCCGGCTCGGGCGTGCAATGGCGCCCAGGCTGTCGTCCACCTGCTTCATCACCGCTTTTTCAAGCGCGGCGCGAAGCTCCGGCGTGGCGATCGAAGCGGCATCCTTGACCACGGCAAAGGCCATCGGCATCTGGCCCTTCAACTGATCGGCGACGCCAACCACAGCCACTTCGGCAATCGCGGGATGGCCCTGGATCGACTCTTCGATTTCGCGCGTTCCAAGGCGATGGCCCGCGACGTTGATGACATCGTCGGTACGGCCAAGGATGTAGTGATATCCGTCTTTGTCCTTGATGCCCCAGTCGAACGAGGAATAGACCTGCGGCTCCCTGAACAAGGTGAAGTAGGTTGAAACGAAGCGGGCATCGTCGCCCCAAACTGTCGAAAGACAACCCGGTGGCAGTGGCGGCACAATGGCCACAATACCCTTTTCATCCGGATCGCAGATGGTGCCGTCCTCGCGGAAAATCTTGAGGTTGTATCCATAGACCGGGAAACTGGGCGTCCCGAAACGGATTTCGGTTTTCTCGACACCTGGCATCGCAGAGAGGATCGGCCAGCCGGTTTCGGTCTGCCAGTAATTGTCGATCACCGGCAAGCCGAGTTCGCCCATGATCCACTCGTGGGTAGGCTGGTCGAGTGGTTCACCGGCCAGGAACAGGTGCTTCAGCGAAGACAGGTCATACTTGTGCATGTACGAGCTGTCATGCTTCTTCAGGACGCGAGCCGCAGTCGGCGCCGAGAACATGACATTGACCTTGTACTTCTCGACAATCTTCCACCAGATGCCTGGATCGGGACGCAGCGGAGTTCCCTCGTACATAATGGTACACATGCCGGCAATCAGCGGCCCATAAACGATGTACGAGTGGCCAACGACCCAGCCGATATCGGAAGTCGAAAAATAGGTCTCGCCCTCCTTACCGCAGTAGATGTTCTTAATCGACGAGGCCAGGGCCACAGCATAGCCGCCAGTATCGCGCTGCACACCCTTCGGCTTGCCGGTGGTGCCGGAGGTATAAAGAATGTAGGAAGGCTCGGACGACTCCAGCCAGGTGATCGGCACTTCGGCGTCCATGAATTTCGCGCGTAAGGTCGCATAATCGACATCGCGCCCTTCGACTTTGTTGAACCCTTTGTCGAGGCCACGATCAACCATCAACACCTTGGCCGGCTTGTGTTCTGCGAGTGATATGGCTTCATCCAGAAGATGCTTGTATGGAACCGCCTTGCCAGCACGCATGCCAGCATCCGAGGAGACGATCAGCTTTGGCGTGGCATCGTCGATACGTGTGGCTAACGATCCGGAAGCAAAACCTCCGAAAACGACCGAGTGAATAGCACCGATACGGGTGCAGGCCAGCATGGCGAATGTGGCCTCGGCGATCATCGGCATGTAGATCAGAACGCGGTCGCCCTTGCCAACGCCAAGGCTCTGCATAACGGCCGCCGTGCGCATGACTTCCTTTTTCAGATCGGCGAAGGAATACACAACTTCCTGGTCGGTTTCCGTCGAGATAAAAACCAGCGCACGGTCATTCGGACGCTTGGCCGCATGACGATCAACAGCGTTGTAGCATATATTTGTGAGGCCACCGACAAACCATTTGGCAAATGGGGGCCTGGAAAAATCAAGCGTCTTCGTAAAAGGCTGGTGCCAGTCGATCAGCTTGGCCTCTTCCGCCCAGAAAACATCCGGGTTGTCGATGGATTGTTTGTGAAATTCCTTGATTGTCGTCATAAATTTTCCTTTTTGCTGATACTGCACTACCTGCACTAATGGTTACTAATCCTGCCCGACGTCTTGTCCCTTCTGCGCCGGGTCAAGCAAGCACTTCTCGATATCTGCCATGGGCAGACCCAACTTCAACTCCCGTTCCAACAAATTCAACAAAGGCAGCACCTGACTGCCCAGTACGTTCAGGTGCGGCATAACCTCGCTCTCATTACCGGCCCTGATCAGGGCAATGGCATCCTCTAGCCGCGGCACTGGCGCTTCCGACATCGGCTGCACTTTACAGGCGATGACCCGGTTGCCACCAGACTGTTGCGCCAACTTCAGACGCGCGCCGGCAAGTTCGACCAGCGCGCCCGCTGAAGTCACCCCATCTACCGGGGAATTGCTGACACCGACACTGACCGATAAGTTCAACCGCTGCCCATGCACCGCGATATTTGCCACCCGTATGGCTTCGCGCAAACGATTGCCGAAAGACTCGCAGGCGGGAAAAGGCGTTCCCGGCGAAATGACCACCAGCCGGCTTCCGGAAAAATGTCCCAGACTGTCTTCCTTGCGCACCTTGCTAATCAGCATGGCGATAAAACGTTGCTGCAACTGATTCAGCACATCGACGCCATGCTCTTCGCGTATGGCGCCTACGTCATCGAAACCCATGACGATGGCGCTAACCTCGCTGTTATGCCGCATGGCATGCGACATCGCCTGAGCCGCCTGCAGCTCGACGTATTTTCGCGTGAACAGCCCCGTCTCCGGATTCTGGACATGCTGTTCAAGGTTTTCCTTGAGTTGATTCTGCGCTTCGGAAAGCTTGAGCAACGAATCGATCCGTCCCAACAATTCCGTTCCACCGGTGCTGCGGCTGATGAAGTCCGACGCGCCGTGGGATTTGGCGCGTGCCAGCACCTCATCGTTGTCGCCGGAAATCATCAGCATCGGCATTTGGGCCAGCCGCGGCAACCGTGAAGAACGCACGCGAACCAGCAAGCCGTCGCCATCGAGCACCGGCAGTGAAAGCGAACAGATCACCAACTGAATCGATTGATCCAGAACCAGGACCTGCCAGGCGGCTTCACCGTTCGATTCCTCGCGAAAATCGTAGCTATCGCGAATATGCTTGATGATCATCGCGCGCACCATACGCGACTCATCAACAATCAGCACTCGGGGCAACTGGGTCACATGATTCATTCTTGACTCAGTCCGTAGTGGGCCGGAACGATATCACGCTGCATGCCACGACGCCAACTAGGCACCAGCCACATCAACAACAACACGGCCGCGCGCCTTGCCTTTCAGAAAGCTGTCAAACACGCCCGGCAATTCATCGAAACGTACACGGTGGGTCATTTCCAGCAAGTGTCGAGGTCGCAGGTCATCACCCAAACGTTTCCAGACGCGACTGCGGTAAGGCTCGCCAATATAGCCGGAATCGATGCCCAGCAAGCTGACGCCGCGCAATATGAAGGGCATGACGGATGAATTGAACGAGCCACTGGCCGCCATACCGATACTGGCAATCGTTCCGCCCTGCTTCATCGTGCTGGCTATCCACGCCAGCACATCGCCGCCCAGATTATCCACCGCGCCAGCCCACAGCGTCTTGTCGAGCGGGCGGATACGCGACAGGTCGAGCGCAGGTCGGTACATGACATCAGCAGCACCCAAGCGCTTGAGGTAATCAAATTCGGCTTCCTTGCCTGTTAATGCAGTCACCTTATAGCCCAGTTTGGCCAGCATATCGACGGCCAAACCGCCCACTCCCCCAGTCGCCCCATTGACGATGACCGGCCCCTTGGCCGGGGTAAGGCCGTTTTCCTCCATCCGAACAATCCCCAAAGCCGCCGTAAAGCCCGCCGTACCCAGGGACATCGCTTCGAGCAGCGTAAGGCCCGCAGGCAAGGGAAACACCCAGTCCGCGGGAATGCGGGCGTACTCGGCGTATCCGCCGTGGTGCGCAACGCCAATGTCGAAACTTGTCGCAATCACCGGATCGCCGGGACTGAAACGCGAATCGGTACTGCCCACGACAGTCCCGGACAGATCGATACCGCCGACGCAGGGGAAACGACGAATGATTCGCCCGGCACCGGTCGCGGCCAAAGCATCCTTGAAATTGACGCTGGAATAAGCGACCTTGATCGTCACCGCGCCGGCATCCAGCTGGTTTTCGTCCATGACGACGAAATCCGCCCGCGTCTTTCCATCAACTTCATTGATCTGATAAGCCTTGAAGGGCTCCATGAACACTCCTTGCCGAGATTGCAATTAGCCGAGGCCGCGGCCCAATTGGGTGTCGCCAATGCACATCCGGCGATTATAAGCATAAAACCATTTCACCAGCACCCCTAGCGTTAGCCGACATCAGAATTACAAAGACACTATTAATCATGTGGTTACGCCGATACTCCCGGAAAATGCCGTCGGCGGACGCTATCACAAGGGTTTACAGACGACATTTTTTCTTTTAGATTGCCGACCCATGACTTATAGAAGACTTCTCTCGGCCCTGCGCTCTGCGCTTACCGGCGCCGCCATGATTCTTGTGATTGGCACGGGCACAGCACATGCCGCCGACCAACAACAGGCATCCAACGACGAGCCTTCGCTGCTTGAGCGCTACACGAACCATGCCCAGGATCTGATTCTCAAAGGTCTGGAGCTGGTCGGCATCAATTATCGCCGCGGCGGTACCGACCCCAACAGCGGCCTCGATTGCAGCGGCTTTGTCCAGACCGTGTTCAAGGATGCTGTGGGTATCCTTCTGCCACGTACGGCGCACGAGCAAAGCGAAATCGGCAACGTGGTCGACAAAACCGAACTCAAGGCAGGCGATCTGGTTTTTTTCAACACCATGCGTCACGCCTTCTCGCATGTCGGCATCTACCTTGGGGACAACCGCTTCCTGCACGCACCGCGCAGCGGTGCTGAAATCCGGGTTGAGGACATGAACCAGGGTTACTGGATCAAGCGCTACAACGGAGCACGTCGTATCATCGAACGCTGAAACCCGCTCTATGGTTTGCCAGGTTGACCGGGACGCGCAAGCGTCCTTTTGTTTGGCGGGTACTCCGCGATGTCCGTTCACGGCACAGCCGACAGCAAACCGGCGCCAGCTTGCGCTCCCATGGCAACTGAATCAGGATGCGAACATGCACGCTTTGGGAACGCCACATGACATCGAATCAAGCGCTCAACTTGGCGCATCGAACGCGCAATCCGCGGCCAACGGATATATTTGCATCGTACCCTGGCACCAGAACTTCTACTTCCGGCGATGATTCCCTGGCTTGACAGCAACACTGCTTTTCCCTCGCTCGAACTCGCCCTGAGCGAACCGAATGGCCTGCTCTGCGCGGGAGGCGACCTGTCGCCGCAACGCATCGTTCAAGCCTACCGCCAAGGCATCTTCCCCTGGTTTACCGAGGGCGAACCCATCCTGTGGTGGAGCCCCGACCCGCGCATGGTTCTCGTGCCCTCGGAGTTCAGAGTTTCACGATCGCTGCGGCGCACCTTGCGAGCCAGCAAATACCAGGTTCGGCTCGACTGCGATTTCCGATCCGTCATCGATGCCTGCGCCAGAGCCCGGCGCATTGGCCAGGCCGGCACCTGGATCACCGACGAAATGCAGACTGCTTACTGCACGCTGCATGAACTCGGTTATGCCCACTCGGTCGAAGTGTTGTTTGACCACCAACTGGTTGGCGGGCTGTACGGCCTGGCCATCGGTAAAATGTTCTATGGGGAATCGATGTTCTCGCACGCCACCGACGCCTCGAAAATTGCCCTCGCGCACCTGGTTCGCCTGCTCGATTCACTGGATTTCGGCCTGATCGATTGCCAGATGAACACGCCGCATCTGGCATCGCTGGGAGCCCGTGAAATACCGCGCCGTGATTTCACGGCCCGATTGCATGAACTCACCGCCTTCGCTCCAATCCGTGGCCGTTGGCCAGGTGACGGCGCAAATCAGGCGTGGGACTGGTAGCATGCTGAGAATTGGGCCAAACTGCCTGAACGCTATATGAGGCGAGTTGGCATCTCGCTTGTATAGCCGATCAATGTTTACTGGATGACCAACGGCGATGTCTCATCTCAACGACTCCGAACTCCCCTTCTCACTCTTGCAGTTCTACAGCACGGCCGCCTACCCGTGCAGCTACCTGCCCGGCGAGCGCGCCATGTCCGAGGTGGCCACGCCGACACACCTGATCACGACCGAAGTCTACGGCGAACTGGTACGCAGAGGCTTCCGACGTAGCGGTGTCTTCACTTACCGCCCTAACTGCGAAGGCTGCCGCGCCTGCATACCGGTACGTCTGCCGGTCGAACGCTTTGCCCCCAACCGCAGCCAACGGCGCTGTCTCAAGGCGCACGCTTCGCTGCACGCCCGCGAACTGCCCCTTATGTATTTCGACGAGCATTACCGCCTCTACTTGCGCTATCAGGCGGCACGGCACCTTGGCGGCGGCATGGATCAGGACAATCACGAACAGTATTCGCGTTTCCTGCTGCAAAGCCGCGTGGACAGCCGACTGATCGAGTTCTCCGAGAACGGCGAGCTGCGCATGGTTAGCATCATTGACGTGTTGAATGACGGCCTGTCCTCGGTATATACGTTCTACGACCCCGATGTTAAGGGCGTCAGTCTGGGTTCCTACAACATCCTCTGGCAAATCGCCCAGTGCACGGCAAACAACTGGCCTTACTTGTACCTGGGCTACTGGATACGCGACAGCCGCAAGATGGCCTACAAGGCCAACTTCCGCCCGATCGAAGGGCTCATCGACGATGCATGGCGTGAATTCGATGCGTCCGACGAAAATGCAGGAAACCGTTGAGCCTTAGCCGTCTGTCGAAACAGACCGAACGGCTGCCACAAAAAGAAGAACCCAATCCATGTGTAAATCATCCCGAAACACTCGCCGAAATCGCACCTTGAGCGTACAAAGGCGTCTGTCTTCATTTCCTGGAATATGACGTGCTGATAAATTGTGTTGCCTACCAAAACGGATCGCGCCTGGCTGATTTGCCGGTCGAGGAAATCAGCGACTACCTGACCAAACCGGGCTGCTTCGTCTGGGTGGCTTTGTGCGACGCGACCCCGCAAGAGCTGGACCAGATGAAGGAAGAGTTCAATCTTCACGAACTGGCCGTGGAAGACGCCCGCCACGGCCACCAGCGCCCCAAGATCGAGGAATACGGCGACTCGGTGTTCGCGGTCATGCACCAGCTGGAACTGGATCAAGGTGAGTTCAGCGTCAGCGAGGTGAATGTATTCGTCGGACGTAATTTTGTGCTGTCCGTGCGGAACCATAGCAAGCAGCATTTTCTGGCGGTACGCGAACGTTGCGAGCGCGAACCCCAGTTGCTTGAACATGGGGCCGGGTTCGTCTTTTATGCGCTGATGGATGCCGTGGTTGACCGCTACTTCCCCATCATGGATGGGCTGGAGTCCGAACTCGAAGAAATCGAGGAGCAAATCTTTGGCCGGAGTTCAGCGCGCAGCAGCATCGAGCAGCTCTACGCCTTGAAGCGCAAAATCACCTTCCTCAAACATGCGGTTGCCCCCCTGATGGAAGCGGCCGGCAAACTGTTCAGCGGTCGCGGGCCAGTCGTGTGCGCCAATAGCCGTGACTATTTCCGGGACGTCTATGACCACCTGACCAAGATCAACGCCTCGCTCGACACCATCCGTGACACCATCGGCACGGCCATTCAGGTCAACCTGTCGATGGTAACGATCGAAGAAAGCGAAGTGAATAAGAAACTGGCGGCCTGGGCCGGAATATTCGCCGTCGCCACCGCCTTTGCCGGCATCTGGGGGATGAACTTCAAGACCATGCCCGAACTGCAATGGGAATACGGTTATCCCGTGGCGCTCCTGACTATCAGCCTGACCTGTTTCTTTCTCTATACCCGCTTCAAACGCGCCGGATGGCTGTGAGGAACGGTCTCACGGGAATTCTGGCGATGTGCCGGCCCGCATTTCCGGCTCAACCACGGACAGTCATCGAGCCGAGCACGGACGAAACTGCGCCACCTAAATAACGACTTGCGACCCCAACTCCACCACCCGGTTCGAGGGAATTTTCAAATAAGCCGTCAGGCTGCTGGCGTTGCGGAACATGGCAGAGAAGATCAAGACACGCCAGTAACTCATTTCCTTGCCAAAGCCGGCAATCAGCGTTTCTCGACCGAGGAAGAAGGAGGTGTCCATCATGTCGAATTCCAATCCGTAATGCGCGCACATTTCAAGCGCAACCGGAATGTCGGGCTCGTCCTTGAATCCATAATGGACCGTCACCTGCCAAAATCCTTCGTCCAATTTAACTACTTCCACCCGATCCACCTCGGGCACATAAGGGACGTCGAAGATGCGGATGGTCACAATGACCATCCTTTCGTGCAGTACCTTGAAGTGTTTCAGGCTGTGCAGCATTGACCGCGGCACACCCTGCGGTCTGCCAGTCAGGAACACAGCCGTTCCCGGCACTCGCGTTGTTCCGCCTAGCGCAAGGCTGGCGATAAACGGGGCGAGATCGATCGCATCCTGCCCCAGCTTGATGTGCATCAGCGCACGACCCCGTTTCCAGGTGATCAGCAAGATAAATATGGCGAGGCCAAAGATGATGGGAAACCACCCCCCGTCGAGAATTTTGATCGAGTTGGCGGAAAAAAATGCCAGATCAATCAACACAAAGGGCAGTACACCAAGGGCAGACCGCCACGGTTGCCACCCCCACAACCAGCGGGCAACGACAAAGGCCAGGAAATTGGTGATCAGCATGGTGCCGGTAACCGCGATGCCGTAGGCGGCAGCAAGACGACTCGAAGAGCCGAAACCAATAACCAGCGCAATGACCGAAACGAGGAGCATCCAGTTGATTGCCGGAAGGTAGATCTGTCCAATCTCGCTGTCGGACGTATGCTGCACTTCAAGGCGTGGCGAATAGCCCAGTTGCATGGCCTGCAAAGTGATCGAAAAAGCGCCCGAAATCACCGCTTGCGAAGCAATGACGGTGGCCGCAGTGGCCAGGCCGACGAGCGGATAATGCGCCCAGCCAGGCGCCAGCAGATAGAATGGGTTCTCGATCGATTCCGGCTTGCTTAAAAGCAAAGCACCCTGACCAAAATAGTTGATTAGCAACGCGGGAAGAACAAGCGCAAACCAGGCCACCTGGATTGGCTTGCGACCGAAATGTCCCATGTCGGCATACAACGCTTCGCCCCCGGTGAGGACCAGCACCACCGCACCAAGCGAGAGAAAACCCAACCCCGGGTCGGCTATCAGGAACGAGACGCCCCAAATCGGGTTAAGCGCCCGCATCACGTTAGGCTCCGCAATGATATTGATCGCACCCAGTACCGCCAACACGCCGAACCAGAGCAGCATCACCGGCCCGAACAACTTGCCGACGCTGGCCGTACCGTGGCTTTGAATAATAAACAGGAAGACCAGGACCACCAGGGCCAGCGGAATGATGTAAGGCTTGAAAGCCGGAGTGATCACCTCCAGGCCCTCGACCGCCGAAAGCACCGAAATGGCTGGCGTTACCACACCGTCGCCGTAAAACAGTGCGGCCCCGAACAACCCGAGCATGACGATGACCTGATGACCACGCGAGCCTTCCCTGATGTTGCGCAATGCAAGGGCCATCAAGGCAATGATTCCCCCCTCGCCCTTGTTATCGGCACGCATGATGAACAAGACGTACTTGCCGCTGACCACCACCATCAGCGCCCAGAAAACCAGCGACAGTATGCCGAGCACGTTTTCCGGCGTAATCGGTACGGGATGGTGCTCGCTGGAAAACACCTCCTTGAGCGCATAGAGCGGACTGGTACCGATGTCGCCATAGACTACGCCAAGTGCAGCGAGTGCAAGATTGTTGAATCGTGTTTTGTCTGCGCGGGG
>WBZP01005495.1_pt1 | contig 12876 bp, 12 predicted proteins | sample 5204301 | NCBI WGS metagenome assembly WBZP01 (sample SAMN12412401, study PRJNA552823) | activated sludge metagenome | isolation source: activated sludge from nitrification reactor of wastewater treatment plant... | place: USA: Pennsylvania | collected 2017
CGTCGCCCTGGTCACGGCGGCCAGTGTGTTCGCCGCCTCGATTGCCGCGCAGATCAAGCGCACGGTCGGCGAGACCTTTCTCGGCGACTACGTCGTGAACTCCACCAAGGGCTCGGCGGTCAGCTTCAACCCGACGTTCGTCGACGAACTGAACCAACTGCCCGAGGTCGGCATCGCCACCGGGCTCGGGTTTGCCAGCGTGGAGTTCGCCGACGGCAAGCCGGCGTTCGGTCAGTTGTTGGATCCCCGGACTGCCGGGCCGCTGCTGAACTACGACTTCGTCGCCGGATCGTTCGCCGCGCTGGACCGGGCCGGGATCCTGGTCAGCGAGGGCGAGGCGACGCGCAAGCGTCTGGTGCTGGGTTCGACCGTTCCGGTGCGGGTCCAGACCAAGGTGGTCCAACTCACCGTCCGCGGCGTCTACCGCACCTCGCGCATCGGCCAGGCGCGGGTCTACCACCGCGATCTGCTGCGCGGCACGGGCGTGCAGGACACCCGCGGCGTGGTGGTGTTGACCAGGGCGCCCGGGGTGAGCGATGCCCGGTTCCGTGAGGTGGTCGGCGCCGCGGCGCGCCAGTACGGCATCGGCGAGCTACAGGACCGGGACGAGTTCATCGCCAGCCGCGCCGACATCGTCGATCAGAGCCTGACCTTCATCTACGGCCTCCTGGCGCTCAGCGTGGTGATCGCGGTCTTTGGCATCGTGCTGACCTTGCTGCTGGCGGTGTACGAGCGCCGTCGGGAGATCGGCTTGCTGCGTGCGGTGGGGATGACTCGCCGTCAGGTACGTGCCACGGTTCGCTGGGAGAGCGTGATCACCAGCTTGTACGGGGCCGCGGTCGGCGTGGTGATGGGGCTGCTGCTCGGCTGGGTGGTCATCCTGGCGCTGCGGGACCAGGGCTTGACGACCTACAGCGTGCCCGCCGGGCGGATCGTGCTGATCCTCGCGCTGTCGTTCGCCATCGGTGTGGCAGCGGCCATCATCCCCGCCCGGCGGGCGACGAAGCTGGACGTGCTCGCCGCCATCGCCAGCGAGTGACGGCGATACTGGTGGGATGACCGACGCCTCACCCGCTGGATACTCGGGCACGCCGCTGCCCAAGAAGCTGGGGATCACCGGTGATGTGGTGTTCACCGTGATCGACGCGCCGTCGGGGTTTGCCGACACGCTGGGCGACACGGGTGAGGGCGTGTGGCAGCGCTCGCTCATGGCGCCGCTCGATGTCGTGATCGCGTTCTTCACCCAGCGGCAACGCCTGGTCGCCGCGTGGCCCAAGCTCACCGCCGCGGCCGAACCCAACGGCGGGGTGTGGGTCTGCTGGCCGAAGAGGACCTCCGGGGTGGCGACGGACCTCACCGAGGATGTGTTGCGCGAGGAACTGCTCCCCAGCGGCTGGGTGGACAACAAGGTGTGCGCCATCGACACCACGTGGAGCGCGCTGCGCTTCGTCCTTCGCAAGGAGCGCCGGCCGGGCCGGTCCCGCTGAACGCGGCCGTGCCCGGACCGTCCGGCCCGGGCACGTCGCCAACGTGACAGCGGTGCTAGTTGACGACCCGGCACTCGCTCGGGTTGTACGTCTTGTTGGCGTAGAAGCCGCCCGAGAAGTAGAAGCCGTCGGAGGTGCAGTAGTCGCCCGACCATTCGTCGTGGCGAACGTAGGCCCAGTGCCGGGCAGAGAACCCTGGCTTGTACTTGATGCACGACATCCGCGTGTTCCACGCCGTGCGAGCCTCTGCAAACTCGCTGACGTCGTTGCACGAGGTGCCGACCACTCGCAGCGGGAGGGCTGCCCAGGTCGTGCCTTGATCGTTGCGCCACTTGTGGTCGGATGCGGCGGCGTTGGCTGGTGATGCGACGGCGCCGGCGCCGATGCTGATGGTCAGCGCCGCGAGCGCGGCGTTGATGGTCTTGCGTGTCATGGAATGCCCCTTCATTGATGATCTGTGGTGCTCCACAGATGCCCGTCAGTTGCTGATGATACGCACGCCCCGTGTTCGCGGTTCCACCCCCCCCGAGACCACCCGACGCCGATCGGAACCTGACCCTCGTTTGTTCACTCACACTCCGGTGGGACTGGAGATCAGGTGAACAAACCCAGGCTGGCGGGCTCGGGTTGTACCCGGTTCACCCAGTCCACCTGCGTCACCCGGTTCGCTCTGAAACGGTCCGGCCCGTTTGTTCACTCACACTCCGGTGGGACTGGAGATCAGGTGAACAAATCGTCTGGGCCGTCGGTGGGGGGCAGGCGGGCTTGACGGCGCCGGCTCGGCCGATCGCGACGGCGCGTCGCGTCGCAGACGACCGGGGGATCCACGTCGGAGCGTGGGAGGCGGGTACCGTCACTCCGGTGAATGCGCCGACACTGACCGGGTTGACCGCTGCCGAGGTGGCCGAGCGCGTCGCCAGGGGGCAGACCAACGAGGTCCCCGATGCCCCGAGCCGATCCACGTGGGGCATCATCCGGGCCAACGTCCTGACACCGGTCAACCTGATCGTGGCGATCCTTGCCTCCCTGGTGCTGCTGGCCGGCTCGCCGAAGGACGCCCTGTTCGGCGCGCTCATCGTCGTCAACAGCATCATCGGGATCATCCAGGAACTGCGTGCCAAGTGGTCGTTGGACGCCCTGCGGGTGGTCAGCGCGCCGCGGGCTCACGTGATCCGAGACGGTGAACGCCTGGAGATCGCTGTCGAGCAGTTGGTCCTGGACGACCTGGTCGAGCTGCGTGCCGGGATGCAGGTGGTTGCCGATGGCGAGGTTCTGGTCACCGACAACTTGGAGATCGACGAGTCACTCCTGACCGGCGAGGCCGACCCGATCGACAAGCAGGTGGGCGATCGGGTCATGTCCGGCAGCGCGGTGGTGGCCGGCACCGGCGTCGTCCGCCTGACCGGGGTCGGGGCCGAGAACTACGCTGTCAAGCTGGCCGAGGAAGCCCGCAAGTTCACGCTGGTCAACTCCCCGCTGCGCAACGACGTCAACAAGATCGTCAAGCTCGTCGGTTGGGCGATCATCCCGGTCGGCATCCTCCTGGCGAGCAGCCAGTTCCTGCGCCTCGACCAAGGATGGCGTACCGCCGTGGTCAAGACGGTCGGCGGGCTCATTGGCATGGTGCCCGAGGGCTTGGTGCTGATGACCAGCGTGGCCTTCGCCGTTGGCGTGGTCCGCCTGGCCAAGAAGCGCTGTCTCGTGCAGGAGCTCCCGGCCATCGAGGTGCTCGCCCGTGTGGACGTGCTGTGCGCCGACAAGACGGGCACCATCACCGAAGGGGCGCTCGCTCTGTCGGGCGCCGAACCGGTGGGTGAGACCGCCCAGTCGACCATCGACGACGTGCTGCGGGCGATGGCCACGCTGGACCCGGACCCCAACGCCACGCTCCAAGCGGTCCGCCAGGCGTATGGAACCACCTCGGCGTGGTCGCTCACCGGGCGCGTGCCGTTCTCGTCGGCGCGCAAGTGGAGCTCGATGGCCTTCGCCGACCACGGCACCTGGGTGTTCGGGGCGCCGGAGAACGTCCTCGGCGCGGCCTACGCCGGTGACCTGCGCCAGCGCATCATCAGTCACGCCACCGACGGAAAGCGGGTGCTGGTGCTGGCCAGCTCGACCGCTACACCGTCGGAGGGCGCAGAGCTGGGCGAGATCCATCCCGCGGCGATCGTGCTCTTCGAGGACATCGTCCGCCACGACGCCCCGGACACGCTGCGCTACTTCGCCGACCAGGGCGTGACGCTGAAGGTGATCTCCGGCGACAACCCGGTCACCGTCGCCGCGGTGGCCAGGCGCGCCGGGCTGGTCGGCTGGGACTCCAACCGGGACGCCCGTGATCTGCCCGCTGACATGGACGGGGCCGAGTTCGCCAACGACGTGCTGGCGACCAGCGTGTTCGGCCGCGTCACCCCCCAGCAGAAGCGGGCCATGGTTCGCGCCCTGCAGGCCAACGGGCACACCGTGGCGATGACCGGGGACGGCGTCAACGACGTGCTCGCCCTGAAGGACGCCGACTGCGGGGTGGCGATGGCGTCGGGCAGCGAGGCGTCCCGCGGGGTGGCCCAGTTGGTGCTGATGGACAGCAACTTCGCCGCCCTACCTCCGGTGGTGGCCGAGGGCCGCCGGGTGATCAACAACATCGAGCGTGTGGCCAGCCTGTTCCTGGCCAAGACCACCTACTCGCTGATCCTGTCGCTCTTGGCCGGCGTGTTCGCCTTCACCTACCCGCTGCGGCCCATCCATCTCACCCTGCTGAGCTGGTTCACCATCGGCATCCCGGCCTTCTTCCTGGCCCTGGAACCCAATGCCGAACGGGTCCGGGTCGGCTTCCTCTCACGTGTCCTGCATCGCGCCGTGCCCACCGGGATCGTCGTTGCCGGCATGGCGCTGGCGGTGTTCCAGCTCACCCAGCTGGACTCCTCGATCGACGAGGCCCAGGCCAGCTCGATGGCGGTGCTGGCAGCCGGGTCGATCGGGGTGCTCTACCTCACCCGCGTCGCTCGGCCGTGGAACCCGCTGCGCATCGCCCTGGTCTCGGCGATGGCAGCGGGTATCGCAGTGGCGTTCATGGTCCCCTTCGGGCGGGAGATCTTCGAGCTCCCGCTGACTCGCCCGTGGGCCTACGCCCTGGTGGCGGGTGCGGTGGCCCTGGCCTACCCGCTGCTGCTGCTGGGCGAGCGGATCAAGCTGCACCGCTACGCCAGGTGACGGGCCCGGCGGCCGCCGGCTACCGCTTGTTGGGCTGGGGGAGGGTGCGCAGGTACGGCTTGACCGTGGTCCACCCGCCGGGGAACAGGCCCTTGGCCTCCTCGTCGGAGACGGAGGCGCCGATGATGACGTCCTCACCGTCCTTCCAGTTCACCGGTGTGGCGACCTTGTAGGTGGCGGTGAGCTGCAGGCTGTCGATGACCCGCAGGATCTCGTCGAAGTTGCGCCCTGTGGAGGCCGGGTAGGTGATGATCAGCTTGACCTTCTTGTCCGGGCCGATCACGAACACCGAACGGACGGTGAGGGTGTCGTTGGCGTTCGGGTGGATCATGTCGTACAGGTCGCTGACGCGGCGGTCGGCGTCGCCGATCATCGGGAAGTTGACCTCGGCGCCCTGTGTCTCGCCGATGTCGCTCTCCCACTTGTTGTGCGAGTCCACGTCGTCCACCGACAGGCCGATGACCTTGACGTTGCGCTTGTCGAACTCGGGCTTCAGCTTGGCGACGTAGCCCAGTTCGGTGGTGCACACCGGGGTGAAGTCCTTGGGGTGGCTGAACAGGATGCCCCACGAGTCGCCGAGCCACTCGTGGAAGTTGATGGTGCCCTGGGTGGTGGGGGCGGTGAAGTCCGGGGCGGTGTCGCCGAGGCGGATGGCCATGGTGGGTGTACTCCTTCGCGAAGCATCGGGGTGGGTGGCACACCCTAGCGTCAAATCCGACTACATAGATCAACAATTCAGATGAGGTTGCAATAGGTGACTAAAAAGTCACATACTGCTGGTCATGGACGACGACGGGGTCTTCAAGGCGCTGGCCGACAGTGGTCGGCGGGCGCTGCTCGATGCCCTGTTCGTCCGTGACGGGCAGTCGGTGCAGTCGCTGTGTGCGGTGCTGCCGAGCATGACCCGCTTCGGCGTGATGAAGCACCTCGGGGTGCTGGAGGCCGCCAACCTGGTAACCGCCCAGCGACACGGCCGCACGAAGTTGCACTTCCTCAACCCGATCCCCATCGGTCGGATCGCCGACCGGTGGATCAGCAAGTACGCCCAGCCCTACACCAGAGCCCTGCTCGACCTCGCCGACGACCTCGAACGACCGTCGGCCTGACCGCCAAGGAGAACCCATGGCCGCCACCGCCCACCTCTACCAGATCTTCATCCGAGCCACTCCCGACGAGGTGTGGCAGGCCATCACCGACCCGACGTGGACGGCTCGCTACTTCCACGGGACGGCGTTCCACTCCAGCCTCCAACCGGGTAGCCCGATGGGCTACACCCTGGACGACCGAACGGTCGTGACGGGAACCGTGGAGGTGGCCGAACCACCGCACCGGCTGGTGACCACCTGGCAGTTCGTGGACAACCCGGCCCTGGCGGAGGAGCCGCCCAGCCGGGTGGAGTGGCTGATCGAGCCGGCCGGCGACGGGCTGACCCGGGTGCGCGTCGCCCATCGTGACCTGGCCCGCAGCCCGCAGACCTGGGCGATGGTGAAGGACGGCTGGGCGTGGATCCTCGACGCCATGAAGTCGCTGATCGAGACGGGTGAGCCGCTGCCCGACTGGGCCGAGCGTTCCGCGGCCAGCGCCGGTGACGATGACGTGGAGGGCGAGTGGCACCGGGCTCAGGCGATCACCGCCAACAACTCCACCTGGGACATGATCACGGCCGAGCGCACACCGGACAACGACGAGGAGATGCTGCGCCGGGCCTACGCCGCGGCGTATCACTGGGCGCGTGCTGCCGGGAGGGCGCCGGCCAACGAGGTCAGGGCTCGGTACCTGCTGGCCAAGGCCCACCTGCTGGCCGGCGATGCCCACGCTGCGGCGCGCTACGCCGACTCGTGCCACGACGGGTGCGTGGAGCACGGTCTCGCCGACTTCGACCTGGCGTACGCCCTGGAGATGCAGGCGCGCAGCGCGCTGGCGCTGGGGGAGACCGCCCGCGGTCACGCCCTGTGGGCCCAGGCCAAGGCGGTGCCGATCGCCGACCCGGAGGATCAGGCCATCGTCGACGCCGATTTCGCCGACGCCCCGGCCGGGTAGTTCAGGGGATGCCCGGTGCGCTGCAACGTCTGACTAACTCTGCCCGGCGGGCATCGTTCCCACCAGCGGCTGGGTGGCGGGCGGCGCGGTGTCCGGTGAGGTCGGGACGGGCGCCGGCAGTTCGCTGATGGCCACGAAGCCGGTGTTGAACGCTGCGACGTCGTCGGCCGGCGCCGGGGTGGTGGAGGCGCAGTCGGCGGGCGCCAGAACCTGGCGGCCGTCGTCCACGGTCCCGCCGGGCACGTCGACCACGCCGCGCACCGTCGTGCCGGTGGCGCAGCTGGGGATGTTCATGTTGGTGAACGGGATCGGGGTGTCCGGGTCACCGGCGTCGAGCTCGGCGCGGTGGGCGGTGATCCAGTCGACCACCTGGGCAGCACCGGTGGCGAAGTCGAAGTCCTGACCCTCGGCCGGCAGGCCCTGGCTGGCGGCGATGGCCGGCACGCCGCGCACGGCTGCCGCCCTGGCTGCGCCGACGGTGCCGCTGAGCTCGTTGGCCACCCAACCGATGTTCTGGCCGGCGTTGATGCCCGACACCACCACATCGGGACGGCCGTCGTAGCCACCCTGGTCCAGGGCCCAGACGATGGTGTCGGCCGGGAACCCGCCGACGGCCTTGCCCGGGTAGCCGCTCAACGTGGTGGAGTCGACGACCAGGAGCGGGCCGGGGGTGGTGCGATTGCCGGTGCCGCTCTGGTTGTTCGCCGGGGCGATCACCGTGACCTCCACGTCGGGCAGGGCGCGCAGGGCTTCCACGAGGACGTCGAGGCCGACGCCCTTGAGCCCGTCGTCGTTGGTCACCAGGATGCGTAACGGTCCGGCCGCGATTGCCGGCGGCGTGGTCGGCGGCGGGGCGGGCGGCGGGGCGGGCGGCATCGTGGCCGCGGCCACCCCGGCGAACGACAAGGTGCTGAACATCGCCACACCGGCGAGGTGCAGGCGGTGCCGGCGGTGCGGGCGGCGGGTCGTCGGTGATCGGCTCATCGGGCGAGTCTTGCCGATGAGCCGCTACCCGGAGGACGTGGGAATCGGCTCGAACGGGTCGAACCAGACCGACTGCGGGTCGCAGGCGATCGACAGGCTCTGCACCTTGTCGGCGTTGGTCAGGATCACGTCGAGCAGCAGCAGGCCCTGGCGGCGCATGTGCTGGGACAGGGCTTCGAACTTGGACCGGTCGTCGGCCCCCGCCGGGCCCTCGACGATCTCGGCGCGCACGACCACGTCGATCACCTGGCAGTAGGGCGCCACGCCGACGAACTCGACCGTGCCGGCCAGCAGGCCCAGCTCACCGGGGACGTCGCACAGCACCGCCACCATCCGCCGCCGCTCGTCCAGCAGGATCAGCCCTTCGGAGGTGATCAGCCCGGATTCGACCAGATCCACGGCGAGGCGGGCCGCGTGGCCGAAGCTGGGCAGGCTGAGGTCGTCACCGCCGTCGAGCGGATCGGGGATGAAGATCCAACCGGCGGACTCGGTGTCGTAGCGGTGGACGGGGAGGCGGAGGCGGTGGCGGCGCTGGCCGCGGGATCGGAACGTACTCATGGGTTGCTCCTGTCGGGGTGTGATGAGGGGTCACGGCGGGTGCGCGCACCGATGTCTGCCAGAAAGGTGGACATCGAACACCGCCGCGCGGCAGGAACATGCCGAGTTCGGCGCGGGGCCCGCGGGTACCGTGGGCGGTGGATGTCGAGCCGCCGCACCCCCCAGATGCCGCCGCGGCGACCCCACCCCGCGCCGCCACCGCGCCGCGGGCTGGGGTCCAGCGTGGTGGCGGCCGCCGCCCTGCTCGGGTCGATCGGTGGTGGGTGGTGGCTGATCACCCGCGATTCGTCGACGGTCGCCGGCCCGTCGGATGCCCCGGCAGGCATCACGGTGGACAGCCGCCCGGAGACCGCTGACGATCCGCTGGCGTCGATCGACACGACCGCTGCTGTCGACGCCGAGGCCCTACCCGCCACGGACCCGCCACTCGAAACGGATCCGCCCGCTGTCACGGAGACCGTCCCGGCGGCAGCTTCTGATTCGGTTGCCACCGACGCCGCGGCGGCCGGGTCGGGCGCTGCGAGGACGGCCAGCTTCGAGGTGGAGCCGCTCCGCCGGCCCAAGCAGGACCTGCAACCCGGCGTACCTGCGGTGGACGCCGCCGCCTATCTCGTCTACGACGCGGCGACGAACCGGATCATCGCCGCCAAGGAGGCCTCCACGCCGCGCGCCGTCGGCAGCGTGATCAAGCTGCTGACCACGTTGGTGGTGCTGCAGGCCGGCCCGCTGGAGGACCCGGTCACGGTGCCGAAGATGACCATCGACGCCAAGGAGTCGCAGATCGGGTTGCGCGCCGGGGAGCAGCTCACCCGGGCCATCCTGATGCGGGCCATGCTGATCGTCAGCGCCAACGACGCGGCGCGGGCTCTGGCCATCGACACCGCCGGCAGCGAGGAGAAGTTCGTCGAGCAGATGAACGCCATGGCCGAGGCGCTCGGGCTGCAGGACACGGTGGCCAAGAGCCCGGTGGGCCTGGACGCGCCGGGTGCGCACTCCACGGCCGAGGACGTGTTGACGCTGGCCCGCCACGTGCTGCGCAACGACGACGTTCGCGCCGCGGTGGCCCGGCGCACCGCCAAGCTGCACGGCACCACGTACGCGGCAACGAACAAGCTGATCGGCTCGCTGGCCGGCGCTGACGGGATCAAGACCGGGCGGACCACGCAGGCCGGCTACTGCATCGCCGCCTCGGCAACACGCAACGGGCGCCAGATCATCGTCGTGGTGCTCGGCGCCCCGTCGGACGCGGCCCGCACCAGGGCGGCCAAGGCCTTGGTCAACTGGGGATTCACGACGTAGCCGTCTCGGGTCAACAGCCGGCAGTGGTCAGGCTGAGGGCCGGCCGGCCGATCCTCAGCCGCCCAGCCCGGACAGGTCGATGCCGAGGCGGGCGCACTCGTAGGCCACCTCGGTCATGGCGTTGTCGGGGACGTAGACGTCGGTGCTGTCCATCGCCTCGCCGAAACCGTTGAGGACGTCGTCGACCGAGTCGAAACCCACCAGCCCGGGCACGGTGCCCAGGATCACCCGGGCGGCGCGGCCGCCGCCCACCACGAATGTCTCACCCGTGCACGGGGCGTCGGCGCAGGCCAGGGCGGCGACGACGGGAGACACCTTCGCCGGCGGGAACGCCGCGTGCATCAGCGCGGCGAAGTCCGGGCTCTGGGCGGTGAGCCGGGAGAAGGCGGCGGGCATGATGGCGTTGACCTTGATCCCGATGGTGGCGCCGTCGAGGGCGGTTGCCCGGGTGAGGCCGAAGATCGCCGCCTTGGCGGTGATGTAGGCGCTGGTGCCGGCCATCCCGTAGACGGAGGCCGACGAGGTGTTGACGATCCGCCCGTAGCCCTGCTGGCGGAAGACCGGCCACGCCGCCCGGCTGACGGCCAGGGTGCCGCCGAGGTGGATGGCGAGAAGCCGGTCGTAGTCGGCCACCGGGATGGTCTCCAGCGTGCCCCCGTTGGCGGTGCCGGCGTTGTTGACCAGCGCGTGCAACCCGCCGAAGGCCTCGATGGCGTGGGCCACGACCGATTCGCCGTCGGTGGCCACGTCGGCGTCGTCGGCCTCGGCCACACCGCCGGCGGCCCGGATCTCGGCCACCACCGCGTCGGCCATCGCGCTGTCGCCGCGGTTGCCGTGCTGGTCGCCGCCGTAGTCGTTGACCAACACCTTGGCACCCTCGGCGGCCAGGAGCAGGGCGTGGGCGCGTCCCAGCCCACCACCGGCGCCGGTGACCACTACGACCTGCCCATCGAAACGCCCCATGCTCGATCTCCCTTCGGCCCCTCGTCGACGTTAGGTTCCTAGCATGCGCACGCCGATCTGTGACCAGCTGGGGATCGAGTTCCCCATCTTCGCCTTCAGCCACTGCCGTGACGTCGTCGCCGCGGTGACCAACGCCGGTGGGTTCGGGGTGCTGGGCGCCTTGGCCTACGAGCCCGAACGGCTGGAGGTCGAGCTGAACTGGATCGACGAACACGTCGGGGGCCGGCCGTACGGCGTGGACTTCGCCATGCCGGCGAACTACGTGGGCAAGGGGGGCGGCAATGAGTCCACGGTGGAGGCGCTGACGGCGATGATCCCCGCCGAGCACCGCCAGTTCATCCACCGGGTGCTCGACGAAGCCGGCGTGCCGCCGATGCCCGAGGGCGTGGAGCGGGTGGTGAAGGCTGCCGGCCTCGGCGTGGATGCCGAGGGACCCGGGCAGATGGAGGTCGCCCTCGCCCATCCGGGTGTTCGGATGATCGTCAACGCCCTGGGGCCGCCGCCGGCGTACGTGGTGCAGATGGCCCACGAGCGTGGGTTGCTGGTGGGCGCCCTGGCCGGGTCACGCCAGCATGCCGAGCGCAACGTGAACATCGGCGTGGACCTGATCGTCGCCCAGGGCACCGAGGCGGGCGGGCACTGCGGGGAGATCTCCACCATGGTGCTGGTGCCCCAGATCGTGGACGCGGTGGGGGACCGGGTGCCGGTGCTCGCCGCTGGTGGCATCGGCGACGGCCGGCAGATGGCGGCGGCGATGGCGCTCGGCGCGCAGGGTGTGTGGTGCGGGTCGGTGTGGTTGCTGACCAGTGAGGCCTCCGAGACCCCCGAGGTGGTGGCGAACCTGCTGGCCGCGTCGTCTGCCGACGCGATCCGCTCGCGGGTGATGACGGGCAAGCCTGCCAGGCAGTTGCGCACCAAGTGGACGGCGGCGTGGGAGCAGCCCGACGCGCCGGCGCCGCTGCCGATGCCGCTGCAGGGGCTGCTGTACGCCGAGGCCGCCGGGCGGTTCTCCCGGGTCCACACCAAGGACTTCGCCGGGAGCCCGGTGGGTCAGATCGTCGGCAGCATCGACACCGTTCGCCCGGCGCGCCAGGTGGTGGGCGAGATGGTCGAGCAGTGGATCGAGACGATGGAGCGGATGAACGCGCTGATGGAACATTGATCGGACCGTGCTGCGGCGGTGCCACGGATTAGCGTCAGTGGGGTGATGACAGGACTGACGTCTCGGATCGTGTGGGCGGCTGCGGGCGGGGTGGCGCTGCTCCCGCTGGCCCTACCGGCCGCGGCAACGACCCCGCCGCCGAGCGCGGCCACTGCCCCAGCGGTGCTGCAGCGGATCCCGGCGTCGGTGCTGACCAACGGCTCGACGCTGACCTACACGAACCTGGCCGAGATCCTCCGGCGCGCCGGGGCCGACTCCGGTACCGACGATGAGCGGGTCACGGCGTTGGCGGCGCGCATCGTCGAGATGGACATCAACGTGCCCCTGCTGTTCGGCAATCAACAGTTCCAGCTCGCCGAGGCCCGCCAGGAGGTGGGGTTCACCATCTTCGACGAGGCCGAGGAGGCGTCCGCCGGGCAGATGCCTGGCACGGTGATCGTGGCATCGGTGACCGGGATCGACCCGGCGGTGATCGAGGCCGCGCTGAAGGCCGACCCGAAGTGGTCCGCCAGGTTGACCACCGCGACCGCGAACGGCGCGAGCTTCTTCGATTGGGGCGACGAACTCAACGTCACGGGCCGAACACCGATGCGCCCGGTCGGTATCGGCGGCCAGATGCAGGTGGCGCCGGGCGCCGGCGGGTCGGGCAGCCTGGTGGTGCGCACCACCAGGCGTACGGTGATGGACAGCGTTGCCACCGCCGACCCAGCGGCGTCGGTGTGGTCTGCGGGGCCGCTGGCCGAGGCCTTCGCCCGGCTCGGTGACGGCGTGCTGCTCCAGGCCTTCGGCGTTGCCGGACAGGTCCGCTCCGCCGCTGGCCCGTTCACCTCCGTGGTGCCCACGCCGTCGGCCACGATCGCCGGGTACTCAGGGATGCTGGCCGTCCAGGTGGCCGACGCCGACGCTGTTCACGCCGAGTTGCTGATCCCGTTCGAGACGGCCGATGCCGCTGCGGCGGCCGGCCCTGTGGTGGAGCAGTGGCTCGCTAGCGGGACCTCACTGGTCAGGCGCACGCCGATCGCCGAGATCCTTCCCGGCGCCAGCGTCACCGTGGACGGCACGGTGGTCCGCGTGTCCGTGTCGGCCGAGCGCGCCTACGGCCACCTGATCCAAATGCTCGTCACCGGCGACCTCCCCGTCGCCTGACAACGGGCTCGCCCCTCGTCGTCCCCAGTA
>WBZP01005496.1_pt1 | contig 12876 bp, 9 predicted proteins | sample 5204301 | NCBI WGS metagenome assembly WBZP01 (sample SAMN12412401, study PRJNA552823) | activated sludge metagenome | isolation source: activated sludge from nitrification reactor of wastewater treatment plant... | place: USA: Pennsylvania | collected 2017
CGGGGTCCCGACGCTGGTGGTCCACGGCACGAAGGACCGCAACGTCGCGTACTCCCAGGCGACCCGTGCTGTCGGCGCCATCCCCGGGTCCCGTCTCGTCACGGTCCGCGGAGGGACGCACTGGACGACGATGGGAGACCCCGTCGCTCGAGACGCGCTCCGGGCGTTCCTCGTCGAGATCGCAGCAGCCCGTCCGTCCGACGACGACAGCTGACCGGGCAGCGGCGGCCGCGCGCTGTTGGAGCCCCGTTGGAGGCTCCCCGCAGATGGTGGACTCCGAACCAGGAGGAGGCACCATGTGCAGACGACGTGAGCCCGCGCAGACGGGATCCGCGACGTGACGGCGCTGAGCGTGTGGACGTATCCGGACGTCGACGGCGCCCGCCGTCTCGAGCAGCGGTTGGCCGAAGGAGCCGTCGGCGACGTGGTCGTGCGGGACGCGGTCGTGGCGACCTGGGCATCCGGGCGAGCGGCACCGCGAGTCCGCGACGTGCAGGGGATGGCCCGCACGGGCAGTCTCGGGTCCGGGTTCTGGGGCCTGCTCTTCGGGATCGTCGCGGCTGGCCCGGAGCTCGCTGAGCTCGGCGGTGGCACGGACCGGGCCCTCGATGAGGCGCTGTCGGGAATCGGGATCTCCGGTGAGCTGCTCGCGGCCCTCAGGCGGGGGCTGCGACCTGGCGGCTCGGCGCTCGCCGTCATCTGCGACGAGGCGCTGACGGACGAGATCCACGTCGAAGCCGTGGCTGCGAGCGCCGGCGCGAGGGTGCGAACCACGCCTGACCGGGTGCTCCTGCGGCTGGCACCCGACCACGACGCCGCGCTCCACCGGGTCTTCTCCTCGTAGTGCTCGGCAGCGTCCCCCGGGTGCGATGTACTGGGCGCATGCGGATCCGGGACCTCGGCCTGCTCCTCGTCGAGGTGGACGGCGAGGAGCAGCCGCTCCGCGGCCGCCGTCCCCAGGCGATCCTGGCCAGGCTTCTGCTGGACGTGAACCGCCGTGTGTCGGCGTCCGAGATCGTCGACGCCGTCTGGGGCGATGACCCCACGGACCGCACGTCGACCCTCGAGTCGCACATCTTCCGGCTCCGGCAGGTGCTCGAGCCTGCTCGCGCGGCGCGTCAGCCGCCGCAGGTCCTCATCACCGACACCGAGGGCTACCGGCTCGTCGCGCGCACCGAGGACGTCGACTCCTTGCTGCTCGAGCGTCACGCCGGCGAGATCCGCGAGCTCGTCGCGGCAGGCGACGCCGCCCGGGTGCTCGAGCGCTGCGACGACGCACTGGCTCTCTGGCGGGGGCGGCCCTACGAGCCGGTGTCCGACGAGCTGTGGGCGGCACCGGCGGTCGCCCGGCTCGAGGAGGTCCGCTCGGGCGTCGCCGCGACCCGCATCGACGCTCTGCTGGACCTCGGACAGCACCAGCAGGCCCTCGCCGATCTCGAGCCCCTGATCGCCGCCGCGCCGCTGCACGAGCGCTTCTGGGCCCAGCGGATGCTCGCCCTTCATCGAGCCGGACGCACCGACGAGTCGCTCGAGACCTACCGGCGCATCCGTCGGGCGCTCGACGACGAGCTCGGGCTTCTCCCCGGTGCCGAGCTCGAGGCGCTGCACGGTCGCATCCTCGAGCAGGACCCCGGACTGGCCGCGCCCACGCCGCCGAGCGCACCCCCACCCACCACAGCGGCGGCGCGCGCAGCGCTCCCTCCGCGCAGGACCGCGCTCGTCGGCCGCTCGGGCGACGTGGGCAGGCTCTCCCGCCTGCTCGCCGCAAGTCGGGTCGTGAGCATCACCGGGGTCGCGGGTGGCGGCAAGACGCGGCTCGCGGTGGAAGTGGCGCATGCGTGCGCGGCGACCTTCCCCGACGGCGCCTGCTTCGTCGACCTCGCCGCGATCGACGACGCGTCGATGGTCGCCGACGTCGTCGCATCGACCCTGCGCCTGGCACCGCCGGTGGTCGGGACGGCGCTCGACGCGACGGTGGAGCACCTCCATCGCCGTCAGGCGCTGCTCGTGCTCGACAACTGCGAGCACGTCCTCACGGGTGTCGCCGAGTTCGTCGACCAGCTCGCCGACGCCGACGCGCGCTGCGCGGTGCTGCTGACCAGCCGTGAGGCGGTGGGCATCCCCGGCGAGATCATCTGGACCCTCGGCCCCCTCCCGCTCGACGCCGGGGCGGACGGTGCGCAGTCGCCTGCGGTCGAGCTCCTGCTGGCCCGCCTCGCCGAAGCCCTCCCGTCGCTCGACGTCGACGACACCGTCCGGTCGCAGGCCGAGGCGATCTGCGCCGCCGTCGACGGCCTCCCGCTCGCGATCGAGCTCGCCGCCGCGCGGGCACGCACCGACGGGCTCGATGCCGTCGTCGAGCAGGTGGCGCTCGATCCCAGCCGCCTGCGCCGGCTCGGTCAGGGAGGTGGCCGCCAGCACGACAGCCTCGGTTCGGCCATCGACTGGAGCTACCGACTTCTGTCGCCGGACGAGCAGCTCCTGCACCGAGGCGTCTCGGTGCTCTCCGGCCCCTTCACCGCGGACGCCGCCCGTGAGCTGGTCGCACCGCAGCCCGGCTCCGTGCCCCGCGTCGACCCGGGCGCCGTGCCGGACCTGCTCGCCTTCCTCGTCCACCGCTCGCTGCTGGTGAGCGTCCCGCCCGACGTCGCTGCCGGTCGCCCGCGATTCCGCCAGCTGGCGACGGTGCGGTCGCACGCTCGGCGCGCCCTCGTGCTCGACGGCGAGATGGCGCACGCCGAGGATGCCCGAGACCGCTGGGTCCGCAGCCTGGTCTCGCTCGGTCCCCGCCCGTTCGCGCCGGACCACGGATGGCACGACCGCGTCGACGACGACTACGACGCCATCCGGGCGACGCTGCACCGCCTGCTCGTGGAGGAGCCCCAGCCGGCCGGAGTGGCTGTCGTCACCCGGCTCGGCGGCTACTGGTACCTACGACGACGTCTCATCGAGGGGCTGAGCTGGCTCGAGCTCGCGGCGTCCGTCCCGGGCGCCGATCCGGTCGACGCCGCAGAGGTGCAGTGCGCCCTCGCCGTGCGCCTCGTGCTCCAGGGCCGCACCGACCTCGCGCTGCCGCACCTGGATCGAGCGCGTGCCGGCCTCGCGCTCGACGTGCCGCCCGATGCCCTGCTGACCTTGGCCTGGGCCTTGGCCGGACTCGCCTACGCCCTTCTGACGGGCAGCGACCGGACCCTCGTCTCCGAGCTCGCCCGCGATGTCCGCACGGTGGCCGAGACGACCGGGGACGCTCATCTCCTGCTCGCCACCGACGCCCTCGCCCGGACCACGGCCTACCCGCCGGACCCGGCAGCCGTGCAGGAGGTCTACGAGCGAGCGGACGAGCAGGGAGCGACCTTCGCCGCGCTCGTCTGCACCTCGTTCTTCAGTCTCTTCGCGCTCCTCACGGCCGATCCGGCTCTCGGAGCGGCGTGGGTCGGACGCGGGCGGGAGCTGCATGAGCGCGTGGGTGGTCGCGCGTTCAGCGGCTTCGACGAGAACCGAGCCAACTTCGCGGCCATGGCGGGCGACCACCTGGCGGCAGCGGCCCTCTACGGCGCGTCGAGCGCTGCCGCCTACCGCGACGGCACCGTGTGGCCTCGCCAGGCAGCGAGCCGCGACCTGCTCCGGCGTACCGAGGCGGCGCTGACCCGCGAGCAGTTCCTCGAGGCCTGGCGCACGGGCGAGCAGGCCGTCCCGTAGGTCCGTCCGGTCGGTGGCCCGACGCGCGCAGCGCTGGGGGAGGACGTCGCCGGAGCCGAGCCCGAGCCCCGCTCGGTGCGCGCCCGGGCGCACTCCCGGGTCAGCGCTCGGTGCCGCCCTGGCCGGGACGGACGATGCGGACATTGCCGCTGGTCTGCGGGCGCGGCGCCGGCTTCGGCGGGGCGACCGGTTGCGGGGCTGCCTCATCGGCGGGCCCCTCGGCGTCGGCGGGGGGCGTCGGCGCAGGTGCCGGGCTCGGCGTGGGCCTCGCGGCGGATCCGGGACGGACGACGGGCACGGGTGCGGTGTCGTCGGGGGAGCCGACCGGCAGGATCACGACGGGCGTGGAGTCCGGGGCCGGGGCGGTGAGCAGGACCGGCCCCGACGACGGCGTGCGCGGCCGGCGCCGGCGCAGGAGCCACCAGACGATCCCGCCGACGACGAGCACGAGGGCGATCGGCACGAGGACCAGGCGCAGCGTGCTGCCCAGCGAGACCGCGGTGGTGCCGGCGCCGATCGCCGACGTGCCGCTGGTGCCCGCACCGACCGCGGCACCGCTCGCCGAGGCGGACTGGCTCGGCCCGGCCGAGGGCTGGGTCGGGTCGACCAGCGTGCCGACGGGCGCGAGCCGGGCGCGGTTGGCGAAGCCCCAGGTGAGCAGCGCCTTCGCGGCCTGCTCGGTGGGCTGCTTCACCTGGAAGATCGTCACGACCAGCGTGTGGCCGCCGCGCTGTGCGGCGCCCCAGAAGGTGCGGTGCGCGAGCGACGTGAAGCCCGTCTTGCCCCCGACCGTGCCGGGGAAGTCGTGCAGCAGCAGGCGGTTCTGCGTGTAGATCTTGTACGTCGAGCGTCGGGCGCCGGACGCCACGGGCTTGCCGGGGAAGTCGTAGCTGATCGTCTTGGTGACGGTCGCGAAGTCGGGGTTGCTCAGCGCGGCCCGCGCGAACAGCGCCATGTCGTAGGCGCTCGTGTGCTGCCGGAGGTTGTCCAGGCCGCTGTCGTTCATGACCCGCGTGTCGAGCGCGCCGAGCTCGACGGCCTTGGCCTGCATGGCCTTCACCGTGGCAGCCATGCCCCCGTTGGCCTCCGCGAGCGCGGCGGCCGCGTCGTTGCCGCTGGGGAGCAGCAGGCCGTGCCAGAGGTCCCACACCGTGTACGTGCCACCGCTCACCAGCCCGACATGGCTGCCGTCGGCGTGGGTGACGGTGTCGCTGATCGTCACGACCTGGTCCTTGGGCAGGACCGGCATGAGCGTGACGGCGGTGAGGGTCTTGAGCGTGCTGGCGGGGAGCACCTGCTTGTGGGGAGCCTTCGCGGCGAGGACCTCGCCGGTCGTGATGTCGGCCAGCACCCAGGCGTCGGCGTCGATCTTGGGCAGCTGGGTCGTGCCCGGGCCGGGCTTGAGGACGATGCCCGCCGACGCCAGCGCCGGCCCGCCCACGGGGTCCGAGGTCACCGCGGTGGTCCCGGTCGTCGCGACCACCGCGCCCGGCTCCGCGGCCAGCGCCGCAGGCAGGGGCAGGAGGGCGACCGTCAGCAGGACTGCGGCGACGGTCGCGGGTCGGGTCGCGCGCACGCCATGAGGGTAACCCGGCGCGCACGGCGTCCCGCCCCACGGCATGTGCGGGCCCTCACAACGCCGCCTCGGGGCAGCCTGCGGACCGGCCGCCCCGCTAGCGTTCGGTTGACGCACACGAGAGGACGACCATGTCGCGCCACACCGAGTCCGGACTGCCCTTCGAGCCCGTCTACGGACCGGCCGCCCTCGACGGCTGGGACCCGGCGACCGCTCTCGGCGAGCCCGGCGCCTACCCGTTCACCCGCGGCGTCTACCCCACGATGTACACCGGCAAGCCGTGGACGATGCGGCAGTACGCCGGCTTCGGCACCGCCGCGGAGAGCAACGAGCGCTACCTGCAGCTCATCGCCGCAGGCACCACGGGTCTGTCGGTGGCCTTCGATCTGCCGACGCAGATGGGCTACGACTCCGACCACCCGCTCGCCTCCGGCGAGGTCGGCAAGGTCGGCGTCGCGATCGACTCGATCGAGGACATGCGCGTCCTGTTCGGCGGCATCCCGCTCGGCGAGGTCTCGACGTCGATGACGATCAACGCGCCCGCCGCCGTCCTGCTGCTGCTCTACCAGCTCGTCGCGGAGGAGCAGGGCGTCCCCGCGACCGCGCTGACGGGCACGATCCAGAACGACGTGCTCAAGGAGTACATCGCGCGCGGGACCTACATCTACCCGCCGGCGGCGTCGCTGCGCCTCATCACCGACATCTTCGGCTACTGCCGCGCCGAGATCCCGAAGTGGAACACCATCTCCATCTCGGGCTACCACATGGCCGAGGCCGGGGCCACGCCCGCGCAGGAGGTCGCCTTCACCCTGGCCGACGGCATCGCCTACGTGCGTGCGGCGGTGGCGTCGGGCATGGACGTCGACGAGTTCGCGCCGCGCCTCGCCTTCTTCTTCGTGGCCCGCACGACGATCCTCGAGGAGGTCGCGAAGTTCCGTGCTGCGCGCCGGATCTGGGCCCGCGTGATGAAGGAGGAGTTCGGGGCGAAGAACCCGAAGTCGCTCATGCTGCGGTTCCACACGCAGACCGCCGGCGTCCAGCTCACCGCCCAGCAGCCCGAGGTCAACCTCGTGCGCGTCGCGGTGCAGGGCCTCGCCGCCGTCCTCGGCGGTACGCAGTCGCTGCACACGAACTCCTTCGACGAGGCGATCGCGCTGCCGACGCAGAAGGCCGCCCGCCTCGCGCTGCGCACCCAGCAGGTGCTCGCCTACGAGACCGACGTGACCGCCACGGTGGACCCCTTCGCGGGCTCCTACGTCGTCGAGTCGCTCACCGACGAGCTCGAGGCCGCGGCGCTCGACCTCATGCGCCAGGTCGAGGACCGGGGCGGTGCCGTCGCGGCGATCGAGCAGGGCTTCCAGAAGTCCGAGATCGAGCGGTCGGCGTACGCCGTGGCCCAGCAGATCGACGGCGGCGAGCGCGTCGTCGTCGGCGTCAACCGGTTCACGGTCGACGAGGAGGAGCACTACGAGCCGCTGCGCGTCGACCCGGCGATCGAGGCCGAGCAGTGCGCGCGGCTCGAGAAGCTGCGCGCCTCGCGCGACCAGGCCGCCGTCGACTCCGCGCTCGACAAGCTGCGCGCGGCGGCCCGCGGCGACGACAACGTGCTCTACCCGATGCGCGAGGCGCTGCGCGCCCACGCGACGGTGGGGGAGGTCTCCGACGCCCTGCGCGAGGTGTGGGGCACCTACACGCCGGTCGACGTCTTCTAGTCGCGCGACGTCGGTGTGGGCTGTCCGATGCGTCGCCCGAGGCGGCGTGAACGGACGGTGGACGTCTTCGTGGGAGCGGGGCACCGCTGCCACGGTGTGTCCTAGATCGCACCGAAATGGTCCAGACCGAATGCGCGGGTCACGGATCGGTCTCGGTGGTCCGCACCACGGCCGACCGGCTCCTCTCCGCGCCTGCGACGGCACTAGGTTGAGAGCACTCACGTGCCGGCAGATGGCCGGTGCCATGGAAGGAGTCCTCCCTTGCTCAAGGGCCTCAAGGTCGCCACGCTGATCGCGGCCGGTGCGCTCGCGCTCGCGGCGTGCGGCAGCAGCAGCAGCGGTGGCGGCAGCACCTCTCCGTCGTCCTCCGGCTCCCCGTCGGCGTCGTGCACGCCGTCCGACGTGAAGGTCGGCATGGCCTACGACATCGGTGGCCGCGGTGACAAGTCGTTCAACGACTCCGCCGCCGCCGGTCTCGACCAGGCCGTCAAGGAGCTGTGCGTCACCTCGAAGGAGCTGTCGGCCGTCCCCAACGAGACCGACGCCCAGAAGGCCGCGCGCCTCACCCTGCTCGCGCAGGCGGGCTACAACCCGATCATCGCCGTCGGCTTCGCCTACGCGCCGGCGCTGAAGACGGTCTCGGCGAAGTTCCCGAAGGTCAACTTCGCGATCGTCGACTCGACCGACGTCACCGGCGCGAACATCGCCAACCTGACGTTCGCCGCCAACCAGGCGTCCTACCTCGTCGGCGTCATCGCCGCGCAGGCCACCAAGAAGAACAACGTGGGCTACATCGGTGGCGTCAACGTCCCGCTGCTGCAGTCCTTCCAGGCCGGCTACGACGCGGGCGTCAAGGCCACCAACTCGGCCGTGACCGTCCAGGACAAGTACCTCACCCAGCCGCCGGACTTCAGCGGCTTCAACGCCCCCGACAAGGGCAAGGCGACCGCGGCCGGCATGTTCGACGCCGGTGCTGACGTGGTCTACGCGGCGGCCGGCGGTTCCGGCGGCGGCGTGTTCGTGGCCGCCAAGGCCGCGAGCGCCTGGGCGATCGGTGTCGACTCCGACCAGTACCTGTCGGCCGACGCCGCGGTCAAGGACGTCATCCTGACCTCCGCCCTGAAGAACGTGAACGTGGCCGTGTTCGACGTCATCTCGGCGTCGGTCAAGGGCTCCCCGCTCACCGGCACCCAGGTCTACGACCTCAAGAACGGCGGCGTGGGCTACTCGAAGTCCAACCCGGCCGTCCAGCCCTACGAGGCCAAGGCCGACGAGGCCGCCCAGGCGATCATCGCCGGGTCGGTCACGGTTCCCGACAAGCTGTGACCCGACGGGTCTGACGACCCGCACGGCACAGCCGGCAACGGCACCCTGGCTCCGGCCCGGACGCGGTAGCGTCCGGGCCGGAGCACTGTCCGAGCACCGCAGGAGGACGCCATCAGCACCGAGACCGTCGGCGACGGACCCGTCGCCGTCGCGCTGACGGGGATCACGAAGACCTTCCCGGGCGTGCGCGCCAACTACGACATCGACATCGTGGTGCGCCGTGGGACCGTTCACGCGATCGTGGGCGAGAACGGCGCCGGCAAGTCCACGCTCATGAAGACGCTGTACGGCATGCACCGCCCCGACTCCGGCACGATCGCGATCGACGGCCAGGAGGTCGTGCTGAGGTCGCCGTCGGACGCCATCGAGCGCGGCGTCGGCATGGTGCACCAGCACTTCCAGCTCGCCGACAACTTCACGGTCCTCGAGAACGTGATCCTCGGCGACGAGCCCACACGGCGCGGCGTCCTCAAGCTCTCCGAGGCGCGCGAGCGCATCGAGCAGATCGGCCGCGACTACCGCCTCACGGTCGACCCCGACGCGATGGTCGAGGACATCGGCGTCGGCGACCGCCAGCGCGTCGAGATCATCAAGGTCCTCTTCCGCGGCGCCCGCACGATCATCCTCGACGAGCCGACCGCGGTGCTCGTGCCTCAGGAGGTCGAGCAGCTCTTCTCCGCCCTCGCCGAGCTCAAGCGCGAGGGCCTCACGGTCATCTTCATCTCCCACAAGCTCGACGAGGTCCTGTCGGTCGCCGACGAGATCACCGTCATCCGCGGCGGCACGACCGTCACCACGGTGCGACCGGCCGACGTCACCGCGCGCCAGCTCGCCGAGCTCATGGTCGGCAGCGAGCTGCCGTCGCCGGAGACGCGCGAGTCGACCGTCACCGACGTCGAGGTGCTCGACGTCGCGGGGCTGACGCTCGCCAGCGACACCGGTCGGCTGCTGCTCGACGGCATCGACCTCACGATCCACCAGGGCGAGGTCCTCGGCATCGCCGGCGTCGAGGGCAACGGCCAGGCCGAGCTCGTCGAGACGATCATGGGCATGCACTCGCCCGCCGCCGGCACCGTGCGCCTCGGCGACGAGGACATCACGTCGTGGTCGACGCGCCGCCGCCGCGAGGCCGGCATCGGCTACATCCCGGAGGACCGCAGCCGCCACGGCCTGCTGCTCGACGCGCCGCTGTGGGAGAACCGCATCCTCGGCCACCAGACGCAGCGCCCGAACGCCAAGGGCATCCTCGTCGACCGCAAGGGCGCGAAGGCCGACACGAAGCGCATCGTGGAGGAGTACGACGTCCGCACGCCGAGCATCGACGTCATGGCCAACGCCCTGTCCGGCGGCAACCAGCAGAAGCTCATCGTCGGCCGCGAGATGAGCGGCGAGCCCCGCCTGCTCATCGCCGCGCACCCGACGCGCGGTGTCGACGTCGGCGCCCAGTCGGCGATCTGGGACGAGATCCGCAAGGCGCGCGCCGCCGGTCTCGGCGTGCTGCTCATCTCGGCCGACCTCGACGAGCTCATCGGCCTCTCCGACCGGATCAAGGTCCTGCTCCGCGGCCGGCTCGTCGCCGACGCGGATCCGCAGACCGTCACACCCGAACAGCTCGGCTCGGCCATGACCGGTGCCGGAGGTGGGGAGTCGTGAGGAAGTTCCTGCTCGCGGTCGCAGCGCCGTTCCTCGCGCTGCTGTTCGCGCTCGCCGTCACCACCGCGATCCTCATGGTCTCGGGCCACCCGCCCGTCGACGTCTACAAGAGCATGTGGGACTACGGCACCCAGCCCGACAGCCTGATCCTCACGCTGAACCTGTCGACGACGTACTACATCGCAGCGGTCGCGGTCGCGATCGGCTTCAAGATGAACCTGTTCAACATCGGCGTCGACGGCCAGTACCGCCTCGCCGCGCTGTTCGCGGCGTTCGTCGGCGGCAAGGTCGATCTCCCAGCTCCGCTGCACGTCGCGCTGATCCTCGTCGTCGCGATGGTGGTCGGTGCCATGTGGGCCGGCGTCGCCGCGGTGCTGAAGAACCGTCGCGGTGTCAGCGAGGTCATCTCGACCATCATGCTGAACTACGTCGCGACCGGCATCATCGCCTACCTGCTCACCGAGGGCCGCTTCGGCGTCCTCGCCGAGGGCAGCAACAACATCGGCACCCCGCCGATCGGCCCCAGCGGCCAGGTGCCGGGCCTGTCGTTCCTCAACAACCTGCCGTTCCTCAAGGACGCGACGAGCGCCGTCTACGGCATGTTCGTCGTCGCGATCGCGGTCGGCATCGGCTACTGGTGGATGCTCAACCGCACGCGGTTCGGCTTCGACCTGCGCGCGTCGGGGCTGTCGACGACGGCTGCCACCGCGAGCGGCATCGACGCCAAGCGCATGGTCCTCTACGTGATGCTGCTCTCCGGTGCAGTCGCGGGCCTCATCGGCTTGCCCCAGCTGCTCGGCGAGTCGCACGCCTACAACCTCGACTTCCCGGCGGGCCTGGGCTTCACCGGCATCGCGATCGCGCTGCTCGGCCGCAACAGCCCGATCGGCATCGTGTTCGGCGCGCTGCTCTGGGCCTTCCTCGACGTCTCCCGCCAGATCCTCGACCTCGAGGGCGTCTCCAAGGAGATCGTCACGATCATGCAGGGCATCGCGGTGCTCTCCGTCGTCATCGCCTACGAGGTCGTGCGCCGCTACGGCATCCGCCAGCAGCAGCGCGAGGTCGGCAGACAGCTCGGCACCGACGAGCCGGTCCTGGCGGAGGCGGGCGCATGAGCGACCAGACGCCCCAGGGCGGGACGAAGCTCGGCCTGCCCACGCCGGGCGACGTCGTCAAGCCGCTGGCCATGCAGCAGCGGACCTTCTCGTTCACCGGGTGGCGCCTCGCGGTGCTCATCTCCGGACTCATCGCGGTCGTCTCGCTGATCCGCATCATCACGGGGGCGCAGCAGATCGACTCGGCCGGCACCATCGCCGCGGCGATCGGCTTCGCGATCCCGATCGGCATGGCCGGTCTCGGCGGTCTGTGGTCGGAGCGCTCGGGCGTGGTCAACATCGGCCTCGAGGGCATGATGATCCTCGGTACGTGGGGCGCCGGCTGGGCCGGCACCACGTGGGGCCCCTGGTACGGCCTGCTCGCGGGCACCGTGCTCGGCGGCATCGGTGCGGTGATCCACGCGATCGCGACCGTGTCCTTCGGCGTCGACCAGATCGTGTCCGGTGTCGCGATCAACCTGCTGGGGCTCGGTGCCACGCAGTACCTCTCGACGCTCGTGTGGCCCAACCAGCCGACGCAGTCGCCGACGATCCCGCCGATCCCGACGATCACGCTCCCCGGCTTCAGCGACGCGATGAAGACCATCGCCGACCAGGGCTGGTTCTTCGTCTCCGACGTCGCGAGCCTGCTGCGCGCGATCACCTACGACGTGCCGTACACCACGATCATCGCGGTCGTGCTGCTGCCGATCACGTTCTTCATCCTCTGGCGCACCTCGTTCGGCCTTCGTACCCGCTCCTGCGGCGAGGCGCCGCACGCCGCGGAGTCGCTGGGCGTCAACGTCTACTTCCACAAGTACTTCGCCGTCATCGTGTCCGGCTTCCTCGCCGGCTTCGGCGGCGCGGTGCTCGCCACGGTCCTCTCGGGCATCTACCGCGAGGGGCAGACGCAGGGCCTGGGCTTCATCGGCCTGGCCGCGATGATCTTCGGCAACTGGCGGGTGGGCGGTCTCGCGGCCGGCGCGCTGCTGTTCGGCTACACGCAGGCGATCCAGCTGCGCAGCGGCGAGGCGGTCCACGCCCTGCTGCTCGTGGTGGTCGTGCTGCTCGTGCTCATGGCCGTGCTGTTCTTCTACCAGCGCAAGACCAGGTCCGGCGTCATCGCGCTGATCTTCGGTGGGCTGGTCTTCGCCTGGTACGCGACCACGGAGACGTTGCCCGACCAGGTCGCCTACGTGACGCCGTACGTCGCGACCCTGCTCGTGCTGTCGCTGGCGTCGCAGCGGCTGCGCATGCCGGCGGCCGACGGGCGTCCGTACATCAAGGGACAGGACCATTGACGTCCCCTGAGATCGACTGGGACTCCCTGCACGACGCCGCGGTCGCGGTCATGGCTCACGCCTACGCGCCCTACAGCCGCTTCAAGGTCGGCGTGGCAGGGCTGGTCGACGACGGCCGCGTCGTCGTCGGCTGCAACGTCGAGAACGCCGGCTACGGCGTCGCGCTGTGCGCCGAGTGCGGCATGGTCTCGTCGCTGCACGCGACCGGCGGCGGCCGGCTCGTGGCGGTCTACTGCGTCGACGCCGAGGGCGGCGCCCTCATGCCGTGCGGCCGCTGCCGCCAGCTGCTGTGGGAGAACGGCGGCGCGGCCTGCCAGGTCATGTCGCCGGACGGACCGATGCCGATGACGGCGGTGCTGCCCCTCGCGTTCGGCCCCGAGGACATCGAACGGATCACCGGAGGCGACCGTGGTTGAGCCCTTCTCCGCCGTCGAGGTGATCGTCGCCAAGCGCGACCACCGCGTGCTGACCGACGCCCAGATCGACTGGGTCGTCGACGCCTATACGCGAGGCGT
>WBZP01004416.1_pt2 | contig 12875 bp, 13 predicted proteins | sample 5204301 | NCBI WGS metagenome assembly WBZP01 (sample SAMN12412401, study PRJNA552823) | activated sludge metagenome | isolation source: activated sludge from nitrification reactor of wastewater treatment plant... | place: USA: Pennsylvania | collected 2017
CACAAAGATGAGGAAGATCGCCGAGACGATCGTCGAGAAGGTCGCCGTGTAGGCGACGATCGAGCCGGGTGACACGGGGATGCCGAGCACCGACAGCGTGGCGGCGCAGCGTGCCCCCTCGGCCAGGTCCGGGCAGACCGCCGAGGTCGCCACCGCGGTGAGATACGGCGCGAAGAGCACCGTGGCCGTGGTGGTCACATAGGCCGAGTTCGCCCAGTCGTACCAGTACCACGACCGGTGTTCCCGGGTCTCCACGAACCGTTGTGCCGGCGCCGACGTGTTCCCCCCACGGGTGCTCATGGGTGCAGCGTTCCACAGCGGAGCATCGCTACGCACGGGTATGCCGCGTCGAGTCCCGGTCGTGTCCCGCGAGCCCCCTGTCGCATCCTGCCGCACGGCCGCTCCGATGCCCTTGATGGCCAGCAGGGCCGGGGTGGCGACGGCGACGCGGGCGGGCCGTCCTCGATGAGCCACGCGACAGCGCATATCCGGCCACTGTGCTGGGAACTGGGGAATGATGGGGGGAAACAGGTGCGACGGCGCACTGTCCGAGCAGCGGTGACAGTCAGGGGAGGCGCAGACCTGGTGGCATTCATCGATGTTTCTGGTCGCGACCTTTGGACGTTACCACCTATGGATGGATGAGGGAGCGGCGCGGACTGGGGCGGTGACCGTGAAGAGGAGAAGCGGAGGCGGATCGGCTCACACCACGACGATCTCGAAGTCGCCGTGCTGGCGCAGGCGCGCGGCATACGACTGCAGTTCGTGCGGCTGAGGGGGCGCGCCGGGCAGCAGCCCGACGCCCTCCGGTGACATCCGCGACGGACGCACCCCATGGGGGCGAAAACCGATGACTTTCAAACGCATTCGCGGGTCGACGTCGGCGAGCCAGGCCCCGGTGGCGTCGAGCAGCGGGGCGCTGTCGTTGACACCCGGCAGCATGAGCAGACGCACCTCGTGCAGTCGGCCGCGCCGGGCGAGCAGTTCGATGCTCGCCAGCACCCGGTCGTTGGGCCGGCCGGTGAGCCGGCGATGCAGGCCCGGGTCAAGGCTCTTGAGGTCGACCATGGCGCCGTCGAGCACCGGGTCGAGCAGCTCCCAGGTGGCCCGGGGCGCGTCGCCGTTGGTGTCGACGAAACGGGTGAGTCGGCGCAGCGCCAGGTCGGCGTCCAGGGCGTCGAAGAGGGCCCGTAGGAAGTGCGGCTGCCGGGTGGCTTCGCCGCCGCTGACCGTCACCCCGGACAGGAACGGCGCGGCCGGACCGATGATGTCGAGGACCTGCTCGACGCTGAGCCGTCGCGCGTCGGGGGAGCGGACCGGGATGGTCTGCGGGTTGTGGCACGCCGGGCAGTCGAACCCACACCCCTGCAAGAAGAGCACGAAGCGGTTACCCGGCCCGTCGACGGCGGAGAACTCGATCCAGTCGGCGATCAGGCCCTGCTGCCCCGGCTGCTGACCCGACCGCAGACCCGACAGGTGGCCCGGCTGCGGGCCGAAGGGATGCTCAGACCGCGCCACGCGGGTCGAGCTCGTGGGCGCGGATCCGTTTGACGGCGCGTTCGGTGAGGTGGAAGGTGCGTTCGGCACCGGCGGCGAGGTAGTCGCTGCCGTGCCGGGCCCCGTACTCGTCGATGCCCACGAGATCGCTCTTGCGCACGAGGTAGCCGGTGATCCGGATGAACTCGTTGTCGTCGAGGTTGAAGGTGAAGTCACGCATCCCGACCTGGAACGCGCCCCGGATGATGTCGACCATCGCCTGCGGGTTGCCGACCGCGGTCTGGTCGACGTGGAAGATGTCGCTCACCCCGGACGCGAAATGCCGGTGATGCGGGGCGCAGACCGTGATGTGCTCGCGCATACCCGGCTCGTCACCGACCGGGATGCGGGTGCCAGCGGTGACCCCGATGTCGCTGTCGATCCCGCTCTGCGAGTGCAGGTATGCCGCGCCGCCTCCGCCGCCGCAGTAGGGCAGCGGGCGGGCCGCGACGAGCTCGGCGACCCGTTCGACGATCCGGTATGCCGCGTCGTTGGCCCGCGCGTCGTGCCCATAGCGGGCGTCGGGGTGCCCGTCGTGGGCCATCAGGGTGGCGACGCATTCGGCCAGACCGTAGATGCCGAACATCGCCGAGAAGCGCTCGATGTCGACCAGTCCCTCCTGGGCCAGCCAGTGGCTGTCGAAGAAGCCTTGCTGCTCCACGAGGCTGCGGATGCGCGCCTCGATGAGTTCGGCGGTGAGCTCCACCCAGTGCGGCAGGCCGTCGGCGAGGAAGGCGGCGACGCCACCCTGCTGGCGCAGGGCCGCCTCTTTGAGGTTGAGCCGCACGAGGGTGTGCGAGCCACCACCGATCTTGAGGGAGTTGTAGCAGCTCACCGCGGCATAGCCGAGGCCGTGGTCGGCGACCATCATCGGGTGGTTGACGAAGTGCGGTTTGCCGGTCTCGAAGACGGTGCGCACGGCGTCGTCGATGAGACTGTCGGGGGTCAGCTGCGGGTCGACCTTGAGGGTGAGGTTGGGCACGACCTGGCGCAGCGAGCGCTCGACGCGCAGGATAGCGCGCACGACCCGCCCGTCGTGGGGGCCGAGGTTGGCGTGCACGAAGGCATCGGGCAGCAGCCGGTCGAGTTGGATCCAGAACCGCCGGAGTTTGCGGTCGAGCTCGGCGTCGGGCAGGTCGGCGGGGACGAACGGCTCCAACAGGGTGTCGAGGTCACCGAGGTAGACCGGGTAGGTCGTCACCGATGGGACATGCCCGTAGAGGATGGTGAGGAAGGACAGCGCGTCGTCGAGGTCGGTGGGCGCCTCGAGCTCCACGTGACGGCTGCCCTGACGCAACGCCTTCGCGTAGTCGGGCAGCACGTAGCGCGGCGCGAAGGGCCGGTGCCCCTCGAACATGTCGCAGCAGATCCGCTTGTCGAGCGCCTCCCGGCAGGCTTGGGAGAGAGCCGGATACGGCAACGCGTCGGCCGCGAGGGCGGCCAGCCGACGGACCTTCTGGTCGTAACCGAGGATGCGGCTGGTGACGATCGCGTCGGCGTCGTGCTGCAGTTGGGTCAACTCCACCCCTCCAGGGTAAGGGCGGCCGCAGCCTCCAGGATCATCCACGCCTGCAGTTGTGTGGACAGCTCCACCGGTATGCCGGGTGCCTGGCTCACCGCCGCAGCCACGGCCGGGTCGGGGGAGAAGATCGGGCCGGTCGCGCGTGCGGTTGGGGGCTCGTGGCGGCCGCTCCACAGGGCCTGTGCGGTGCCGCAGACCAGGTCGGCGGCCCGGGCGCGTGCCGCGTGGTCCAGGTCGGGGCAGCCGGCGGCGCGGGCCAAGTAGCGCGCGAGGATCCCGGTGAACAAGCCACCGTCGCCGCCGCCGTGGGCCGCGAGCGTGCGCCGCGGCCCGCCGGCCACGATAAGCCCGTTGCCGACGGTGTCGACGGCGTCGATGAGGGCCGCTGCGCGCCGCAGGCTATCGGCGTCGCCGAGGTCGATCAGCGCGCCGAGGACCAGGCCCTGGTTGTAGCTGTAGACGTCACGCACCAGTTGCGGGGTGCGATCCGGCCCGATCCGCATGCCGTCGAGGAAGAGGCCGGTCACTGGGTCGAGCAGCGCGGCATACATCCAGTCGACCAGCCGCCGCGCCCGGGTGGTGTCGCCGATCCGGGCCGCGAAGATCGCGGCCGGGCCGGTCGCGGGCACGTTCTTGAAGTCTCGGCTGGTGTTCCACCACAGCCCGCCCCCGAGGTCGGGGGTCTCCGCCGCAGCTAACCGCGGCGCTATCGCCCGTGCCGCGACGGTGGCCAACCGGGCGGCCGCGGCCGAGGCGCCGCGGGATGCGAACACCGGGGCGCTGGGGGAGGGGAGGGTGAGCGCACGCACCCGTTGCGCGGCCAGCAACAGCCAGCCCATGTCGTCGTAGTAGGCGTTGGTGAAGACCAACACGTTACGCAGCCGGATGGTGCGCAGCAGCAGGTGGGCGCGCGCGGCATACCGGGTCATGGCGTGTGGCTCGCCGGCGCGCCGGGCTCGCTGCGCGGCGTCGACGAGGCAGTCCACGTGGTGCGCCAACCACCAGAAGTTCCATGGCCCCCGCCAGTCGCGCCGACCGGGCCAGCTGACCCGTGGCAGGTACGTGCCGGGGAGCCCGAGCAACCGGCCGCCGAACCGCAGGTGCACGGCCGTGGCGGCCACCTCGGCCCGCGCGCCGGCGCCGGTGACGGCCGCCTCCGGTGTGCTGGGGGGGTTGGGCTCGGTCACGGAGGCATCGTGCCAGGTGAGTCCGTGACACGCTTGGGGGATGCGAACCTACTGCGCCGTCTACGTCGATGCCGGCTATCTGCTCGCCGCCGTCGCGACCCGAGTATCGGGGACGTCGCTGCGCGGCTCGGTGGACATCGACCTGCCGGGTCTCATCCAGGCGCTGATGAGTCAGGCCGAGACCACCAGCGGACTGGAGCTGTTGCGGCTCAACTGGTATGACGCGGGGTCGGCTCGCGGCGGGAATCCAGACGCCACGCAGGAGCACATCGGGATGCTGCCGCGGGTGAAACTGCGCCTGGGCCGCATCTCACCGAACGGCGAGCAGAAGGGCGTCGACCTGCGCCTGGGGTTGGATCTGGTGACGCACTCGCGCCATCGGGTCGCCGACGTCTTCTATGTCGTGACCGGTGACGACGACCTCACCGAGGCCGTCGAGGAGGCCCAGGGGCACGGGATCCAGGTCGTCATCCTCGCGGTGCCCGATGCGCACGGCCGGCCGATCGCGGTGTCGCGGCACCTGCAACGCGAAGCCGACGGCATCATCACCGTCGATTCGGACGCATTGGCCAGCTATGCACGGGCTGCGATGCCCGCCGAGGCCGTGGCCGGGGCGGGGCCAGAGACCGGGGCGGCGGGGCCCTCGCCAGCCGCGGCCGCGGTCGCCGCGATGGCGGGCGCACCGCTGCGCCCAGCGCCGCCCAGCCCACCGACACCCAAGGACCTGCCGAGCCGTCGCCCCGAGCCGTCGCCCGCCGTGCTCGCAGCCCAGAACGCCGCGCGGGCCCGGATTGCCGCCGACGACGCAGCCCGGACCCGTGCCGAGGCCGAGAGCCAGCGGGTCTTCACCAGCCAAACCGGGGCGCCGTCCTCCGCCGGCCCGGCTGCCGAGCTGGAGCAGACCGTCGATCACGTCGTGCGCCGGGTCGTCACGGCGTGGCTGCAGAGCGCCGACCCGTCGGCGCGGGCCGCGTTGCGCGCCGAACGCCCCTACATCCCGCGCGACATCGACCGCGCCCTGCTCATCGACCTCTCGGGGGCGCTGGGCATCTACGACATCGAGGACCACACCCGCTACCTCCTGCGCGACCAGTTCTGGCCGGTCGTCGAGGAACTCCTGGGTGGCGCCCGCTGACCGTGCGCTGACCGTCAAGGCAGTGCCGATCGGTGCGCGGGTGCCCCGACGTCAGCGCCCGGTCGGGTCGGTGCCAGGTGAGAGTTCGCGCCGGTCGGCGACCTCCCAGAGTTCTTTCGTCTGCACGAGCCAGAACGCTGCGAACGCGAGGATGAGCACGACCTCGACGACGATGATGATGTGTCGCCACGCCGGGATGGCCATCCGGATGGCGATGATGACGGCGATGGTGGCGGTCATGACGGCCGCGATCGTCTGGTAGGTGTGCACGTAGGCGCTCGGTTGGTCCGCCGCCCGAGCCGACCACGCATTGATGAGCACGACGGAGATGATCCCGATGAACATCGCCACGGCCGCCGTGGTGTGCCCGTAGTTGGCGAAGGCGGTGGGGGCGGCGAGGAAGGCGATGAACCCGACGCCGATGATCAGCCAACCCAACACCGTGGCCAGCCGGGCCCAACGACTCGGCGCCGGGCGGCCCGTACCACGCAGCAACGCCACCCGGACCCCCTCGGCGACCACACCGGCGATCAGCACGGCCCACACGTTGTTGCGGACCCCTGGCAGCACGTCGAACCCCTCGGCCACACCGACGGGGCCGCAGACGGCCTCGCGGTCCGTCGGCACCATGGCGACGATGAAGGACAGGAAGCCGGCGTAGTTGAGGATGACGTCCTCGGTGTCGGAGCTGCCGTGGTAGACGATGAGGCAGGCGCCGATAGCACATAGCGAGGCGACGAAGATGCTGTGCGCCGCCGTGAAGTAGTAGGCGCTGATCGAGCTCTGCCAGCACGGCGACTGCAGGCGCTGGGCGACGACCGCCGCCCCCAGCATGAGGACGACGACGATCGTCGCCAGGCGCAGGTAGCGATAGGTGCTGATGACGGCGATCTCGTGCGGATCGCTGGGGGAGGGTGTCATGGCAGTCCTTCCGCTCGTCCGGGATGACCGGGCCTTGCCGGGGATGAGGCCGGGTGGCCGGGCGCGAATACCCCTCGGGCCGGCCTTCATCCATCCGGGCCTTCATCCAACCGGTATGCCGCTCACCCCACCAGGGCCCGCACCCGGGCGGTGAGCCGGCGCAGCTCGTCGGGTGTGAGCGTGACGTCGAGTTCCTCGAGGAGCCCGGGCAGGGCGGCGACGGTGAACGGGGTGTGGGTCGTCGGCCGTTCGGGGTGGCGGCGCACGACGCTGTGCTGCGAGATCGTCGTGTGCGATCCGTCGGCGTGACGCTTGCCGAGGATGAGGCGGTGGCGGAAGTGCGAGGTCGGCAGGGCGTTCGTGTAGTGATGGCTCATCTCGACATCGACAGGCCGTACCGGCAGCTCGTCGGTCGTATGCTGCAGCTCCCACCGATCTGCCCGGAGGCGGCTCAATGCCCAGGTGGCACAACCGTTCTCGTCGATACGGTCGATCCGGAAGTGTTCGCCCTCCTGGAGCTGCTCGGTGCCGTCGGCCAGGGCCATCGGGTGGGTGAAGGTGTAGCCGAAGCCGGGATCGGTGAGCAACCGCACCGGCAGCCTGATCGGGTCGTCGGCCGGCTGCTGGTCGAGAGTCGCGGCGACGACGAGGTGGGTGCGGGGGGAGTGGCGGGTGTCTCCGACGCGCCCGAGCAGGCGGGTCGCGGCATACCCGAGGCGTTGTAGTGCGGCCGCGAAGATCGTGGCGTGCTCGAAGCAGTAGCCGCCGCGACCCCGGCCCAGGAACTTCTCCTGGATTGCCGGTAACGAGACGCCGGGGTGTTGTTCGAGCAGGACGTCGATGTTGTCGAAGGTGAATGTCGTGCGGTGGGCCACGAGCAGCTCGTCGAGAGCAGCGGGGCTCGGTGGTCGCGCCGGCACCCCCAACCGGGCCAGGTATGCCGTGAGGTCGAGACGCTGCACCTGCCACGGGTCGTCGCTCGCGCCGTCGGTCATATCGCCGAGGCTAGACGTTTGGGCTCACTCAACGCCTGGTCTCATACCGGGTGAGGACCACGCCACCGGGGAAGGTGCGCGTCTGCACCAGGCGCAGGTTCACCCAGTTGTCCAGGGCCGCGAAGAACGGCGTTCCGCCGCCCACCAGGACCGGGGCAGTGGCCAGCACGTACTCGTCGATCAACCCGGCCCGCATGGCCGCTGCGGCCAGGGTGGCACCACCGATGTCCATGGGGCCGCCACCCTCGGCCTTGAGTCGGGTGATCTCGGCGATCGCGTCACCGGTGACCAGCCGGGTGTTCCAGTCGACGCTGCTGATCGTCGAGGAGAAGACGACCTTCGGCATCTCCCGCCATCGACGGGCGAACTCGATGTCCGCTGGCGTCGCGCTCGGGGGGTGGTTGCCGAGGTGTTGGTCGCTGACGTGTGGGTCGTTGGTGTGTCGCTCGACGGCCGGCCAGTAGGAGCTCATCGTCTCCCAGAGCTTGCGCCCGTAAAGCGCCAAGCCGGTCTCCCCGACCCGGGCGGACCACCACTGGAACAGCTCGTCGCTCGGCACGCTCCAGCCGATGTCGCCGCCCGGCGCGGCGATGTAGCCGTCCAGGCTCACGTTCATGCCGAAGGTGAGTTTGCGCATGGCGGCATCCTCTCGTAGGTAGGCGCTCGTGAGGGGCTCCATGACGGGAGCGAGGGCGAGGCACCGGAGAGCGTCGCCGTCGCCGCCGGGTTGGAGACCCTGCGTGCGTGGTGATGTCCATCGACTGAAATCACCACGAGACTCCCGAGGTCACGAGCAGCAGGGCACGAGGTTCGCCGTCATTCTCCAGAGCGACGACCTGCCGTTGTCGACCGTGCTGGTCGCCCCCACGTCGACGTCAGCGCGACCGACATCCTTCCGTCCCGAGATCACGGTGCGCGGGCAGCGTACGCACGTCCTCGTAGAGCAGACGACGGCGGTCGGTCATCCCGGCTCGGCCCTCTGGTCAGGCGCCTGAGCCGGGCAGAGCTTCACGACGTGAGCCGTGCCCTGGCCTCGGTGCTGTCGCTGGACTGACCAAGACGGTCCGTTCGACTCGTGTAACACGGGATCAGTGTTACACTGGCGGTTGTGGCGAACCTCACCATCAGCGTCGACGACACGATCCTCAAGCGGGCTCGCTTGCGCGCGCTGCAGCGGGATGAGTCGGTCAACGCGTTCCTGGCAGATGCCTTGCGGCGTTATGCCGACGCCTCGGAGCTGACGGGTCCCATGGAGTCCGTGTTGGCTGCGGCGCGCGCTTCTCGGTACGGATCTGGCCCGGGTGGGCGCCGGTGGACCAGGGACGACGCGCACCGTGGCTGACTTCCTCGACACCAATGTGCTGGTCTACGCCTTCGATCAATCCGAACCCGAGAAGCAAGCCCGCGCACAGGAACTCATGGCCGGACATCCCGACGCCGTGATCAGCACTCAAGTGCTGCTCGAATGGTTCGCCGTCGTGACGCGGAAGTTCACCCCGCCCATGCCGGGGGAGCGGGCAGCCGCAGCGATGGTCGACCTCGCTGCTGTGGACATCGTGGCCGCAGATGCCGAACTCGTGGTACGAGCCGCCCGGACCGCGGCCGGACACCAGTTGACGATCTGGGACGCGATGATTGTGGAGAGCGCCGCGCTCGGCGGGTGCCGGACGCTCTGGTCCGAGGACCTCAGGGATGGTGCGGTCCTGCGTGGCGTGGAGATCCGCAACCCCTTCCGCTGACTGACAGAGTCGCCGTCACGCGAGCCAGGCGCCCGCGTACATGCTGGCCGACCTACACGGGGGAGTCGTCCAGCACGGTCATCACCAGGCAGTACTCCGTCCGCACGAGCCATCGCAGGCCCGCCCAGAACCACCACGGGAAGATGTCCCTTGTTTCGGCCAGCGGCACAAGGCGACATTCGCCCAGCCGCAGGGCGCGGCCACGCAGTTCCATCCGGCAGGACCCGGCAACGAGGACGTTCTGGACCCACTGGGACTCAACCCCGAAGTTCACGCCGACAGCGACCACGGGCCCGTTCCGGTACGCCCGAACCGGAGTATGCCGTTCACGTCCGGTCCGGCGGCCGATGTGGTCGACCCTGGCAAGCGAGCCGAGGTGGCCGGCCCGAGACAGAGCTTGCTTCTGGAAGCGGCTCTGGAGTCCACGCATCCACGTTGGCCACGGCATGCCGATCACCCAACTCCCTTTAGCAACGCAACGTAGCGTAGCATTTGAGGGTGACACGCCGGCCGAATCCAGCGCCTCGGGCGAGTACTCGCGAGCGTGCCCGGGCGGCGACACTACGACTTCTGGCAGAGGTCGACTACGGAAGGTTGACCTACGAGGGGATTGCCGCCGAGTCCGGCGTGGCCAAAACGAGCCTGTACCGGCATTGGCCGACCAAGGCAGAGCTCGTCTTCGACCTGGTGTTACGCGAGCAACAGCTGCCGTCGCTGGCGGCCACCGGAAGCCCGGCGAGCGATCGGGCGGCCCTCGCGGATCGGTTCGCCGTCTTTGTTGGGAGTCCAGTGGCGCGGCGCACCTTCCCGGGGCTTGTCGCCGATATCTCGGCGGATCCGCTTCTGCGGCAACGTTTCCTCGACGACTTCGTCGTGCCTGCCCGCGGCCTGCTGGGTCCGGTCTTCACCAGAATGGCGCCGGATAGCCGACTGGAGCGAATGCCGACCGAGGACCTGCAGGCCACGCTCCTGGGCGCCGCGTTCATCTGGGTGTATCTGCTTGCCCTCGACACCGACGACGTACGGGCGCGTCTGGAGAACCTCGTCGACGCGCTCCTTCCGTCGTCTCCGTAATCGAATCCGCCCGACGGCCTGCAGGCCGTCGGGCGATCCATCGCCCATGGATACCGCGCCGCGTGGTCCGTGGAACGGGCGGATGCGGCAGTTGATGAGCCGGGAGTAGGTTGCATGATTAGGGTGACTCCGTGGGACTCACCGTTGCCCTTGACGATGGGCGCGCTGCCTGCGTAGAAGCGCTCGAGTCGTTCGTCCGGGCGGTCGACGCCTTCAGCGAGTACGACCTCCTCGACGTTTCACGATGTCACGGGTGGACCCGCCTCGACGTGGTGGTGCACGTGCTGTCCGGTTTGCACGAGATGCTCGGCGGGCTGGTCTCGGCGGGTGATTCCGATCCAACTGTCGACGCCGCGACCTACTGGTCGGCCTTTGCCGCCGAGTACGCAACGGACGACCCGATTCCAACGCTGATGTCCCAGCGCCGCCGCACCGCGGCGTACGTACGGCCGTCCGCGGCGACTGCACAGATGCATGACGTCTACTCGGCAGTCATGAGGGGGGTGACGGTCTGCGAGGACAGGCAATACCTGTGGCAAGGGCATGTGCTCGCCGCCGGTGACTTCCTCACCATCTGGGCAGTTGAAGTCGTCGTGCACCAACTCGACCTCCTTTCCGACGCGCCTGTGCCTTCCAGCGCCCTGAAGCTGGCTCGGGCGACGATCGAGGCACTGATTGACGAGCCTCTGCCGACGACGTGGACCGACATTGAAGCCACCCTCATCGGCACCGGTCGGACAGCCGCGCCGGCCGGGTCGGGCACCATCGCCACTCGACTCCCGGCGCTCAGCTGATCTGCACAGTCCTCGAGCTGTGGGCTTGTCAACGCTACCTAGACCACTACGACGGCATGGACTGAAACGGGTGTGCGGGGGAAACCCCCTTGGTTGAACGCCGATAATCGACATTATGTCGGAATGTAGTCTGCGTACTGCAACGGACGGGGCTCTGACCAGCGCAAACGCCGAACCTCGGCGGTGGGCCGCGGGCCTGCATCGTTGGCGCTGAGCTGGAGGACCTCGCTGTCGGCCTGAAGGGACACGCCGTTGACCGTCATTGATGCCTGATCATCTCGGTGAGGTCATAGCGTCGAAGCAACGGCGGGTCTGATGGGTCCTGTCGGTGGCGGCTGAGAGGGTCGGGCCATGGCAGGGACGCGCAGGATGTTGACGGCATCGGATCGGGTGGAGATCTCGACGGGGTTGAAGGCAGGTTGGACGATCACTCAGATCGCCGGGCACATCGATCGGGACAAGTCGGTGGTCTCGCGGGAGGTGGCTCGTAACTCGACCCGTACCCGCCGGTCCCGCCTCCGGAGCCTAGGAATCTAACTCCTCGGGGCTCGGAACCGTGCCCTTAGTGAGCTCGTACTCGAATGCCCACCGTCGCTCGTCGCTGACGCTCTGGGCTACAGCCACCAGGTCGCCTTCCTGCACGCAGAGAAGGCCGCCGAACCATGGGCCCGCTACGCAGGCCGTCAATTGCGCAAGCCATGACAACAGGGAACCGCCTTCTCTTCGCGAACGACCTGTTCCGCGAGGCTCCTCACAGTTCGGGAGTGCTCATGGATCGATCTGGCAATTCCGCAGGGTTTGAAAAGGTGAGCGCATGATTACTAACGACCGGATTCAGGCAATGGCTGAGGCACTCACTCAGATCCCAGGAGTGAAAGCCGTTGTGTTGGGTGGCAGCAGGGCGAAGGGAACTCATCACGCGGGTTCTGATGTCGACCTCGGTCTGTACTACGACCGGAAGTCGCTGGACGTTGAGGACTTGCGAAGCGTCACGGGCCTGTTTGCCGATGACGGTACGGTGGATGTGGCCGGCCCGGGATCGTGGGGGCCCTGGGTGGACGGCGGAGGCTGGCTGACAGTCGACGGGGCGGCCGTCGATTGTATCTTGCGTGATCTGGGACGGGTTGCCGAACAATGTCGCCAGGCCGTTAGGGGCGACTTCGCTTTCCACGCCCAGCCAGGGCACCCGCTGGGCTTCCTGGACGTGTCCTACGCCGGCGAACTGGCCACCTGCCTCCCCCTGACCGATCCGGGCCAGGTGCTCGATCAGTTGCGGTCAACGCTCGCTCCGTACCCGCCAGCACTCCGAGCTGCTTTCATAGACAACCTGTGGCAAGCCGGTTTCTTGGTAGACGCTGCACGGAAGGGCATCCCGAAACTCGACGTGGGCTACGTCGCCCTCTGTTGTTCGACCGCGCTAATGCTGTGCGCGCACGCATGGCACGCATCGGCCAGCAGCTGGGTGACCAACGAGAAAGGGGCGATCGTGGATGTGGGGCGGCTGCCCGTCGACTCCCATGAGTTCGCTCCCCGAGCCGCAGCGTCCCTCTCCCGGCTCGGCACAACGACAGGGCAACTGCTGGGCATGGTCGACTCTGTGGACGAAATCGTCACCGATACCAGCGCGGCCCTCCGCACCGGATAGGAGCTCTTCTCAGCCTGCGTGCTGGCGGAGAGGATGTCCCGAGTTCCGTGGAACTTTGGTGGCGGCCCGGTGGCGTCAGGCGACGCTCTGGTCAGTGTCGCAGGTGGTGTGGTCGGGGTCCAGGTCCAGGTGTTTGGCCAGGGCGGCGGGTAGGCCGGGCAAGTGGTTGTGGCCGTTGACTCGCCGGAATTGTTGGCGGGCTTCGGTCATGCCGGCGGCGCACCAGCGCAGGGCCATGTCCTGGTCTCGCCAGCGTTTGACGTTGCTGGCGTGGTCCCGACCGATGTCGATCATCGACTCAATCGCATTCGTAGAGCGCGGAGTTCG
>WBZP01005499.1_pt1 | contig 12873 bp, 13 predicted proteins | sample 5204301 | NCBI WGS metagenome assembly WBZP01 (sample SAMN12412401, study PRJNA552823) | activated sludge metagenome | isolation source: activated sludge from nitrification reactor of wastewater treatment plant... | place: USA: Pennsylvania | collected 2017
TCTACGAATCCGCCTCGATCTACCTGTGCGGCTGAGCGGTTCGGCCCAACCGGTTACAGGTACTGGCCCAGGTTGCTCTCGGTGTCGATGGCCCGGCTGGCCGACGAACTCTTGCCGGTGACGAGCGTGCGGATGTAGACGATCCGCTCGCCCTTCTTGCCCGAGATCCGGGCCCAGTCATCGGGATTGGTGGTGTTGGGCAGGTCCTCGTTCTCGGCGAACTCGTCGACGATCGAGTCGAGCAGGTGCTGGATGCGCAGGCCGGGCTGACCGGTCTCCAGCACCGCCTTGATCGCGTTCTTCTTCGCACGGTCGACCACGTTCTGGATCATCGCACCGGAGTTGAAGTCCTTGAAGTACATGACTTCCTTGTCACCATTGGCGTAGGTGACCTCCAGGAACCGGTTGTCGTCGATCTCGGCGTACATCCGGTCGACGACCTTCTCGATCATCGCCTTGACCGTCAGCCCCCGGTCCCCGGAGAACTCGGCCAGGTCGTCGACGTGGATCGGCAGTTCCTCGGTGAGGTACTTGCTGAAGATGTCCTGCGCGGACTCGGCGTCGGGCCGCTCGATCTTGATCTTGACGTCCAGGCGGCCGGGCCGCAGGATCGCCGGGTCGATCATGTCCTCGCGGTTGGAGGCGCCGATGACGATGACGTTCTCCAGGCCCTCGACACCGTCGATCTCGCTGAGCAGCTGCGGCACGACCGTGGTCTCCACATCCGAGCTGACGCCGGTGCCGCGGGTGCGGAAGATCGAGTCCATCTCGTCGAAGAACACGATCACCGGGGTGCCCTCGGACGCCTTCTCGCGGGCCCGCTGGAAGATCAGCCGGATGTGCCGCTCGGTCTCGCCGACGAACTTGTTGAGCAGCTCGGGGCCCTTGATGTTGAGGAAGTAGCTCTTGGCCTCGCGGGACTCCTCGCCGCGCAGTTCCGCCATCTTCTTGGCCAGCGAGTTGGCCACGGCCTTGGCGATCAGCGTCTTGCCGCAGCCGGGCGGCCCGTAGAGCAGCACACCCTTGGGTGGGCGCAGCGCATATTCCTTGTACAGGTCCTTGTGCAGGAACGGCAGCTCCACGGCGTCGCGGATCTGCTCGATCTGCCGGGTCAGCCCGCCGATGTCGTGGTAGCTGACGTCGGGCACCTCCTCGAGCACCAGATCCTCGACCTCGGCCTTGGGGATGCGCTCGAATGCGTAACCGGCCTTGGTGTCGACCAGCAGCGAATCACCGGGGCGCAGCTTGCGGGGCCGCTCGTCCTCCGACAGCGCCTCGAGAACCTCGGCCGGCAGGTCCTCGGCGGCGACCAGCGGCTCGGCGAGCCAGACGATGCGCTCCTCGTCGGCGTGCCCGACCACCAGCGCGCGGTGGCCGTCGGCCAGCACCTCGCGCAACGTGCTGATCTCGCCGACGGACTCGAAGTTGCCGGCCTCCACGACGGTCAGCGCCTCGTTGAGGCGGACGGTCTGACCCTTCTTGAGGACCTTGGTGTCGATGTTGGGCGAGCAGGTGAGCCGCATCTTGCGGCCGGAGGTGAACACGTCGACGGTGTCGTCCTCGGTGACCCCGAGCAGCACGCCGTAGCCGCTGGGCGGCTGGCCCAATCGGTCCACCTCTTCGCGCAGGGCGAGCAGTTGCTGGCGGGCTTCTTTAAGAGTTTCCATCAGCTTGGCGTTTCGCGCGGCGAGCGAGTCGATGCGGGCTTCGAGCTGATGAACATCACGGGCGCTGCGCGCTCCACCGGGCGCCGAAGCGACCTCTTGGAGTTGCACGCGGAGGGCCGCCGCTTCGCGGCGCAACTGCTCGAGTTCAGCGGCATCTTCGCTGGACATCTCAGGTTGGCGGGATGTTTCGAATCCGTCAGAACGCTCTGACCCACTCATGCTGCGCTCCTCTCCCACACCGGAAGTTGGTGCAGTAACAACGTCAACGCTACCGGCGATTCAACAATCGTGTGCGCTCTAGAAATCCGACACACGGGCGCCGCTGATAATCTTGAGAACATGTCGGGTCGATCGAAAGGACAGCCGTGACCCTGAACTCCCTAGCAAGAGGTATTGCGACCGTGGCCGGCGTGGCCGCCGTCGCCGGCGCCGTGACCGCGGGGCTGACCTCAGCTTCGGACGCCGTCGCGACGCGTTCCGTGCAGGTGCAGCCCGTGGTCTTCGGCGTCCCGATGCCACTGGACCCGGCCGCCGATCTGCCCACGCCGGACCAGCTCTATGGCGTCCTGAACGGCCTGGCCAACCCGGGGGTGCCGTTTGCCTCGAAGTCCTATCTGGTCGAGGGTGGCATCGGCATCATCGAGGGTCGCGCCGCCGATTCGCTGATGCGTAGCGCCGCCGCCAAGGGTCAGCTGCCCCTGACGTTCAACGTGTCGGGCATCACGCCCGTGGGCCCGGGTGCCGCCACCGCGAGCGTCACCGCTTCCGGTCCCGCGACGCCCGCGCAGACGCAGAGCATCACCTTCGTCGACCAGGGCGGCTGGAAGCTCTCCCGCGCCTCGGCCACGCAGGTGCTGCAACTGTTCTCCGCCTAGCCCGGGTCTGCCTTGCCCCGGCACAACGTCTCGACCCTGAGCGCCGCCACGATTGTGGCGGCGTTCTGGCTGTCGGGGTGTGGCCAGCAGGGCGGCGTCATCTCGGAATCGGTTACGCCGCCGCCCTCGACCGTCGCGTCCGCGGCTCCGAGCACACCCGGGGCGCCACTGCCCGATCCGGTGACCCTGACCGACCTCCTGGGCCGGCTGGCCGACCCGGCGGTGCCCGGGGCCGACAAGCTCACCCTGGTGCAGGACGCCAGCGCCGCCGACGCCACCTCACTGGAGAACTTCACGAAGGCGTTGCAGGACAACCACATGATCCCGTTGATCTTCACGGCCACCGGGTTGTCCTGGTCCGATCAGACACCGGGGAACGTGATCGCCACGGTGTGCGCCGCCGGGCCGGATCCCAAGGTGGGTGGGTTCACCTTCCCCATGGAGTTCACGCCGGCGCCCCCGGGATGGCAGTTGTCGCGCAAGACCGCCGACATGCTGCTGGTGTTCGGGGACAGCCCCGGCACTCTGCCGGCGCCACCCGAACCACCTCCGCCACCGCCTCCGCCCGCACCGCCCACGCCCCCGCGCTGACCATGTGGATCGGCTGGTTGGAGTTCGACCTGCTGCTCGGCGATGTGCACTCGCTGAAGGAGAAGCGCTCGGTGGTGCGGCCCATCGTGGCCGAGTTGCAGCGGCGCTTCGCCGTGTCGGCCGCCGAGACCGGCTCGCAGGATCTGCACCGCCGCGCCGGGATCGGGCTGGCGGTGGCCGGCGGGGACCGCGCGCACGTGGTCGAGGTTCTCGACGCGGCCGAACGGCTGGTCGCGGCCCGGCCCGAGATCGAACTGCTCTCCGCGCGCCGCGGACTGGCCAACAGCGAGGACTGACCTACAGATTCTTCTTGCGCCGCAAGGGAGTTGGGGCAACGGTGCCCTCCGCCAGCCGGCGCGCCGACACCAGGAAGGCCGTATGTCCGCGCATGTTGTGCTGCGGACGCACGGACAGCCCGACGACGTCCCAGCCGCGCTGCAGCGTCTCCCAGGACCGCGGCTCGGTCCAGCACTGCTGCTCACGCAGGGCCTCGACCACCTTGGACAGCTGGGTCACGGTGGCGACGTAGACGATGAGAACACCGCCGGGAATGAGTGCCCGCTTCACCGCGTCGAGCACGTCCCACGGCGCGAGCATGTCCAGGACCACCCGGTCGACCTGATCCCCGGCGTAGTCGGCGAGGTCGGCGATCACGAGATCCCAGTTGTCGGGCCGGCCCCCGAAGAAGGTGTCGACGTTGCGCTGGGCGTGCACGGCGTGGTCGTCGCGCAGTTCGTAGGAGATGACGCGGCCGGTCGGACCGACGGCGCGCAGCAGCGAGCAGGTCAGCGCACCGGATCCCGCGCCGGCCTCGAGAACGCGGGCGCCGGGGAAGATGTCGCCGTCGTGCACGATCTGCGCGGCGTCCTTCGGGTAGATCACCTGCGCGCCGCGCGGCATGGACAGCACGTAGTCGATCAGCAACGGCCGCAGCACCAGGAACGGGTCGCCGTTGGTGGACGTGACGACACTGCCCTCGGCGATACCGATGACGTTGTCGGCGGCGATCGCGCCACGGTGGGTGTGGAACTCGGCACCCGGATTGAGCACCATCGTGTAGTGCCTGCCCTTGGCGTCGGTGAGCTGCACGCGGTCTCCCACGGCGAACGGTCCGGTTGACGACACGGCGTTCAGCCTGCCATGTCCTGTCGGACCCGCTGCATACCCTCGACCCATGAGCCGTCCCGCCCTTTCGCCGTCGCGGGCCGCCGACTTCAAGCAGTGCCCGCTGCTGTACCGGCTGCGCGCCATCGATCGGTTGCCCGAACCTCCGTCGGCCGCACAACTGCGCGGTTCGGTGGTGCACGCCGCACTCGAGCAGCTCTACGCGCTGCCCGCGCCGCTGCGCGACCCGCAGACCGCCCTGTCCCTGGTGGGGCCGGCCTGGGATGTGGTGGTCGGCGAGGAGCCGGAACTGGTCGCCGCGTTCACCCCCGAACACCGGGACAAACTGCTGGCCGAGGCGCAGGCGCTACTGACCGGCTACTACCGACTCGAAGACCCCACGCGGTTCGACCCGCAGTCGTGTGAGCAGCGCGTCGAGGTCGAGTTGGCCGATGGAACACCGCTGCGCGGATTCGTCGACCGCATCGACGTCGCCCCGTCGGGCGCACTGCGGGTGGTCGACTACAAGACCGGCAAGGCCCCACCGGAAACCCGCGGCCTCGCCGAGGCCAAGGCGCTGTTCCAGATGAAGTTCTACGCCGTGGCGCTGTTGCGCTCCCGCGGCGTGATGCCGGCGCGGCTGCGGCTGATCTACCTGGCCGACGGGGCGCTGCTGGATTACAGCCCCGAGCTCGACGAGCTGACCCGATTCGAGCGGATCCTGCAGGCCATCTGGCAGGCCATCCAAAAGGCCGGTGCCACAGGCGATTTCCGTGCGACGCCATCGCGGATGTGCAACTGGTGCTCACACCAGGCGCTGTGCCCGGCGTTCGGCGGGACGCCGCCGGTGTACCCGGGATGGCCCGAGCAGCTGGCGTCATGACGGACTGCTACTACCGCCGGCTCGGGAAGTACGAATACGCATCGACGGACTTCACCCGCAGCAACTGGACCCCGGAGATCCAGCACGGCTCTCCCCCGCTGGCGCTGCTGACCCGCGCCATCGAGGACGAGCTCGCCGGGTCCGGGCTGCGGATCGGCCGCCTGACCCTGGACATCCTGGGCGCCATCCCGGTGGCGCCGCTGCACGTGCAGACCCGGGTGCCGCGCCCGGGCAAGCGGATCGCGCTGTTGACCTCGGAGCTCGCCGCGGTCGGCGGCACCCGGCCGGTGGCCCGGGTGACGGCGTGGGCGCTCGCGCCGTCCGACACGGCTGCGGTCGCCACCGACCGGTATCCGCCGTTGGTGGAGGTTCCGCCGACGCCCGCTCCGGCGTACTGGTGGGACGCCCCGGGCTATCTGGAATCCGTCCACTTCCGCAACCAGCCCGACGACGCCGGGGCGCGGGTGGTGTGGATGACCCCGCGGGCGGGCCTCATCGACGACGAGCCGACGACGGCGCTGCAACGCCTGACCATGGTGGTCGACTCGGCCAACGGCGTGGGCGCCGCGCTGGATCCGTCGCAGTACGCGTTCATGAACACCGACACCGCGGTGCACCTGCACCGACTGCCGACCGGCCAGGATTTCGCGGTGCGCGCCCGCGCGTCGATCGGCCCGGACGGCATCGGGGTGACCACCGCCGAGGTGTTCGACCGCGACGGGTTCGTCGGGACATCGGCGCAGACGCTGTTGGTGCAGCGGGTACCGTGACGCTCAGTCCGGGGGTGGACCGGCGGCGGCTTCGAGTGCTGCTGCGACGGCCTCGAACTCGGCCAGAGCGGCCGTGAGATCTTCAACAATTTCGCGGGCGATGATCTCCGGTGCCGGCAGATTGTCGGCGTCCTCCAGCGATTCGTCGCACAGCCAGGTGATGTCCAGGTTGACCTTGTCGCGGGCGATCAGCTCGTCGTGGGTGAACGATTTCCAGCGCTCGGATTCCGCGCGCTCGCCACGTGGCTTGCCTCCGAGGCACGAGTCGACGAAATCGTCGAGGTGGTGACGACGCAGCGGATTCTGTTTTAGCGTGAAGTGCTGGTTGGTCCGCAAATCATAGACCCACAGCTTGGTGGTCCACGGTGTCTCCGAGGCCGGCTTGCGATCGAAGAACAACACGTTGGCCTTCACGCCCTGTGCGTAGAAAATACCGGTAGGCAGCCGTAGGATGGTATGTAAATCAAAGTCCGCCAATAACTTTCGGCGCAACGTCTCACCCGCGCCGCCTTCGAAGAGCACATTGTCCGGCAACACCACGGCGGCGCGGCCGTTGATGTCGAGGACCGTCATGATGTGCTGCAGGAAGTTCAGCTGCTTGTTGCTGGTGGTGACGACGAAGTCCGGACGTTCGATCTCGATGTCCTCGCGGGCTTCGCGCCCGTCGGCGCCGACCATCGTCAGTGATGACTTGCGTCCGAACGGCGGATTGGACAGCACCACCGACCACCGGTGACCGGGATCGGCAATCAGTGCGTCTTTCACCTCGATCAGGGAGTCACCGTCAGCGGTGCCGATTCCGTGTAGCAACAGGTTCATTGCCGCCAGCCGGGCGGTGCCATCGACCAGTTCGTAGCCGGTGACGAACGTGTCGCGCAGGTGTTTGCGTTGCGCGGGTGTGAGGTTCGCCGCGTCGGCGGCGGCATGTTCGTGGGCGACGAGCAAGAATCCCGCGGTGCCACAGGCCGGGTCGACGACGGTGTCCGCGGGTGTCGGGTCGACGACGTCGACGATGGCCCGGATCAGGTCGCGCGGCGTGAAGTACTGCCCGGCGCCGGAACCCTTGTCGGAGGCGCCTTTTGAGAGCAGTTCCTCATAGGCGTCACCCTTGAGGTCTGTCCCCGAGGCCGACCAGTTCTCCTTGTCGATCAGATCGACAATCAGGCGCTTGAGCTTGGCCGGGTCCTGGATGCGGTTCTGCGCCTTGCGGAAGATGGTGCCCAGTGTGCCCGGCTCCTGGGCCAGCCCGACGAGAATCTTGGTGTACTGGACCTCTAGGTCCGCGCCGTCGGCGTCGAGCAGCTTCTGCCACGACAATTTCTCGGGAACGATCTGCTGCGGGTTGAGCTTTCGGGTGGCCCGCTCATGGGCCATCTTCAGGAACAGCAGATAGGTCAGCTGCTCGGTGTACTCGATGACCCCGACGCCGTCGTCGCGCAGCACATTGCAGTAGGACCACAGCTTGTCGACGAGGCGGCGGGAATCAGACACGGTCGCCATTGTGGTCGGTGGACAGACCGTGTGGAACGCGGGGACCACCTTCTCCGTGTGTGCACATGAACGCCGTCACCACGGTAAAGGCATTCACCTGCTTGGACAACGTCAGCGGGTATCCGAGCGATCTGATCGCGGCACGATGTCGGTGGCAGCTCATAACCTCTGGCCATGACTGCAGCAAGTCGACGAGAGCCACTTCGATGGTGAAAACTCCACGTCCGGGCTACGAGCGTGCTCGTGTCTTGATCACGGTGAAGACCTACCCGAACCCATCCTCCAAGTACGACGAAACGGTATGTGTTGCAGGCGTCCGACTCGATCGTGGCCAACCGGAATGGATTCGGCTCTATCCGGTGCGTTTCCGCAATGTCGACGAGGGTGCGCAGTTCGACAAGTACGAAGTCATAGACGTGGACGTGATCGCCCACGGCGCCAACGACCCGCGCATCGAGTCGTACAGACCCGATCAGCACAGCATCGAACACATCGGCAGAATCGACACCAGGAACGACTGGGCCGAGCGCCGGGATCTGATCGCGGAATTGCGCGGAGCGACCACGACCTGCCGCCTGATTGCTGCGGCTACGGCAAATTCGATGAATGTGCCAGCACCGTCGCTCGGGCTCGTCAAGCCGACCATCACCCGAGTCCGGGTCACTCCCGGCCAACCTTGGAATCACGCACAGCTTCAGAAGATCGAAGTGGCCAGCCGACCGGATCTCTTCGGCGACGGACTTCGACCGCTCGAACCAATGCCGTACGAGGTTCGCTATGAGTACCGATGCGCCCAGCCTGGTTGCCGAGGCCATGACCAGAAGGTCCTCGACTGGGAGTTGGGGCAGGCGGGACGTCGCTGGCAACGCCGGTACGGCCCCGACACGATCGACCAGATTCGAAACCGATGGGCCGACGAAATGACTGCCGCCGATCGCGACCTCTATTTCTTCATCGGCAACCAGCACCAGCACCGGGGGTCATTCTCCGTGCTCGGCACCTGGTGGCCAAAACAGTCGACCGATCAACTCGGGCTGTTCGGCACTTCAGATATGAACCACTGACGCATCCGGTCGAATCTCCAGGACTCGTCGCGTCACGAATGCCCTGTGGCACTCCGTGTGATCAGCCTCGAAACACAGCACGGCAACAGCACCACCGTCGAGCAGTTCCGCGACGTGCTCGATGGCGGCCCCGGCCGCTTCACCGCTGAGCACCTCGTGGTATCGCTGGATCGAGGCCGGGTCACCCGCCCGGAAACCATCGCGGTTATCTTTCGGGTTCCCCAGGGCACGATGGTGGACATAACCGATGCCCACGGAAGCGAGCGCATTGGCCAGCCTTGTCTTCGACAATCCCGGTTTGCGGCTCAACGGTGTCAATCGCACGTCCACCAATACCTCCACACGCTGAGCGACTAGGCTGTCAAGGAGGTCAACGATCGTTTTGCCTTCGTATCCAATGCTGACCAGAGATCTCGCCCGCGTGTGCACGTAGACAATCATGCCCCAACCCACCGACTGTCAGAGCGAATCGTTCGAACTCTCGCCGCCACGCCAAGAAGCCTCACTCGACACCCCGGCTCTCCCAGTCTCCGAACGTTCCTTCCGATGAAATCCATTCGCGCCGACCGTTGCACGAGCGGCCCAACGCAACCGCGCCGGCCGTCGACGGTGACGAGAACACGACGTTGCGTGTCAGCGTGCCCGGTCCGCTTCCCACCGCGATCGCGCCCGTGCTGACCAACTGCTGGTGCTGCGCACGGTAGGTGTCATACGCCTTGATTGTGCTGTCGGCCTTGCCCACCCCGTGCCAGGACTCGACGACTCGGGAGCCGGCGAGCATGGTGAACTCGCCGTCGATCTGCTGTGCCTGGGCATCAACCCCAAGTTTCGCGTGGGTCAGGCGAAACAGCGGTGATTCGTTGGCATCCCGTGCCTGCCCCGATGCCACCGGAACTCGAATAGCATTGATACCCAACACCGGAAGCACGATCTGAAGCTGCGAGACGAAGTAGTCCATGTCCGAGGCATCGGCCTCGGGTAATGCTGGCACCGGCGGCGCGGTGCTGTTCTCCAAGCTGACCCTCCCCGCTTGGGTGGCCAGCGCAATGAGCCGAGACTCCAGGTACCGCCCGTGCGCCTTGGTCAGGTTGGCATCCTTGGAGGTGATGATCACCACGCGGTTCCAGAAGTCCTTGTCGCGGTGGTGATGCCGCAGCCGGTCAGCCACCACGTCGGCCTCACCGATGTAGCAGCGATCGGTTTCGATCGTGGACTCATCCTCGCCGAGCAGGATGTAGGCCCCGGTCCGTTGTGCCTCATCACGGTTGAGCAGATCCGCAAGGTCCGACCGCCGCGCCACCAGCACATGTCCGGTCCAGTTGGTGATCTCAGCGGTGGTCAGACCACCGGGCGTTCCGTCGGCGAGGAAAAGCTTGATTTGCTTGCCGCTCACGGGATCTCCAACGGCTCGCGGCCGGCCACCGAAGTCAGACGGCCCGAGAACGCCGCCGCAAGTAGGGACCGCCGCAGGGACTCCAATCGCCGCGTCGCGAGGTCTTCCGCCGCGGCAAGACGACTAACACCCTCGCGTAGCCCCTGGACCCTCGCCACTACATCAGCCTGATCAGACAGCGATGGAAGAGGAACGAGCACCGATCCCAGATCCTTCTGATTGACCTTATAGATGCCGGCTGTCGTTCGAGCGGATGCCTCGATCTGTCTCCGCACAACTTGCGAATTCCACACCAGCGCCAGGAATTCTGGAGAGAGCTGCGTTGGGTCAGGTCTCGCCCGCATGAGCGTATCGGGGTACGCGACCGGATCGGGATCGTCAACCACCAGACCACCAATTCCAACTAATCGCAGACTGCCATTCCCACGGGCTATCAGGAAATCGCCCTTCTCGACGAGGAATCGCTCAGCGTCGGCACGATTCCAAGCGCCTTCCTTCCGCTCAGCCAGATCGATCCGCCCATCCCGCAACGCCGTCAGACGAAGAACCGGAAATCCGCCAGCAAGTGTCTGCACTGAACGACCATTTGCGAGCCCTTGGATCAGGGTCCGATCAAATTGGACATTCTTGACCGGCACCTTGTCCAAGACCGCATTAAACATCCGCTCGCGCAACAGATTCATGCGCGCTCGGGCGGAACGCAAACTAGCCCCCGCCGCTTCGAGACGCGAGAGTTGATTCTCCAGTATTTCGACGATTCGTCGTTGCTCCGACAAACACGGGCAGAGCACCGGTATTCTGCGCATTGCAGCCTGGGTCAACTTGAGTCGAGTCGTGCCATTGGCAAATGCGCGATAATCGACTTGGTTGAGAAAGTGGTTCAGATAGCGACGATCTACCTCACGCGCACGGAGCACGTGAGCGTGGTTGTTCACCCAGGTAGGTCCGTCGATCAGGTATGCCTTCGATTTGGTGGGGTCGAAGAACTGAACACCGTCTTCCCCCAACAGAATCAGAGGTTCGTCGAAGAGCGCTTCATCAATCCACCCAACCTGTCCCGTGGCCCCGTAATAGGGAACAACTCCGGGCCGCGTTGCCCGCTCGGTCGCGCTCACGGGTATCCGCTGCGAGTCCAATACGTCAACCAGCTCGCCGAGCGGCCGGACCTCCCAATCTTCCGTCACGCCGTCAACTCCGCGTTCAAATCTTCAAGTAATTCCCCTGCCCTGTCCCCCAGATCCCTTAGCGCACCATCGGTTCCACCGCGCTCTATGAACGGTGCCTCATCAAGATCCTCGACCCCGATGCCGGCCGCATTGGCGATCACCGACACCATCCGGTCCAGCCACCACCGCTCGGTTTCGCTGAAGTTCACTCCGACCTGCTGCTGCTGAGCCAGCCAGGCCGCGTAGCGTTCCTGCACCCGGTCGGCGTAAGGAACCAGTTCGTCGTCCAACCCGGTGGCGTACCGGATCAGCGGCACCAGGTCAGTCAGGGTGTGCCGCGGGCAGTTCCGGACCTTCCCGGTATCCAGGGCGGCGTACGCGTCCCAGATCACCGTGGGTGTCCAGTTATGCGGGGGCCGGGCGATCCGGGCAGCCAAGTTCTGGATGAAATCGAAGTCGAGACGCCGCTCGCTGGCTTCGTAACCGAGTTGCAGCGCGGTGATCTCGTCGCGATGCTCATCGAGATACGTCCGCCAGGACTCGACGATGGAACGAGCCCGTTCTGTGTCAACAACTCCCCCGGCCTCGATCAACTGATCGCGGCTGACCTCGTCGATCACCCGGTCATGCGCCGCCCGTAGTTCCAGCATGCGATTGCGCAGTTCGGGGTTGGACGCGATCGGCATGATTGCCGCCTCGATTGCGGCCGGCGTCGTCGTCGCGGGTTCGACGGCATCAACCAGGGTGCGGACGATATCGCGCACCGGTTGCCCCGCAACGTCGTCGAGTTCGTGGCGCTCATCGTCGGTGAGGTCGAGTTCGAGCTTCGCCAGCCGTGACGCCAACGTGGCCGCCTCATCCTCGGTGAGTGTCAGCATCGCCGCCTTCTGCAAGAGCTTCTTTAGCGGCACCGACTTGTCTCGGTTCAGCGGCGGTTCGACGAACGGATGCTCGGTGACCCCGACCGCGTCGACGATGACGAACCGGGTCTTGGTCTCGGCGTCCGGGGTAACGGCCTGAAAATCGGCCGGTGAGATGGTCCGTGCGCCACGGCCTTTCATCTGCTCGAAGTACTGCGCCGAGCGAACGTCACGCATGAAGAACACGCATTCCAGCGGTTTGACGTCGGTGCCGGTGGCGATCATGTCGACGGTGACCGCGATACGCAGGGTCGGGCTGGTCCGGAACGCCTGCAACTGACCCTTGGGATCGCGGGCACTGTAGGTGATCTTGGCGGCGAAGTCGTTGCCCTTGCCGAAGATCTCCCGCACCTGGGTGACGATCTCCTCGGCATGGTTGTCGTCCTTGGCGAAGATCAATGTCTTGGGCAACGTACTGCGGCCGGGGAAGATCTCGGTGAACAACCGGTCCCGGAAGGCTTCGAGCACCGTGCGGATCTGATCGGTGGCCGTCACCGAGCGATCGAGTTGTCCTGCGCCGTAGTCCAAGTCGTCGTCCAGAGCCTCGAGTCGTTGAGCACGGGTCTGCCGGTTGACCTTGGGTACGATCGTGCCGGCCTCAATACGCGAACCCTGTTCGCTGATCTCGGTGCGGATGCGGTAGACGTCGAAGTCGACGTTCACCCCGTCGGCCACCGACTCCGGATAGGTGTACTCCGACACCAGGTTCTGCTTGAAAAATCCGAAGGTCTGCTTGCCCGGTGTGGCCGTTAACCCGACGATGTGGGCTTCGAAGTATTCGAGTACGCCGCGCCACACCCCGTAGATGCTGCGGTGAGCCTCGTCGCATTTTCTGAACGAGAATGAACCTAGAGCGGGCTAGGCCTGTGGATTTGTGTCACGCACACGTACGGGACAGCAGCCCGTCGAGGCCGGCGGCTCGCGTACTACTTCGTGGGCCGTCCGCGGC
>WBZP01002029.1_pt4 | contig 12871 bp, 7 predicted proteins | sample 5204301 | NCBI WGS metagenome assembly WBZP01 (sample SAMN12412401, study PRJNA552823) | activated sludge metagenome | isolation source: activated sludge from nitrification reactor of wastewater treatment plant... | place: USA: Pennsylvania | collected 2017
TTACATATAAGTTAAAATATTATATTGTAAAAGCATCGGTAAAAGGGTTGTTTTAGAGGGGAAGACTTCGTTCACGAAAACTTATTGAATGAAAAAAATTGGTATCTTATTTGGCATGGAAAGCACTTTCCCGCAAGCTTTCATAGACAGAGTAAATGAAAAGAAAGTTCCGGGTATCGTTGCTGAGGCAGTGCAAATAGATATGGTTAAGCAGGGAGAAGCCACCGACTACGCTGTTATCATCGACAGAATCTCCCAGGATGTCCCTTTTTACAGGGCATATTTAAAAAATGCAGCACTCAACGGCACTGCGGTAATTAACAATCCATTTTGGTGGAGCGCAGATGAAAAGTTCTTCAACAATTGTCTTGCCGTTAAATTAGGTGTTCCGGTTCCTAATACAGCTTTGTTACCTTCAAAAGAAAGGCCGGACGATACTACAGAAAAGTCATTCAGAAACCTTAAGTTCCCTATGAATTGGGAAGGTATTTTTGATTATGTTGGATTTCCTGCCTATATGAAACCGCATGCAGGCGGCGGTTGGAAAAGTGTTTATAAAGTTACAGATCCTCAGGATCTATGGAATAAGCATGGCGAAACCGGGCAGCTTGTAATGCTTTTACAGGAAGAAATTGTTTTCGATACCTATTTCCGATGTTATTATCTGAATGGTGACCGTGTTCACATCATGCAATACGAGCCACGCAATCCGCATCACCTTCGGTATGTCACAGGAGGTGGTCCGGTTGAGAAGAAATTGTTGGATACTATTCATCAATATGTTCTTACCCTGAATCATGGGCTTGGTTATGATTTTAACACAGTTGAATTTGCCGTTCGTGATGGTATTCCTTATGCCATCGACTTTTGCAACGGTGCTCCTGATGCAGATGTCAATTCTGTTGGACAGGATAACTTTGACTGGATCGTAGAAAACGCCGCCTCTATGGCGATCGATAGAGCAAAATTGCACCAGGAAGGTTCTATGAATCTCACCTGGGGTAGTTTTATTAGTAACATTTTTCAATCATCATCTATTAAAAATTCATTTCAAATGAAAAAAACTGAAAAAAAGACTGCAACTAAGGCAGCTGCTACTAAAAAGGTAGCTACTACCAAGAAGGCTGCTCCAGCAAAGAAAGCTGCTCCAGCTAAGAAGGCTGCTCCAGCTAAGAAGGCTGCTCCAGCTAAGAAGGCTGCTCCAGCTAAGAAAGCTGCTCCAGCTAAAAAAGCTGCTCCAGCTAAAAAAGCTGCTCCAGCTAAGAAAGCTGCTCCAGCTAAGAAAGCTGCTCCAGCTAAGAAGGCTGCTCCAGCTAAGAAAGCTGCTCCAGCTAAAAAAGCTGCTCCAGCTAAGAAGGCTGCTCCAGCTAAAAAAGCTGCTCCAGCTAAGAAAGCTGCAGCTAAGAAAGCTGCTCCTGCAAAAAAAGCTACTCCTAAGAAATAATCTTACGGAAAAGCACAAAAAGAAAGGTTGGATCATAGTCCAGCCTTTTTTTTTTAACTTATTGGTGGACAATGATTTAAAATTAAAGTGTCCATTGTTTTCCCAACTCTCAAATGCTTTGTTAAAGTAATTAGCTCCTCGTCCTAAAACCGCAAAATTCATTATTTTTGCGCCGTAATGAAATTAAGACTCGCAATATTGGATCTCAATGCAGGATTACCTAACCAGGGTATGCGCTGCATTACACAAATCGTATCTCAATACAAAAACCAATTGGATGCTGACATCTTTGATGTTAGGGTCACCGGTGAAGTCCCCGATTTGAGTTATGATATTTACATCAGTAGCGGAGGGCCCGGAAATCCTATGGAAGGAGACGGTGTTTGGGATACAAGATTTTATGATTTGGTCCAGGATGTATGGGATTACAACAAGTATGAAGGATATCCTAAAAAGTATTTCTTCTTTATTTGTCATTCCTTTCAAATGGCATGCAACCACTTCGGCTTGGGTAAAATAACCAAAAGGAAGTCAGCATCATTTGGTATTCAACCGGTTCACAAAACCAAGGCGGGGATGTCAGACGAATTGTTTCGTCAGCTGCCGGATCCCTTTTATGTCGTAGAGAGTCGGGATTGGCAAATTGTACAACCCAATCTCCATATTTTCAAAGAAAAGGGCGCTGAAATCCTCGCCCTTGAGAAAATCCGCACCCATGTTGAATACGAAAGAGCTATTATGGCTGTGAGGTTTTCTGAAGAAATGGTGGGAACCCAATTCCACCCGGAGGCAGATCCTGACGGTATGATGGTTCATTTTACCAAAGAAGAAAACAGGGATAAGGTGGTATTGAATTATGGTATTGCCAAATACGATAGTATGATGTCGCAGTTGGAGGAGGAAGATAAAATTGCCCTTACTTACAAAACAATTCTTCCCAATTTTATTGGAAACGCAATAAAACGTATAAATTCACATGCGTATAGCATAGTGTAATTTTATGATTTCAAAATACAGAGATTGGTACAACCATCAGTGGACACCTGAGTTGTACAAAGAGTTCCTAAGTGGTGTTTATGCAGCTCATAACCATGTTACTCCCTTTAGAATTGCGGAAACGCCTTTCTTTATACCTGCTTTATTAAAAAACAGGTTACTCGAGGCCTGTGATAATATCAACAAGGTTATTTGCCAGCCCAATTTTAAAGAGCTGACACAAAATGCCATTCCTGATCCATCACTTCTGGTTCCCGGAGAAGACAGCCATACTACTTTTTTGCAAATGGATTTCGGTATCACCCTGGATGAAAAAGGTCAGCCGATGCCTAAACTTATCGAAATCCAGGGATTTCCGAGCGTGTATTTTTTTCAGGAAATGATCTCACGACATTATCGGTCGGTTTTTGGTATCCCCAATGAATTGGACACATTTTTTGATCCTGCCATGACAGCTGAAAAGTATGTTGAGCTTTTGAGAGATGTGATTGTCGGCAATGAGGACCCAAAGGAGGTAGTAATGCTGGAAATTGAACCGGAAAAGCAAACAACATACATAGATTTTTTATGTACTGCTGCCAAGCTTGGAATTAAAGTTATCTGTCTGACCAAGGTGATCAAACAGGGTAAAAAGCTTTACTATCAGGATGAGAATGGAGAATTAATACACATCAAAAGAATTTACAATCGTGTAATATTTGATGAACTTGAGCAAAGAAATGATCTGGTCTACCAATTCTCCTTTACAGATGATTTGGAAGTAAAATGGGTAGGACATCCCAATTGGTTTTATCGAATCAGTAAGTTTACTATGCCTTTACTTACCGGACCATACGTACCGAAGTGCTTCTATTTGTCAGATCTCACTTCTTATCCGGAAGATCTGCATAATTATGTACTAAAGCCACTGTTTTCTTTTGCCGGGTCAGGTGTTGAACTCAATGTTACGGCATCTATGTTGGATTATATAACTGACAAACAAAATTATTTGCTGCAGGAAAAAGTGGAATATGCACCGGTGATCAATGCCCCGGGAGAGGGTGTAAAATGTGAAATTCGGATGCTTATGTTATGGCCGGACGAATACAAGGAGCCCATTATTGTCAATAATCTTGTCCGCTTGTCGAAAGGCGCCATGATTGGAGTTAAGTACAATAAAGACAAAGATTGGGTTGGTGGCAGTGTAGGATTTTTTGAAAGATAAAAAAAAGCCGGTTTTAAACCGGCTTTTTTATTTTAGTTACCAAGGAAGATCATTTTGGAAATTATTTTCGTCTCAGATCGAATTACGACTGCTACTAAGTTGGCCTGATTTGTTTGGTAAACAACATTCTCTCCAAGTGACAGTTTTTTGGATGCAAGTATGGTTTTGCCATCCATAGCATAAAGACTTACAAAATTATGCTGAGCATCAGATGCAGATATAATGCTCAATGTTCCATTGGAGATCCTGAAATCAAAGCCATTCACGGCAAGCTCGTCGGTGCTTGTTTGTTCACAATCCACACCGGGGATTTCTAAAACAGTACGACATGCTTCATTGGCTGCATCGAAAATTTTAATTACATAAACCTGATTGGTCCTTGGATCATAAGATGGTGAAAGGATGGGTAGTTGGTCTGTGTCGTATCTACCTATTTTAACATTGTTGATGAAAACATTAAAAGAATCCGAATATTCATTGACCACATCGAAATTGATTTCAAACTTAAATGATGTTTCAGTGCAATCAACCGGTTTAACAGATAGTTCGCGAATAGCACAATTCTGACAATTCAGGTAAAATTCTTTCACCAGGAAGCAAGCGTTGTTCTCCACATCGATCAACTTAATGGCAACTTTACCCTGATGTCGTGGCACAAGATTCATTAGAACCGGGATTGAAGAATAAGTAAACGTACCCAAATCTGCACCGTCGGCATAGGCCTTATATTGTTTGCCAGTCGGTCCGGCAACGGTCATTTTTATACCAATGATTTTCTCTTCAAAACAGATGGCTTCCGGGACTCCTGCTTCTATTTCGCAGGATTCTTCGCAACATTTTTTGATGTCTTTTTCAATAACCAATTTGCAAGCTTCATTGGCTGCATCTCTTAAAACCATTCTGATTCCGTCACAAGCCATATTGACAGGCCCTATGGTGTAGCTGGTCTGACCATAGTTAAAAGGACCAAAATTCTGATTGTTGACAGTAACGTTGAATTTGTCACTATGAGCTCCCACGGCAACAAATTTCAAAAATATTTTAAATAGATTATCACCAGTGCACTCCGATAATTCAATCAGAGGTTCTTTGAATGTACAGGGTTCACTGCTTTCACAATTGTAGGTAAATTCAGCTATTCTAAGACAATCATTGGCTTTAAAAGCAATTACCTTCACAGCATAGGACTTGTCTTCCATAAATGGATAATTAATCACCAAAGGATCGGCTCCTTTTTTATATTTTGCCACAAAAACTCCATTGATGTAAACGGCTACACTGTCATCCGGTATGCCCGTATTTTGAAATTGAAGACTTATGGCCGGTGCATTTTGATCGCATTTTTCTTCGATGGTCAGCGCACCAATCTCGCATTCACTGCAACAGATTTTAACGTTATTGGCCAAATTTACCGTACAGGCATTGTTTGAGTTATCTGCTATTATAAATTCATAGTTTTTATTACAATCCGGTGTAATGGGACCCAGGTAGTAATAATCCTGACCATATTGATATTGGCCATAAACAACGCCATTGCCCCTGACCGAAAAGCCTTTAACACCCGGATTGGTAGTTTTGAATTTGAATTTGATGTAGATTTTTCCCTGCTCATTGCAGGGTAAAATTTCATACACAGCATCTCTTATATTGCAGATGTTGCACTCATTGATTGCTGACTGTGTAAGCCCACCAAAACAAAAGATATCGGTTTTATCTGCAATTAAGAGATCGACAGGATCATTGGAAAAGGAGAAAGGGCCAATGACTACAGGCAGATTTGAATAGGCAAAAGTGCCATACAATACGGCTGAACCTCCAATTAAAAAACTATCGGACTGAGTGCCGTGATCGAAATTAACCCTCAGGTAATAGGTTTCTTCATTGTTGCTGCATTCTATGACTTGTGCTCTGGAATTCTCGATGAAACAAGAGCATTTGTTGGGTAGGATTAAGGTATCACAGCAGAGCGAATTGTCGTTGTTGCATACAACCAAGGTATCCTGATCTTGTCCATGATTGGGGATAACCAGATTTTCTACCGGATTATCAGTATATTTATGGAATGAATGGAAAGTGCCATTTACAAAAACATCAAAACCCAAACTGCCGGGTGCAGGAGGGAATACGTCAAAATTTATTTTATATGCCTCATTTTCAATACATTCTTTTTGAACCAGGTTAAAAACCTGTAACTCACATGGTGCTGCATTACAACATATCTTTCCCAAATTATATACAGCACTGCATTCCGGCTTTTCTAAATCTCTGATGACAAATTCATACGGTGTTGTACAGTTTCCGGCCAGTCCGTCAATGGTGATGGGAAGATCTGCATATGAAAATGTACCATGATTGATACCGTTGCCCTGAACTTTAAATTTGTCGGCATTCGGATTTACGGGTGTGAAATTTATAACGACTGCAAATTTCTCCTGGGCATTGCAGGGTAAGACCTCTACGACCAGATTTTCGATTTTGCATTCGACTTGGGCGAAAGAACAAACCCCCATCATTGGAAGCAGTAAGAGCAGAATAGATATGCGTTTCATTTTGAATATTTACAATAAAGATAGTATTAAACATTAAAATGCTCCCTCATGACAAAATTTTCATAATATTTTCTTTATGAAACACGGGTAAAATGACTTAGGGTGGCCATGATTTATATGTTATTAATAGAATTACAAATACATATATATACAAATAAACTTTAATGTATTTATGCTGCAATAAAATAATTCAAAAGTGTTAAAATGCCTTTCTGTATTGATCACGGTGTATCATTTGTACTTGAGAAAGATTATATTTGTCTTTTAATTAGGTTATAATCCAAAGCTTTACACATGAAAAGTCTATTAAAAACTACATTGTGGTCTGTACTCTTTTTTATCGCAGCCAATGCCAATGCATCCTTGGTTTGTCCTCCTGACAAATACCTGAAATGTGATGATGATATATCTGACCTGACGCTTACCGGCAAACCTACCTTATTTGGAAGTCACCAGTACCTTACCCCAATGTACGAAGACCAGTTTTATACCAATGCGTGCAATGTTGGTCATGTGTTAAGAAAGTGGTTCCTGGATCTCAATCACAATTACCAGGCTGATCAGAACGAGCCTACCTGTTGGCAGAATATTTATCTTTCAGAAAATAATTACGGCTCCATCATTGTAAAGTTTCCCAAAGATATTGTTGTCAATTGCACAGATGACATTCCCTATATGAAGCCGGAAATCACCTCAAGGCCTTGCGATCTGATGGGGGTAAGCTACCGGGATGAGGTTTACGAACTTTTGGGTAGCGCTGAAGAGGGATGCAAAAAAATATTGAGAAAATTTACTGTGATCAATTGGTGTGATTATACACCCAATTCTCCCTTCGGGGGCAGTGTGTGGTATGGAACACAGGTAATCAAGGTTATTGATAAGGAAAAACCGGTTTTAACAGCATGTAAAGATGTGACCATTGGATTTAATGAAGGATGCAAGTCCAGAGTAACGTTAACCAACAATGCCATTGACCCGGGTGCGTGTACATCAGAGAAAATGTCGTGGATTGTTGAAGTTGATCTCTGGGGCGATTTGAAAATAGATTATGTTTATTCCAACATAGGTTCCGGAAGTTTTTTCCTGCCTCTGCAAAAAGTAGGTCAGGAATTGAAAATTACTTTACCGGATCTGATAGGCTATGGTAAACACAAAGTGACCTGGCGGGTAAAAGATGCCTGTGGAAATCTCACTTCTTGTACTACCAATTTTACAACGATGGACAACAAACCGCCGACTCCTTATTGTGTTCAGAATGTAAGCGTAGCATTGGATGGTAAAGATCCATGGAAATTAAAGGTTCCGGCCTCTATGTTTAGTTTAGGTGCTACCGATAATTGCACCGCAACCCAATTTATCAAATATTCGTTCTCGCCCGATCCTGCCGATTCTATGCGGTTTTACGACTGCACCAACGCAGGATTCCAGTATCTTACGGTTTATGCAACCGATTTGATGGGTAATAAGGATTTTTGTGCTGTTTACCTTACCGTATATGACAATGGTAGCTGCGTCAATACACTTACAGCTGCTGGAAAGGTAAAGCAACCATCCGGAAAAAAGGTCATGGCAGGAAGTATGACCATGCAAGGCAATGGTGGTGGCTTTAATGTTTACGGTAAAATTGAAGATGGCGCCTTTTTCTTCAAGGATGTTGCCATATACAATGACATGAAATTTATTCCCGGAAAGACCGGCTTAGAGGATGCCGAAATTGACGTGGCAGATTACGACTATTTCAAGCGATATCTGGCAGGGGATGATACCTTGTCCCATTTGGGAATGTTGGTTGCCGATATCAATGATGATAAGAAGGTAAATGCCAGAGACTTTTTATTATTGAAAGAATATATCCTTAAAGGGAAGAAGAGTTTTGGTAAAGAAGACTGGAGATTCCTTCCTTCTTACATCAAAGAAAATGACATCAGTTTGGCTACCTATAACCCTGTTTATGATGCCAAAAAGTTCAACGGAGTTTTAGATTTTACGGCAGTAGGGAAAGGAGATTTAACAGAGACACTGCCTTTGGTAGCTGAAAGTCGACAGTCAACGGGGATATCCTTCTTATTGGGCGACAAGGAAGTGCGCAACGGTCAATTCGTGTATCCGGTATATGCCAATAAGGCCATGGACATCAGTTCTGCTTTGTTCTCTATAGACACCGGTTTGGACAAACTAACTGACCTTCACCCGGCCATAGAAACAGCAGAGTTGAATGGCTACACAAGTCATTTGATGATTGCAGAATCTGTCAATATACCACAAGGACAACCTTTGTTTTATTTAGCAATGGAAAATAATGACCCCATCCATTTATCCGGTAGTATTGTTACCTCAGGTTCAAGGTCCATTGAGACCATCAACCAGGTTTTACAGTCAACCGGTCAAAGGAGTAATATATTTCCTAATCCGTCGCAAGACCGTTTTCAACTCAGTGGACCCGTAGGATCCATGTATTCTATTCAATCCATAAATGGCAAATCGATTGCCAAAGGAATGCTAAACGGGGTAGAAGTTATTGATGTAAGTCAATGGCAGAATGGCTTGTATTTGGTTATTGTACAAACAGGCGACAAGCAGGAAACGCACAAGTTTATTAAGATGTAATTTATCCCGGTAAGCGGGGAACCAAAGTTGGTTAAAGGCTATTATAGTTGGGGTAACCCGACCTAAAAAACAGTAGATGCAGGATTTTTGCCACCTTCACTGTCATACGCAGTATTCGCTGTTGGATGGTGCTTCAGACATAGATTTATTGATGACCAAAGCTGCCAATGATGGACAGCAAGCCATTGCTTTGACCGATCATGGCAATATGTTTGGTGCATTTAAATTTGTAAAAGCAGCCAATAAAAAAGGAATAAAACCCATTGTTGGTTGCGAATTTTACATGGTTGAAAATCGTTGGCAAAAGACATTTGAAAAATCCAAAGGCCAAAAAGACGAGAGGTTTCATCAGTTGCTGTTGGCTAAAAATGAAATCGGATACCGCAATTTATCAAAACTTTGCTCTCTGGGTTTTAAGGAAGGAATGTATGGGAAATTTCCCCGCATCGACAAGGAACTTCTTCTGCAGTACCATGAAGGTTTAATAGCTACTTCCTGTTGCATTGGGGCAGAGATTCCACAGGCTATCGCATCCGGCAATACAGAAAAGGCAGAAAAGCTGCTTAAATGGTGGCTGGATCTATTAGGAGAAGATTATTATATAGAACTTCAAAGACACAGAGGCATTGATCGGATCGATGGTTCACTGATGAGTCAGGAAGATGTCAACCAGGTTTTATTGCAGCTGGCTAAAAAATACAATGTCAAAACCATTGTAACGAACGACGTGCACTACGTAGAGGAAGAGGATGCCGCACCGCACGATGTATTATTGTGCGTCAATACAGGGTCACTGCTGTCAGATGAGGGTAGGTTCAAGTTTCCCAGTTCAGATTTCTATTTAAAGACAAAGGCAGAAATCAACCAGTTGTTTGGCGATGTTCCTCATGCCATTGAAAACACCATGGAAATCGTTGGCAAAGTTGAGCCCCTCAAGCTTTCCAGAGACGTATTGTTACCTGCTTTTCCATTACCGCAAGGTTTCATATCTCAAGATGACTATCTGCGACATCTTGCATTTGAAGGTGCCAGAAAGCGATACGGACATATTACGAAAGAAATAGAAGACCGACTTAACTTTGAGTTGGACACTATTATTAAAAGTGGCTACCCCGGTTATTTCTTAATTGTTCAGGATTTTACCACATCTGCCCGGGATATGGGCGTTGCTGTGGGGCCGGGCAGGGGATCGGCGGCAGGGTCTGTAGTAGCTTATTGTTTGGGAATTACCAACATCGATCCTATCAAATACGACCTGCTTTTTGAAAGGTTTCTCAATCCTGAGCGGGTTTCTATGCCGGATATTGATATTGATTTTGATGATGAAGGAAGAGAAAAAGTCATCGATTATGTGATTGACAAGTATGGCCGTAATCAGGTTGCCCAGATCATTACCTATGGCACCATGGCAGCCCGCACTTCATTGCGCGATACAGGCAGGGTGATGAACGTACCTCTTGACGTGGTTGACCGGGTTGCAAAGTCTTTTCCTGCTCACTTATCGGCCACTCTCAATGCAGTGCTGGCGGAGAAGGATGTCTCAGAGAAATTGAAAAATGATCTGAACAAAGAAGATCTCGACAGAGCCTACAAATTCAGAGAAATGGCTGGAGAAAATTCTGAGGTAGGTCAAATGATCAGAACAGCCAAAAAACTAGAAGGCTCAGTCAGGTCAACAGGAGTTCATGCCTGTGGTGTAATCATTACACCGGAGGATATCAGCAATATCATTCCCATTGCAACAGCCAAAGATTCGGATCTGGTTGTTTCCCAATATGACAACTCTGTGGCAGAAGAGGCAGGTCTGCTTAAAATGGACTTTTTAGGGCTCAAGACACTTACCATCATAAAAGATGCCCTGACTTTTATCAGGGAAACCCATGGCCTGGATATAGACATTGATCAAATTGACCTGGAAGATAAGCTCACTTATCAACTTTTTCACAAGGGAGATACGATAGGCATATTCCAGTACGAATCTCCGGGAATGCAAAAGTATTTGAAGGATCTTAAACCCAATAAGTTTGAGGACTTGATAGCCATGAATGCCTTGTATAGACCGGGGCCGATTCAATACATTCCCAATTTTATCGAGCGAAAGCATGGCAGGGAAAAAATTACTTATGACCTTCCGGAAATGGAGGAGTACCTCAAGGAAACATACGGTATTACCGTTTACCAGGAGCAGGTGATGCTGTTGTCTCAAAAGCTTGCCAATTTCACAAAGGGAGAAGCTGACCTTTTGCGGAAAGCCATGGGTAAAAAGAACCGTAAACTCATTGATGAGACCTACCCCAAATTCTTAAATGGGTGCAAGGCCAATGGGCATCCAGAGCCTGTTATTGAGAAGATATGGAAAGATTGGGAGGCTTTTGCTTCATACGCATTCAATAAAAGCCACTCTACCTGTTATGCATTTTTGGCATTTCAGACAGCTTATTTAAAGGCGCATTATCCCAAGGAGTTTATGGCTTCCGTCTTAAATCACAACAAGGGAGAGGTTAAATCGCTTAACTTTTTCATCACAGAAGCCAAAAGAATGGGCATCAAAGTCCTGGGCCCTGATGTCAATGAAAGCCAGATTAATTTCTCAATTGCCAACAAAGAATACATTCGATTTGGTCTTTCTGCACTTAAAGGAGTAGGAGAGGGGCCGGTAGAAGACCTGATAGCCGAACGTAAAAAAGGACCATTCAAAGATATTTTTGATCTGATGAAAAGGGTCAATTTGCGATCTGTTAATAAAAAATTGCTGGATAGTTTGGCAATGGGAGGAGCACTTGACTCATTTGGTTTAAATCGGTCGCAGTACTTTACTCCTTCAGGAGGATTTGAATCTTTCATAGAACATGCATTGCGATTTGGTAACAATTACCAATCGCAAAAGGATGGCGCTCAAGCTTCGCTTTTTGGTGAAATGCACCAGGATATGATTGCAGAGCCGGCTGTGCCACCCTGTGAAGAATGGCACCAGCTTTTGAAATTGGAACGGGAAAAGGAAATTACCGGATTTTACCTTAGTGGGCATCCTCTGGATCAATACAGCCTGGAATTTTCCGCCTTCATCAATGCAAGGTTAGATGACATTGAAAACCTTCCTGATAAGGGGTTAAAACTGGGTGGCTTCATCACAGAAGTAAACGTGTTGCAAAGCAAAAGGGGAACCAACTATGCACGCTTTACACTACAGGATTATTCCGGAAGCTATGAATTTACCCTTTTTAATGAGCAATACGAAACTTTCAAGCACTTGCTGGTAAAGGGCAATGTCATCTATATGGAAGGCATGTATGGAAAGCAATATAACAGTGACCGACAATTTTTCAGGGTCAAGGATATGAAGTTGCTGGACACCATTGGAAAGTTATTTACCAAATCCATCACCTTAAGGATTCCACTTGAAAATGTAGATGCCTTAATGGTTGACGAACTTCACAAGTTGGTTGCCATCAATAAAGGCGACCACCGGCTTCGCATCATCATTGCTGACGAAGAAGAAGGTGAAAATGACCTTGAAATGGTACCTTCTGCATCCAAGGTAAATGCATCTTATGACTTTGTGGATGGTTTAAAAAAGTTGAATATTGCTTATAAGCTGAATTAATATATGCCTGCACAATATGGATAGTTATATGTCGTGGTAAATACAAAAAAGCAATAATAGAAGGATTTGTTACTATAGGATGAATTTATTGATAAATTTTGTTCTATGAAAAAGTTTATCTTTCTCGTTTGTGTCTTTTTTTGTTTCCGTTCTTCAAAAGGCCAGAATGGAGAAATTTCAATGTTTAAAGGCACAGTTCCACTTTGTGACCCCATTAAAATATCTGTTGATTACAAAGCAAGTAGTGCCAGGTTTTCAGTAGAGAACTCCGGGATTATTTTTCCTGATGGATTCTTTCATTATTTGCACGATAAAAGTCACTTGGCTGGAGTGGGTCCTATGGCTATTTGGGTGACGGCTCAGGATCGTGTATTGCCCTCTAATTAATGCGAACAAAAATAATTATAAAATTTTTGTTAACATTGTAAATTTAGAAAATGGCAATAGTGAAAAAACGAGGCAGAAAG
>WBZP01004836.1_pt1 | contig 12869 bp, 9 predicted proteins | sample 5204301 | NCBI WGS metagenome assembly WBZP01 (sample SAMN12412401, study PRJNA552823) | activated sludge metagenome | isolation source: activated sludge from nitrification reactor of wastewater treatment plant... | place: USA: Pennsylvania | collected 2017
CAGAGCGCCAGCGCATAGTTGTGGGTGTAGTCGCGAAGAAAGCGCGCCCGAATGATTCCCCAGATTCGCTCTTTGGGAAGCGCGCGGAGTGCGGTCTGATAGAGCGAGCGCTCCAGTGCTTCGCCGCGCCACGGCGAGACGCAGTACGAAAACAGCTCCCACGATAGCTCGAGCTCTAGTCCTTCTGGCACTTCGCGCTGCTGTTGTCCGAGCAGCGAGAGCGCAGACAGCAGTAAGATCTCTCGCATGTCGCGTCCAGGGTAGGCATCGCGCGCAATCTGTTTGGCTTCATCCGCAAGCTGGAGCGGATCATCACCACGCGCAGACAGAAGCGTAGAGATCGCGCGATAGCTGGACTCATGCCGGTGAAAATCGATCTTGGACAGCGTCGTGACAAGCTGCGAAAGTGGAAGGATACAGAGTCCTTCGTGAAGGTGCGCAATGCTAGAAAACTTCGCTTTCCGTGCATGCTTGGCCAGCGCTTGTTGCCACTCTGTCTGTGTTCCAAAGTGCTTCGCGAGCGACCACGCAGAGTCGTACGGTTCGCTGCGCTCTCCCGTGATGCCAAGCGCTTGAATCGAGAGTCGCTCTCCCTGCGCGCTGTAGGTTCGTGGCAGACCCGCTTGCTTGGCTTCGATCTCTGCCAGTGAATCCAGAATGCGTGCGCGATCGGATGCAGGAATCTCTACGCCACTGCGACCCCGAACCAGCTGAATGCCGAGTCGTAGCAGCGAGTTGGCAGAATCGAGCACCAAGGCCAGTCGATCTGGATCAAGCTGCATCGCGCGCAGCACCATTTCATCGGCACTGGTCGACCAGCCTGGCATCACTTCACAGACATCGCGGGTCACGATTCCGAGCTTGGGAATCACCGCAAACACTGCATCCGCTGCTTGGGACAGGACGGACTCTGCAAGCCTGCGAAGCAAGCTAACGTGCGTCGGTGGAATCAGTCCGTTTCGTGCGAGGTGCCAGCGCAGCTCATCACGGTCCGCCCAGTTGATCCCTGCCTTTTCCAGCGCAGAGTCTGTCTTGTATTCATCTTTGAGCGAGCGCAGCTTAACGACCAGCGCTTCGATCTGTTGGCTGCCAAGCTGTCCAAACGGAGGAGGCGGAGCTTCTTTGGGAACCGCTGGTGCTGCGGTCTTTTCATCGCTTCCTGCTTCACCCCCAAATGGCGCAGGCAGCGTCGGCATGAGTGTATGTTTTCGGACACCGGATCGCAGATCTGCAAAGCCATCTTCCCAGTTTGTGTCCGCCCACGTCTGGGCGCACGCAGGATGCAGATAGCCAGGACCACTGGTGATAAAGGATCCCGTGTCGATGTTTCGCAAGACCGCGATGCGGACACTCCCTTTGTCGATGGTCTGTGTGCAGTGAAGACACTTTGCGCGCCCGGTGGGGGCCAGATCTGCGGTCGGATACACGGAAGAGCTCATGAGTAGTCCCTTGGAATCACTGGACATTCTGGCAGAAAGTACGCGAGCACAACCGACTTTTGGCCAATGCCCGCAAATGAGTCTGCGTGCGCAGTCCGATCCTCACAGCCGCGCAGCTGGGACTTGCATAGAGAGTCGCGCAAAAGGGGCTCTCCTTTTTGCTATGATTGCGTCGGGGGAATCCAGCTTGGTTGGATGTTGCGCCGCTTGATGATTCCTTGCACCTACGTGTCTTACTTGGTGTAGCTGCGCACACCCAGAGAGCCGCTGGAACACTCCTCTTTTGGCGATTAGATCTACGTAAGGAGTGAGAACATGAAGAAGATCTCTGCGCTCGTGTGGATTGCGTCCGGTGCGATGTCGGGGTTTTTGCTGGCCTGTTCATCAGGAACGGAAACGGGAATGACCCAGGTGATGGACATGTCGGTGCAGTCCTTTACGGTGGGTGGTAGCGTGACCAGCTTGACGGGCTCGGGGCTGGTACTGTCCCTAAACGGTACAGAGGATCTGCCGATTTCTGCGTTCGGTCCGTTTGTGTTCGGCACCAAGGTCGCAACCGGCGCGCAGTATAGCGTGACGGTGAAGAGCACTCCGCCCGCGCAGGCTTGTACGGTGATGTCAGGATCGGGAACGATGGGCACTGCGAATGTGACCAATGTCGCGGTGGCCTGCAACACGAGCGCATACAAAGTCGGCGGCTCTGTTACGGGGCTCACCGGCAGTCTGGTGCTGCAAAATAACGGTGGCGATGACGTCACGGTGGGCGCAGATGGCGCGTTTGAGTTCGCAACCCCAGTGGCGATTGGCGCAGGCTACGCAGTCACGATCAAGACACAGCCTGCGAACCTGTTCTGTTCCGTGACTTCAGGAACCGGAACGATCACAAACGCTGCGATCAGCAACATCAGCATCAGCTGCGTAACCCCTGCTTCTTGTCAGGACTGGCTGACCAAGGTTCCGTCTTCCAAAGATGGCGCGTACAGCATCAGCCCGGACGGCAAGACTCCCTATCAAGTCTACTGCGACATGACCACGGACGGCGGTGGCTGGACGATGGCGATGCGCTTCAAGAATGACGGTGTCTTTGGCTACTCGAGCACCTACTGGACGGACAACAAAGTCCTGAACGAAGACGCGGGCGGATCGGTGGATCCATCGCTCAATGCCAATGCCAAGACGATGGCGTTTGTGAACTTGGTGGGCGCGAATGTGCGTGGCTGCAAGGGAGTCCCCGGTCCCGGCATGTGCTTTCAGCAGACGCTCGGTGGCAACAAGACGCTTATGCAGGTCTTCACAGAGACGTTCAAGACGGGCGGTCCCACCCGTGCGCTGGTAAACACGCTGTGGGGCGATGACACGTCGCAGCCCTACTGCAACGGAACCGGCATCAACAACTACAAGGACTACTCCGGTCCGGGTACGTATTCGGGCGCGCGCTTCGGTCTGATTGGCAACAATGAAAACGACTGCGCAACCACGGACTCCGCGTGGGGATTCGGTCTGTTTGCGTGCAGCGACATGGCGCGCTCGTGCGGAGCAGGCGCTTCCTTTTGGCAGAGCGGCGCGTGTGGTCGCAACTGTACGCAGGGCACGCTCTGGGTGAAGTAGTCCGCTCGGCGTTCTGTTCGCTTGTCCTCCCTTCTGCTTGGCGCATTCCGCGCAGTCATCAGTCAGTGGGTCACAAATAGGTAATTCCTAGGATTCATTTCCTGGTGATTTTAGGTATTTCACAACGCTCTCCCTCTGGCCTTCCTGGGCGCACAGAGTCGACAGAAGTTGCGCCGCACAAAACTTCTTCGTTCCGTCGCTGAAAACGCTTCCGCTCGAAACGGACTGTGTTATCTGTGACCGTGATGAAGGATGTATCCATGCTGAGACAGCCAGAAAGTAGCGAGCACGACAGCACAGAGCCGGAACATGTCATGTTGCCGCAGACTCCCAATCAGGAATCGCTACTGGAAGATCCTGTGGGTCAGCTTTCTCGCGTGCAGAGCAAGCTGGTCGATACGCTGCATGCGCTTCAGCTTCTGCCTACGCACCTTGTAAAAGATCACAATCGCGCAGTCCGTGCGGTTCAGGAAGCGCTGACGCTGGTGGGAGACACCGACGGAAGCGAAGCGATCGGTCCGATCGATTGGGTGAAGTTTGGCGAGCGACTGCATCAGCGCAGAACCACTGCCGGACTGACGCAGGAATGGCTGGCTGAGCGCGTAGGAGTCACCGCCACCACGATTCGTCAGCTGGAACATCACACCCGCAGAGCGCGACGTAGTCTGATGCTGAAGCTGCTGGCGGTTCCCGAGCTGAACCTGCGCGTGAGTGACATTGAGCTGTCCGCAGAGATGAGTGCGGGTTATCGACTGTCACCGACGTCATGGCTCGGCATGACCTACGATCCCGTGGGCATGGTGACGCAGCTTGCAGATACGTTAAACGGACAGAGCGGACAGCTCGAACAGACTCTGGTCTACATCGATCATCAGAGCGCGAAAGACTGGCTGACAACGTGTAACTCGCCAGAGTATGGGCCGGTGTTTCGCGATACGCTTCCGCTTGCTGCGATGTCGCGCCGCATTGCCGATCTGGTTGGATCGCAAGCGCTGACGCTCAACGCACTGGGACCGGGAGACGGACGAACAGAGGCGCTCCTTATCAAGCACCTTCAGTCGCAGCTGCGCATGCCGAAACAGACCGAGCTGTTTCTGCTGGATGTCAGTCATTCCCTCTTGAACACCGCGTACAGACACTGCTGCGAGACGATTCCTGACATCCGAACGTACACCGTTCATGGCAGCTTTTTGGATCTGCCCAAGATGTCGATGCTGGTCAATCCGCTGCGCGGACGCACGCGTCTGTTTGCAATGCTGGGCTATACGCTCATCAACTTAAACGACGAGCTGCGCTTCTTTCGGGACACGCTGTCCTGCTGTTCTCCCGGTGAGCTGTTTCTGTTTGATCTACAGATTGCGCGGGCACCGTCTAGTGATCGACAAAAGATCTTGAAGCTGGATCCGGTTCCCAGCAGCAAGCCGCGCGCGTCACAAGTCACGTTCCTAAGTGGTCCGATTCGTCGCTACTGTCATGGTGCAGAGGAAATCGACATTCGCTGGGAGCTGGCTCCCACCGGCGGCGTTCCGGGGAGCTACGGATTCGATGCGATTGCGCGCGTCAAGATGCGCGATGGGAGTCCTGAGCGGCGCTTTCTGATGTTCCGTGTTCGTCGCTACGATCCGAAGCTGCTCAGCGAGAGCTTGGCCGAGATTGGCTGGAAGACCATTGAGCGCATCGACTACGGTCCAGAGTCTAAGAACACCATGTCGTTGATGCTGCTTCAGAAACAGTAGCCAGCCGTGCGCGCGCCACGTTGGCGCCAGCTGTTCCGAACTTGTCACACGCTTCTGAATCCCCTCACTCGTATGTTCCACGCGCAGCGTCTTCCGCGTTTGCGTAGTCGCGGACTTGCTGATACAGCGATGCAAACAACTTTCACTGGAGCACTGATGCGCGTGCTGTCTCGCTCTCTGTTTGTGGCACTACTGACCGTGTCTGCTTGCGTTCCTGAAGAGCCTCCCATCGACTTAGGAAGCGATCCCCAAGACTTGTCCTTGGCCGACGCTGGGATGCCTATGGATGCGACCCCTGATGTCGCGCTTGTGGATGCCGCAGTGGATGCGTTGCCTCCGGTTGATGCAGCCAGTGTCTGTCCCAGCTTTGAGACCGGCGTTTCCGTGGGAAAGACGCCGATGGGAGACATCAAGGAAGCGAGCGGAATCGTCGCAAGTCGTCGCAGTCCCGGAACGCTGTGGGTTCACAATGACTCTGGAGCCAGCGCGACGTTGTATGCCCTGACTTCCACCGGAGCGATGCAGGCCATCTACAACCTCGATGGAGCCAGCGCCCAAGACTGGGAAGACATCGCGATCGGTCCGGGTCCGGTTGCGGGCACTTCCTATCTGTATGTTGGCGACATCGGAGACAACGGAACTTCACGCACAAACATCGTGGTCTATCGCGTGCCAGAGCCCGATGCCAAGACTGGGTCTCCGACGATGCCGACCAAGCTGTCTTCAGTCGAGCGCATCACCTTGAACTATCCCGACAAGCCACACAATGCAGAGACGCTGCTTGTCGATCCGAAGAACGGAGATCTCTACATTGTCGTAAAGAGCAGTGACGGAGACTCTCCGGTCTTTCGGGCCGCTGCACCGCTGTCTACCGGCGCAGCGATGAAGCTAGAGCAAGTGGCCCGTCTGCGCTTTGGGACGGCTCCTTTGCTGGGGGCTGCGACCACCACGGGCGGAGACATCTCTCCTGATGGAGACGAGATCGCAATCCGCAGCTACACCGCCGCGTACCTGTGGCGTCGTGCGCCTGGTCAGTCGATCGGGGATGCGCTGACGTCCGCGCCTTGTCAGCTTCCGCTGAAGCTGGAACTTCAAGGAGAAGCGCTCGGCTTTGCGCTGGATCGCAAAGGCTATTTCACCGTCAGCGAAGGCCAGAGTCAGCCCATCTACTTGTACGCTCGGAAGTGACAGGAATCAGCCGCCAGGTCTGCAAACTCTTTGCAAGCATTTGCGGGCCCGTCGCGGTAGAGTGAGTCATCATGAGTCCGGTGCTGTGGATACTGGTGGCTGCAACGGGGGCGACGGTGGCGCTTCTGCTCGATCGAAGACAGAAGTCCAAGGTGCTGAGCCTGGATGGCTGGGCAGAGCGTCACAACCGACCGCTGATTCGCGAAGTCGAGCTGTCGCTGCTGTCGGAAGTAGAGCCGCTGGCACTGCTGCCCGATGTCTTTGGCATCGAGCGCTTTTTGCCAGCCCGCGCAGAGTCCGAAGCCGCGCTGTTCCTGGTCCACTGTGGTCGCGGACATCGTCCCGAAACGCTGCTGCTGGGGGTCTTGTCGGCGCCGGAGTGGCTGCCGCATCTGCGGATCTTGCCGCGTACGGTGTCCGATGTTCCGCGTCACTTGGGATATGTGGAAAAGGAAACAGAGACGCTGCCGACTTCCTATCGGTTGGAAGCGTTTGCGGATGTGGATCCGATGCTGCTGTCCGCCTTGTCGCGCGCGCTGCCGTACGCAGGGGAGCCGATTCGGGTCGAGCTACGTCCGGGGCGCGTGCTGGTTGCGGTGAGCGGTCATGACGGAGAAGCGGCAGAGCTGGTGAGCGAGCACTGCCACTCTCTGCTGTCGGTCCTGCTGGCGCTGCGGGACAATCCCTAGTGGCAGAAGGAGCGGCGAGCGCAGGCTCTGTAAACGTGAATGAGCCGTTCACGATAGCTCTGTAAACGTGAATGAGCCGTTCACGATAGCTCTGTAAACGTGAATGAGCTGTTCACGATTGCCGCGCTCAGGATGACAGCGCCTACTTTTCGCTGTCGAGCGTGGCCATCTGCGGAGCCGCGTAGCGGGTGCCGACCACTTCGCTGGCGGGAACAGCGGCTTCCAGCTCCGCGAGATCATCGGCGCTTAGGCTGACCCGTAGCGCTGCCAGCGCATCTTGAAGCTGCGTGCGCGTCCGTGCTCCGATGGTGGGAATGGCGGTGACATTCTGGGCGTTCGCTTTGGCGCGCACCCAGGCAATCGCGAGGTGGGACGCCGGGACGCCGCGACTTGTGGCCAGGGCTGCCAGTCGATCGGCCAGCATGCGATTTTTGTCGCCGTTTTCTCCGTGAAAGCGAGGCAGATGTGCGCGGAAGTCGTTGGGTCCTTGCGGTCTGCTTCCGGTCAGCAGTCCGCGCGACAGAACACCGTAGGCCGTGGTGGCAATTCCTAGCTCAGACAGCGTCGGGAAAATCTCCTTTTCAGGACCACGAGTGATGAGCGCGTACTCAATCTGGAGATCGACAATCGGATGCACGCTGGCTGCGCGGCGGATCGTCTCTGGACCCACTTCAGACAGCCCGATGTAGCGAACGTAGCCGGCTTTGACCATGTCTGCGATGGCTCCGATCGTGTCTTCAATGGGGACATTCGGATCCAGTCGCGCCGGTCGATAGATGTCGATGTAGTCCACTCCCAGACGCGACAGGCTGTGCGCAAGGGCGTTCTTGGTGGCAGCGGGTCGCGCATCGTAGCCAAGGAACCCGCCATCAGGACTGCGCAGAGCCCCGAACTTGACGCTGAGTAGCGCCCCTTGTCGACGGCTTCCGGCCAGTGCTTTTCCGACGAGCAGCTCGTTCTTTCCGGTCGAATAGAAGTCGCCCGTATCGATGAGGTTTACGCCGGCATCCAGCGCCGCATGAATGGTGGCGATTCCTTCGGCTTCATCGGCGTTTCCGTAGAAGCTGCCGGCGCCCATTCCCATACACCCAAGCGCGAGCGGAAACACGCGCGGACCCCCACGGCCCAAGGACACATGCGAAGGCTGGTTATCGGTCGATTGCAGATTCGGATTCGATGCGTTGTTTGTCATAACAGCCAGTGTGAGGGCTGCCATTTCATTCATCCAATGAATAAGATGTATAGGAAACATGCTTGGAATCTATGGAAGAGATCTGGATCTAAACCTGCTGCGCGTGTTTGCGGTGGTCGCAGAGAGTGCCAGCGTGACCGACGCTGCGAAGCGTCTGTATATGACCCAGCCTGCGGTGAGTGCGGCGCTGCGACGTCTGACGACTGCGGTAGGGGCTCCTCTGTTTGTGCGCAGCGGGCGCGGACTGTCTTTGACGAGCCGAGGCCAGCGACTGCAAGCCGGTCTGTCGCAGCACCTGCAAGCGGTGGTCGATGCGGCGCTGGCGCCTGCGACGTTTGATCCCAAGACCAGCGATCGCACGGTGCGGGTGGGTCTGTCCGATGCGTCAGAGCTGTGGCTGCTTCCTCCGCTGCTGCGTACGCTGGAAAGAGAGGCGCCGAAGCTGCGGATTGTCTCGATTCCTGTTCAGTTTCGGACGGTGGGCGCGGCCCTGGGATCGGGGCTGGCCGCAGCGGTTACGGTGGCCGATGAGCTTCCGTCCAACATCAGCAGAGAGCCACTGCTAGGCGGGGGATTCTGTTGTCTGTTCGATCCGCGACACGTCAAGATAAAGACGCTAACAGAGTCGATCTACTTTTCGCACGAGCACGTCATCGTGTCCTATAACGGCGATCTGCGCGGCATCATTGAAGATCTGTTTGGGCAGTCGCGCAGCGTGCGCTGCTCGGTGTCTAGCTTTGCGCACATTGGGGCGATCATCGACGGAAGCTCGCTGCTTGCAACGATCCCAGAGCTGGTTGCGCAGCAGATCTGCAAGACGTGGCCGCACCTCAAGACCAAGCCGCTGCCGCTGCGTGTGCATGGATCGCAGACAGAGCTTCTGTGGCCGCGCGCCACCGAAGATGATGCACCGTGTCAGTTTGTTCGCGCCAAGATCAAAGAGATCGCGCGGAGGCAAAACAGACGACTTCTGCTTCGGTAGGAGTGTCTCTGTTCGGCATCACAGGGTGCGCTTGCTTTGACTACAGACGCGGCGATCCGCTCGTCGGTGCTTCGTAACCATCGCCTTCTTCATGAAGTCGCTTCCCATGTGCTGTGAGCGCGTCTTTGACACGCAGCGCACCTTTGGTTCGATGCAGATCACTGCGATAGAGCAGACAGATGGTGTCCGGAAAGCACGGAAGCTCTGGATGCAGTCTCTGTAACGACAGAGGCTGTCCGTAACCAGCCACGCGACGGGGAAGAAGTGCGGTTCCGACCCCGTGAATGGCCAGGCTCTTGACCAGCTCTAGGTCTCCGCATGAAAGAAGACGCGGCGGACGAATGTCGAGCGCAGCCAAGCGATCGATCAGCTCGCGACACTGTGAGATCCGTCCTGCAAACACGAGCGGACGTTCGGAAAGTCGCTTGCGCGCACACGCAAAGGAGTGTCCAGAGACAGGCTGTCCGGGCAGCTTTCCTTCCTGAGCAGAGACAAACAGATCCACCGCATCATGGAACATTGGAACGATCACCAGATCCGGCTGCGGACGCGGATTGACGACCAAGCCAAAGTGAATTCTGCGCTCGACAACTGCTTGCTGCACCGACGCAGAGCTGCCATTCCATAGGGCCAGATCGATGCGCGACTCGGCTTGCAGAAAGCCACTCAGAAAGCGCGGTAGGAAGTACGCTCCAAGCGACTCATGACAGCCCAAGATGAAGCTTCCTTCAAAGGATCGCTCCAGATCGCGAATCTGAACCGTGGCTTGTTCCAGAAGCGTCACGGCCTGCTCTGCATGCGCGCGGAGTGCTTCCCCCGTACTGGTGAGGGAGACCCCGCGATGATCGCGCAGAAACAGCGTGCTTCCGAGCTCCTCTTCCAGTCGCTGCATCGCCAGGCTGAGCGTGGGTTGACTGACATGTAGACGCTTGGCGGCTGCGCTCAGACTTCCAGCTTGAGCGATGGCAAGTAGATAGCGTAACTGGCTCAGGTCCATCGGAATCCGCTGCCATTATCTTCCGCTATGGCAACTATTGGAACCACTTATGAGGAGACTGAGCACAGTGCTTCTTATACTGGCTACACGATGTGCCTGATGCGATCCGTTTGATCGGTATTTCCGACGGAACATCAGCGCGTTTAGGACAACGCCAGCTCGTTTGGGGAAGGAGCATAGACTATGTCAAAGAGGCTGCTATGTACGTCACTGCTTGGAGGACTGCTTGCGCTGACAGGCTGTCCAAGTGATCCCACTACATTTCTGGACATGGGCGGTGGTGGCGCCGACATGACGCAGGTGAAGGTGCTAAAGCGCGCCTCCAAGTCGAGCACAATCGCAATCTCGGATGATGATTCCGTGGTCGCGGTCTGCAATACCGATGATCGATCGGTGTCCTTCTTTTCAGCTGGAAACAACTCCCGACTTTCAAAGCTAACCGTCGGTGGTGAGCCATCTTCTGTGGTCATTGCACCGGATGGAAAGACCGCGTTTGTGGCGCTGCGTGCGGATGCAACCGTGGTCAAGATCACTGGCATTGATACTGCGACTCCGATGGTTGCTGGGACTGCACTGGTGGGTTCAGAGCCCTCTGGACTTGCGCTGACACCAACCGGAGCCAAGCTGTTTGTGGCCGAGTTTGCGGAGTCCAAAGTTGGCGTGATTGACACCGCAACCATGGTGCGTACCGACTTTGTGACGAGCATTCGCAGTCCGCGTTCAGTGCTGGTGACAAACAACGGAGACAGCAGCGACAGCGACGAAACAGTCGTGATTCCAGAGTTCTTCGGAACCCCCGTTGCGGGTGGTGAAGGAAAGGACAATGGACGAACTGGATCGGTTCAGCTGTTCGCTGTTCAAGGTGGAGCATCAAGTGGCAGCATCTCGCTTCCTCCGCTTTCGCAGGCACAGCTTGGCATTGCGGGAACGCTGGCGAATGGTGCTTCTCCGAACCAGCTCTATTCGGTCGCGCTGTCGCAAGGACGGATCTATGTTCCTTCGATCTCTGCTTCGCCAGAAGGACCGCCGCGCTTTGACAGCAATGTTGCGCCGGTGATCTATGTGGCGGATCTGGCCACCAAGACAGAGGTACGCGGAGGAAACGGAACGACCAACTTGGCGTCGCTGGTCAATGCGCTGTCTGCGCCACGATTCTTCTTGGCAGACACCGTGGATCTCGACTTCGTTCCGGGAACGCGCATTGCGTATGCCGTGTCGCGTGGTGCAGAAGTGATTCAGCGGATCGATTACAGCGGAGCCAGTCCTGCGCTGGGTTCAACGATGAACAAGCAGATCGATCTGATCGGCGCCGCAGGGAATCCGAACCTGTGTCAAAACCCGAGCGGAATCGCGATCGCGGCAGGACTTCAGCGCGCATACGTCAACTGCTGGGGCAATCAGCGACTGGCGGTGCTGGATTTGGGAACGCAGTCCGTTCTTACGACGGTGGACTCCGGTACTGTGGCAGGCGGCAGCGTGACCAAGGGTCGTCACTTCTTCTTTACGGGTCGTGGTCGCTGGTCTGGAAACGGAACGGCCACCGCGGCTCCCACGGAGCATGGTGCGGCGTGGTCAAGCTGCGGATCGTGCCATCCAGATGGACTTTCGGACAACATGACGTGGATCTTTGCAGCAGGTCCGCGTCAGACCACCGCGATGGACGGGAGCTTTTCCCACACCACAGGTGCAGGTTCCCAGAAGCAGAGAATCTTCAACTGGACCGGAATCATCGATGAGATGCATGACTTCGAGGCCAACACGCGCGGAACGTCTGGCGGACTGGGCGCGATCACGACCTCTTCGGGTCAGTGCGATCTGGTGAGTGAGACTCGGCAGACGATCTCTGCAGCGGGCCTGGGAACGCCGTCTTCTACGTCGCTGCTGAGCACCGCAGGAAACTGCGTAAATGACTGGAACGACATCAACGAATACGCCAAGACCGTTCGTCCTCCGCGTGCGCTTCGCTTTTTGGATGCTGCATCGGTTGCGCGTGGTGCCGTTCTGTTTGGGGCCGGAGCAACAGGAGGCGGCTGCGTAAACTGTCACGGTGGACAAGGTTGGACCGTGTCGCGTCGTCACTATGATCCAACGCTGAGCGCTACGGTTTCGACGGTGAGCAGCACTCCTTACAATCGTCCGGCTGCGCTTACGCTGTTCAATGACTTCGGCGCGGGGTCCGTTCAGATCTCTGCACAGCCCACTGCATCGGATGCATTTGTGACCGTGGCGATTCCTCCGCTTCAGCTGGCTTGTAACATTCGCAAGGTCGGTACGTTTGGTGTTCCTGGGGATACGGCTGGGACAGACTCGCTGGAAATTCGCGCAGGTACGTTTGCAAACGGAGCGGGGACATCAAACCGCGCGCAAGGTCGTGGTGGCTACAACGTTCCGTCGCTGTACGGCATGGCACTTGGGGCTCCGTACTTGCATCACGGACAAGCGAAGACGCTCGATGAGCTGTTTACGGATACCAAGTGGCAGCAGCACTGGCAGTCGGGCTCTGCGAACTTCTTGACCGGAGCGTCCGCTGCGCAGGATCGCAAAGATCTGGTGAACTTCATCTTGTCGATCGATGCGAGCACTGCGGAACAGGCGATTCCTGCTGCGTTCAATGCGGGCTGCGCTCCGTAACGTACTGCGTCCTACCTGCGTGGGATCGTGACCCCGACTGCACACTGTGCGACGTAACGGAGCGATACGGAATGCGCTCCGGCTGGGTTACTTGGCGAGCGCGGGCGCGATGATGTCCTGCTTGTTGGTGTTCACGGTCGTCCAGTCATCCGCCAAGATTCCGCCCGTATCTCCAGAGTCTGGATTCCAGCACCAGTAGGCAAAGCTCAGCTTGTTCTGGATGATGTAGCTCACCAGGGTACTGAGCCACTTCTGATCCGAGGTCGTCTGGAGCTTGGTGCCAAACTCTCCAATCCAGACTGGCGCGATGTTCTGCTTGACCAGATAGCCCCAGTAGGAATCCCACACACCCGGAAGGTTGTTCGGATAGTTTCCGGCGGAAAACCATGACTGTCCGTAGACGCTCG
>WBZP01005502.1_pt1 | contig 12868 bp, 14 predicted proteins | sample 5204301 | NCBI WGS metagenome assembly WBZP01 (sample SAMN12412401, study PRJNA552823) | activated sludge metagenome | isolation source: activated sludge from nitrification reactor of wastewater treatment plant... | place: USA: Pennsylvania | collected 2017
GGATACGACGACGGCCCGCGGCGAGCGTCAGCACGTCAAACACGTCATCCTGGCCCCGGCCCGCGGCGCCCGCATTCGGGTGCGCGCGCGCCGCCCCCACTACTCGCTATCGGCGGTGAAGTCCTCGTCGGACTCGTCGAGCGCGGTGACGGCGATGCCGTAGGGCAGGAACCGGACCTTGCGCTTGGGATCGGTGTTGTACTTGTTGGCCCGCAGGGCCTCGATTTCGCTGGCGTAGACCTGTTCGACGGTCGCGGTCCCCTCGTCGCCGACGATGAAGATCGCCCACACGCCGTCGCCGGTCTCGCCGGTCGTTTCCGGCTCCGGCCGGCTGCGGCGGGCACCCTGGTCGAAGAAGGCCGACCAGGGTTGACTACCCGATTGCTGGAACAGCCCGCCGAGGGCTTCGCGTAACCCTTCGCCCGCCTCGCGGACCATCCGGTCGAAGTCGTCCGGGTCGAAGCCGAACGGCCCGTAGTTGCTCATCGCTGCCCTCCTGCTGACACCCACCCGCACCACCTGCGTTCAGGCCAGTGTGCGCGCAGTTGCCGTGGTTCGCCACAAGGCGTGGTCAGGGCCGCTCAGAGCACGGTGAGCGGCAGCGATTTTCGTTCCTCGAACACGAAGGTCGACCCGCCGGAAAATCGGACCACCTCGACTTCGGACTGTTCCTTGAGTGGGGTCTCCGCGACCGTCAGCTCGAGGGTCCAGTCGGTGTCGGTGCCGTCGACGTGCACTTCGACGTGCGGGTCGACCGCGGTGGCGATGGCCTGCAGCGCGTTGAGCGAGCCCGGCGAGCACAGCGAGATCCAGGCGCCGTCGTCGTGAGCCGGACTGCGGTGGACGTGCACCCGTCCGTCGGTGAAGTCGGCCTCGATGTAGCCGGCCGGGCTGAACAGCGGGTGCAGTTGCATCGTGCGCACCACGCCCTCGACGCCGCCGGGGAGTTGCAGGGCGTTCTGGATCCGCTCCGCGGCGATGCCCGCAAGGCCGACCAGTTGCTTGGTGCAGATGTCGCGGGCCTGCTGGTCGTCGGTGGCCCGCTGCCGAACCGCGAGCACGAACGACAGGTTCAGCAGGTGCATCTGCAGGCACACCTCGTCGGCGATCCGGACCAGCGCCGCATGCGAGAAGGCGTCGAAATGGAAGTCGCTCATCAGCGGACCCGAGTAATCGGACTGCCCCTCGCCCTCGGGGTCGATGTCGGCCAACTCCCAACTGGCGGCGCGGGTTTTCTCGATGACGGCCAGCGGCGGCAGCCCGGACACCTCGGGGTGGGAGTCGTCGATGATCACGGTCCAGGCGCAGTGCGGGTGCCGGTCCTCCGGCGCGCGCGGCGGCCGGTGGATGGGCCGGATCTGGGCGCGGGCGTTGGTGGCCACGGCGGTGGCGTCGAACGTCGGGTCCTCGATGTCGTGACACATGCCGCGCACGTAGTCCTCGCCCATCGGTTCGACGTCGAGCAGCGCGCCGCAGTGGTCGAGGTGGAACTCGCCGCGCCAGCGGTCGTGGACGGTGTAGCGGAAGTCCATGAACTGCGGCGGGGCGCCGATGTCGAGTTGCAGGCCCTTGAAGATCGTCGGGACGTCGTTTCCTTCGTACTTCAGCGCCTTCTGCATGCGCCTGGTGTAGATCGGGCTGGCGCCGGACCACTCCTCGATGGCGATCTGCAGCATCTCCGGGCGGCCGAAACTGCTTATGCACCAAGCCATTCCGGAGCGGTCGATCAACTGACCGATCAGCAGCAACTCGGGCACCAGGGTGGCCAGTTGAGAACGGGACAGCGACGCGAAGCGACTGGGGGCTGAAACCACGCTTCCAACATAAAGTCGACAATGTTATAAAGTCAACAATGACAAATGTCGTCCCCACCAGGCAGACCAGCGCTCCCCGCCGGCGCGGCGACGAGACGCGCGCCAAGATCATCGACGAGACGGTGCGCTGCATCGTCGAGGAGGGCTTCCCGGCCGCCACCGCCAAGCACGTCGCCGAGCGCGCCGGCGTCACCTGGGGTGTCATCCAGTACCACTTCGGCGACCGCAACGGCCTGTTGATGGCCGTCGTGGACGACGGGGTGAGCCGGCTGGTGGAGAGCCTGTCGGCCGCCGACGTCGGCGAACTGCCGTTGGCCGAGCGGGTGTCGACCGTCGTCGATATCGCGTGGGATTGCTACAGCAGCCCGACCTCGCGGGCCGCACTCGAGATCCTGCAGGCCATGCGCAACGATCTGAGTCCCCGGCGGCACCTGCTGGAGATGAACGACGCGATCGGCAGGTTTGGCCGGCTGATCTCCGATGACCCCGCCGATCGCGATGTCGCCGAGGTCGTTTGGGCGGCACTTCGGGGGATGGTGATGGTCCAGATGATCATGAACGAGCCGATCGACTGGCAGCGCGAACGTCGCACCCTGGTCGAGATGGCGATCCAGCGGCTGTGCTGCAATGGTTGACCATGGATGATCTCGAGGCGATCAAGCGCGTCAAGTACCGCTATCTGCGGGCCTTGGATACCAAACACTGGGCGGATTTCGCCGACACCCTGACCGAGGACGTCGTCGGCGACTACGGCTCATCCCTGGGCCAGGAGCACCACTTCACCAACCGCAACACCCTGGTGGAGTACATGCGAACCGCGATGCCGGAGAACGTGATCACCGAACACCGCGTCACCCACCCGGAGATCACCGTCGACGGTGACGACGCATCGGGCATCTGGTACCTGCAGGATCGGGTGATCGTCGCCGAGTTCGATTTCATGCTTATCGGTGCGGCGTTCTACCACGACGAATACGTCAAGACCCCCGACGGCTGGAAGATCAGCAAGACGGGCTACAAGCGGACCTACGACGCGACGCTGTCGCTGAAGAACCTGAACTTCAAGCTGATGGTGGGCGACGCCTACGCGTGACGGACTGCGGTGCGCGCAGCTTCGAAGTGCTCAGCGAATAGTGCCTTGCGCCATGTCCACCAGGTGTCCGCATCCGATCCCACCGGTGGCGTGGTCAAACCGTCCTCCGAGTCGTCCAACATCAGCATGAACTGCCATTTCTTGGACGAGTTGATCAAGCCCAATTCATTCGGCGCATCCAAGGGGGCCAGCATGAAATCCAGGCCGCCGTCCCGGGCGGACCAACAGATCTGGACCTTGCAGTCCGCACCTTGGTAGAAGACGGCGCCAGCCGGCAGTCCCCCGTACGTGAGGGAATCGCTGACTTCTCCCAAAGCCAGACCGAAATGAGCCATCGTAGGTCCCATGAAGTGAACTACTTCGGCGTCGTATCCCACTGTTACCTGCCGCCTTCATATACCCAGGAATTGCCATAGCGCTTATAGCCAAAACTGGCTGCGTTCTCGTTCAGGAAGTTGATCTCCAACGCAGAGAATGATTCTCGCCTGACCCTTGCTACCTGGTCCACACTACTGAACCCGTCCGGCAGTATGTACTCAATACGCCCCACGCGATTCTCCATCTGGGTGCGGAGAAACCGCTCATTGACCTGCCAGCCAAGAGCATCAGCGTCCAGCTTGCTCAGCCCGTGCCCCACTTCATTCCAGGCATCCGGCCCAGTGTCGAAGTAGATGCCGCCGTTGCGGCGGGCTTCGCCAATGTATCCGCCGTCCATGCCGTCCCACTTGCCTCAAACTGATGGTGGGCGACGCCTACGCGTGATCGGCTGATTCACAGGCTCAAGCGGGCATGAATCGTCGCCGCTAAGCCTTCGATAACAGCGCTGCGCGCGCCGCTTCGAAGTGGATCTCGAACAGGTCGCGTAGCCACATCATCACTTCGTTCTCATCGGCGTATAAGCCAGGCGTCGGGAGGTCGTCATCGATGTCACTGAGCAGCAGCATGTAATGCCATGCCTTTGACGGGTTGAGTAAACCGAACTCGTCGGGAGCGCAAGGCCTTGCCAGCATGAAGTCGATCCCTTCCTCCCGCTCCGACCAACAGATCTGCAGTCTGCAGGTGGCGCTGCTGTAGTAGATCGCCCACGCTCTGCGCTCGGCATAGGTGATGCCGTCTTGGATCTCATCGAGCGCCAATTCTGCGCGCGACATCGACGGTGCCAGGAATTCTGCGAGCTCGGATGGCTTCATGCTTACTTGACCCCTTCATACATCCATACATTTCCGTGTTGCCGGTATCCGTACGCCGCAGCATTGTTCTTGAGGAAATTGATCTCCATGGCTGAATACGAGCGTCTCCTGACCTTGGCGAGTTCTTCGACAGTTTGGAACTCGTCGGGCAGGACGTATTCGATTCGGCCGACATGGTTCTCCAACTGAGATCGGAGGAATCGTTCGTTGACCTGCCAGCCCAAGATCTTCTCTTCGTCACTGCCGAGTCCGAGTTTGAGAGCATTCCATGTGTCGTCTCCAGTGTCGAAGTAGATGCCGCCGTTGCGGCGGGCTTCACCGATGTACCCATCGTCCATTCCTGCCCATTTGCCCAAGACGACGCGGTCGGCCTTGGCGAGATCTCCGACAGGGCTGGGGATGTGGTGGGTGGAGAGGTCGGCGACCTGCTGGGCGAGGCTAGTGGTCGGATGCCCAGCGGTGAAGGCGGCGTTCAGATCGGACGCCACAACGGGTGCGTTCGGTGCGTAGCCGCTGGGATCGGCAGCGACGAAGGGACCGGGGTGCTCGGTGCCGACGGCCACCGGGTGCGGGTGCTCGCCGACCATCGCTGGCGGCGGGGGATGCCCCGCGCTGACCACTGGCGGGGGTAGACCGTCGGTGGTCGGCAAGGATCTCGGTGCCAGGTCGTCACTGAACCGGTAGCCGGCGGCCTCCGCGCGGATCTGCGCGGCCGCCAAACTCCGGGTCAGCAGGCCCTCCCCCGAGGATCGCAATGCCGACATCCCTTCAGCGCCCAGCAGCGACTTCAGCCCCTGGACCGCGGCCTCCCCGCCGGCCTTGACACCCACGGCCAACTCCGGTGCACCCACGGCCAAGGTGACGGCGTTGAACAACAACTCGTCGTCCGGGGTCACCCGTCCGGGGTCGAGCGCGCGGACGCCGACGAGCTTGCCGTCCTTGAACGTGTAGTAGGTCTGCTTAGCTTGGTCGAACACCTCCCCGCTGCCGTTGGTCAGCTTCCCCATGGCCTGCACGGCGATGCCGTCGACCTGGTAGTTCAACAGGAAGTCGCCATCCGAGGTCGAACTGAGCGCGCCGGGGTCCAGCTTCGAGTAATCGGGCACATTGCCCAGCGTGTTGAGCTCGTCGATGAGCTTCTGCTTCAAACCCGGCAGCCGCGCCAACGCTTCCTGCGCTTCCGGGGAACCGGGCCCTTTGGTGTAGGCCACGGCCGCGGCGTCGTCGATCTCCTTCTGAATCGCACGCACCTTGGCCATCTCGTCGCGCACGGCCTGATCCATTGCACGCTGCAGACCGGCCAAAGTTCCTGCCGCATAAGGCCCCCCGGGTTCGGCACCTGACGGCAAGCCGGATTGATCCACCCCGTCGGCCGCGTCGATGGCCTCGGCACCGTATCCGCTGGCCTGCATGGCGGTCTGCGCGGTGTGCAACTGCAGCGCATAGGCGCCCTGGATCTTCTCCAGGATTCCCAACGACATTCGGGTCTGAGCGTCAGCTTCTGTCAGCAGGTTCAGGATCAACAACGGGACCGCAGCCGTGCTCAACTCGGCGTCGATCTCGAGCAGCGCGTGGTTGAGCACATTGATCTCTGCAGCAGCGGCCCGCTGCGACTCAGCCAACCCGGCCGCGATCTGTTCCAGACTGACCGCCACTGTCGCGAGTGCCTCGGGATGCGCGGCCAAGGCCGTGGTCATCCTCTGTACTTCGGCCGAATCGTTGATCGGGTGCTGGCTGCCGTGTTCGCGACTGTATGCGGTCTTGAATTGCTCTCGTGCGCGGGCGAATTCATCATCGGCTGCCTGGACATGCCGGCCCGCCATGTGGAACGCCTCGGCCAGGCCTTCTATCGCCGCGGGGTCGCCGGCGTGCAACTGCTCCTCGATCTCCCACGGATCACCACCGGCCGCTGCGATCAATCGGCCGATATCGAGGTGCGCGAACACCGGCCTGCCAGACACACACCCACCCTAAGGAGATGGCGACGGCCGTCAATTCACCCCTGAGACGCGGCCTTCCGATGCGCTACTTCGCGATCGCGATGACGGCGCCGGGCTGCAACCACTGAATGATCCTGACCAGCTTGGCGTCATCGATCGCCACGCAGCCGGCCGTCGCACCGCCATCGGTACTGTGCAGGAAGAAGGCGCTGCCCTTACCGGGCGCGCGTTGCTTGTTGACACCCATCACGACCGCGTGCGCGTACGCCGGGATGTCGAGATTCTCACTGCCCGTTGACGAACCGATCCCGAACGGGCACTGCGAGCGCTCACACACCTGCATCGTGTTGTAGGTCGGGCTGTCGACGGCGCCGTCCCACCAGTGATTCGGGGTGACCTGGACGTACTGCAGTCCACCGCCGGGATTGGGCTGCGTGCCAAACGCGAAATCCAGGGAGAAGATGCCCATCGGCGTCTGCATCGAACCCTCGTAGATGTCGGGCGACATCCCCTTGGCGCCAATCTTGGCCGGAATGCCGACCCCGATCGGTTCCCATCCGGTGGCGCCGCGCTGCCAGACGTCCACCTTCGCGTCCGAACCGCCGGTGCCGACGACGGAGATCACCTGCGTCGCATTACCCACCTGATTGGCGAACCACGGAGCCGGTGCGGCATCGGCGGGCGACGTGGCGAGCAGCAGCAGTGCTGCGCAGGCAGCCACGAGAATGGTCAGCAGGCGACGCATGACTCCCATGATGATGAATTGTCAGCCATTCAGCAAACATTGCGATGGATTCGGAGAGCGGTTGTCAACGGCGTTCCAGCGATCTGCGACCCGCGGGACTACTGGCATGACTTCACTGCTTCGGGCATACCGTCGAGAAGGAGTGTGTCCAGTTCGTCGTAGGACAACGGTAGTAGGTGATTCTCCGGTTGAACGCCGCCCGCTGGGAGCACGAAGCTGCGCGTTGGATCATCCTTCAGTTCAAATTTTGACTCGAACTTGGCAAGCGAAATCTGACGCACCCTTGGATCTAGCCCTTCTGCCGTCCATTGTTGAGTAATAGACGGAAGGTCTAAATCGGTGCGCAGATAAACGCCCACCTTCCAGATCACAAACTTTCCGGCATCAATGATGTTGGAAAATGACGCGGCGAAGGATTCGTGCGGCTCAGTTCGATGCTCAGTGGTCACCTCAAATAGGGTGTAGCCACCGGTGAAATCGTCCAATACCAAGGCTGTCCAGCCCGGATGCGGGAAACCTTCGCTGAGGAGTAGGCGCCCCTCTGAAATCCGTGGTTCGTCGCGAGGGTGCTTACCCGCTGCGGCGTAGATGCTTCTCCAGCGTTCGTAGCGCCGGACTAGCTCAGTAGATTCTGACGGGTTAACCATGCCTGTCTATGGTCCTTCCTTCGACGTTCGGAGGTTGATGAACCTTGATCAACATTCCCCGGTCGATCAACTCGCGGACAGGGACAGGCTGGCCCTTTGTTACATCAATGACAACCCACTGCTCTGCACCGCCAGGTTGTCCAAATGCCTCCCTCGCCGGACCGTATCGAACCTCCCAAGGCAACCCTTCGGGAACCGGTTGGCCTGTCCCAACGTAGACGCGATAGTCGCTAGCCATCCCCGGCGGCATGCCGCGCGTGCTGAGCGGAGCGCCCTCGCCTGCCATGAACCCGCCACCATCAGAGCCCAATCTATCGAGAACCTGCCCTTCGAAAAATCGATCTGTGACAGCAGGCGGGCTGTCGAACCCGTTACTAGGCGCCTGCGAATCCCAGTCCCACCGCAGACGCCCATCACCGTCGACCACGGTGAACTCGCGCTGAATCTCCTCGATGGATCGCCCCGCAAGTGGGTCGTAGCCCTCGAGCAATCTGGCTGGAACGCCGGCATCGCGGAGCCGCTCGATCTCGCCTTCTGGATAGTGCAGATTCTCCAGAGCATGCTGTGGCGAGAAGGCGTAATCACGGCCCTCGGTTGGTTCCGAATGAGACGGATTTGCGTCGCCGTCTGAACTCCCAGTCCAGAATTCATGCTCGGTTGTCGCCGGGCGCTCGGTACTCGGGTCGTCTACGGTGGTGCCGTTCCCGTGCTCGACAGCACTACCGCGGTGCCCATCGCCGCCGAGCCCACCGCTGTGGTCGCCACCGCCGTCTCCACCTGCGCCATGCTCACCCCCTCCGACATGAGCGAGTTTGTCTGCAGCCGGGACGTCTTCGGACAGTGAGCTGGCCGCGTAAGCGCTCTCGGGCGCGAGTTCGTGCGCGGCGCCTACATAGCTCGACGTCAGGACCGCGTCGCCCGGTTTGGGTGCGAAGTCGCGTGCGGCGTCCGACACAACTGGTAACTCAGCGGCGAAATTGGTGGGCACACTTGTTGCCGCGTCACGTGGAGATGCTGCGACTGAGGTGGGTTGTTGTTCGGTGAGAACGGGGTCCAATCCGGTATCGGATGGTGAAAGTGATCGCTGCTCCACAGGTTTGGGGCCCGTCGAGCCGAGCCCGTCTATGGGCCGGGGGACCGGATCGACGGGCTTGGGGACGGCCGCCGGCTCCGAGGTCTCACCAGGGCGGGGAAGCGCGACGGGTTCGCCGGGCTTGACCGCGGGGGCCTCGACGTGAGGGACGACCGACGCGGTAGGGATCTCGTCGACGGCGTGGGCGGCAGCATCGAGAGCACGCGGCGCGTTGGCCGCGGTCTCCTCGGCGACGTGCGCGGCCCCGGTGCCCACCTTGCCGAGCTTGGTCGCTGCGCCGCCCGGGACGAAGAAGGTCGCGACGTCGAACAGGGACCGACCCAGGGCCTCGGCCGGGTTCTCCTTCCACAGGTCCCAGTGCAGGGTTTCCTTACCGACCTGCTTCCAGGTTTCGCCGATCCCGGGTGCGCCGTCGCCGCCGGCACCGACCAGGGGCGCCATCCCTTTGACCAGATTCGTGTAGTCCTCCGTCGATCCCTGCGGGTCCAGAACGGCGCGTTGTGGGCTGTACTTCCAGGCATCCTTGACCAGATCGACGGCCTCTTCGCCGATCCCCTTGGCGGTCTGGCCCATGCCGTTGAGTTCCTGGCCAGCGGTGGTGTCCTCGAGGAAGTGCTTCCATTCCTTGTCTACCCAGCGGCCCATATCGGTCACCGTGTGGGCGGCCTCGGCCACCACCGGCGCCATTTCGCTTGCCAACGCAGCGGTTTCGGCTTCGAAGTTAGCGACCACCTTCTTGATGTCGGCGGCGATGCGGGCGATCTCGTCCTCGTCCTCTTGGGTGAGGAATTCCCAAACCTCCTTCATCCCGGTCATCGGATCGCAGATGCGGGCCAGCAGGTCGATGATCGCGGCATGCGTGGCCTCGACATGGGTCGCGTAGCGGTCCAGACCGCCGGCCAGGGTGGTGGCATGGCCCATGATCTGGCTGGCGGCGCGCAGTGAGTTCCCGAACGCGGCGCCCATCGCCTCGGCTTCGGGGATCTGTTGGGCACTGACCACTGACATCGGTCCGGCGACGGCGACCTCGGTGCTCAGCAACGCCGTCCCGGCCGTCGTCCACGCCGCGCCCGCGGCCCGCAACTTGGCGGGATCACCATTGGGCCAGATCATTCCGATGTACTTCTCGACCCATCCCCATCCGGCGGGCGCGTCCGGGCCGGCGCCGACCGCCGGCGGTGGTGCGCTCGACGAAATGCGGCTGGTGAGCGTCGGTGCGGGCAACGGTTCGGTCCGGCCGGAAACATCGGCGCTGGCGTTGGCGCGCGCATAGTTGTACGCCGAAACCCGCACTCCGTCACCGATATTGGCCAACCCGTTGCGTGCGGTGGCCATCGCCTGCAACAGCGATTGCGCAGTCTTGTCGTAGGACCGGCCCATGGCCGCGCCGACCGGATCGTTAGCGCACATGCTCGCCGAACCCGACAATGCACCGGTCAGCGTCGACAACACCGAACCGACGTGGTCAGCGGTCGAGATGACCGTGGTGCCGGCGCCGTCGAGGGCGTGCGGATCCACCGCCAGCGTCATCGGCGATCAGGCCCAGTTCGACGCATTCGTCGACGCCGCCTGCTGATAGTTGCGGTGGGCGACGGCGCCGGCGCGCCCGAGCCGTTCGAGTGCGGAGCGCATCAACGCGGCGCCGTGTTCCCACTGCGCGTGCGCGCGCTGGTGCGCGCTGGCCGCTTCGCCGTCCCAACTGATGTGGAGGTTCTTGACGGTCGCGTCGATCTCGGCGAGCAGCGCCTCGGCAGTCCGGCCGAACTGTGCCATCCGCTCGACGGCATCAGCCAGGGCCTCGGTGTCGACCGCGAACTCTTCAGACACCGCCGACACCACCCAACTCTGATGCCTCGGCTTGCTCGTGTTCCGCATAGGCCTCGGCGGCCCGACCCAACAACTGGGACATGACGGCCAGTCCCTGCTCCACCTCGGAAGCCCCCCGATGCCACTGCTGCCACACGTCGCGGAAGGCGCCGCCCGAAGAGCCGGTCCAGCGGGCGTTCATCCCCGTCACCGCGCCGTCAAGGGACCGCAACTCGGTCAGCAAATGGTCCGCGGCGGCCGACAGGGATCCGCATGCGCTGCTCAGAACACTGTTGTCAACATTCAACCGATCTCCGGAGCTGACCATCGGCGAAGGGTACCGAGGTAGCTGGGGCGCCGACAATTCACCCACGAAACCCCAACCCGAGGGCCACGTCCGTCCTAAGGTCGAGCCGAATGAAGCTGCCTGACGCGGTTGTCAGCAAACTCAACTGTTGTCACCCTCCGCAGGTCCCGCCCCTAGTTCGCAGGTGAAAAACCCACTTCAGTTCTGGGTGACTGGCCAGCTGGCAAATCGACGTTACGATGGTTGGATGTCTGATTCGCCGCTTGGGGGTATGCCGTCCGGACAAGCTCCCTGGATGCCACCCTCGCCCGTCCAGAAGGCGTCCCGGGCGACGGCGATCATCGCGGTCGTTGTGTCGCTGTTGGCTCTTGCGTTGGCCGCGGCGGCATTCTTCAAGCCTCAGCACGACGCTACGCCGGCCGCGCCTCAGTACAGCGATCAGCAGGTTGCGGACGCGAAGAAGAACGTGTGCGACGCATACAACGCTATGGATGCAGCTACCCGGAACGCGGGCGGACTTCGGAGTGACGACCCGAATCAGAAGTTCATGATTTCGATCAATACTCGGCTTGCATTCAACACGGCCGCCGATCACTTACTGGCCGTGGCAGAACAGAGCCCTGCAGGGCCTTCGGATCTGCTTGCAGCGACGAAGGCCCTTGCCCTCGCATACCAGAAAATTGTCCTCGCTCAAACGGCAGAAGCTCCCACAGATACGCTCGAACGCCTCTACACGGAATCCGACAACTCGGTTGATTCAATCAAGCAGGCCTGCGGATGAGCGATCTGCCCCCGGGGCAATGGTCGCCACTCTTGGTGGGCCTCTATTGGCCCGGCGCCGAATCCGTGCTGTTGGCAATCAACGCCGCGGGCAATCGTAGTTCGGTGCAATCGTTCTTCGACGACTTTGCCCGCCAGCTGCTCGGTATAAGAACAGGTCCATTAGCCCCAATGGAAGGCATCACGGCAGACGCTGTTCGCGACCTCTTCGAGAAGGGCGAAAACCAAGCCACGGCAGTTTCCGAAAAGAACAGCACCAAGCAGAAAGCGTTCAGCGATACCGCAGACGCATTGAACGGCCTCCGTTCTGTGCTCAGCCAGATTGCGGCCGAGGGCAATTCCCAGATTGACCAGATCAATCAGTCGAAGAAGACCATCGCCCAGAAAGTCGCCGAGATCGTCGAGGTGATCTCTCAAAAGCAATCCGAGGCGGCCAGTAAATCGACTCAATTCGCTGGTGCGATCACGAAATCGATCGGAGACGTGCTGAGCGCAGAGGGCGATCCTCGCTCAGCGCAACAGTTCGCCGCCGATAGCGGGTTTGACCTCTCGAACCCCCCTGCCCCGCAGGGTACAGAATCCATCCGCGACGCAGTCAGCAATACGCTGAAGGAATCAACGTCTACAGCAGGCAGTTCGCCAACAGGTGGTTCAACAAGAGACCGGACGGCCTCAGGAACACCCGCACACCTGACTTCAGGAAACTCGGAGACGAGTCAGCCACCCGCCACGGCTGACACCAACCACTCACGGCTAGCGACCGGAAATACGATCCGCCCTCAGGAAATCACGGCCCAACCACTTTCTACATCCACAGGTCCCGCGAGGGATGCGTTCAATTCGAATGGGCCTATCTCCCCCCACTCCGTCCCCGGCATCGCCACTATCTCCGAAGGCGAGATCCCCGTTCCAGCTAACTCCCCACTCCCCGGCATCCCGCCTGGCGCCGGTGGGGGCGGCCTGTCAATGCCAGGGATCACCGGCGGCGGCATCCCGACAAGCACGATGTCCGGGCTTCCTCACGTACCCAACTCGGGCATTGGGGCTGCGTTGCCCGACGTCGGCCGCGCACTTACCCCCGAGAATCTCGTCCAGGGGTTCACCCACGGTGCACAGGCCGGCGCGCCGCTTTCCGCCGGGGCGGAGGGCCTGTCGCAGGCCATTTCGCAGGGCGCCCAGAACGCCATCCACCCGCAGCCGATCCAGCCGCCGGAGTTCTCCACACCTACCGGGACCCTGTCTGCCGCAACGGCTCCGTCCGCGGGAGGCGTTTTCTCCGTCGAGCACGCCTACGGCACCGGATCAACCGCGCCGGTGAGCACGACCCCGTTGTCCCCCACAGTCTTTGCACCTCCCGCAGCGGCCGCACCGATGGCAGTCACGGCCGCACCGACGACGGCCACGTCCCCGCCGATGGCCCCTGCCGGAGCGCTTCCGGCCTACGGTGCCGACC
>WBZP01005504.1_pt1 | contig 12867 bp, 15 predicted proteins | sample 5204301 | NCBI WGS metagenome assembly WBZP01 (sample SAMN12412401, study PRJNA552823) | activated sludge metagenome | isolation source: activated sludge from nitrification reactor of wastewater treatment plant... | place: USA: Pennsylvania | collected 2017
TTTCCGGGATGAAGAACCACATGTCCTACATGGACGTGGTGGGCAACAACATCGCGAACGTGAACACCATCGCCTACAAGTCCAGCCGGGTGACGTTCCAGGACATCCTCGGCCAGACCGTGCGCGGGGCCAGCACGCCGCAGGCCGGCCGCGGCGGTACCAACCCGGCCCAGATCGGCCTTGGCATGCAGATGGGCGGCATCGACAACGTGATGACCCAGGGTTCGCTTCAGAGCACCGGAAAGCTCACGGACTTCGCCGTCCAGGGCGATGGCTTCTTCGTCGTCAGCGACGGCACGCGCAACTACTACACCCGTGATGGCGCGTTCGACATCGACGTCGAAGGCAGCCTGGTGAACCCGGTCACCGGTCTCAAGGTCATGGGCTGGGTGGCCGACCCCACGGGCGCGGTAGACGTGGAATCGCCGCTGCAGTCGCTCCAGATCCCGTTCGGGACGAGCATCAGCGCCCAGGCCACGCAAGACCTGACCCTCCCGGCCGCGAAGGCGGGCATGATCATGGCCGGCAACCTGGACGCGGGCACCTCGACGGTGGCCCCGAACAACGAGGTGAGCACCACCGTCACCGCCTATGACTCCCTCGGCAACGCGAAGACGATCAAGGTCTACTTCACGAAGACCGCCGCGAACACCTGGTCAGTGACCGCGAACCACGACATCCCGGACGTCCCCGGCCCGGATGCCACCCCCGGCAACGCGTTCGACGACGCCGTGACCGTCGCGAATGGGACACTCAGCTTCCTGCCCACCGGCACGCTCGATACCGGCGTGGCGAACAACGGCAAGGTCTCGCTCACCATTCCCGCCGCGCAGCTCGGCACCGGCGCGGACCCGCTGACCTTCACGCTCGATGTCACCTCGTTCACGCAGTACGCCGGCGCCAGCCAGGCGAACCTGCAGAGCCAGACCGGCTCGGCCGCGGGCGCGCTTGTCAGCTTCGCGGTGGGCAGCACCGGCGAAATCACCGGCATCTACTCCAACGGCGCCAACCGCGTCATCGGCCAGCTCGCGCTCGCGAGCTTCACGAACCCGGGCGGCCTCCAGCGCTCCGGCCAGAACCTCTGGGCTCCCAGCTCCAACTCCGGCGAAGCCATCGTCGGGTTGCCGAACTCCAACGGCCGTGGCTCCGTGAGCACGGGCACGCTCGAAGGCTCGAACGTCGACCTCGCCCAGCAATTCACCAACGTCATCCTCGCGCAGCGCGGCTTCCAGTCGTCGTCGCGCGTCATCACCGCAGGCGACCAGATGCTCCAGGACCTGGTCAACATCATCCGATAGCGACTGGCGGTTAGCCGTTAGCCGTTAGTTGCTTCAATCCAGCAAGCGTCCTCCCTCTCCCGCGGGGCGGGAGAGGGGCGAGGGGGTGAGGGTGTTCGGCAGTTTGTCGCTGCAGCGAATGAACCGCGTGGTCGGCCTCAGCATCGTTCCCTTGATGCTGTTGTCCATCGCGGTCTTTTCGCGTTTCGCGAAGGACCCCACGCCGGCGGAGCCCCCAACCGAAGGCACACTCGTGGTGGCGAACCTTCGCCGCGAATCGCTGACCTTCATCGACCTTGCGAAGGACGAACGCGCCGAACTCGTGCTCCCCGGCCCGCCCCACGAGCTGCTCGTGGCCGAAGGCCGGCTCTACGTCACCCTCGGCCGGGGCAACCTCATCGTCGAGGTCGACACCGCTGCCCGGGCGGTCCTTCGCACGCTCCCGCTCGAAGGCGAGCCGCACGGGCTCGCCTTCCTCGGCGGGAACCTGTACGTCACCCTCGACAAGGCCAATGAAGCGGTTGTCATTGACCGGGCCAGCCTCACAGAGCTGCGACGGCTGCCGACGGGCAACACCCCTCACGTGATCTCCGCGACGGGCGGCGCAATCCTCGTGACCGACTCCCGCGACAACGTCCTTCGCCAGCTCGAGCCGTCGCCGGGGCAGGTGGCGACCGGCGCGCAGCCTGAGGGCCTCGCCATCGTTGGCGGCGTAGCGGTTACGGCGGAGGCGGCCGGCGGGACGGTGACCTTCGCGCGCGTGCCCGGCCTCGGCGAGCCGCGCACGCTCCGGATCGGTGCGGCGCCGGTGCGGGTAACGCCGCTCGATGCCTCGCGCGTGCTGGTCTCGCTCCAGGGTGATGACCAGGTGGCGGTGGTGGATGCCGTGCGCGGTGAGGTGACGAAACGGCTGGCCGTTGGGGCGCGGCCTGACGGGGCCTGCGTGTCTCCCGGCGGGGACTACGTTGCCGTAACTTCGAACGCGGCCGGCGCGGTGGATTTCTACGAGACAGCGAAATGGCGGCGCGCCCCGGCCCTCAGCCTGGAGCCCGGCCTGGGCGCCTGCACATGGTTCCCGGCGCGTTGACCGCGACCGTTCGCGCCGCGACGATCACCAGACGCCGTTGCGCGCTCGGGGTGCGGGATGCGACCAGGACAGATCTGCCGCGTTGGTGGCAGGTTCTCCAGGTGCCAGAACAGTGCGGCACATAGCTGCCAGTACTGCGGGCGTGACTTCTGCGTCTCCCACGCCTATCACGTCGAAGAGCACGATGAGGTGTGCGCCAGGAAGCAGTGCCAGTCGAAACACGACGACCTGGTGGCACACATGGCCTACAAGCGGCGCGTTTTCGAGCGGAACCACGTCGGCCTCTGCGGGATCGAGGAGTGCGGGCCGCACCCGGGGTTCGAATGCTCGCTCTGCCGCGGGCGGTTCTGCGGCGAGCACCTGACGGAGCGGATGTACCCGTTCTCGGAAGGGTGGGTCTCGATCGACCGGCCGGTCAGCATCTGTCCCCGCTGCTGGGAGCGGAGAAAGATCTGGCGCGCGCGATGATTACCGTGACGGACATCGAGGCGGCGGCCGAAGCGCTGAAGGGCCAAATCCGTGATACGCCGGTCTGGCCGCTCCGCGTGCCTTCGCCCGGGCCGGATCAGGACATCCTGCTCAAGTGCGAGCACCTGCAGCTCACGGGCTCGTTCAAGATTCGCGGGGCGCTGAACTTCGTCCGCCAGCTGTCCACGGAGGATGCCAAGCGAGGGCTGGTGGCCATGAGCGCCGGCAACCACGCGCAGGGCGTCGCGCTTGCCGCGAGGTTGCGGGGAATCCCGGCGACGATCGTGGTCCCGGCCAGCGCGCCGCTGGCGAAGATCAACGCCACGCGCGCCCTCGGCGCCACCGTCATCGTCCACGGCGCCTCGCTCGATGAGGCGCGGGCCGAGGCCTTCGCCATCGCCGAGCGGGAGCGGCGCATCTTCGTCCCCCCATTCGACCACGACGCGATCATCGCCGGGCAGGGGACGGTCGGCCTCGAAATCCTCCGCCAGGCGCCGGACGTCGACGAAGTGCTCGTGCCCGCGGGCGGCGGAGGGCTCCTGGCCGGGATTGCGGCCGCCATCAAGACTGCCCGGCCCGACATTCGCGTCGTGGGTGTGCAGTCGGCGGCGATGGACGGCATCGCGCGCTCGTTCGCTGCCCACCAGCCGGTCACAACTGGTGCTCACCGCACCATCGCCGATGGCGTGGCCGTCTCGGGGCCGTCACAACGGACGTTCGACCTTATCGAAAAGCACGTCGACGAAGTCGTGACGGTTGGCGACGAGGCCATCGCCCAGGCGATTGTGACGCTCATCGAGCGGGCGAAGTTCGTGGTCGAAGGCGCCGGCGCGCTCGGCATCGCGGCGATCATGTCCGGCCGGTACAGGCCGCGAGGGAAAGCGCTCGTGGTGCTTTCCGGCGGCAACATCGACATCAACCTGCTCGGTTCCATCGTGCGCAGAGGCCTGGTGGAAGCCGGCCGTTACCAGCACCTTGCGGTCGAGGTCAGCGATACGCCCGGCGAACTCGCGCTCGTCTCATCGATCATCGCGAAGGTGGGCGGCAACATCCTCGAGGTTGACCACAACCGGGAGTCTCCGGGGATGCCGGTGGGCGTGGCGGTGCTCGAACTCGTGCTCGAAGTGAACGGGCCGGCGCAATTCAACGAAATCGTCGAGGCGCTGAGGGCTGCCGGCCTGCGCGGTGTGCCCGGAAGCCCGGCGCGGCTGGCGACCGAGTCTGCGCGCTCCCGCCACGAGGCGCCTCAGCAGTAGCGGCTGGCGCAACGCACTTTCTGGACCGCCGACACCAGCAGTGGGGTCGGGTCACCTTCGGGAGCGGTGAGCGTTTGGCTGGAGGGAGGCGAAACGTAGTCCGTGGTCTTCCAGACGCCGCCGTTGGCGCTGCCAACGGCGAGGGCGGCCCCGGCTGAGAGCAGCTGGCTGGCCATGATGGCCAGGGCGGCGGCAGCGGCGATGATGGTGCGGTGTTTCATGGCGGTCCTCCTCCTTGCGGCACTGCCGCGTTCGGGAGTTAGACCACGCAACCCGGAAAGTCTTACAGGCCGGAGGTCAGGCCGTTCGGTCCACGCCGCGGCCGTCCGGCGAAAGCAGCGCGTCGAGAAGCACGACGACCACGGTGAGCGTGACCGTGATGACCACGAGACGGACGAGTTTTCGGAGCAGCCGGCCGAGCCATTTCATGAGGGAGTCTCCGGCGGCGTGAGGCGGTTTCGGTAGATGCCCTTCTCGCTGCCGGGGATGAGCGTAGCGCCCACCGCCCGCTCGTAGAATTCGGCTGGCCCAACCCCTCCGATGATCGCGTAAGCGTAACCTTCGGCCGCAAGCGACTCCAGGCACTGGAGGAGTAGCGCCCGGCCGATCCCGCGTCCGCGCTGCGATTCGAGGACGCCCGTGGGTCCAAAGTAGTTGGGCCGGGTGACGTTGTAGCAGGCGAAGCCCTGGACGGCCCGGTTTTCCACCGCGATGTGGACCCTGCAAGGGAGCGTTGCGAATCCCGCAGCCACTTCGTCTTCCCAGTGCGGAAAGTGGGCCCGGGCGAACGCGGCTACCGCGGTCCGTTCGTACGACTCCGCCCGGCGGCAGACGACCCCCTCCGCAGCCAGCCGCGCGACATCGGGCGCACTCGACGGCAGGTCGTAGAGCTTCGCCAGCATGTCAGGCACGGGCGGGCTTCTTCCCGTCGAGCTGCGCGTCGATAGTTGCCATTCGTTCCCGGACGAGGCCGCTGATGTACTCCCGGCTCAGCGGTTCGGCTGCGGTGAAATGCTTCGTCCCGGCGGACGTGCCGTAGATCGCGAGATGCTTCTTCGCAGCCGCAAAGTAGATCAGCGGCTTGCCCCGGTACTTGAACGTGGGCATCGCATAGCTGATGGACTCCTTCGCGGCGGGCGCCGCAGCGTGGATCGCTTGCCGCAGCGCCTGGAGCGCAGCACGCTCGGCGTCTGGCAGCGCCTCCAGATACGCGTCAACCGAATCGGCAGCTGCATTCATCATCCGCCGTCCCTACGCGAGCCCGCCCCCGTCGAGCACCAGCGTCTGACCCGTGGTGAACGACGAGGCGGCACTGGCGAAGTAGACGACGGCGCCCGCCATCTCGTCCGGGTCTCCGATACGGCGCAGTGGGCTCTGGGTCAGCGAGTTCTTCAGGATGGCTTCGTTATCCCAGAGCGCGCGCGAGAACTCCGTCTTGATCAGGCCGGGCGCGATGCAGTTCACGCGGATCCCGTCCGTGCCCCACTCCTTCGCGCAGACCTGCGTGAGCATGATGATGGCGGCCTTGGAGACCGAATAGCCGCCGAGCCCGCCGCTGGCGCGAAGGCCGCCGGTGGAGCTGACGTTGATGATGCTGCCGCCCTGGCCATGCTCTTTGATGGCTTCGCGGACCATCTTGCTGAGCAGCCATGCGGACTTCACGTTGGTGTTCATGATGGCGTCCCAGGCACGTTCCTCCAGGTTCGCGATGGGACCGAACTGGGGGTTGGTGGCAGCGTTGTTCACGAGGATGTCGATGCGGCCGAGCTGCTTCTTCGTCTCGGCAACCAGGTTCTGGAGGCCCTCGGCCTCGCGTACGTTGGTCGGTACGGCGATCCCCTTGCGGCCGGTCGCTGCTATCGCGCTGACGGTCTCCTCCAGCGCTTCGGGCTTGCGCGCGGCGACGCAGACGTCCGCGCCGGCTTCCGCCAATGCGACAGCGATCGATCGGCCGATGCCGCGGCTTCCTCCGGTGACGATGGCGACCTTTCCAGCGAGTGAGAAGTTGGCGACGGTCATGCGTTCGGACTCCAGGGCGCCGGCGGGCCGGCCAGATAGCCGCTGATTGTACGGCGTGACCGTTGGTAAAGGCTGGCCCGGTCGCGCGGGCCCGCTGTCCGCAAGGTGTACTATCGCGGCAGCGTTTGACGGAGGTGGGCGGAATGACGCAGCCCGGCGACCCGAACGAGGAATTCGCACCCGCGAGTCCGGCGGTGTTGCGCGATGTGCGCTGGTTGACGGCGGCGATCTGGGGCGCGTTGCTCATCGCGCTCGTTGTCACCTCTGGGTACGGGATCACGTCGTTCGCCCAGGGCAGCCTTTCGTCTCGTTACATCGGTCTCCCAGGGGGCGACAATCTGGAGACCAACGCCCGCTCAACCGCTGCCGCCGGCAGCGTCCTGAGCGCCGTCGCGGCGCTGCTCATCTTTGCCGCCTGGGCGGCGTTCGCGCAGGCCACCAATCGGCTGGTCAAGGCGCTCGCGGACTCTACCGATGGGCCCGACGATGCGCCGGTCGCGCTCGACTGGATGGCGGACCAGCCCGGGCCCGCGGCGATCTCGCTGGCAGGCGGCGTGGTCCGCTTCCTCGGCGCGGCCTGGGCGGTCATGGTCATCACCCCCGCGATCCTCAGCCTTACGACCGCATTCGGCTGATTCCCGCAAGCGAGCCCCTCTGCAACGATTGTCGCTATGGCGTTTCGAAAGCTCCTCGGTGGCGGCGGTGGTCCGCGCTTCGCGGCCGATTGGCTCGTGGTAGGCCTCGGAAACCCCGGCGAGCAGTACGCCCGCACGCGTCATAACGTTGGCTGGTGGGTCATCAACACGCTCGCGAAGCGCGCCCACACTCAGCCGAAAACCACCGGCTCGCTCATGGCCATCGGCGTCGGCGAACTGCAGGGCCAGAAGGTCGCCCTGGTGAAGCCGAAGACCTACGTGAATCTCAGCGGCCGGGCTGTCACCCAGGCGCTGCAATGGACCGGCACGGACATCGCGCACACCATCGTCCTTTACGACGAACTGGACCTGAAGGTGGGCGCGCTCCGCATCCGCGCCGGGGGCGGTCACGGCGGGCACAACGGCCTGAAGAGCATCGGCCAGGCGGAAGGCCTCGAATTCGTCCGCATCCGCGTCGGCATCGGCCGCCCGCACGTCAACGGCGAGCCGACCTGGGACCCCGAGCACGTCGCGCCATGGGTCCTGGGGGTGCCGCACGGCGAGGACAAGACGATCCTGGATGAAGCGGTCGAACTCGCCGCCGACGCGGTCGAATGCATCATGACCGAAGGCGTCGACACCGCCGGCAGCCGCTACAACCGCAAGTAAGCCCTCGAGGCGCCGTTAACCACAAAGGCACAAAGGACACAGAGGGGATCGAGCGTTACGGGTGTCGGTCAACTGCCCTGGTTCCTTCTTCCCTCTTCGTGCTCTTTGTGTCTTTGTGGTTCATCTTTCGGCCGGGCCGGCGATTGCCGGGCGCGCGCACCGTCGCCATACTCCCCGCCATGTCTGAGACTGCCGCGCTACTCGGCGGGGAGCCCGCCGTTTCCGCCCCCACGCCGCCATGGCCGCTGGTCGACGCGGAGACGCTCGCCGCCATCACGAAGGTCATCACCGAGGAAACTCTCTGCCCGGTCGGGGCGGAAGGCACGCAAGGCGAGTTCGAGCGCCGTTTTGCCGAGATGCACGGGCGCAAGTACGGACTGGCGGTGAACGGCGGCACGGCGGCCCTGATGCTCGCCCTTCACGGCGCCGGCGTGCTGCCCGGCGACGAGGTGATCGCCTCGCCGTTTACCTGGGGCGCGTCCGTGAGCTGCATTCTCCAGAACCTGGCCATCCCCATCTTCGCCGACATCGACCCGCACACGTTCACGCTCGATCCGGCCTCAATCGAGGCGAAGATCACGCCGCGCACGAAGGCCATCGTCGTCGTCCACATCTTCGGCTTCCCGGCCGACATGACGGGCATCATGGAGGTGGCGGAACGGCACGGACTCGCGGTTATCGAAGACTGCGCGCAGGCGCACGCCGGCAAGCACGCCGGACGCTACCTCGGTGCGTGGGGGACGGTCGGCGCGTTTTCGCTCCAGGCCTCGAAGAACCTGACCGGCGGCGAGGGCGGCATCCTCCTCTGCGACGACCGCGAGGTCTACGAGCGCGCCATGAGCATGGGGACGCACCCTCAGCGGCTCTACGCCGAGCTCGAACTGCCCGAATTCCGCGAGAAGATCGACAGCCTGGCCTTCAACTACCGTATGCACAGCATGAGCGCGGCGATGGCGAACTCGCAGCTGCAGTACCTCGAAGGCTGGACGCTGGCCCGCGGCCGCAACGCCGGGCGGCTCTACGCCGAAGTCCGGGACCTTCCCTTCGTCGAAATCCCGCCGCCGCTCCTCGAAACCGACCGGCACGCCTACTACAACATCCCGTTCACTTACCGCCCGGGCGTCATCCCGCTCTCACGTGACGAATTCGTCGAAGCACTGAAGGCCGAAGGCGTGAAGGGCGACGTGTACGTGCGCGTGCCGCTCTACCTCCGCCCACGCTTCCAGGACCATGACTACTTCGGCCGCGGTTACCCCTGGGCCATCGCCGAAGAGCCCGTGGTCTACCGCAAGGGCGACTGCCCGGTGGCGGAGCGCATGGCGAAGGTCGAGTTCCAGGTGAGTGGCAACTACTACGAAGACGCGCCGGAGTTGATGGCGCAAATCGGCGCTGCGATGCGGAAGGTCGGGGAGAACGCGGGGGAACTGCGGGCCTGGTTTGATGCGCGGAAGGCGGGTCAGGCGGCGGGCTGAACCTTGCGGACCAGGACGGTCACGCCGAGTTCGACGGCTCGCTGCTCGGCGTCAGGATTGATGTACCGCCCATCAACCGCAGCGATGACCTTCGCCCCACAGGCCGCGAAGCAGGCGACCCGGCGGGCGATGTCCTCGACCGTGCCGACATCCACTCGAAGCGCCACCTGGATTCCCATGACGACTTCATCCTTCGGGCCAGGCCCGAAAGGGAGGCCGGCGACCAAGTAGTCGATGTCGTGAATCTCGTCCCAATGACGCTGTGTCAACCGGCCGGAGTCGTACGCCTCGGCCACTACGGGCAAGTCGTCCGGGACGATCTGGTGTACGTGGTGCAGGTGAAGACAAACGTGAGCCGGCAGCCTGTCAAGATATCGACTGACGAAGAAGAACTCCTGCAGGTCATCCAGAGGCTCGCCCAGAAGATCCAGGGCATTGATTTCCCAGTCCCGCAGCAGCATGCCCCGATCGTACCAGCCATAAGCCACCCAACGCTGAGCCTTGCCCCACGCGCGTATCCTCACTCGCATGGCAGCGGGCGATGCAACGCAGTCCACCGACGACCAGATCCTCTGGATGGTGCGCGCGGGGATGGTCGACGCGGAGATCGCCGCGCGGCTCAACATCCCGACGGGCGACGTGAAACAAAGAATCGAACGGCTGGCGAAACGCCTCGGCGTCGATGGACGAGAGGGCCTGCGGGCCTCTTCGCTCTTGCTTCCGGAGAAAGCAGCGGAGCGGTCACGCGCCGATACGTTCCTCCGGCGGTTCGGCCCTTACGCAGTGGTTGGTGCGGTCTGCGCCGTGCTGGGAGCTGCCGTTGTATCGGCGGTCGACCCGCGTGGCACGCCTGGCGCCCCCAAGTCCGCGCCGGAACCGGCGGCGACGCCCACCACCGCTCCGCCGGCCGCATCCCGTCCAACGGTCGTGATCAATGGCGCGTCGATGGTGGACGCAGGAAGGTTCGTGTACTCGAAACGAACGTTGACGCCTGTGTTCGATGTCTCAGAACGAGCAGGATTCGTCGTCTTGAGTCTCCAGCCAGGGGCGTACCTGACTGGAGACGGCGACATCCAGTGGGTGCCGTCGTCCCAAAGCGGTAAATTCCAGCTGCAGGTCGCCGGCGAGACACTCGATCTAGTCTTTCTAGCAGCGAACGACTCGACCGGCGTTCAAGAAACTTCCACGGAAGTAGCGGTGTTCACTCGCGACGATGATTTGCCCGCGGAACTGATGCTCTGGGCACACGACCGAGGCGGCGTCCTGCATTCGGTTCACGTCGATTCCGCAGGTGAGCTTTTCGTCTCCGTTGAGCCAATCGCTCCAGAGATCGCGATTGAGAGCTCGACAGGTGAAGCCCTCGAATTAGGTGGCACGACCTCCCGAGGTCGGATCAGACCAGCAGCAATGGCTCGCCCAGCTAACTGGTGCCTCCCGTTCCCAACATGTGTGTCGACGTTCGACTATCCGATAGATCTGCAGACACCGATTGCCGGCGAAGTGACCTGTCCCGACCGTGCGTTCGACGCGAGCTCATTTGCACCCGGTCCGCCCCGTGTTGTTCAGGGGCAAGTGCTGACACTCCGGGCAACCGGTTACACGCTCCATTTTCTGCGCCGGGCCTTTTCCGTGAATGGCATCGCTCCGGGAGATCTTCTCTGCCCCGACGCTACACGAGTGGATGTGGGCGATCCATTGCTGGCTCCAGGGAACTACACGTTGATCGCAACAGGGATCGACGGGCAGCCGACCGATGTTGCTATCGACGGCAACCTCGCCATTCATGTCGGGCCGATTACGCCGAAATTTGGCTGTCCTTGCCTCTGGGGAGACTAAGCGAGAGCTTCCGCCTCAGTGCGACGGCGGCTGCCCAGCACCCTCGGCACCAGCACGTTCATTGCCAGCCCGGCGATGATCAGCGCGGCGGCGGCGAGCTTCCATCCGGGGAGCGGTTCGTCCAGGAACAGCGCGGCCGAGGCCATCCCGAAGACCGGCACGAGCAGCGCCATCGGCGTGATCGTCGCGGCAGGGTGCTTGGAAAGCAGCCAGCCCCACGCGCCGTAGCCGAACATGGTGTTGCCGGCGGACTGATAGGCCAGTGCGAGCCACGTCTGCCAGTCCGCAGCCTGGAACCCGGCATGGACTTGGCCCCAGCCTTCGAAAACGAACGTGAGCGCGTACAACGGCGGCAGCGCGAACACGCTGGACCAGACGACGAACGCGAGCATGTTCACGCTGCCCGCGCGCTTGCTGACGATGTTGCCGCAGGCCCAGCTGAACGCGGCTACGAGGGCGAGGAAGAGCCCCTTCGCCGTGGTGCTGCCGCCCGTGTTCGAGGCAATGACGGCGATCCCCGCGACTGCCAGCCCGAGCGCCGCTACCTGGTACGGCTTCACGCGTTCGCCCGCCAGCGCCATCGAGAGCCCTATGGTGAAGAACACCTGCGTTTGCAGTACCAGCGAGGCCATCCCGGGCGAGATGTCCGACTTCATGGCCACGTAGAGGATCCCGAACTGCCCGGCGCCGATGAAAACACCGTAGGCGGCGAGCGTCAGCCACGGCACAGCCGGCCGTTTCAGGAAGAACACCGCCGGGAAGAACGCGAAGCTGAACCGCAGCGCCGCGAACATCAGCGGCGGGAAGTCGCCGAGCGCGACCTTGATGACGGTGAAGTTGATGCCCCAGACGGCCACCACCGCCACCGCGAGAAGGAGATGTTTCGCGGGAGGCGTGTGGTGCATGAAAACAGCGTAGCGGCACGGGGGCTTGCAGGGTCCGGCCCGCAGGCAGGCGAAAATGGCCCCGGGCGGTAAGGTGGTGCCGTGGATAGCGCTGGACTCCGAGCCCGGGTGATGGCCCTCGCGCGCGACGAGGGCTTCGAACTCGCCGGGATAGCGCCGGCCCTGCGCGAGGAGGATGTCGCAGCTGCGGCGCACGAAGCCTTGAAAGCCGGCCGTCTCGCGGGCATGGGCTGGATGGACGGGGCGTGGCTGGAGCGCGCCACTGACCCGCAACGGTTCCTGGCCGGCGCGAAATCGTTGCTCGTGGTCGCGCTCCCGAACCACTCACCCGAACCGCCGGTCGAGGCTGGCGACCCGGCGCGTGGGCGCATCGCGCGCTACGCCCGTGGCCGCGACTACCATCGCGTCTTCGAGAAGAAGCTGCGCCGCCTCGCCCGGCGGCTGCGCGAGGAGTTTGGCGCGGATGCGCGAGCGACAGTCGACTACGGCCCGCTGCTGGAACGGCCCTACGCCGAGCTGGCGGGCCTCGCCTGGCGCGGCAAATCGACCATGGCATTGGCGCCCGGCTTCGGGCCCTGGGTCATGCTCGGCGTAGTCGCGACGACGCTGGAACTGAGCCCGGATGCGCCGCTGCGGAAGTCCTGCGGGAGCTGTTCGCGCTGCCTCACGGCCTGCCCCACCGGCGCCATCGCCCCGGACGGCCCCGTGCTTGATGCCCGCCTCTGCATCAGCTACCACACAATCGAGAACCGCGGCCCAATCCCGCGTGAGCTGCGCGCAAGGTTCGGCGACTGGGTGTTCGGCTGTGACGCCTGCCTCGATGCGTGTCCAGTCGGCGCGAACCGCTTCGAAAGCCACCACGATTTCGTCCCGGCGAGCGTCGAGGACGCCCGGCCCGTGCTTCGCGACCTGCTCGTCCTGGACGGAGCCGCGTTCGCCGAGCGCTTTCGCGGCCGGGCCATCATTCGGGCGAAACGGGACGGCCTGGTGCGCAACGCCTGCATCGCGCTTGGCAATGGCGGCGCGAGTGAGGACCTCCCGGCGCTGTTCGGCGCGCTCGACGACAGATCATCACTGGTCCGCGGCCATGCCGCCTGGGGAATCGGCCGGCTGGCTGCACGCTGCGGGCTCGCGGCAGAGGCCGCGCTGGCGCTTGAAACGGTCCGCGCGGTCGAACAGGATAGTTGGGTCCGCGAGGAGCTCGAGATGGCCCTCGCTGAACTCCGCGCAGGAGGCTGACACC
>WBZP01004704.1_pt1 | contig 12864 bp, 9 predicted proteins | sample 5204301 | NCBI WGS metagenome assembly WBZP01 (sample SAMN12412401, study PRJNA552823) | activated sludge metagenome | isolation source: activated sludge from nitrification reactor of wastewater treatment plant... | place: USA: Pennsylvania | collected 2017
CGTCTGCATCGCGCCAGTGGTTCAGCGATGATGAACCGAGCCGGCCCGGGTGACGTCATCCCAGGTGGACAGGGCAGCGCGAGAGGGCCCGGGAAGAGGTCAGGTATGCCGCTCGACGAGGATGCGGTCGCGGCGCTCTACCGCGAGCAGGGCCCGCTCGTGCGCCGGATCGCGTTGCGCGCCACGGGGGATGCGCAGATCGCCGAGGATCTCGTGCAGGAAGTGGTGCTGCGGGTGTGGCGCCAGGCGCCGCAGACCGACAACCTGCGTGGCTATGTCGCCCAGGCCACCCGCAACCTCCTCGTCGACCGATATCGCGCTGCCGGGCGGAGGCCGGCGGAGGCGGGCGAGCTCGACCCGGCCGGCGCCGCGGCGGCCGGCGCGGTCGACGAGGTCGATCGGGCTCTTGACGGCATCCTCGTCGAGGCTGCCCTGGCCCGGCTCTCCCGCGAGCATCTCGCGGTCATCCGGCTGTTGCACTATCGCCGGCTCACCGTGGCCGAGGCGGCGACCGCCCTCGGCATCCCGGCGGGCACGGTGAAGTCCCGAGCCTTCTACGCCTTGCGTCAATTGCGTGTCGTCCTCGATGAGATGGGGGTGTCCCGATGAGTGCGGGCCACGACGAAGTGCACATCCTGGTAGGGGCGTTCATCCTGGGTGGGCTGAGCGATCAGGAGCATCGGGTCTTCGCCGCGCACCTGCGCGAGTGTCGGGCCTGCCAGCGCGAGGTAGGTGAGCTGGGCGGCATACCGCGACTGCTCGATCTGGCCGACGCGCCCGCGGACCGTGCGACGGATGGCGTCGCGAGCGCGAGCGCCGACACCGCTCCCACGACTTTCGGCACGCCTGCCCCGCCGGACGGCGCCGACCCCGCGCTGGTGGATCTCGTGGCGCGGCTGCGGATCCGGCGCCGGCGAGCCCGACTACGGGCGGGGGTGGCCGCCGCCGCGAGCGCTGTGGTGCTCGCCGGCGGGGGCACCTGGCTCGGCCTGACCCTCGGCCGCGCGAATGCGCCCACGACGACCACGCCGACGGCTCAGGTCGCCGTGGCCCCGGCGGCTGGCGGTTCGGTCAGCGGGCAGCTGGCCTTCGTCGCCAAAGGGTGGGGCACCGAGTTGCACCTCGACGGCGCGCAGCTGCCGACCTCCGGTGACCTCGCGCTCTGGGTGCACGACGGGTCGGGTCGGGCCGATCAGGTCGCCACCTGGCACGGCACGCCGAGTGGGCGCACGGCGCTCACCGCGGCCAGCGCACGGCAGCTGGCCGACATCCGCACGGTCGAGATCCGCACCAGCGCAGGCGAGGTCATCGCAGTCGCCCGGTTGTGAGACATCCGCCGGCCTGCCCCGCCGGCGCAGTGGGTCAGGCCGGCTCGGTCGGGTCGAGGCGGATCGTGATGGTGCCCTCGAGCACGATGGTGCGATCGTCCTGCTGTCGTGGGCGCAGGTCGGTCTCGACATGCACACCACCGATCGGTATGCCGCCCCACGAGATCGATGCCACCCCGGCCGGTGCCGACGACACCGTCGTCGGCGCCGATGGGGGCTGGGCAGCGGGCAGTGGGGCAGGCGCCGCGGCGGGGTGGGCGGCAGCGCCACCGCCGGCGCCGAGGACGACGACCTCGTCCAGCGCGGGCACGACGGCAGCGAGGCCCAGTTCGCGCTCGATCCGGGCGGCGAGTGCGGCGGCCGGGTCGGGCTCGCCGTGCACACAGAAGACGGTTGCCGGCGCGGGGTGCAGGTCACGCAGCCAGTCGATGAGGTCGCTGGCATCCGCGTGCACCGAGAACTCGCTGTCCTGCAGGATCTCCGCCTTCACACCGACATACTGACCGTGCATCTTCAGCCGGGTGGCGCCCTCGACGAGGGCCCGGCCGCGTGTGCCGGCCGCCTGGTAGCCGGTCAACACGACGGCGTTGCGCGGGTCGGGCAGCATCCGCTCGAGGTGGTGCAGCACCCGCCCACCGGTGGCCATGCCCGAGGAGGAGATGATGATGCTCGATTCGTGTCGGCTCAGCGTGTAGGTGCGGGACTCCTCCGCGGTGCGGATCTCGCGCACGTCACCGAGCAGATCCTGCAGGTCGAGGTCACCGCGCAGCTCGTCGGGCAGGTCACGGTAGACCGCGAGCGCGGCCAGGGCCATCGGCGAGTTGACGACGATCGGCACCCGGGGGATCCGGTCGTGGCGGCGCATGTCGGCGAGCACCCTGAGCACCACCTCGGTGCGGTCCACCGCGAAGGCCGGCACGAGCACCGACCCGCCGCGTTGCACCGTGCGCCGGATGACGTCGGCCAGCCCTTCGTGCGGCAGGTTGCGCGGCTCGGGATGCTCCCGGTCGCCGTAGGTGGTCTCGATGAGCACGTATGCCGCGCCGGGCGGCACCTCCCGCGGCCGGAGCACCGGGTGATCGTGTCGCCCTAGGTCTCCGGAGAAGAGCACTGTGCTGGAAGGGGTTTCGACTCGCACTGAGGCCGATCCGAGGATATGCCCGGCCCTCGTGTAGCGGGCGTAGCAGCCGTCGCCGAGGTCGAGGTCACGGTCGTAGTCGACGGCGGTGAGCAGCGGCAGGGTGCGTTCGACGTCGCGGGAGTCGTAGAGCGGCATGGGGGGTCGGTGGCGCGACCAGCCGCCCTCGGCCGCGTCGAGCGCGTCGCGTTCCTGCAGGTATGCCGCGTCGCGCAGCACGATCTCGGCCAGGCGCACGGTGGCTGCCGTGCACCAGATCGGGCCCTGGAAGCCGGCTTTGACGAGCGCCGGCAGGTAGCCGCAGTGGTCGAGGTGGGCGTGGGTGAGCAGGATGTCGGTGAGAGTGTCCGGTGGCACCGCGAAATCGGCCCAATTGCGCCGGCGCAGCTCCCGTTCGCCCTGGAAGAGCCCGGCGTCCACGAGGATGCGTCGCTCCCCGACGGTGAGCAGGTACTTCGACCCGGTGACAGCGCCGGTCGCGCCGAGGAAGGTCAGGGTCGTCGGACCGGAGCCGGCCTGCGTCGCTGCTGCCATGCCTCCATTCAACCCGACGCCGGACGGGGCGCCCGGCCAGGTAGCCGGGCGCCCCGTCCGGCCGCGATCAGCTGGTCGCCGACGGCGCGCTCGTGGTGGGTGCGCCGCTCGTGGCGCCCCCGGGGCGGCCCTTGCCGCCGGGCCCGCCGGGGCGCCGGCCGTCGGCACCGGGACCACCCTGGCTGACGGTGGCCAGGTCGGCGCTCACCTCGAAGTGCACCGGCTGACCGCCCTTCGTGCCCAGCACGTCATACGAGCCGTCCGGGTCCTTGAGCACCTTCGCCACGGTCACGCCAGCATCCTTCGCGGTGACCGCCGCAGACACCTTCGCCGCCTCGTCACCGGTGACCTCGGTGTGCGCGTGCGCCGCCGGGCCTCGCCCGCCTGTGCCCGTGCCATTCTGGCCGGAGCCGTCCCGGCCGGAGCCGTCCTGGCCGGAGCTGTCGGCCGAGCCCGACGAGGTCGGGGAGGCCGTCGCGGCATACCCGCTGACGTTCGTGCCGGTGGAACCGGCGGCATTGGCCAGGGCCGAACCGCCGAGCGCGACCGCTCCCGCCGCGGCGATCGCGGCTGCGGCCAGGCCGAACTTCTTGGGGGACATCACAGGTGGAACCTCCGGTGTGTGGCCGGCCTTCGGGTGGCCGGGCGTTCACTCGACTGTCGGGCTCACCCCTGTGCCGAACCTGTCAAAGCCATGGGCTGAACCCAAGAGCGCAGTCGGATGTGCTGCCGCGGGGAGGCCGAAACTGGTTTCGCCTCCGCGGCTGAACCGTCAATCGCCGGGGTAGCGGGCGGCGCGCAACGCGGCATACTCCGCCAGGAGCGTCGCGTCGTCGATGGCGTCGGAATTGGCGACGGACGCGACCGAAGCGCCTTGCAGGATCCGCTTGATCGGCACCTCGAGCTTCTTGCCGGTGCGGGTGTGCGGTATGCCGCGCACGGCCACCACCTCGTCGGGCACGTGCCGCGGGGAAGCCTGCTCGCGGATCGCGCTGCGGATCCGGTCGACGAGCTGCTCGTCGAGCCGATGCGCACCGTCGAGCACGACGAACAGCGGCATCCAGTAGCTGCCGTCGGGCTGCTCGGCACCGATGACGAGGGCTTCCAGGATCTCGGGGATGGTCTCGACGGCGGCATAGATGTCGGCGCTGCCCATGCGCACCCCATTCCGGTTGAGCGTCGAGTCGGAGCGCCCGTGGATGATCACCGACCCGCGATCGGTGATGGTGATCCAGTCGCCGTGCCGCCACACTCCTTCGTAGACAGCGAAGTACGCGTCGTGATAGCGCTCGGACCGCGGGTCGTTCCAGAGCGCCACCGGCATGCTCGGCATGGGGCGGGTGATCACCATCTCACCGACCTGACCACGCACCGGGTGACCGGAGTCGTCCCACGCATCGAGGGCCACCCCGAGCAGCGCGGTGGAGATCTCACCGTCCCAGATCGGCACCGTCGGGGCACCCCCGACGAAACCACCGCACACGTCGGTGCCACCGCTGATCGACCACAGCGGCACCGGCCCGACGTGCTCGAGCGCCCACTCGTGCAGATGCGGCGACAACGGCGACCCGGTGCACCCCATCCCGCGCAGCGCCGACAGGTCGACATCGCGGGCCGGGCGCACGCCGGCGTTCTCACACGCCTGCAGATAGCCCGGTGAGTAGCCGAAGAAGGTCACGCCGTGCTGGGCGACGATCTCCCACAACCTGGCCGGGGTCGGAGCGACGGGCGAGCCGTCGTGACACACGATGCTCGCCCCGACCGCGAGCGCGCACAGCTGGATGTTCCACATCACCCAGCTCGGCGAGGTGTACCAGAAGAACCGGTCAGCCGGGCCGATGTCGAAGTGCAGCGACATCGTCTTGAGCATCTCCAGGAGCACCCCGCCGTGCCCGTGCACGAGACCCTTGGGCAGCCCGGTCGTCCCCGAGCTGTAGAGCACCCACAACGGATGCTCGAAGGGCACCGCCTGCGCGGTCGGCTGCGGCCCCGGCTCGACGGCGCACTGTCCATCCCGCGACAAACCGCCGGCCGCCTTCTCCCACGGCAGCACATCCGCCAGCGCACCGACCAACGAATCATCACACGAATCGCTCGGTGCGGCAGGCAGTTCCGCGTCGAGGTGAGTGACGAGCACCAAGTGCTCGAGGGTGGGCAGCCCGGCCCGCACCTGGGCGACCGCGGCTCGGCGATCCACGACGTTGCCACCCCAGTGGTAGCCGTCGGCGGCGACGAGCAGCCGCGGCTGCAGCTGGCCGAAGCGGTCGATGACCGCCCCAGGCGCGTAGTCCTGCCCGACTGCGCTCCAGACCGCACCGACGAGGGCGGTGCCGAGGAAGGCGACGACCGCCTCGGGAACATTCGGCACATAGCCGACGACTCGATCTCCGGGACGAATCCCCAACTCCCGCAACGTGGCAGCGAATCCGTTTGCGCCACGACGAAGTTCGCCCCAGGTGAGGCTGCGGCCGGGGCCGAGCTCGGTCGTGCCGACGATGGCGGTGTCGCCGTCGCTGCGCTCGCGCGCCAACAGGTATGCCGCGAGGTTCACTCGGGTGCCTGGGAACCAGTGCACCTCCTCGGGCATCCGCTCACCGGTGAGCACCTGCTCGCCGCGGGGCCCGACGTCGAAGAAGTCCCACACCTGCCCCCAGAAGTCGCCGAGGTGCCGCACCGACCACGCCCACAGCGCGGCATACCCCTGCTCGGAGATGCCGTGCCGGGCGGCGACGCCGCGCTGGAATCGGGCCAGCGCGCTGTCCTGCAGCTGCGCCGGCCCCGGGGTCCACAGGATGGCGGGACTGGGCTCGTCGACGGTGGCGGCCATGTCGCCAGGGTAGAGGGCGCCCCAGGGGGCCGGGGGCCCAACGGGCGCGGCGCTCAGTCGCCGATGGTGTCCTTCGCCCGCTTGACGATGCTCGGGTCGGGGGCGAAGACGACCGACGGGTCCTTGCCGGAGTAGTCGAACTGGTGCAGGAACGCCCGCATCGCGTTGACCCGGGCCCGCTTCTTGTCGTTGCTCTTCACCGTGAGCCAGGGAGCCTGCCGCTTGTCGGTGTTGGCGAAGGTGAGCTCCTTGGCGTTCGTGTAGTCGTCCCAACGGTCCAGGCTCTCCAGGTCCATCGGGGAGAGCTTCCAGCGTCGGACCGGGTCGAGCTGGCGGATCGCGAACCGGGTGCGCTGCTCGTCTCGGGTCACCGAGAACCACAGTTTCGTCACCGTCGTGCCGGACTCGACGAGCATCCGTTCGAACGCGGGGGCCTGGCGCATGAAGACCTCATACTCGGCGTCGGTGCAGAAGCCCATCACCCGCTCGACGCCGGAGCGGTTGTACCAGGACCGGTCGAAGAGCACGATCTCGCCGGCCGTCGGCAGGTGACGCACGTAGCGTTGGAAGTACCACTGGCCCTGCTCGTCCGAGGACGGTTTGGTCAGCGCAACGACCCGCGCGGCCCGGGGGTTGAGGTGCTCCATGAACCGTTTGATCGTGCCCCCCTTGCCGGCGGCGTCACGGCCCTCGAAGACGAGCACGTGCTTGGCCCCGGTGTCCTGGGTCCAGTACTGGAACTTCAACAGCTCGATCTGCAGGCGGTACTTCTCCTCCTCGTAGGCGTCCCGCTCCAGCAGCTCGTCGTAGGGATAGTCCTCCCGCCAGGTCTCCACGGCCTTGCCGTTGGGCGCCAGCAGGATCGGGTCCTCCCCCTTGCCCCCCTGCACCCGATAGCCCTCCGACCGCAACGAGTCGATGTACTCCCGCAACGCCATCTTCTGAGTCATGCCCCAAGTCAACCGGGCCCAGATGAACATCCGGTATGCCGCCGCCCCACCTCCGATGATCCGGGGGAGCGCCCCTCAGACCTCAGCTTTATCGGGTCACCCGATAAACCCCTGCTCGGCGGCACGCCACCGGCCCCTCACCGCGCCCCGCCTCACTCGGCCTGGTCAGGGGAGCTTGGGGAGGGCGGGGCGGGTGAGCCACTTGTCGAAGAAACCGCCCAGCGAGCGGTCGGCGACGGCCTCGGCGTGTTTGATGAAGGCTGCGGTGTCGATGCTGCCGTGCCGACGCGCCTTGGTCCAGCCACGCAGCAGCTCACCGAACCGTTTGTCTCCCAGCTCGGTTCGCAGGGCGTGCAACGTGAGCGCGCCCCGCTTGTAGATCCGGTCGTCGAACATCAGCTCCACACCGGGCTCGGTGAGGATCAGGTCCTTGGGCAGTCGATCGAGCCGATCCCAGTGTGTGCGTGCGTGTTTCGCGGCAGAGTTGCGGCCGGAGTGCTCCGACCACAACCACTCGCTGTAGCAGGCGAAGCCTTCGTGCAGCCAGATGTCGCGCCACCGGGTCGCCGTGAGCGAGTTGCCGAACCATTGGTGGGCCAGCTCGTGGGCGATCAGCCGCTCGTTCTCCCAGCCGGGGGTGAGGTGGTTGCGCCCGAAGATCGACAGGGTCTGCGCCTCCAGCGGGATCTCCAGCGTGTCGTCGGTGACGACCGGGCGATAGACGGGAAATGGATACGGGCCGAAGAGTTTCGCGAAGACCTCGACCATCTCGCCCTGCCGCGCGAAGGCCGCCGCGGTCGCCGACTTGCGACCCTGCGGATAGACCACCTCGACCTCGACCGGCGCCTTCGTCGGGATCGGCAGCGCGGCATACCGGCCGATCTGCAGGGTCGCGAGGTAGGTCGCCATCGGTTCGGGCTGCTCGTAGGTCCACACGGTGCGCCCGGCCTTGCGGGTCGTGCCGGTGAGGGTGCCATTGGCCAGCACTCGGTATGCCGTGTTCGCGGCCACCCGGATCCGGTAGGCGGCCTTGTCACCCGGATGGTCGTTGCACGGGAACCACGACGGCGCCCCCTGCGGCTGGGCCGCCACTGTCACCCCGTCGTCGAGCTCCTCCCACCCGGCCGGGCCGTGCGGTCCGGGCACCAGCCGGGGGTTGCCGGAGTAGGCGATCTCGACGGTCACCCGGTCTTTGCGCCGCAACGGTTTCGCTGATCGTACGAGCACCTTGGTGCGGCTCTGCGACCACTTCTTGGGCGCCTTGCCGTCGACGGTGACCCGCCGGACCTCCAGGCCCCGCAGGTCGAGCGCGAGCTGGTCGAGGTCCTCGAGCAGCTCGACGTCGAGCCGGGCCAGCCCACGCAGGTGGTTGCCGGCCACCGCCACATCGAGGTCGAGGTCGTACCGGCGCACGGCATACCGGCGGTCGCCGTGGCCGGGCAGATATGCGTCCTCGTATGCCGCAGCCTTCACGAATCGCCTTGTCCATCCGCAGTTTCGGGTTCCGAACTCGACACCGGGCCGCTCGACACCGGGCCGTCCACCACCGGGCCGCTCGCCATCGGGCCGCTCGACGCCGGGACGGTGAGTGCCGGCGCCTCCGACCAGGGCCGGATCGGGTTGCCGATCCACCGGGTGCGATCGGGCACCGACTCTCCGCGCATCACCAACGAGGCCGGGCCGACCGTGGCGTGCCGACCGATCGTCGCGGCCGGCAGCACGACCCCGTTGGGGCCGAGGGTCGCTCCGGTGCGCAGGGTCACCGCGTCCATGCTGAACACCCGGTCGTGGAACAGGTGGGTCTGCACGACACACCCCCGGTTGACCGTCGCACCGTCGCTGAGGGTCACGAGGTCGGCCTCCGGCAGCCAGTAGGTGTCGCACCACACGCCGTGCCCGATCCGGGCGCCGAGGCTGCGCAGCCACCACACCAGCGGCGGGCTGCCGGCCATCGGCCTGGCGAACCAGGGCGCCCCGAGCACTTCCACGAAGGTGTCGGCCAGCTCGTTGCGCCACACGAAGGAGCTCCACAGCGGGTGGTCGGCCTTGCGCAGCCGGCCCACGAGCAACCATTTCGCGGCCGTCGACAGCACCGCAGCCACGGCCCCCGCCACGAGCAGCACGACCCCGGCGAGAGCCGCCGCCAGCCACCATGAGAGGGCGGCGAGCTGCCACAGCGCGGCGACGGCGGCGGCATACAGGGCCGCGTCGACGACGAGAGCGACGAAGCGGGCAGCCTCCACGAGCGCCCGCGCGACCCGTAGCCGGGTCGGTGGCGCGGTCGTGCGCGCGGACTCCGTCTCCACGGTATGCCGCCGCAGCGGCTCCGGGGGGCTGCCCAGCCACGACGAGCCGGCCTTCGCCTTCCGCTCTCGGGGCGCCGCGGAGAGCACGGCGACGAGCGAACCGCGCCGGATCCGCCGGCCCGGGGCGGTCATCCCGGAGTTGCCGAGGAAGGCGTGCTTGCCGACCTTGACCCGGTCGGTGCGCAGCCAGCCGCCGCCCAACTCGTAGCCGCCCAGCAGGGTGTCGTCGGCGCAGAAGGCACCGTCGTTGATCCAGGTGAGCTTCGGCACGAGCAGCACGGTCGAGGCTTCGACGTCGCGGCCGACCCGGGCCCCCAACGCCCGCAACCACATCGGGGTGAGCGCGCTGGAGTAGAGCGGGAAGAGCCAGGTGCGGGCCTCGTCGAGCACTCGCACGGTGGTCCACACCGCCCACGCCGAGGCGCTGTGCACGGGGTGCCGGCCCTCGCGCACGCCGGGTGCGACGAGCCGCACCGCGAGCAGCACGAGCACCGTGACGACGAGCGCCCAGACCGCTGCCCCGACGACGAGTTCCCGCCACAGGAGGGCCACGACGGGTGGGGCGGGTGGGCTGAACGTCACGGTGGTCATGGTGAGCGTGCCCGGGCGAGGCGGCGGCGGGGTGGTCGCCCGCGCGCCGAGGGTGACCCACAGGGCGGCGGCGGCGGCGAACACTGGAACGGCCGCGACAGCCAGAGCGCTCGTGGCATACCCGAGCCGCCACAGCGGCCGGTTTGGGGCCGGATCGCGAGCCCAGGCGGCGGGTTTGCGGCCGGTGGGCTCGGCCGGGGCGCCGACCCAGAACTCCCCGTCGGGCACCGGGCCGAAGACGGCCGAGCCGGGGGCGATCTCGGCGTCGTCGCCGATGCGGGCTCCGGGCCCGAGGGTGGTGCGCGACCCGACCCGGGCCCCCTTGCCGACGCTCATGGCGCCGAGATGGAAGGTCGCGCCGTCCAGCCAGTGACCGCTGAGGTCCACCTCCGGGTCGATGCACGCACCTCGGCCGAGGGTGAGCATCCCGGTGACCGGTGGCAGCGAGTGCAACTGCGCATCCCGGCCGATGTTCGCCCCGAGCAGCCTGGCATACCAAGGGATCAGCCCGGCACCGGAGATGTTCGTCGCGCCGAGTTCGTCGGCCAACCGCTCAGCGCACCACACGCGCAGGTGCACCCGACCACCCCGGGGATGATCCCCCGGACGGATGCCGCGCAGCAGCACTCGCGCGCCGGCAGCGGCCAACAGCATCCGCCCCGGCGGCAGCAGGAACAGCGCCACCCCGGCCAGCGTCAGCCGCCAGTCCGGCAGGGCCACGACGGGCGCCTTCGTCCACCAGGCGAGCACCTGCAGGCCGACCGCGAGCCAGGCCAACCAGCGCAGCCCACCCACCGTTCGCAGCAGCAGTTGGGCCAGCACCTGACCCCACTGGGTCTTGCGGGCCACCGGGTGCACGGTCTCGTTGAGCCGGGTCTCCAGGGCCTCCATCGCATCCAGGTGCGCCGCCAACCCGGCCAACGTCGGGTGGTCGTAGAGGTCGGGCACGGTGACGTCGGGGGAGCGGCTGCGCAGCCGCGACACCAGCTCGGCCGAGGCCAGGCTGCTGCCGCCGAGGTCGAAGAAGTCGTCGTCGAGGCTCGTCGGGTCGGCGCCGAGCACCTCGACCCAGCAGTCCCGCACCCAGGCGACGGTGCCGTCCAGCGCCAGTGCCGGCTCCTCGCCCGCGGCTTGGGCCAACGGCCACGGCAACGCGTCGCGGTCGATCTTGCCCGAGGTGCGGGTCGGCAGCGTGTCGACGACGGCCAGGCGCGGCACCAGGGCCGCGGGCAGCGCGGCGCGCAGCAGTTCCAAGGCGACAACCGGGTCGTATGCCGCGCTGCCGCCGCTTCCATCGCTTCCACGGCCGGATTCGCTGGAAACCGCGGTGTCGCTGGAGCTGCCGCCGGTGTCGACGGTCAGGTAGCCGACGAGGATCTTCGTGCCCGCCGGAGTGGCCCGCACGGCGGCCGCGGCGCCGGTGACCCCGGGCAGGGCCAGCAGGGTGTTGTCGATCTCGCCGAGCTCGATCCGGCGCCCACCGACCTTCACCTGGTCGTCGGCCCGGCCGAGGAAGACCAGGCCGGCGGCTTCGTTGCGCACCAGGTCACCGGAGCGGTAGGCGCGCTCCCAGCCCAGGGTGGGCATCGCGGCATACATCTGCGCGTCCTTGGCCGGGTCGAGGTAGCGAGCCAGGCCGACCCCGCCGATGATGAGCTCGCCGGCCTCGCCCTCGCCCAGCGGCGCCCCGGTGGGGTCGACGACGGCCAGATCCCACCCGTCCAGCGGCAGGCCGATGCGCACCGGGCCGGTGCCGGTCAGCGGGGCCGCGCAGGCCACGACGGTGGCCTCGGTCGGGCCGTAGGTGTTCCACACCTGCCGGCCGGGCGCGGTGAGCCGGGCGGCCAACTCGGGCGGGCAGGCCTCACCGCCGAGGATGAGCAACCGCACCCGGGCCAGCGCCGCACCGGGCCACAGCGCGACGAGGGTCGGCACCGTCGACACGACGGTCACCTCGTTGGCCACCAGCCACGGGCCGAGGTCGACGCCGCTGCGCACCAGCGAGCGCGGCGCCGGCACCAGCGCGGCACCGTAGCGCCAGGCCAGCCACATCTCCTCGCAGGAGGCGTCGAAAGCCACCGACAATCCGGCCATGACCCGGTCACTCGGGCCGATCGGCTTGTCGGGCAAGAAGATCCGTGCCTCCGCGTCGACGAAGGCGGCGCCGCTGCGGTGGCTGACCGCCACTCCCTTGGGCTTACCGGTCGAGCCGGAGGTGAAGATCACCCAGCAGTCGTCGTCCGGGCTGGGGTCGTGTCGCTCGATCGGTGGGCGCTGCGGCCCGCGGGGGGTGATGAGCAGTTCGTCGCCGACGACCGCGGCAACCTCGGCCTCACCGAAGACGGTGCTGGCCCGCTCCGGCGGGTCTTCGGCGTCGACGGGCACGTACGCCGCGCCGGCCAGTAGCACCCCGGCGATGGCGACGTAGAGGTCGACGCTGCCCGAGCGCACCCGCACCCCGACCTTGTCTCCCGCCCCGATGCCCAGCTCGGTCAGCTGCTCGGCCAATTCCGTTGCTGCATCGTCGAATTCGGCATAGGTGAGCATGGTCGCGCCATTGTCCAGGGCCGTCGCGTCCGGGTGTGCCGCCACGGTCGCACGCAGGATGTCCACGAGCGTGCGCGGCGGCGGGGCGGCAGCACCGCGTCGCAGCGGGTCTTCGCCCGGGTGGATCTCGCCGACGCTCACGCCGAGCAAGTATGCCGCGCCGCCCGGCATACGCTCCCCCGACGCGAGCGTCGAGGCGCCGGCACCTCAGTGCGGCACGTCGTAGACGGCCAACTGCACACCATTGGCGTAGGCGGCGTGTTCGACGAGAGTGAGCTTGGTCTTGGTGGTCGTCGCCGGGTCGAAGAGCCGCTTGCCGGCCCCGAGGGTGACCGGGAAGACGAGCAGGTGGTAGCGGTCGACCAAGTCCGCCGCGGCGAGCGCCTGGGCGAGGGTCGCACTGCCGTGCACGAGGATCGGCCCGCCGTAGCCGGCGCGCAGTTCGGCCACCTCGGTGAGCGAGCGCAGCACCGCCGTGTGTGCCCACCCGGGGTCGAGCTGCTGCAAGGTGGTCGACACGACGTACTTGGGCAGCAGGTTGTAGCGAGCGAACTCATCCATCGACGGCCAGACCGGCGCGAACTCGGTATAGGTGCGCCGACCCAGCAGCAATGCCGCGGCCTGCTGCTGCTCCCGCCCTTTG
>WBZP01001198.1_pt4 | contig 12863 bp, 9 predicted proteins | sample 5204301 | NCBI WGS metagenome assembly WBZP01 (sample SAMN12412401, study PRJNA552823) | activated sludge metagenome | isolation source: activated sludge from nitrification reactor of wastewater treatment plant... | place: USA: Pennsylvania | collected 2017
GGAACAAAAAACTATACGGGTTACGGGCGAAGCCACCGGGTTACTGTTGCCGGTAAACCGGTAATTGAAGCTTCTTCAGATCCTGCATTCAGGGGAGATGCCACAAAGTATAATCCGGAAGATTTATTTGTTTCTGCTTTATCAGCCTGTCATATGTTATGGTACCTTCATTTATGTGCAGATAACGGTATAGTAGTTGAAAGTTATACAGATGAAGCCATTGGTACTATGCTGGAATCTGCTTCAGGAGGCCGTTTTACAGATGTTTTACTTAATCCGGTTGTTAAGATAACTAACAAAGATAAACAGGAAATGGCATTGGCGCTGCATGAAACTGCCAGTAAATATTGTTTCATAGCCAATTCGTGTAATTTCCCGGTGAGGCATAAACCGGTTTGTATCACTGATTAATCCTACAATGCTTTTCTCTTAAATGTCATTTTGCTGTCATCTTCAAGATAGAAGACCAGTTTGTCTTTTTCCAGGTAATAATCAACTAATTTATCACTCAGGTATTGTGAGAAAATTTTTTCAACCCTGGCATTATTACAATCGTTCTTTGTAAATGAGAACCCTGAAAACCTGATCCTGTTTCCCTTTACTTCAATGTTAGCACTAACCTTGCTGCAACCATCAGATCCATTCATTTTGCCTGAAACCAGGTCAAGGTCAATCCAGGGCAATCCTTTTTTATAGTTATTTGCATACTGCATTTCATTGTTTATGGCTTCCAATTCCCATATATCATTCAGCCGGTTGGTAAATAGGTAATGTCCGCAACCCGTATATTGTTTGTTTTCGAAGATTATTTCTGTTTTTCTGATATTTTCACCCGGTTTAACTATTGCATCGCATGCATCGTTAAATATGGTTATTTCCAATGGCCCACGGCCGGTTGCCGTAACGTATTTTTCATAGCCGGTATATTGTATTTTATTGCCAAACGAAGGCAGCACCTGAAAGTAATTTCCATCAGCAGCATTGAAATAAACCATTTTGTCGAAATCAATTTCCAGTGCCCAGTTAACTGGTATATTGCCGCTTGCAATAAAATCGATGCCTTTTGATTGTTTTTGAATGATGCTATCTGCCGGTTTTAGTAAAAGCTGGTTGTTTACTATTTTCTTCATAGTGTTTTTGGAAGAACTGCTGCATCCAGGAACGGCCATTATGAATAAGGTAAATAATGGGAAAATGAGTTTATGTAAAAAATGCAGCATCCTTATGTACATTGAATGGTTAAAAATAGTGAATAAAATATAGCCGCTCCGTTTTGTATGAAACTATAACAATGTATTTTGTTGTAGGTTTGTATTTACCGAGGAGTTAATTTGAATGTAAAATGTTATAAATGAGAAAAGTAATTTATTTATGCCTGTTTTTAGTGGCGGGTTGCAGTACCAGGCAGGTATCCACTTCAGCGATAGTTAATGATGGCACAATTACGGGCAATGGGAAATTGTTTGCCACCCTTTTTCAGCAAAAGGCCGCAGAGTACAGGGCATTGTGTTTTCAGGCTTTTAATATTGCCAGGTACAGGTTAGACGGGTACCAGGCCCAGACAAACAAACCTAAAGCAATTATTACAGACATAGATGAAACGGTTTTAGATAACAGCAGGTATGAAGCAGGACGTGCTTTACTGGGTAAAGAGTATGACCAGCAATCTTGGTATGAATGGACTGCAAAAGGAATAGCAGATACTATGCCCGGTGCCGTATCATTCTTAAAGTATGCTGCATCAAAGGGCGTTTCCGTTTTTTATATTACAAACCGCGATCAGAAAGAAAGGGAAGGCACTTTGAAAAACCTCCAGCGATATAATTTACCCAATGCAGATGAGGCGCACCTGTTAACCCGGCAAAATGTTTCCAGCAAAGAAGTGAGGAGGCAGTCAATTCATGCAACACATGAAATTATCATGTTTCTGGGAGATAACCTGGCAGATTTCAGTGCATTGTTCGATAAAAAACCGGTAGATGAAAGGCTCCGGAATACCAATTTCTCTGCAGCAGATTTTGGTAACCGTTTTATAGTATTGCCAAATCCTGTTTATGGCGATTGGGAGACATCCTTGTATAATTATAATTACAAACTTACCAGGCCTCAAAAAGATTCTGTAATAAGAAAAGAAGTGAAGGCGAACTGAGGATAGTATTTAAAATAATAAAAATCCGGGAATTTATTTAGTTCCCGGATTTTTTAATTGTTAATATTGTTCAGGGTTAAATACTCCTGTTCGTGTCAAAATTTTCCAGTTCTTTACTAACCGAATTAAGAAATGTTGAACCCAGTGCACCATCAATGATCCTGTGGTCATAACTCAGGGATATGTACATCATATGCCTGATAGCAATACTGTCGCCCTGGGGTGTTTCAATAACCATGGGCCTTTTTTTAATGGCGCCAACAGCCATGATGGCAACCTGGGGCTGGTTAATGATGGGTGTACCCATGATACTGCCAAATGTTCCAACATTAGTTAGCGTAAAAGTACCGCCAACGGTATCATCTGGTTTAAGTTTATTATTCCTGGCGGCATTGGCTAAACCGTTTACCTGTTTAGTTAGACCTGTAAGGTTAAGTTGATCAGCATTCTTAATAACCGGAACAATAAGGTTTCCGCTGGGCAGGGCGGTAGCCATACCGATATTGATGTCCTTTTTAATGATAATCCTGTCTCCATCAACCGAACTGCTGAGAAGCGGGTATTTTTTAATGCTTTTTACAATCGCTTCAATGAATAATGGAGTGAATGTTATTTTTTCGCCTTCTCTTTTTTCAAATTCTTTCTTCACTTTTTCCCTCCATAATACCAGGTTGGTAACATCGCATTCGGCAAAACTGGTTACGTGTGCGCTGGTATGTTTGCTGTCAGTCATATGTTTGGCTATCAGTTTGCGCATACGGTCCATTTCTATTATTTCCACATTACCGCTATAACTGATGTTTGAAACAGCTGATTGAACCGGAGAAGCTACCGCAACCTGGTTATTTTGAACCGGCTGTTGTTCAGCCGGCTGCATTTGCTGGGATGCCACCGGAGGTTTATTACCTGTTTTTCTGCTGGCAACATATGCCAGGATATCTTTTTTACTAACCCTTCCGTCTTGCCCGGTACCCGCAATATTTTCCAATTCTATCATACTGATGCCTTCACTGGCAGCTATGTTTAATACTAACGGGGAATAAAACCTGTTTGAATTTACAGAAGCGTTGCTGTATGAACTGGTTGATGGGGTATATGGGATCTCTTCTACAATGTTAGCTTCTTCATATACCTTAGCAGGTTCGGGTGCTGGAGAAGGGCTTTGCGTAATTCCGGATCCCACTTTTATCCTTGCTATAACCGTTCCAATTGGCACTACATCATTTTCTTTGAAAAGAATCTGTTCAATGGTACCTTCTGCCGTAGAGGGTACCTCGCTATCAACTTTGTCAGTAGCAATATCAAGCACAGTTTCATCCTGCGCCACTTTATCACCCGGTTGTTTATGCCATTTCAGTATGGTTGCTTCCATAATGCTTTCACCAAGCTTTGGCATTACAAGGTCTACTAAACTCATATAAATGAAAATAAATTGTGATATTAATAATATTGGCAAATGTAAGTAAAAACCCGTTATCGGCTGGAAAACCAGGAGGGTGGTTTTGGGTATTAAAAAAAATGACGGCTTTGGTAAAAAAGATGAGATCTGATTTCTATATTTTGTAATTCAATAGCAGTAAGGGTTTTCGTGGATTTTTTCAAGATGACATCTTTTTTTAGTCACCCATTTCCCCAAAAACTACTCATTTTCCCCCATTTCTACCAAAACCTCCCTTAACAGGTTTAATGCCTGTACTGCTGTAAGCTGTATGTTGATTGAACGCTCATACCGGAAATGCATTTTACGGGTAACAAGCTTTTCCCGGTTTCCTGCTGCCATCCAAACCGTTCCTGTTGGTTTTTCCGGCGTACCTCCGCCAGGCCCCATGATACCTGAAACTGCAATCGTATAATCTGACCCAATTTTTGCCAATGCCCCTTTTGCCATCTGGAGCACAATCTCCTCACTAACTGCACCATTTTCAATGAGAGATCTTTCATTAACAGCTAATAGGTCTTCTTTTGCCTTATAAGAATAACTGACAATGCTGCCATCATAAAATATAGATGAACCGGGTATGGATGTTAACAAATGGGCAATATAACCTCCAGTACAACTCTCTGCTGTACAGAGCTTTTTTTGCTTCCTCGTTAAAATTTTCCCTACAACTTCTTCCATTTTTTCATCAAGGTTTGTAACAAGGTATGGTTTCACTTTTTCCTGCAACCGGTAAAATATTTCATCAAGTTCTTTATCCAGCTTATTATCTTTTTCTGAAATGGCTGTCAATCGCAACCTTACCATACCATAATTGGGAAGGTATGCCAGTTTAATATATGATGGCAATGCGTTTTCCAATTCCTCAACCAGGTCTGCCAACATCGATTCCCCGATACCAAACGTCATTAATGTTCTGTGAAGGATCTGCGCCACTTTGAATTTCTGTATTAATAACGGTATTACATCATTCTCCATCATTCCTTTCATTTCATGCGGCACGCCGGGCATGCTGACAAATACCTTTCCGGATTTTTCAAACCACATTCCGGGAGCCGTGCCCCTTTTATTATTGATTACCGTACAGGTATCGGGTACTTCAGCCTGCTTTAAATTCCGCTCCGTGATCGCCCGTTTAAAAACTTTTTCAAAAAGATATTTCACATTTTCAAGGGCAGCATCGCTAACAATCATATTGCCATTAAAATATTTACAAAGCAATGGCTTAGTGATGTCATCTGCAGTTGGCCCAAGCCCGCCAGTTATTAAGATTACATCTGCCTGTTTAGATTCTTCATCTAAGGCATGCCAGATGTCATCCCATTTATCACCAACTGCCACACGCCGGCTCACTGCAATTCCTGCTTTATTCAATTGCTGTGCTATCCATGCACTGTTTGTGTCAATTACCTGTCCAATCAGCAATTCGTCCCCAATCGTAATAACCGAACAATTAAGCATACATAAACATTAAATGTTAAATAAAATTTTCTGGTATTAATTCCCTAATCTAACAATAAAATTCTGTTTCTTCCTAACTGCAACCAGCATTTAATCCTTAATACTGATGCACAATAATAAATAAATACTTTTATGTGCATCAAACCTGTTTTAGGTTAATAGTTAATCTGTTAGTTTTGGTTTATAATTTTATAATATGAAGTCATGGTTCCCGGCGATTGCAATCTGTATTTTTCCGCTATTTGCTTTTGCTCAAAATATAGGAGAAAAACTTAGTACGGCTATCAGCATCCTTGAAGCAGATCCGCAATTTAAACATGCTGCCATCAGCCTTTTAGTAAAGGATGCTAAAACGGGAATTTCCTTATTTGATAAAAACAGCAGGGTAGGGATGGTTCCGGCAAGCTGCCAGAAAATAGTTACCAGTATTACGGCAATGGATTTGCTTGGAAAAGATTATACCTATAAAACGGTTTTAAGTTATACCGGAAGTATAATGAATGGAAAACTGGACAAACCTTTGTTTGTATCAGCATCAGGCGACCCAACATTGGGAAGTTCGCGCTGGAATCATACAAACAGGCAATCTGTAATGAATAAAATTTTCCGGTCTTTAGAACAAGCCGGCATTAAATCATTCCCGGGCATTATTGTTGATGTTTCAGCCTGGGGTACACAAACAATCCCTAATGGCTGGGTATGGGAAGATATCGGTAATTATTATGGCGCAGGTTGTGGTGCCTTTAACTGGAATGAAAACCAATTTGACATTTTGCTGAAACCCGGGAAGAATATCGGTGAGAAAGTTGAAATTATTTCAAAAAACACGGCCGGTAAACAAAATCTTGTATCCGAATTAAAAACAGCATCCAAAGGGTCCGGTGACCAGGCTTATGCATTCTATTCTCTGGATAATTCGAAAATATATTTACGGGGAACCATTCCGTTGAGCACTGAACCATTCAGCATCAAAGCAGCGGCGGCAAACGGAATAACCCATTTCTCTGAATCAATACAAGAGGAATTGAGAAATTCAGGATCAACGGATTCGGTTTATATTACAGCTTGTACAGAGTCATGTGCTGCATTTACAACCAGTACGGCAAAACCATTATGTTCATTTGTGTCTCCGGGGCTGGATAGCATCAATTACTGGTTTCTTAAAAAAAGTGTAAACCTGTATGGCGAAGCTTTGGTGAAATCGATCGGTTTTGAGATAAGCAAATCCGGTACTACCGATTCGGGGATTTCAGTGATCAGGGATTTCTGGAGCAATAAGGGAATCAGCAAACCAGCAATGAAGATCCTTGACGGCAGCGGGCTGTCACCGGCAAACCGTATTACTGCAGAAGCATTAGTTGCTGTTTTACTATATGCAAAAAACCGTCCATGGTTCAACAGTTTTAAGCATGCGCTCCCCGAAATAAACGGCATAACTATGAAGGATGGTTATATGGAAGGAGTGCGGTCATTTGCCGGTTACAGCCGAACAAAAGATGGTAATGATTATGTTTTTTCGTTTATTATTAATAATTATGACGGTAACGCTGGGTTGGCCAGGGAAAAAATGTGGAAGGTTCTGGATATTTTAAAGTAAATTCAATCATTAGAAAATAAAACTTTTTTTTATGAAGGAACAGCATTTTCAGAACCATGCCCGCCTGGTTCCATTATATCATTATATAGCATTTTCAGGATTACTGGTTTTAATTGCAGCATCAGTATATAAACTGTACCGTAATTATCAAATGGGAATCGGTGGTTTGATGACGCCGGCCCTGCTGTTACTGGGGGCAATATTATTAGGGCTTGTTGGCTATTTTGCAAGGGCATTTGCCTTAAAGGCGCAGGACAGGGCCATTAGGGCTGAAGAAAATCTGCGCTATTTTGCTATAACCGGAAAATTACTTGACAGCAAATTAACCATAAGACAGATTATAGCACTCCGGTTTGCATCTAATAATGAATTTGCAGACCTGGTTCACCGGGCAGTTTCAGAAAATATGTCCCCGAAAGAAATAAAGAAAGCCATCAAACACTGGAAACCCGATTACGACAGAGTTTAAGTGTCATGTATGAAATTGATTTGATCATGTAGTCATTCTACAGCCATTTTCAACAGACTTTAAAAATAATGCTTCAGCACATCTCTTAACTTTTCGGGCATATCGCACCGTTTCATGCTTGTTGCTTCCATAAAATACAAGGTTACTTCACCGGTATTCAGTAATTCATCTGCTTCATTATAAATCTCATGATGGAATACAACCTTATGATGATTTGGCAATTCTTTTAAAGTGGTTTTTACCGTTAACAGGTCATCATATTTTGCCGGCCGCAAAAACCGGCTATGTAAATCAATTACAGGCATAATAATTCCCATTGATTCCACATCCTTATATGTATAACCCAGTTGCCTGATCGCTTCTGTTCTGGCTATTTCATAAAACTGCGCATAATGACCATGGTAAACTACGCCCATCTGGTCAGTAAGCGCATAATGAATCCTTATCTGTGTTTCCGTAATGAACATGCTTATAATGGATCTGGTTACAGCGAAAAATTGTTTTTATAAATTATTCTGAAGATTTGGTTTTATTTCCCGATCATTCCGTCAACACTTATTTTTCCCGGCCCAATGATTAACAAGGTAACATATGCAGCAAGGAAAAGGGTTGCCATTTCGCCATCGCCAAAAACTTCACTATTGTGCGCTTTAAAAAGCGCATAACCCATGGTTATAACCAGCGGAATGGCAGCAAGCCGTGTAAATAAGCCAAGCACTATGAACATGGCACAGAAGAACTCTGCAAAAACCACCAGCGCAGCAGTAATAGCAGAGCCCATTCCTAAAAAGGAAGGCATGTTTTTGGCTGTTTCTGTAAAACCGGTCAGTTTATCGTATCCATGGCTCATCATCAGAACACCAAATACAATCCTGAGCAATAATATCGCGGTATTGAATGCTCCTGCAGAATAATTTGTAGTAAGCAGCTTTTTCATTGGTAAAGAGGTTTTGATTTATGTAAAAATAACAAACCGGCACATAAAAAGAAAGCAAATGGAAAAATACATCTCAAATTCTTTTATCAATCCTTTAACAGCAAAATAGCAATAGTTTCGTTTTGTTTACAAACATATCAACACACCTTAATTACTTTGGCCAAAGGTTTGTTGAATAGCATAGTACATTTGCAACAGGAACAATTTATAAACACACATGAGTAAAAAAGTCCTTTCCCCTATTGTTGTGATGCTGATGTCATCATTGGTGTCTTTTACACAACCGACATTTGTTATTACCGACCCGGAATCAAAATACAAAGAAGTTAAAGATTATTTTTCCAGGGAACAATTTGCACTGGCTTACCCGTTGATAAAAGAACTCAAATCCGCTTATCCCGGTAATACAGCTACCGATCATGCTTACCTGAACGATGATATCAGTTTTTTTGAGATTGTTTGTGAACTGAGACTGATGCAACCGGTAGGAAAGGAAAATGCAGAACGTTACATAGCAACCGTTAATAACCAGCCCAGGAATGAACAGATGAGTTTTCACCTGGCGCATTACTATTTTTTACTGGATGATTTCAGTAATGCTGTCAGGTATTTTGACCTGGCGGGCTATGACAATCTGAATAACAGCCAGATTGCAGATGCCAAGTTCGAAAAAGCATATGCTTATTTTAACCTGAAGAAATTCGAAAATGCCAAACCGCTTTTCTATGAAATTCAACAGATACGCGACCATAAATATTATATTCCGGCAAATTATTATTATGGATTTATTTCTTATCATGACGGACAGTATGCCGAAGCGTTAAAATCTTTTAAGCTGGTTGAAACACATGATGCTTACAAAGGGGTTGTTCCATATTATATAGCTGAAATATATTATTTCCAGGGAAAAAAGGAAGAAGCGCTTACATATGGAGAGAGTGTTTTGTCGCAAGGTTCTGCCGTATATTACGAAAAACAGTTAAAGTTGCTTACTGGCCAGTTGTATTTTGAAAAGAAACAGTTTAAGAAAGCCCTGCCCCTGTTAAGGGACTATGTGGCTTCAAGCGAAAAAGTTTCTAAAGAAGTGCTGTATGAACTTAGCTTTTGTTATTATAAGGAGAACCTGTACACAGAAGCCATAGAAGGGTTCAAACAACTGAGTAACGAACGTGATTCAATGGGGCAAAACAGCATGTACCTGCTGGGTGACCTGTACCTCCAGACGGGCCAAAAGTCAAATGCAAGAAACGCATTCCTGTTCTGTGCAAACAATAACAGTAATGAAAAGCAGCAAAGGGTATCTAGGTTCAATTATGCAAAGCTGTCCTATGAACTCGGTTACCAGGATGTGGCTTTAAACGAAATGAAAAAATTCCTGAAAGATTACCCAAACTCAGAATACGATACGGAAGCCAGGGAAATATTAGTGAGCTTGTTAGCTAATACAAATAATTTCAGCGACGCTTTGGCACTGTATGAATCATTTGATAAGCCTACGCTTTCCATGCAAAAAGTGTACCCCCGAATCCTTTATGGAAAAGCCATTGAATACCTGAATGACCAGCAACTTGGATTTGCAGAAACATTACTTGACAAGGTGCTGGCAAACAGCCATGCAGGAAAGATCATTCCATATGCCAATTTCTGGAAAGGAGAGATTGCTTACCGCCAGCTGAGATATGATGATGCCATCAGGCACCTCGGCCTGTACCTGCAATCTGGAGCTGAAGCACAGGGAGAGGCAAATTCTATAACTGCAAAGTACAATACTGCATATAGTTTTTTACAAAAAGAGAATTACAGGCAGGCTCTGAATTATTTCCAACAGGTAGCGGTTAAAAGTTCAGCCACTGCATCACTTATAGAACAGGATGCTTTTATCAGGAGTGCAGATTGCCTCTTCATGCTCAGGGAGTTTGCAAAAGCTGGTTCAATGTACGACCAGGTTATCAATAGTGCTCAAGCCCAGGGAGATTATGCGCTGTATCAGAAAGCAATGATAGCCGGCATAAAAAGTGCAACTGAAAAAGTGAAAATATTAAACAGCATACCAAGGCAATACCCCAAGAGCAGCCTGCTGCAGGAAGTGAATATGGAAACGGCGCTCACTTACCTGGCTGATGAGAAATTCATGGATGCTGTTCCTTACCTGGATAATATCATTGCTTCAACAGATGGCGGGCTTAAGCCGAAAGCTTATTTGAAACTTGGCCTTGCCTATTATAACACTAACGATAATAAAAAAGCCCTTTCCAATTACCAGGCGCTCATTAAAGCATACCCGCAATCACCTGAATCAGCAGAAGCGCTGGGCATAATCAAGGATATATATGTGGAAGAAGGCAAGCCGGATGAATACCTTGACCTGATGCGGAAATATGGTGTAAACATTTCAGTAAGTGAAGCAGACTCGCTTACATATACGGCCGGATTAATGAAGTTTGAGAAGAACGACTGCCAGGCTGCTATCACTGGTTTTGATAATTATATCAGCCGTTATCCAAACGGATCTTATATGCTGGATGCCCAGTTTATGCGCAGTATCTGCCTGCAGAAAAATAAGCAGTACCAGGATGCACTGAAAGGCTATGATTTCATATTCAGCAAAGGATTAAATAAATATTATGAAAAAGCGACCCTGGAAGCAGCACGTATCAGCTATTTTGAACTGAAGGATTATCCCAATGCAAAAAAATATTTTGAATCGTTAAGGCTTAACGCAGTTAACCAGGATAACCTGCTGGAAGCATTGCGTGGACTGGTGCGCAGCTATTACCTTATGAAAGATTATACGCAGGCAAACGATGCTGCTAAAGACCTGCTTTCTAAAAAAGGTATCAGTACCGATGATAAATCAATCGGGTTCCTGGTGCTGGGTAAATCGCAGCAGCTTGCCAATGATTGCAATGCGGCCATCAGCTCTTTCAAATCGGCTTCCGCAATTAATAAATCATCCTGGGGCGCCGAGGCAAGATTTGAAACAGCCAATTGCCAGTTCTCTCTCGGCAACCTCCCGGCCAGTGAAAAAGCAGCCATGGCTGTGATTAAGGAAACCGGATCTTACGATTTCTGGGTTACCAGGTCGTATATTCTGCTGGGAGATATATTTATGAAACAAAAAGATTATTTCAATGCCAAAGCTACCTATGAAAGTGTGGCGCAGAATGCCGCTATCGCTGAATTGAAAGCTGAAGCCAGGCAAAAACTGGATGCAGCCATAGAGGAAGAGAAACAACATTCTAAAATAAGTAACTAAACAAGATGAACCATAATACGCCAGTAATTAAAAGTTTCATTAAATGCAGGATGCTGCCTGTCTTACTTTTATTAACAATTAGTGCAACTGAAAGCGCTGCACAAAAAGATACAACGCAGCAATCAATAAATATAACCTCATCTTACAAGCCGGTTTTACGGAATGCGGTTAAAATTAATTTTTCCGGTTCACAGTTAATGGCCGACACATCCACAACCGTAAAAGCATATAATGTTCCGGCACAAAACCTGTTTTATGCATACCAGCCGGTTACCCTTAAACCGCTTGCGCTGGAACATGATAGCCTCGCAGCACTTGGAGGTCGTAATTATATAAAAGCAGGTTTTGGAAATTATACAACGCCATATATTAAAGCAGGGCTGGGTTTTGGTGACGGAAGGTCGTATCTCGTAAATTTCTTTGGCAGCTATATTTCATCTAAAGGAAAGATAAAGCACCAGGACTATGCACGTTTTGAAGCCAAAGCCACCGGTAGCCTGTTCCTTAAAAACAATGAGGTGTACGCTGCGGCTACCATGAGCAGGCATGATAATTTCCTGTATGGATATGATCATAACGTATACGATTATGCTAAATCTGATGTGAAGCAGCATTTCCAGGATATCAGTGTAAAGGCCGGCATACGCAATACCGCTGAAACAGGCTTCCGGATAAACTATAACCCGAGTGCAGCAATAAGCATCTTTTCAAACATCGGCAAATTAAATGAAACAACCTTTGTGCTGGATGTGCCTGTTGAAAAACGGATAGGGGACAACTTCACCATCAGGCTGGCAGCAACAGCCGACCTCACCAATTATTTTACCAAGGGCTATGTGCCGGGTAATTACAATTTCAACAATAACGTAGTGCAGGTATCCCCGGCCGTTATATATAATTCCGGCTTACTGAAAATTAATGCCGGAATCATCCCAACCTGGAGCAACAGCAAGTTTGAGTATATCCCGGATGTGTATGCTGAATTCCAGCTTAAAGAGAAAGTTTTCATGATCCAGGCCGGATGGGTTGGAAAGTATGTGAAGAACACATTTCGTAACCTGAGTGCCGTTAATCCTTACCTGGCTACTCTTACATCGCAAACAAACACCAGGGAAACAGAATTCTATGGAGGCATAAAAGCAAGCCTGGGCAGGCATTTCAATTTCAGCGCCAAAGCAGGGCTGGTAAGGTATAATGACCTTCCGTTTTTCCTGAATGATACGGCAACCGACAGTAAAGCCTTTGTACTGAGTTTTGAGCCTACCGTTAATAATTTCCGCGTTCATGGCGATCTGAGCTATATAGTTCAGGATAAATTCTCTGCATCAGCAGGTGTTACTTTTAACGGCTATACCGGCATGAACGCAAATGCACGTGCCTGGAATACCATACCCATGGAAATAAACGGCTCGGTTCGCTGGTGGTTGTTTAAACAGGCACTGGTAAAAGCGGATTTTTATATGTTTGCAGGCGGAAATTACCTGGCAAAAGGAAACCAGGGATTTAATTTCAAACCGGGCGCCGACCTCAGTATTGGTGCCGAATTCAGGATAAGC
>WBZP01005507.1_pt1 | contig 12860 bp, 9 predicted proteins | sample 5204301 | NCBI WGS metagenome assembly WBZP01 (sample SAMN12412401, study PRJNA552823) | activated sludge metagenome | isolation source: activated sludge from nitrification reactor of wastewater treatment plant... | place: USA: Pennsylvania | collected 2017
GGCCGGCGAGGTCGAGCCCGTAGTCGGGGTTGTCCTCCGCCATGTCGGCGATGGCGTCGGCCACGAGCCCGCCGCCCACGAGCAGCATCCGCTCCCGAGCGAGGTCGTTGCGTCGCAGGTCACGCAGTATCACGTACAGGGGAACCCGCAGGAGGGCCAGTGCGACACCGGTGGCCGTGAGCCATGCGATGTCGGGGAGAGTGACGTTGAACTGGCTGATCAGACCGAACAGTGCATAGATCCCGGCAGCCAGTAAGCCAGCCTCGATCGCCCGGGGGAACTCGTCGAGCGCGCTCAGGTGGAACCGTGCCCGGTAGAGGCCCAGTCGCCAGCGGATGATCACCAGCAACGCCAGACCGAGGATGTCGAGGGCGAACGCAGGCGGGTGCCACAAGAAGACAACGGCGGCCATGGTGACAACATCCACCGCGGCGAGCGAGAAGGTCTGCCGTCGTGCGGACAGGTGGAAACGCTGTCTCAACGGCATCCCGCTGACTGTCGCTGTGCCCATCGCGCTGTCCTCCCTCGGACGTCGTACATCCACTCGGCCGCACGGGCCGGGTGCCTGCACCAGTTGCTTCGACCTTTCGGGTGAACTCCTTAACGGCCGCCAGCCGGAGATCACCAGATCGTGTGAACAATTCCCCCGATTCTTGGCATACCCACGACGTCGCGTGCCAAACCCGGGGTCAGGAGGAGGCGGGATCCCCGAACGCGTAGGCGCGGGACACGATGGCCGCCAGTCGCCGGGCGGCGACCTCGAAGTCGTGGTGGACACGCACGTACTCCTGTGCGCTGCGGCCCTCCTGTGCGACGAGATCAGGCTCATCGAGGCGGGTCAACAGCTCTCGGGCAAGGGCCGTGGTGTCTCCCACAGGCACCACCGCGCCACCACCGGCCGCCCGGACGACCTCGCTGCCGTCCACGTCGGTGACCACCATGCTCCGGCCGCTGGCCATGGCCTCCAACATCGACAGCGACAGGCCCTCCCACCGCGATGGCAGCACCGCCACGGGAGCGGCCTCCACATACGACCACGGATCGGTGACAGCACCCACGAAGCGCACCCCGGGGCCGGCCGAGGCCTCGAGGTCGGCGCGATCGGGACCATCACCCACGATCACCAGCGTGGCGTCCGGCCGCAACCTACGCACCACGCCCCATGCCGCCAGCAGATGGTCCACACCCTTCTGCTCGGAGAGGCGCCCCACGAACACCACATCAGGGGCCGAACCGATACCCAACTCGGAGAAGGGCCGTCTGGCGTCGCTCGCCCACTGTGGCGGCACCGGGTTGGGGACAAGGAAGAACGGTGCACGGATCCCCGCGGCGACCCCTGTGCGCGCCTCGCCCTCCCCCACACAGACGACAGCACTGGTCCACTGCGCGGCGAGTTTCTCCCACCTGCGGGCGGCGAGGGCCACCGGACCGGTGAGAGCGGCGAACGACCACGCATGGGGCAGGAACACGGTGGGCAGCGAGCCACGCAGAGCGGAGCGCACCACCAGGCCGGCCTTGGAGGAGTGCGCAACCACGACGTCCGGCCGCAGTTCCTCCACGATGCCGAGTAATCGCCGCGACTCGTCCCGCACACCCTTGGCCGGGTTGCGCACCGCCTGCCACTCCCGCCACGGGACGTCGGCATCCGGGCGCACCGGACTGGCGACGTGGACGTCCCAGCCCTGAGCCGCCTCGAAGCCGGCCATGTCCGAGGCATAGCGCCAGACCCCGGCCTCCCCTGGCTGCAGGACGTGCAGGACACGTAGGTGCGAGGCGAACGGGTCGACGCCGCTGATGGTGTCAGCCGTGAAGGACACGCGCCATCACCTCCACGGTCTCGTCCGCGACATCCCGCCATTGGCGCACGGAACGCACCTCCGTTGCTGCGTCCGAGGGCCTCGCCAGCGACGCGGCGATGGCCGCGACCCAGGGCGCGGGCTCGGCCGCCCGGATGTGTTGGGCGCGGTCCCCGCTCACTTCGCACAGCGCCGGGTCCTCCGACGTGATCAGCCGCGCCCCGAGATCCAAGGCTTCGCGTGCGGGCAGCCCGAAGCCTTCCAGAACGCTCGGGCACAGGACCACCGAGGCATGACGATAGGCCCAGGCCAACTGTTCGTCGGGCAGGAAACCGAGACGCTGCACACCCGGCGGGTCCGGGTGCTGCTCCTCGTCCTTCCAGGACGGTGGGCCCACGATGGCGAGGACGGCGTCCGGATGCTCGGCGGTGACGGCCGGCCAGAGGTCGACCAGGAACCGCAGGTTCTTGCGCGCCGAGTCGTCCCCCACCACCAGTGCGAACCGCTTCCCTCGAAGATCCGGCACCTCCTGCGTCGAGACGGACACCAGGGTTCCGCCCGCCAGCGGGACCACGTGAGCGTTGCCGCGCGCCTCCGGTACGTAGCTCGACAACCTGTCCCGCGTCGCCTCGGACACACAGACCAGCGCCGACGCCTCCCGAATGGATGCCAGGTAGGGCCCGGGCAGCAACCGGCGCTTGAGACGACCGAAATCCCCCGGCCGGTCGAGGGGCAGGAAGTCGTGGACTGTCAGCAGCCCACTCCCCCGCGGGTGGCTCGGCAACACGTGTTTGGCCCCGTGGACGACGTCGAACCGCTCCCGGAACGCCGCGGATCCCATCCCCCTCCGCTCCATGAGCGCCTGCGCCGCGGTGGGCGCGGAGGTCATGGGATGGATGCGGCTGGTATCGCCGACGATGGGTTGCCAGAAGGCGGTGGCGGCAGGGTCCGCGACCACGTGCAACTCGACGTCGGGGTGGGTGCTGATGGCCTTCGCGAACTCCACGACGTACCTCACCATGCCGCCACGTTGCCCACCCGCGGGCACGTGCGCGGCCATGAGCAGCCAGGAGATCGTCATACCCGCAACATGTCCTTCCACTCGATCGGCGCGCGCTGTGGGTGGCGGGATGCCCACCAACCGATCAGTGCCAGCGCCGCCAGAGCAGGGGCGAGTCGGCCCTGCGTCCAGTACAGGTACCGAGGCACCTCGAACAGCCCGGTGACCAGCGGCGGGTACAGCAGAAGAAGGTAGAGGCTGCCGTTGCAGAACGCTCGGTAGGCGAGCCCCAACAGTAGGCCGGCCAGCGCCCACCAGACCAACCCTCCGGCCGCGCCCCAGTCGAGGAAGGGGTCACACAGACCGCACGGGTTGTTGAACTCGGGATTGGCCTTCTGTGCGAGCAGGTCCTGCAGCGCCGAGGAACCTCCAGGCGACAAGCGGTCGTACAGGCCGAGCTGCTCCACCACCGGGGCGGTCCACACGACCTCCAGGGTGCGCAGCGGGATCCTGCCCGCGACGTTGTCGAACATGTAGAGCATCTGCCCGTTGTTGTACGCCGTGGTGTAGTAGCCGGACAGTCGCTCCACGGCGAAGTCGACGAAGCTCCCACCAGTGCGCGCCTGGTAGAACACCCAACTGCGTGAGTACTCGAACACGCCGAACACGGCGATGACTGCTGGCGCGAAGATCAGGGGCGCCCAGCGCGTCGCCCGGGAGACCCAGGTCCGGGGACTGCCGGCGGCTACCATCGCGACCACCGCGACCGCGGGGATGATCAGTTCGAGGATCGCCAACCGCTCGCTGAGGAAGAAGGCGCGCATGAGTGCGGCTCCGCCCACGATGGCGAGGCGTCGGTACACCCCGGGAGCCGGACCGTCCATCAGCAGCACCGTCCCCAGCACGACGTAGGCGATCCCGAACTGTGTCATGGTCGTGACGCCGGCGACGGGGGCGAACACTTCTTTCAGGTCCGCGGAGAGGGTGTCCTGACTCACCAGCACCGCGACGAAATCCGCCGGTCGTGCACCGCGGGCGACACCCACCGCGAGGTAGGCGAGGTACCCGAGCATCGTCGCCCAGAACACCACGGAACTGGCCAGCAACAGTCGCTGCCGCATGATCGGCGCGAGGCCCGGCCATGGTCTGGCCAGCGAGGACCGGGGCAGGAGCAGTGGCAGGAGACTGGCGACGGCGAAGACGGCGACCCCGGCCAACAGGAGCAACACATATTCGCCGTACAACCAGCGCGGCGTGCCCCATGCGGCGCGGAAGCGATCATCCGGCAACCGCAGGGCCATGGCCAGTGTCGGCAGCACCACGAGTGCGACCGCGCCCGCCGGCGAGAGCCACCACAGGCCTCGGGCACGCGACGACGGGCTTACTGCCATACCCGGAACCCTTCCCTGGCACCTCGGATGAAGGCACGGTCCGCAGCCGCCAGATCGGCCTTCCCCCGCATGCTGCGCGCCACCGAACCAACACGCTTGCGCAGGAGAAGTGCCTCGAAGCGGGTCCGGCTGAGCCCATGCTGCTTGAACAAGCGACCGAACCCCCGTCCGTACCCCGCCATCTTCTGGCTGAAGTCCGGCGGCAGATCATCGCGTGGCTCGTCCTGCAGAACCACCAGAGACGGGTCGTACCGCAGGCGGTGTCCCGCTTCCAGCACACGCAGGACGAGATCGGACTCCTCGCCGGACATGAAACCCTCACGGGAGCCAGCGCCGAGCGTCTCGTCGAATCCACCCACGTCGTTCACCACGGATCTCCGAACGAACAGGGTGCTGGAGATGGCGGTCCGGTAGAAGTTGGCGCGCGTGATCTCACACGCGGCGTCGGGCCATCGCAGCATCGACGGACGGCCGTCCATGGTGAGTTGGGCACCGCTGACACCCACGAACGTCGCATCGGCGAGCAGTTCTAGAGCCCTGCGCACGGTGTCCGGACGATAGAAGCAGTCGTCGTCCGGGAACGTGACGAACTCGCCGGACGCGAGCGCGAGCCCGACGTTGCGCCCATGCGAGAGCCCGCGCGCGGAACGGGTCGTCAGTGCCGGGAACGGCAGACCGAACTCCTCCGCGGCGCGTGCGCTGGCAGCGTCATCGGTCTGGTCGACGACGATCAGTTCCACGCCCGGGTCCTCGATCTGCATCAACGACTCGAGCAAGCGGTGCATCTGCACCGGCCGCCCGATGGTGGACACCACGAGGCTGACCTTCACGTCTCACCCACTGGACTCCGGCCGGGACAGAGCCCGGGCCCGCCGGAACACGATGTACGCCAACGCCAACGCCAGTCCGGCGATCACTCCCAGTAACGCCACCTGGATCAACGAGACACTGCGCACGGAGTTCTCGGGGGTCGCCTGCTCCACCACGCGGTTCGCCGCATCCACGCCGCCGATCCGGAACTGCAGGTCGCTGCGCTCCTGCGTCAAGCGGGTCAGCTCACTGAGCAGGCCGCGCCTCTGTGCCTGGTCCTCAGCCGTGTTCCCGAGATCCTCGGACTCCGCCCTCACCTGGTCGATGCGGGTGTTCGTGTTCTCGAGCAAGCGCTGCAGGTCGGCGGTGGTGCGTTTCTTCCAGTCCGCGATGTAGACGTCGAGGGCAACGTTCGCCGCCCGGGAAGCCTGGTCGGCGTCACTGCCGCCGGTCGACAGGCGGATGACGTTCGTGGCGCCCTGCTGGGTCGCCTCGACCGGCTGGGGTGGCAGCCCGGCAGCCGACATCGCCTCCTCGAAGGCAGGAGCGAGGATCCCGATGTAGACGAGTTCGGTCTGCACATAACGGTTGGCGACGTCCGGCGAGACATCGAGCGCCGCTTCGACGGACCCCCCGGGCCCACCGTCGGCGAGGGCCGTGCCGGTGTAGCCGGAACCCGACACCAGAGAGAGCAGGACGGCGACCAGCAAGCCGAGACCCGCGCCGATCAGCAGCGCGCGGCCCTCCACGCCACTGAGAAGACCCCCCGACCACTTCGTCCGATCCGGCGCCTCGCTCACGAACCTCACCATAGTGGCCGCGACCTGCCCGACGCTTTCTCAAGTTTTGCTCAAGATCGTTTCCACAGAAGATCTCGTTCACCCATCCGGGTGACAGAACACGTACTTTCGCGACCACGCGCCGAAGGGAAAAGTGTGACACTCACCCGCACCGCACTCATCACGGCCGGAGGCCTGGCCGCCGGTGCATTGGCCCTGCTTGCGGGGGGACCGGCCAGTGCCGACTCGAACCTCACCTCGGTCGATGAGATCGCGAAGATCGCGCGGCTCAGTTCCGCACAGTCCGTCGTCTCCACCCGCGTGGCGAACAAGGACAGCGCCGTACTGCAGTTCGACGGCACCTGCGAACACCTCAAGTTCGGTGCCCGCACCGGCTCGAAGACCCGCTGGGTGTCAGGTCACAGCGGAGTGTCCCTGAAGCTGTCGAAGCAGGCCCAGTCGAAACTGCTGGTCAAGCGCGAGAGCAAGAAGGCGCAGGCCTGCGAGGCAACTGTCCGGATCCTGACCAAGGTCCGTCGGCCGAAGCCCACCCCGAAGCCCACCCCGACGCCGACCCCCACGCCCACCCCCACCGCGACCCCGACCCCGACCCCTACCCCGACGCAGACTCCGACCCCTGAGCCGACGCTGACTCCCGGAACCCCGCCGAGTGGCACACTCTCCCCCGTGGACTTCGGAGCCGTCGGCGATGGCGTGAAGGACGACACCGTGGCCCTGCAAAAGGCCTTCGACGCCCTGACCTCCGGCCAGACCCTGAGCATCCCGACCGGCAAGGTCTTCCGCCACACCGCCGTCCTCACCATCCGCAAAGCCGGCGTCTCGCTCGTCGGCGGCGGCGTCCTGCTCGCCACCAACGAAGCCACCAGCGCCGTGGCGATCAAGGCCGACAACGTCACCATCGATGGTCCGACCTTCCGGATGGGCAGCACGACCCAGCGCTGGGTGGCCTACGAGCAGATGAAGTTGCGCGTGGGCGCGGTCACCGGCACGCAGATCCGCAACGTGGTCATCGACGGCTCAGCCGCCGCCGGCCTGTACGTGGGTGGCGCCAGCAACTTCACCATCCAGGACGTGGTCATCAAGAACACCCGCGCCGACGGTCTGCACATGACCGAGGCCTCGCACGACGGCAAGGTCGTGCGCCCGTTCATCAAGAACCCGGGCGATGACGGCGTCGCAGTCGTCTCCTACCTCAACGATGGCGCCCCCTGCCAGAACATCGAAATCACCGACCCCAAGCTCGACGGGCAGAAGTGGGGACGCGCGTTCAGCGTCGTCGGCGGCAAGAACATCACCTACCACAACATCTACGCCGACGGTTCGGCCGGAGCAGCGCTCTACATCTCCGCGGAGCAGGAGTACAACACCTTCGGCGTCAGCAACGTCGTCGTCGACGGCGGCACCTTGCTGAACTCCAACCAGCAGGCGGCCTCGACCGCGTCGGCCCGCCCGTCACCGGACAAGCCGCGCATCGTCCACGGCGCCGTGATGCTCTACAACAGCCAGGCCTCGCAGACCATCGCCGACGTCACGATCCGTAACCTCACGATCAAGGACACCGACCCCGAGGGCTACGACCACGTGCAGATCCTGTCCTACAACAACGAGCCCCAGGTCCGCCTGTGGCTGGACAAGGTCAGCATCAGCGGCGGCTCGAAGTACCCGCTGAAGACCCTGGGAGTCCCCAGCAACAGCCTGCGCAAGACCGGATGGACCCTGAACGGCGCGAGCATCGCCGACCAGATCGGCTGGTGATCACCCGCGGGCGTGCTTGGCCACGATCTGCGCGGTCTGACAGACCACCCCACGCACTCCCACCACGTCGACCATCCCCGACATGATCCGCGGCAGTGACTGCGTCAACGGGTCCTGTGGGTCAGCGTCGACGTCGTACTCCGCTCCCGCCTTCACGGCCCTCACCGTCGGCATCGGGCGCAGGTCGAGGGTGTGCAGATACCCCCCGACCAGGTCGAGTCCAGCCCGCTGAAGGCCGGTCCACGAACCGAACACGCGGGCATTGAGATCGACGATGCGCATCCGGCCCTCAGAATCGGTGACCAGATCCAGGCAGAACGGTCCGGTGTACTCAAGGGCCCGCAGCGCTGCAGCGGCCACCTCCAGCGCCTCCGGGTGGTCGAGTGTCCGCAGGGCGACCGGGGGTCCGGTCGGATGTGATCGCGACGGCAACGGCTCGTACGGCGCCGCCAACAGAACCCGGCCCCCGTGCGCAACCCCTCCTACGTTCACCTGCCGCCCGGGCAAGAACTGCTGTACCACCGCCTGCTTGCCGCCGAGCGCGGCCACTGCGGCTGACAATTCCTCCGCGGTGTGGCAGATGGTCACCCCTACCCCGCCGTAGCCGGTCGCCGGTTTGACGATCACCGGAAAGGATTTCGGTGCGTGACCCGGCCGGCACTGCTGCGGAACAGGCAGCCCCCGGTCACCGGCCCAGTCCACGAACAGGTCCTTGTCGTAGAGAAGGGCCTGGTCCACGGTGGTCGGGACGTGGTGGAGTTGCGGGTTGTCCTGCCAGGCAGCGGTCGGCACCATGGCCGCCAGCACCCGCTCGGTCATCTGCACATCGAGGTGCCCTTCCACGATGAGTTCCGGGTCCATGACCTCGATGTGGTCCTCGTGGTCGCGCAGCACCAGATGGGTTTCGTGGAAGCACAATTCCTCGCCGGACTGCCGTACCCGTTGCATCCGGCTCAGGGGCGCCACCGTGTACCGACTGACCTGCACACCCTCGTGGCGCAGGGCACCACCCCACTGCATCGCCGCCAACCAGGGCTCGCTGTAGGCGATCGCCACCGACGGGGCTGCGCGACGGCGCCGGCCCGTCGCCAACGCCTGTGCGCGCAGGACCGTGGTTGCGCGTGGGCCCACCGTCGGGCCCAGACGTCGCCCGAGGTCGCGTCCGCGACGCCACGCCGCCCCGATCGACTCCTGGCCGGTCACCGAGGAGGGGATCCGAGCGCCGTCGATCACGCGGGTGGTCGCTGTCCGGGGCTGCCCCAACACCGCGAGGTAGGCGCCAAGCAGATCCACCCCGGCCGACTGCATGGCCGCCCAGGTGCCGAAGAACCGGGGATTGAAGTCGAGCAAGTACGGCACCCCGTCGTCGAGGAAGTCGATCGCGAAGGGGCCTGTGTAGCCCAGGGCAGCCACGAAGCGGCGAGTTGCCTCGAGTTGGTCCGGCTTGTGCTGGATCTGGATGTCGACGGGCGGACCTTCCGGGTCGTCCGGCGCGCTGAAGGCACGGTATGCGGCCGCGACCAGGACCTCCCCGTCCTTGGCCACCCCGCCCACGTTCCAGAGGTCGCCGCCGACTTTCGCCTGGATGAACGCCTGCGCGGCGGTCGACCCCCAGGTCCGCAGCGCCTCCTCGACCTCATTGGTTGACGACACCAGGCGGACCCGATCACCACCGGATCCGACACGGCCCTTGAGCACCCACTCCCCCGCAGGCAACTGCTCCGGGAGTTCGCGACTGTCAGGAACGGTCACGCCCGCCCGCTCCGCGAGCCCGGTGTAGATCCACTTGTCGTAGATGGCCGCCTCCGCGATGCCGGACGCGTGGACACGGTGCAGCCGCGGGACCTCGGCCCACTGCGCGGTCGCCGTCAGCTCCGCTCCGATCGCGTCGACCATCTGGACATCGGCGGACCGCTTCAGCCATGGGAACAATGGCGCCACGTCGACGTGACTCCCTGATGACAGCAGCACGGGGTGGGTCTGCGTGAAGACGAACCGCTCCATGCCCACCAGGACGCGCTGGGTCCTTCCCAGATCCGCCCGGGTGAAGCGGACGACATCGAATCCCTCGCGTCGCAATGCGCCCGCAAGATGCAGCCATGCCTCCCAGCTGCTGAGGTCTGCCAGCACCACTGTCCGGGGGCTACTCACGACGCCACAGTAATGAATCCCGCGCGGCGATGACCGGCGCAACGCTAGCCTCGTGGCGAGCGCACATCCCGGAGGATCATGGACGACGACACCGCCGACCAGCCACCGGTCGGCGACATGGCCGGGCGCCGGGGAGCGCTGGTCGGGGGGCTGTGGAACGCCGCCCAGATGGTCCTCCCTCTGCTGGGCACCACGGCCTTGTCCATCGTCCTCGGTCGTGTACTCGGCCCCGATCTTCTGGGCGAACAGAGTCTCATCTCGTACTCCGAGGCCCTACTCGCCGGCGTTCTCGTGATGTCCCTGCAGACGGCGACCTTGCAGATGATGTCAGTCTCATTGGGTTCCCGGAACGCCAGCACGGCAGGCACGTACGCGTATTGGGGGATGATCGGGCAGATCATCAACGGCCTGCTGTCCGCCGCGATCCTCATCGGCGTCGGCGTGACCACCGAGTACGCGTGGGCGTGGATCCTCGCCGGCATCACCGGTTTGGTCAACGCCGTCGGTTGGGGGTATGCCACCCGGGTGATCGCGCACTCCGGCACCTGGACCTCCGTGGCCAGCCGCCGGCTGTGGACCCAACTGTTGGGACAACTCATCGCAGCGATCGCGGTGCTGCTCGGCGCGGGTCTCAATGCGGTCTTCGCCGCCAACCTGGTCTCAGCAGCCGTCCTTTTGTCGCTGATCAGGCGTTTGGTCCCGACCGAGGTCGCACGAGAGCGCTTCTTCCCGAAAGACCTGCTCCGGCTGTGGGGCCTGTTCCTGCTTCGTGCGGTGCTGCTGCAGGTCGTGGCCCAGCGCGTGGAGTTCCTCTTCCTCGCGGCATACTCCACGCCCGACCAGATCGCCATGTACTCGATCCCGTTCATGGTGATCACCGCAGCGGTGCTGGTCCCGAGTTCGATCATCGCCGCGGGGATGCCGGCCATGGCCGCCAGGGAGGGTGCCGGCCAGAGCGCGCAGGTGGCCGAACACCTCGGTTCGGCCGTCCGCGTCACCATCGCCGCCTCGATCCCCCTGGCTCTCGGGCTCGCGGCGCTCGGCCCGTCGCTGATCGTCGTGCTCTACGGCGCGCAATACGTGCAAGCCGGGCAGTTGCTCGCCTGGATGGCCCCTCTGGTCCTGGTCCTCCCGGCGGCAGCCGTGTGCGAAACGTACTGGTACGGCATCGCCTCTCTGCGCACCCCCCTGGTGACGGCGACCATCGCCGCAGTGATCGACCTGGCCCTCAGTTTCGCCCTCATCCCGCGGTTCGACGCACTCGGCGCCGCATGGGCGAACCTCGGCGGGCAGGGCGCCGGAGCCCTCCTTCTGCTGCTGGCGACACGTCGCCGCCGCTCCTCCGTCTATGTCCCCTGGTCACGCACAGTGACCACCTTCCTGGCCATGAGCGTGTTGGCGCTTGGTGCGTGGTGGGCGACCACCGCATTGCCAGGCGTCTGGGGCCTGCTGGCGGGCGTCGCCCTGTCGCTGCTGGGATGTCTGGCCTACGGGCGCACCGTCGGCTTCTTCCGTCCGCAGGAGGCCCAGTGGCTGGCCGAGACGCTTCCCCACCGACTCCACCGACTCCTGCCCCTGATGGTCGGGCGCGCGGAGATCAACTTGCCGTGATGGGTGATCCCACCACCACACTGGAGTCATGAGGGCCTTCGCAGGACTGGCAGTGGGGTTGCTCGTCGCGTCCTGCGCCGCGACCCCAGCGGTCGAGCCGCCCCCGACGGAGTCTGGCGCCACAATGGCAGCACCGAGCGCCGCGACCTCGGTCCTCGAGGACTGCAGTCCGGGAACGCATACAGGTACGTTCGACGGCCTTCCGGTCCGTGTCCACATCCCGGATGGGGTCGGTCGCGGGTCCCCCGCGGTGGTCGTTCTCCACGGCGCCGACGACACCGGAGCCGTGGTGGCACAGCAGACGCAGATGGACAAGACCGGTGAGCGCGAGGGCTTCATCAGCATCTACCCGACCGATCCCAGTGGCCTGTGGTCGTTGACCGCGAAGGGCGCGTCGTCCTTGAACCGCCTCGCTCAGGGACTGCGCTGTGCCGACCAGGACCGTGTGTACTTGGCGGGGTTCTCCCGAGGCTCGGCGATGGTGTTCAACGTGGCCTGCACAGCCGGCCCCAGGGTCTATGCGGCATTCGGCGGCGTGGCCTTCCCGGACTTTCGCCCCAAGTGCCGGAAATCTGCGCCCGCCCCGATCGTGTACCTCCACGGGAATGCCGACGATGTCGTGGGCTACTCCTCCGGATACACACTTTCCACGGGACGCCAGGCGCCGGGCGCTCGCACCGCGATGCGCAAGTGGGCCGCACACAACCGCTGCCGGAAGGGTCCCGTGCGCACCCGTATCGGTGACGACGTGCTGCGGCGGACGTGGAGTGCCTGCCGCAAGCGCGCTGCGGTGGACTTCTACACGATCGACGGCGGTGGTCACCAGTGGCCGTTCCGCGCCATCCCCGACGCGCCCTTGTTGGAGCCGGGGCAGTCATGGGCAGCGGTCGGAGCCGACGAGGTGATGTGGGACTTCTTCTCCTCGCGGAGCCTGCCGCGCTGAGGTCTGCGGTACATCAGGAGCCCGCGGGTCGTTGAATCCGCCGCTCGCCGGGCGTGGTGAGCGACATTCAGGAGTGTCGCGACGCGACCTTGGACCCCCCGCGGATCGACGACATCGACAGAGATGTTGTCCAGCGCCCACGCGGCGGCCTCGTCGAGTTGCCGTTTGTCCCGGCTCACCAAGTGGACCCCCCACAGGATCGACTCCGTCGAGACCGTGGGCTCCACCGTCTTCCCGACCCGCGGCTTGCGGACCCAGCGGAAGAATGCCGGATTCGCCTCCATCTCCTTGACACCATGCACCGCCCGGGCGATCCCGGACTCGAGGGTGTTGCCGATGACGTGGACGCCGTGTCGGGACAGATAGTGATCGAAGTCCAAAGGGATGTCGATGTGGTCGGGCCGGAGCCAGTAGTGCCCGGCGATCCGCACCACGTCCAGTTGCGGGCCATGTGCGGCCGAGTCCTCGAGGCCGGCGGCCCACCCCACCAGTCGTGCACCACATTCGATCAGACACGGTCCTCGCTCGTCGACCTTGACCTCCATGTGGAACGGTGAGCGCGTCAACCCGGAGGCCGCGATCACGGCTCGTGCGTAGGCGAAG
>WBZP01005509.1_pt1 | contig 12858 bp, 7 predicted proteins | sample 5204301 | NCBI WGS metagenome assembly WBZP01 (sample SAMN12412401, study PRJNA552823) | activated sludge metagenome | isolation source: activated sludge from nitrification reactor of wastewater treatment plant... | place: USA: Pennsylvania | collected 2017
CCCTTTTTTTATAGGCAAGTCCTACATGACTGTAGTCTAACCCTTTCTTTCGGGTGGTTATGGCAATTATATCACCATGTTGAATAAAATTTGCCACTGCATTTACCCTTTCTTTGGGCAACACATAAAAGGAATATCCGGATATTTCTTTTTCCGTTTTTTTAATTACATCTACACAGCTATCCCGCAACATGGCAGGGTATAAGTGAGGGTGGGCAGACATAAAATTCAAATCAAAATTATGTGGCCTAGCACCTTCCAGGCCGGGTGTAATGTCTATGAGTAAGCCATTGGCTATGTGGTAATGAATCCATTCTGACAGATAATGCAGTCTCGAGCAAAAGCCATCAATTAGCCCATTTCTGTAACGCAAAAAGGTTGTACTCTGGTTCAGGTTGTCGGCGCCAATGCTCAGGGCGAGTGATCTCTCAACGAAGGTGTAACAATCAAAGGCATCGTTGGATAAAATGAGTTTTTCTTCCTGGACATTCTCTAAAGTACTTGCCCTGTATGGTTTTCCCAGTAGAGACAAGGCGTGATTAATGAGAGTGTCGCCGGGAGCATATTGGGCTAACAGGCCACAGTGGGATATCAACAAAAGAAAGAAAAGGAAGCAACGCATTTTTATTTTTTACCCTCTACCACAATGACAAATTCTCCTTTGGGAGCATGGGATTGAAAATGAAGGATCAAAGATGCCAGAGAAGAGGTGATTTGCTCCTCAAATTTTTTACTTATTTCCCTTGCCACACTTGCATTGCGTTCCTGACCGCAGTGTTCTGCCAGTTCTTCCAGGCAACGAAGCAAGCGATGGGGAGATTCATATAAAATAAAGGTGCTGTCCAACGCAGCCAACCTCTTTAAAGCAGTTTGCCGACCCTTTTTGTGCGGTAGAAACCCTTCAAAATAAAAGGCATCACTTGGCAGACCTGATGCTGCCAACGCAGGAACAAAGGCAACGGCACCGGGAAGACAGCTAACCGTAATGTTGCTGTTTCTGCAAGCCCTCACCAATAAAAAACCCGGGTCAGAAATTCCGGGAGTACCCGCATCTGTAATTAAAGCAACCTTGAGGCCATTTGCTAACTGGCTTACCCAATGGTCAACAACCTTGTGCTCATTGAACGAATGAAATGGCTTCAGTTCAGTAGTTATATTATAATGCTTAAGCAAGACATTGCTGGTTCGGGTATCCTCAGCCAGGATGACATCCACCTCTCCCAAAACCCTTATAGCTCTTAGTGTAATATCTTCCAGGTTACCTATAGGGGTGGGAACAAGGTAAAGCATTTTATTGTGGTGTCAATTCATAGGAGTACCCCTCCATAATGGGATTTGTCAATATTTTTTGACACGCTTTTTCCACCTGCACGCGGGCTGCTTCTTCACTCGATGCTTCGATAGACATTTGAATGTGTTTGCCAATCCTCACGTCTGTTACCCCTTCAATGCCAATGTGATCCATGTTTTTACCTACCGTCTTTCCCTGTGGGTCCAACAACTCCTTGTGGGGCATTACATCAATTTCTGCTATAAATTTCATTTCCTGACAATTGTCTTTTGTGGGTACAAAGGTAAGAAAAGTTCAGCTTACGCTTAATTTATTCATGACGGACAAAAGCAGAAATTCTGGACGCTCTGATGGCCGGTAAAATGGAGGCAAGGAAGGATAGGAAGACTACTGTTGCAGCAACCAAAACAAAGTCCATCCATTTAAAGGCTATGGGATAAGCGTCAATCATAAATCCTGGAGGTACTTCCACCAAATCGTATTGCTTCTGCAACCAATAGAGGATGGTTGCCAGTATGAGGCCAAAAAACAAACCCAAAAGGCCAATTAATACACCCAGCTTCATGACCAAATTTCTTACCATTGCGGTGGTAAAACCCATGGATTTCAAAACAGAAATATCTCGTTTTTTATCCAGGACAATCATCCAAAGTGCACCAATCAGGTTGAAGGATATCAAACCAAGCGTCAGGCAGGCAATAAGGTAAGAAATCCACTTTTCTATGTTCATGATTTTCAGAAAAGCTTCATCTTGCTGGTATCTGTCTTTGATTACTACATTATCCTCCAAAATTTGCTGCAATGATGTACGAATGGCAGCAATGTCGGCATCCTCTTTCAGATCAATCTCGAGCGAGGATGTAGCACCAGGCTTTTGCAATAAATTTCTCACGGCAAAGAGATCGGTAAGCACGTACTGCATATCTTCTTCGCTGCCCACGGTAAAAACACCTGCCGGATAAAGTTGGAGTGTAGCATAATCTTTGCTCAAGGGACCCTTCGATTTTAGAGCGGCATAAACCGTAACAGGCGTTATGGGATCCGCGGGATTGATCGAAAGTTTATTGAACATACCAGAACCAAATACCGCAAAAAATGAATTGCCTTGCCGGGTAGAAAATTCACCCCTTACTATGGTAGAGTCAATCCGGGTAACCTCTTTGAAATGGCGATCAACACCTTTGACAACGCCGGCTTCCTGGGAACCATCGTAATCAAATAATACAACGGATTCCAAACATTCTGATACCTGACTGATGCCGGGAATGCTCTTGATTCTTGCAAGCTGATTGCTGTCTGCCTGAATGTAAATTCCGGTAGTAGCCACCACTTTCAAATCCGGATTGTAGGAATTAACCAATTTTGAAATCAGTTCCTCAAAACCATTAAATACAGAAAGAATGAGTAACAAAGCTGCTGTACCCACTGTAAGACCCAGCATGGAAATGAAAGTAATCAAATGGATGGCCTGGGTACTTTTTTTACCTACCAAATATCGCCATGCTATCGAAAATACTAATTTCATCCCAACCATAGGATGCAAAGATAAGGTTTTGGAATGTGCAGAAATGAAAAAGGCCGGAGAATTGCTCCTCCGGCCCATCAAGAGCTTATAAGTTTTCTATTTTACTACGGTTACGTCACCGTTAATCTTTAAGTCCTTACCGTCATTTAAGAGCACATCTATGGTATAGGCATAAACGCCAGGTACAACATCTGTGCCATTAATTTTGCCATCCCATCCCGTATCTCCCGGAGCTGGCTTGTACTCACTTCTGCTATAAACCAGGTTGCCCCATCTGTCGAAGATCTTCAAAGACCTCACCTTATCAATGTTGGCATAACTCTGTATGAAGAAATTTGAGTTACTACCTCCATCTGTTCTGATGATGTTGGGAAGAATTATTTCAATTAATGGTCTTACGATCAAGGAGAAGCAGTCTTCGATATAACAACCTCCATTGTAATAAATTCTTGCACAGTAGGTATCACGTTCATCTGGTGTTACATTGATTACTTTGCAGGTTGGAGCTGAACACAGAACTTCTCCTGCCTGGTTTGTCCAAACGATAGAATCAATCTGACCAACAATGGGCCCATTGCTCACAGAAAGAGAAGTGGTTTGTCCCTTGATGATTTCCGGCTGACCTGATACCTGGATTGTAGGCTGATTGGCAGAACCAATGGTAAAGTTGGCGGATGCATCACATCCTTTTCCATCATTCACCACCAAAATGTGACTACCCGGAGCTATCTGATCCAAATCACTCAGCTGAATGGCATTGCCATCCAAACGATAAGTATAAGTACCATCACCGCCTGTTGTTACCTGATTGGCAGAACCAAAGTTTTCAAGGTAACAATCCGGACTGGTAGTAGTTACACTAACCGCTGGGTTTCCATAAATGGTTATGTCCACAGTTTCTTCAAAATCACATCCCTCTTCGGTAAACTTATACTTGAGTGTATAAACGCCCGCTGCTAAGCCTTGAGGATTGAAAGATCCTTGTGCATTCACACCCGTACCTGACCAGGTGCCACTGCCTGTGCCTCCCGATCCGGTAACCTGGGCTACCATTTGGAACGGACTGGTAACATCTCCTACACAGAATTTATCCTGAGGACTGCTCAATGCAAGTACTACCGGAGGACAAGCTCTGGCTTCACACTCCTTGGTCACCTTGGTGGCCGGACAAGCACAATCAGAAACAGGTGTGATTTCCAAAAGTATCTTTTGTCCTTCAGCCAAACCTGAGGCGAGGTAAGTGAGGTTGCTTTGAGTCCCTATGTTGACTCCGTTGGCTACAACCTGGTATTGACTTGCACAATCGATGTCTGTCCAGGTAAATTGGACAGAACTCAATGTAGAAGTACATGAAATATCCACCAAATCCAGTTCTGGATCCACTTTCACAATTTGCTCTGACTTCTCAGATAAACAAATAGCATTCCCTACCACCAAACCCAGGGTATAGACACCTTCACTGGCAAACCTGGTAGTATACCTCGTGGCACTTTGTTGGGTGATGGTTACCCCCGGAGGAGTCTGCCAGTTCAAAGGTTGACCCGGTGTACCTGAATAGGTAATGTTCAAATCATCCAATACACAAATTGTATCAGGCGCCGTAAAGGTTGATTTTGGCTGAGCCAAGACTTTAATGTTGAAGCTCGCTGCTTCATCACAAGTACCTTCTACAAATGTGAGGGTAATCTTATGGCCTTGTCCGGTGCTTGGACCTGCCGCAACAGGGTCAAACAAACCATCTGCATCAATACCTCGACCGCTCCATGTTTTTACTCCGGTACCGGTTCCCAAACCTCCGGAAATCAATGCATCTATTTGGAAGGGTTTGGCATCGCTGCTGAGACAGATTGTAGTGTCACCTACGCTGAAATCAATGATAATAGGTGGACAAAGCTCGGCTGTACAGGTAATGGTATCTACGGTTCCGGGACATGCATTGCTGCTGTTGGCCCTGAGTTCAAAGAAGACTTTATCATTGGGTGTAAGCCCTGTAAGATTATAAGTAAGATTGGTAGTGTTTGGAATAGGAGTGCCGTTAATTAACAACGTATAGTCATCGATGTTGGCTATGCTGTTCCAACCTACGGTAATCTCCGTAGCCTTCTGGTCAATACACTCAATAGATACCGGTGGTACTCGCGGATCAACCTGAACATCCAACTTGTAAGGTTGAGAAACACAACCATTTTTAGTAGCTGTGAGGTTGATGGTCTTATTACCCGGATTGGTCCATTTAATATTAAAAGGACCGGTTCCGTTACCCGGAGTCACTACATCATTGCCGAAAGTCCAGTTGTAACTTCCACCTGAGGTAATGGATCCATTGTATTGTACTTTCACAGAGCTATCCTGACAAATAACTGCCTTATCGGTTATAAAATCAGCTGTTGGTGTTTCGTAAACATTGATGATTTGGGTTGCATTATCCCTACAATTGTTGGGATCCGTGTATTGAAGCGTGATGGTATTGGCTCCTAAATTCGCCTGCTTAGGATCAAATACTCCATTGGCAGGGTCTGTAATACCCGGACCTGAGAATACACTTGTACCCCCGGTAGTGCCATTGATCATGGTTGCCAATGTAATTGGCTGTGTAGTAGCTGTTAGACAAATATCTGCAACCGGCTCTATTTCAACATTCGGTGGAATACAATCCTGAGAAGAACAACCACTTGCAGACACCAAACTTCCGCATGGACTGTTGGTAGTAGTTGTAAGTATTATGTCAACCTGTACGATTTGATTTGCAGGAACTGTAACAGTATATGTATTTCCATTGAGCACACCGGAAGGTCCATTAACAACCTGTACGTTAAAGCCTGTCGATCCTGCCGGAGTAGGCCAGGTAAACTGAATTTGTCCCAATGAACCTGAACAATCGATAATAGGTGCAGGTACAGGAGCAACAACTTCCACCTGGGTTGTAGCCAGATTGGAAATACAAGCCTGAACTCCAATGGTCAAATCTACATCTTTGATACCGGGATCACCCCATGAAACCAAATGAGGACCGGCGCCAACAGCAGGGTTGGTTACCAGAGTTCCTCCATTGAAATCCCAGTTGTACTGATAACCCGGAAGTGAGGTACCTGTAGCCGTAACCGAAGTAATACTATCCACGCATATTTTTGGCAATGCCGGAAGTGTTGCCACCGGAATAGGCACGATGTCAACTGTATCGCACAATGGCGGACTGATGCCGCAAATTGTTTGAATCGAAGCGCAAATTTTACCACCCATGGTACCCGCCCAGTTTATGGTAATATTGGCAGTATCTTTTGGACCAATGATGGTTGTGCCATTGGGATAAGTCCAGATGTATTTAATGATATCCTGACTTGGTATATTGGTTTGCATGGTATAGGTAAACGTTGCATTGTCTTCACACAACAAGGTGCCCCAAGGTGTAGCCTGAGTGACTTGTTGAGGTACTAAACCTGATAGGTCAACCGTAAGGGGAGCCATATCAATCATACAAGTAGAGTTTTCGAAATGTTGCACAACTGTCAGTGTGTAGGTGCCTGAGGCAGGAACCAACAAGGTTCTTGGATCAAAATCAGGGTCCCCATCATCAATTATATTGCCGTTTTCGTCTTTCCAGATGTATTCGTATTCAAAGAAAAAGTTGTTGAATGCTCCCGGGATAAACGGATTGGGTCCCTGGTTGAACTGGATTTGGTATCCACCGGTAACACAACCCACATCTACAACCTGGCCATCAATACCCAAAAACAAAACTGCCACATTTACCAAGCTATCACAACCAACAGCGTTGGTTAAGAAAACTTGTTCCGGTGGCCACACTTCCAGATTGTAGGTAACAGGGCCTACTTCCACAAATTCTCCGGGACACAAAAAGGTGTCCAAATCAAAAGGTATTGAATTTAAAAGTTTTACCACTTCTACTGTTTGCTTGAATTCACAACCAGTAGAAGTTACTACATCTCTCGTAATGGTACCCGGCTTATTGATATCACCTGCCTGCCAGCCGCTCAAGCCATCGCCGTTGGGGTCACTGATGTTGGTATCCCAGATTACATTCGGACCCAACCATCCTATATCCAATAAGTTTTCACAAACCGGCCATACTCCAAAGTCCTCATCTGCCGGGTTGGCTACGGTAACAGTAATTTGATAAGGTGGGATAGGAAGAGAACATTTTACATCGATGTTGGTCAATTCTACAATGTAATCCCCCAATTCAGTAAATGTATAGGTAAGAAAGCGATCTGTTGTGGTAAATAACAATTCTGTATTGTCCGGAGCTGTGATCTTCCAGTCAAACTTAGCGGTAAGATCATCGTAGCCATCCCTTGCATCAAATGTTATGGTGTTGTTTGGACAAATGGTATCGCATCTTCCAAAAGGTGACGAACATTCTATGTCAACAATCTCTGGGATTTGATATTGTATAAATTCTCCCTGGATTTCAATGTCGTAACTACAAACACTGGCCGAACAGCCGTCCATCCAGAAGAAATAGACCTGCCCCGGGGTAAACAAGGACCCCGGTATAAATTGCGGCCCCGTGACACAGGGCATTGCCTGACAATAGACCGAAGTGGTAAAGGTGCAATCTTCATAAACGCCTAACTGAGCTCCATTCTGGCCACCGGCACAAGCAAATGGCTCTACAACCATTGTATAATTTCCACTACCTGCAACAAAGCCAAACCACGACATGTTGTGCGGTGCACCCTGCCCTTCACACAAAGGATTGGGAACACTACCCACAGAAATAGCAGTTGGCATACGGCTGCAGAATATTTCCAACAAAGCCAGGTCACAAATCGTATCCGCATCTTCACACAAAGGCGCAGCCAATGGGTTTTCAAGACCACAATCTGATTTGAAACAAAAGTCGATGGTAAAGTTCTCTACCCCCATGGCACCGGGCTCTAAGCCGCAATACAATTGTAATGACACCGACTCAACACCATTGGCTCCCGGATCCCCATTATCATCGTTGTCTGTATCGTCATCTGCCCCCTGACCATCGCAGGAAACCAATCCGTAAAGCGGGCCTCCTGCATCAAAGTTAGATGAAGCAATTACAATTTTGTAATCACCAGGTACTACATCCGTAAATTGGTAATTTCCATTGGCATCTCCCAGTGTTGTAGCCACCAATGCTCCATTAGCATCATACAGCTCAACCACCACATTGAATCCACCCGTTTCACCTGGATCAAGCATTGAGTTACCCCCGTCGTCTTCACCCCAGATGGATCCACCTACTGTAATTAGTTTATAGTAACCGGCATTGATATTTGTTTTTATATCAGCCGATAAAAGTTGAATGTCATTTACGAGGTTACCCCCAGCATCAAATTCACTATCGTTTGGTCCTCCGGTAGCCAATTCCAAAGTTGGAATCCAACCGGGTAAGTTGGAAGTCATTGTGTAAACCCCCGGTCTGAGATCTATAAAGGTATAGTTACCACCCGCCGTCACCTGAGGTGCTACTGCTGCTCCAAATACATCTAAAGTAGGACCTGCTGTATTGATCAAAGTGAAGGTGACGCCGTCCAACAGAGGCTCAGATGCATCGAAAACACCATCTCCATTGGAATCATGCCAGGCTACCCCTGTAATTCTACCAGCTTCAAAGAAGCCGGCATCCACATCCTCGATGATGTCATCTGAATTACATGTGATGTTGATGGTCATACCGGTGGCAACATCCGCATCAGAGTCTTTGTCGTCTGAAGTCGCATCCGGCTCAGTGAGGAAGTAACCTCCAGGAGCCGTGAATGTAAGCTGGTATTCTCCCGGAGGAAGATCATCGAATATGTAATTTCCACCTCCGGTGCTGTTGATGTTGGCTCCGGTGTAAGGTGTTCCGTCTGCTTTAATTGTGGGGGGAAGACCCGTTAGAACATCTATAATTTCAATTTGTACACCGCCGAGACCCGGCTCACCCCCTTGGGCACCATCGCCATCGAGATCTTCCCAGGTGAAGTCCGAAATTACGCACTTGGTGAAGAATCCTGCATCAATTTCATCCAGTTCATCCCCTGAATTACAGGTAAGGTTTACAGTCATACCGGTGGTCCTGTCTGGATCCGAATCTACTGCAGAACCCCCAACACCCTGCAGGGTAATAAAATAATCGGTAGGTGCTGTAAAGGTTAGTTTATATGTACCCGGTGGAAGGTTGTCGAACAAATAGTTTCCTCCGGATGAAGTGATATTTCCAGTATAGGGAGTAGTTCCATCTACTTCAAATAACGGATTGTTTCCTGTTAAAATATCTGTGATTTCTATATCCACATCAATGTCCGGTTCGCCTCCATCCTGGATACCGTTGCCGTTTAAATCGTGCCAGGTGAAATCACCGATGGTACATTTTTGGTAATAACCGGCATCAATGTCAAGATCTTCAGGATCTCCCGATTGAATAACAAAAGACGCTGTTTCTCCGGTAGCCACATCAGCATCGCTGTCTACATTGTCGCCACCGGCATCTTTTTTAGTAAAATAATAGATACCGCCCGGATTTACTTCAAAGGCTACCTTGTAGTTGCCTGGAGGAATTTCATCAAAAATATAATCTCCGGCACCTCCGGTTACTTGTGGTGGATAGGGGTTACCGTTGGCGTCAAGAGCTGCGCCCCCCGTTGAAAACAAAAGTTCAACCTGAATTCCTCCCAATCCGGGCTCTCCTCCATCTTGTATGCCGTTACCATTGATATCTTCCCACACAAAATCACCTACTTGCCCGGGTACCCAATAACCGGCATCAATACCTCCAACAATTTGGTCTGATACCAATGTTATTTGAAACGTTTGACCAGAATTGGGATCAGCATCACTATCGTTGTTTGCGTCTCCAACCTGAGAACCAGGCGTACCTGCTTCATCCACTTTGGTCAAATGAAGTCCTCCCGGATAAGGTCCACCCGGTTCAGAAAATTCAACAATGTAATCTCCCGGAGCTATATTGTTAAAGCTATAGGTGCTGTTGGTAGAAACCGGATTCGTTAGCGGGTTGCCGCTGGCATCATTAGCCACCAAGGAAAGGGTGGCAGCATCCAACAAAGATACATTCACGTTTACCGGTGTGTTGGGTTCACCTCCATCCAAACCATCACCGTTTAAATCCTCCCAAACTTCTCCGTTGATATCGCCAGGCAGAAAAATACCCATGCCAATTTTATCTTCAATGGGTGTGCCTGCATCCACCGTAAAAACATGGGTGGCGTGCGGTGCAGCAATATCTGCATCACTATCGTCGTCAACGTCAGTAGCCTGTGTATTGGCACCTGTCACATCCTGAGTTGTAACTACATAACCGGGGTTTACCGAGTTGTAGTTAAACCGGATATGATAAGTACCCATAGGAACATTGTTGGTAAATGAAAAAGCGCCTCCCAATCCTGTGTTGATCGGTGCCAGTGCCGGCATACCTGTGCCATCGTTGATGAGTGTAACTGCGACTCCAACAACCCCGGCTTCACTCAGGTCGAAGATTCCATTGGCGTTTTCATCTTCAAACACAACGCCCTGAACAGTATACTGAGCGTTTGCACTGAAAGATATCAATGCCATAAATAAAAACAAAAGTACATTTTGTCTCATACGGAACAAGATTTAAATAATTTGTGAAATTGCAAACAGGAGCCGCTTGCCTAAAGAAGTGGTAAAGATAAGTAAAATTAGTCCAAAAAACCAAAAAATATCTTTAAATCAAAATATAATTCTGCATTTTATGTTTTTTTGATTTAATATTCTTATGGCGTTTAACTATCGGCACGATTTCGAAACATTATTTCGAAAGTTTTGTCAATTATAATATCGGCTTGACCGGCTTGACCGGAAATAATTCCATGTTCAATAGCTAAAACACTTTCTACAAATGGGGTGATGGGATCCCGGGCTCTTTTCACCCTGTCTTCAAATGTATCGAGATAAGTTCTGTTAATGAAGATGCGTAAATCAGTTTCCAGCAAGGATGTGTAGGTACCTTCCACAATTAATACTTGCACTTCCGTTAAGTCAAGGTCCTCTGAACCAATGCTGTTTTCGCTGTAATTAACCAAAGGTTTATGAATCACCTTTTCACCCATCTTAAACTGTTGTATGTGCTCTTGCAACAATTCGAGTTTTACTTCTCCGGGTCCTACCCAGTTTATATCTTTTTCCCTTTCAGCATGATTGGTTGCAGGGGGTAAAATAAAGTAGTCATCCATGTGCAAAACCATAGATTTCAAACCCCTCTCTTCCATCACTTGTTGGAGCGCCATAGCCAGGGTGGACTTTCCGGATCCCGACTCTCCTGCCACACAAATGGTGAACCCATTTTCCATGGGAATGAGATCCAAAATGTGGTTGGCCGGTTCCAGGTATTTTGCACTTAAGGTTATCTTGTCTCCAATCATATCAAGCACAATTTTTCTTTTGTTTTTTCAGAAGTTTCCACTGACATCAATATATATCCGGCAGCACTAAAACTGAGATTGCACTTGCCTCCGGCTTTAAAATCCTTGGTATTGATGTATTCCGGAAAAGGATATGCGTCATCTTGCAAATAAGGTTCACACGCTGCTTGCCAAACGTCAAAATTTTGATTGATGCCACTCAGCTTTAGTGCCAAAATCAACCAACCTGCCATTACCGGCCACGAGCCACCGTTGTGAAAATGGTGTGCTTTATTTTTAAAATGATAGGCAAAGTTGTTGGCAATATCTCTCCACAAGGGATCGCCTTCTTGAATGGCGGGCCAAAAAGCCGGAATGAGGTAATTACCCATGTTATCAGCAACACCATTTAAGTAGTAATATAATTTGCTGTTTTGGCTTTCATCTCCCAATCCCAAAAGGCAGGCAAAGGCATTGCCGGCGGCATCAAAAATACCGGTGTATGGGCCTCCGGGATGAAATCCGGCCAACCAAAAATCGGGGTCTTCTTTCGTTTGTAATTTAGGGTGATAGAGTTCTGTGCTATCTTTCGTTGCCCAAAAATTCACAACGATTGCTTTTTCAACCTCTGATATTTTGCTTTCAAATGCTTCGTTTGGCATTAATATATTCCACGACTTCAAAGCCCACAAGCGGAGGCAATTGTCATACAAAAGGTAGCCGTGCAAGGGATATTCATCTGCCCAATTGCCACTCAATGGAGTGTACAACAAATGGCGTTCGTTGAACTCCCATGCCCTTAAAACGGCAAAAGCTTTGACAACATGCGGTTTAATTTTTTCTAAGAATGTTTCATCCTGTGTATGTCTGCTATAAATTGCGCTGGCGATGAGCCACCACGTTGTAGCATCTACCCTGCCGGCCAGACTGCCATAACTGGCTTTCCGCGTGTCGGGGTTGACATTGGAGGGTATGGCACCTGTTTCAGCCTGTGCATCAGCCAGGGTAAGCATACTGGCGCGGAGACCTTTGATGATTACTTCATCACCCGCCATCAGACCTGCAATACCGGCAATGGAGGCATCTCTCGACCAAACCCTTTTATAGTTTTCCTGGTCCTCTACCAAGGCTAAAATGCCTTTTTCTATGGTAGCCTTCCTTAGAACGAATAATGCCTGCTGAAAAAGATTTTCGTTTTTCATCCTACAAACATATAAATGATCCACACACCAGCCAAGCCTATCAATGAAATACAGCTTTCCATCAATGTCCATGATAAGAAAGTCTCTTTGACGCTGAGCTGAAAAAATTCTTTAAACATCCAGAATCCGGCATCGTTGAGGTGTGAAAAAAAGATACTGCCGCTGCCAATGGCCAATACCATTAACTCGGGACTCACCGCTCCGTTTACCATGGAAGGTGCTACCAGGCCGGCTGCCGTCAGGGCTGCTACGGTTGCACTGCCAATGGCCACTCGTATGGAAGCTGCCAATATCCAGGCAAACAACAAGGGATGGATTTGCCACATGGCAGCCATACCTGCAAGCTTATCAGCCACCCCAACCGCCATCAATATTTCTTTAAATGCGCCCCCTGCTGCTACGATGAGTAATATGGGGAAAATACTGTCCATGCCTTTTACCATCCATTGCATGACTTCCTGCATGGTACTACCTCTTTTT
>WBZP01005510.1_pt1 | contig 12856 bp, 9 predicted proteins | sample 5204301 | NCBI WGS metagenome assembly WBZP01 (sample SAMN12412401, study PRJNA552823) | activated sludge metagenome | isolation source: activated sludge from nitrification reactor of wastewater treatment plant... | place: USA: Pennsylvania | collected 2017
TTCGCCGACGATGGCGAGGCCGTGTTTCGGGCGATGGAGACCGCAGCACTGGGCGAGGCGTTGGCCGCCTCACCGCCGGTTGTCGTCGCCGCGGCCGGTGGGGTGGTGCTGGCCGAGGCCAACCGCTCCGCCCTGGCGGCCAGCGGGGCCAAGGTCGTCTGGTTGTGCGCCTCGCCGGCGTTGCTGGCCAGGCGCACCGCCCGCGGCGGGCACCGGCCGCTGCTCGACGGTGATCGCCTCGGTACCCTGCAGCGGATGTACGTCGAGCGCGAGCCGTTGTACCGGGCCGTGGCCGACGTCATCGTCTCGGTCGATCACCGCTCGGTTGGCGACGTGGTTGAGGCGTTGCTGCGATGAGGCGTGTACGCGTGCCCATCGGCGCCCGCAGCTACGACGTGGTCGTTGGCCACGGTGCGGTCACCCACGTGGCTGACCTGCTGCCACCGCTGACCCGCCGGGCGGTGGTGGTGACCCAGGCGGGGATCCCGCTTGCCGTCGATCCGGGGATACCCGCCCACACGCTCCTGATCGGCGACGGCGAGGAGCACAAGAGCCTGGCCACCGTGGAGCGGCTGTGCCGCTCGTTCGCCGAGATCGGCCTGACCCGCAACGACGTCGTGATCGGCGTGGGTGGCGGCATGGTGACCGACGTCGCCGGGTTCGCCGCCGCCGTCTGGCATCGCGGCGTCCCCGTGATCCACGTCGCCACGTCGCTGCTGGCCATGGTCGACGCGGCGATCGGTGGCAAGACCGGCGTGAACATCCCCGAGGGCAAGAACCTGGTCGGAGCGTTCTGGCAACCCAGCGGCGTGGTCTGCGATCTCGACGCGCTCGCCACCCTCCCCGCCAGGGAGTTGCGCTGCGGCCGTGGCGAGATGGCCAAGTACCACTTCCTCACCGGTGACGATCTGCTGGCGATGGACGAGACCGAACGCATCGCCCGATGCGTCCAGATCAAGGCGGACGTCGTCGCCGCCGACGAGCGCGAGGGCGGCCGCCGGGCGATCCTGAACTACGGCCACACCCTGGCTCATGCCCTGGAGATCGCCACCGATCACGCACTGGCCCACGGTGAGGCCGTCGCCGTCGGGCTGCTGTTCGCGGCGCGGCTGGCCGAACGGCTGGGCCGCATCGATCACGCCCGGGTCGACCACCACGCCGCGGTGTGCCGCGCCTACGGCGTGGGCACTGACCTGCCGACCGGGCTCGATGTGGACGAACTCGTCGCCTTGATGAGCCGCGACAAGAAGGTGCTAGGCGACGGCCTGACGTTCGTGCTCGACGGGCCAGACGGTGTGGAGGTGGTGACCGGCGTCAGCCCGGTGGACGTACGCGCCACGCTCGAAGCCGCCGCATAGCAGGCGCCCCACTCGGTCACCGGGCGAGGGTCACCGTGTTCGTCCCGGCCTTGACCACGTACGTGCCGTAGGTGGTCACCGTGCTGGCCGCGTCGGTCACGTCGGTGACGATCCGGTACTCCGCCGACCACTGCTCTGGCGTGACCGTGTGCAGCGCATAGCCGCGGTGGACCAACTCGGCGTCGAGCAGGCTGGGGAACTTCTTCAAGATCTCGGTGAAGCTGGCATCGACCAGACCGGACGAGCTGATCGAGGTGCTGATGAACTCGGCGCCGACGACTGGTCCGCTGGCCGAATCTCCCTGGCGCAGCTGGGCGACGGCCGCAAGGTGGATGTCCCCGGTCAGCACGACGACGTTGGGGATGGCCTTGGCGTGCAGGAACGCGAAGAACCGCTCCCTGGCCTCCGGGTAGCCGTCCCACTGGTCGTAGTTGAGGACAGCGCCGTTGATCGTGGCGTCGGCCATGATCGTCTGGTTGCCGATGACGTTCCAGCGGCTGGTGGAACCGGCCAGGCGGTCCTCGAGGAAGGTCTCCTGGGCGTCGCCCAGCATCGTCCGCCCGGGCGAGCGGATCTCGGGGCATGGAGGGTCGAGCTTCAGCACGGCGTCCCCGCAGGCCTGGTCGGTGCGGTACTGCCTGCCGTCGAGCAGGGTGAACTCGGCAAGGTCGCCCCACGCCGCGCCGCGGTACACGCGGTACTCCTGGGCGGCAACCGGTGGGGCCAAGCGAGTGGGCGTGTGCTCCCACCATGCCCGGTAGGCGGCGTCGCGCCGGGCAGCGAAGCCCGCTGCGTCGGCCGGGTTCTCCGGGGTGAGCGCGGCGTAGTTGTTCTCCACCTCGTGGTCGTCCCACATCACCAACCACGCCGCAGCGGCGTGCGCCGCCTGCAGGTCAGGGTCCGACTTGTACAGCGCGTACCTGGCCCGGTACTGATCCAGCGTGGTGATCTCCGGCCCGTCGTGGGTACGGACCACCGGGCCGCCCACCGGGTGAGCGCCGTACTCGTAGATGTAGTCGCCGAGCCACAGCACGAGGTCTGGCTGCTGCTGAGCGATGTCTCGGTGCGCCGCGTAGAACCCGGTCTCGTAGTGCTGGCACGACGCCGCGGCGAGGCGCAGCGACGTGGGCGACGGTCCGGCGATGACGGTCCGCCCCACCGGGCTGGTGACCCCGCCGGCGATGAACCGGTAGTACCACGTGCCCGGCGCGAGCGTGGCCACGGCATGCACGGTGTGGGCATGGTCTGGTGTGGCGGTTGCTCCACCGCTGGTGGCGACAGTGGTGAAGTCGGGCGACGCGGCAACCTCCCAGCTGACCTCGACCGGCTGGCCCGCATCCGGCGGGAACAGCCTGGTCCACAGCACCACGCTGGTGGCATCCGGGTCACCACTGGCAACACCGGCGCGGAACAGCGCAGTTCCGTCCTGGCCGGCGGAGACGGGGACGGGGTGGCGTGGCCGGTGGGGGCGGGCGCCGACGGCGACGACCGCCGCGCCGGCGAGGAACTGACGGCGGGAGAGGACCACGGCGAGAGTCTGGCATGGGCCGCAATGGCCGGGTTCTCGGGGCGGCGGCGTGGCAGGATGACTTCCCGTGGCGCTGATCTCGTTGTTGCACGGGCCGAACCTGAACCTGCTGGGTCAGCGTGAGCCAGCGGTCTATGGCACCGCGACGCTGGACGACTACGTCGCCGCTGTCAGCCAGGCGGCAGCAGTGCATGGGCACACGGTGCAGGCGTTCCAGACCAACCACGAGGGTGCGCTGGTCGACGCCATCCACGCCGCCCGCGGCGTGGCCCAGGCGATCATCATCAACCCGGGCGCCTTCACCCACTACGCCTGGTCGCTGCACGACGCCCTCGCCGCCTTCGAGGGCGTGATCGTCGAGGTGCACATCTCCAACCCTGCTGCACGCGAATCCTGGCGTCACACCAGCGTCGTGGCGCCGGTGGCCACCGGGTCGATCATCGGACTCGGACTGCACGGCTACGTGCTGGCGGTGGAGGCCATTGCCCGGCGGTTGGCGGCGTGAGCACCCAGGCGGACCGCGCCGCCGCAGTCCGGGCACGCCTGGCCGGCGCCGGCGCGGAGGCGCTGCTGGTCAGCAGCCTCACCAACATCCGCTGGTTGACCGGGTTCACCGGCTCCAACGGATGGGTGGTGGTGGGCCCCGACGACCTGGTGCTGGTCACCGACGGTCGCTACGGCGACCAGGCCGAGGCTCAGCTCGCCACTGCCGGTACACCCGGGCGGGTGCGTGTGGCGCCGAACGGGCCGGCGCTCATCGCCGCCGTCGCCGCGGAGAGCAGCGGGTTCGGCGCGCTCGGCTTCGAGGCCCACGACGTCACCGTCCACCAGCACACCCAGCTGCAGTCCGCCGGACTCCCACGTCTGGTCCCCACCGTTGGACTCGTCGAGGCGGGTCGGCGGCGAAAGGACGCGGCGGAGATCGCCGCCATCGCCAGGGCCTGCGCCATCGCCGACCAGGCGCTGGCCGAGGTGCTGGCCGATCTGCCGGGCGGGTTGACCGAGGCCGACGTCCGCAACCGCCTCGACGCCCGGATGCGTGAGCTCGGCGCCAGCGGGCCCAGCTACGACACGATCGTCGCCGCCGGGCCGGTGAACGGGGCCCTCCCGCACCACCGGCCGACCAGCACGCCCCTGACCGCCGGCGATCTGGTGGTCATCGACGTGGGCGCGCTGGTCGACGGCTACCACAGCGACATGACCAGGACGTTCTGCGTCGGTCCGCCCACAGCCGATCAGCTCGACAAGTACGACCTGGTGCTGCGAGCCCAGCTCGCCGGGCTGGCCGCGGTGCGCCCGGGCACGACCGGTCGGGATGTCGACGCCGCCTGCCGTTCGATCATCTCCGACGCCGGGCTCGGGGAATGGTTCAGCCACGGCACGGGTCACGGCGTGGGCCTGCTGATCCACGAGGACCCGTACAACACCGCTGCCAGCGCCGACGTCTTGGCCGACGGCGACGTAGTGACGGTCGAGCCTGGGGTCTATCGTGGAGGGTTCGGAGGCATCCGCGTCGAGGATCTGGTGGTCGTCACCAGCGACGGGTGCCGAGTACTCACGTCATCCCCCAAGGACTCATTGTGCCCGCTATCACCACCAACGACCTGAAGAACGGCATCACGCTGGAACTGGACAACGCCCTGTTCCAAGTCGTCGAGTTCCAGCACGTCAAGCCCGGCAAGGGTGGCGCCTTCGTGCGCACCAAGCTGCGCAACCTGCGCACCGGCAACGTGTTCGACCGCACGTTCAACGCCGGCGTGCGCGTCGAGCAAGCGATGCTCGAGAAGAAGGACATGCAGTTCCTGTACCGCGACGGTGACGACTACGTGTTCATGGACATGGACAGCTACGACCAGACCAACGTGCCGCCCGTGGCCCTCGGTGAGGCCGCGGACTTCATGGTCGAGAACTCCACGGCGATCATCGCCTTCTACAACGGCGACATCGTCAGCGTGGAGATCCCGGCATCGGTGGAGCTGACGGTGACCGACACCGAGCCCGGCATCCAGGGTGACCGGGTCAGCGGGGCGCGCAAGCCGGCGACGCTGGAGACCGGTCTGGTCGTCCAGGTGCCGCTGTTCATCAACACCGGCGACCGGGTGAAGGTGGACACCCGCTCCGGCGACTACATCACCCGGGTCTGATCGTGGCTTCCCGGCGGCACCCGTTGCTGGCCGACGACGAACGCACCGACGCCCGCGAGCGGGCGATGATGCTGCTGTACGAAGCGGACAACCGGCGGATCCCGGTGGCCGACGTCGTCGCCGCCCAGGCCATGCCGATCGACTCGTTGACCACGTTGCTGGTCGACGGTGTCGTCGGCCACGCCGAGCGCATCGACCGGGAGATCGCCGCCTACGCCAAGGGTTGGACGCTGCAGCGTATGCCGGCCATCGACCGCACGGTTCTGCGCATCGGGGCCTTCGAACTGCTCGGCCGGCCCGACGTGCCCGTGGCGGTGGTCCTCGACGAGGCTGTGGAGCTGGTCAAGACCTACAGCACCGACGACTCCGGGCGTTTCGTCAACGGCGTGTTGGCGGCCCTGGTGCCGGTGCTGCGCACGGCCTGAGATGACGGGCGCAGCGGACTCCGGCGACGCCGTCGCTGTGGCCCGCCCGCAGCGCCTCCGTGAGCGCTTGCGGAGCACGACGGCCCGCCTGGGCCGCGCCGGGTGGGCCGTGGTTACGCCGTGGCGGGCGTTGTTCGCAGCCATGGTGCTGATCTGGACGTGGTACTTCACCTGGCTCACCTTGCGCATCCACCACGGCCTGGGCACGTCCAGCTACGACCTGGGGCTCTACGACCAGGGGGTCTGGCTGCTCTCCAGGCTGAAGGCGCCCTTCGTGACCCTGATGGGCCGCAACCTGATGGGCGACCACACGTCGTTCATCCTGGTGTTCCTGGCGCCGCTGTACCGGATCTGGCCATCCGTGGGCGTCCTGCTCGGCGCCCAGAGCCTGCTCGTCGCCCTCGGCTCGCTACCCGTGTTCCTGCTGGCCAGGGAGCGGTTCAAGCGCGAGTCGGTGGCCCTTGCGCTCGCTGCCGTCTACCTGCTGCACCCCGCCGTGGGGTGGACCAACCGCGAAGGCTTCCACCCGGACTCGTTCCTCGGGTTCTTCGTGGGGATGGCCATCTACGGCGCCTTGCAGCGCAAGTGGCGGGTCTACGCCGTCTTCGTCGTGCTGGCCCTGCTGGTCAAAGAGGACGTGTCCCTCGTGCTGGTGCCCCTCGGCCTGTGGGTCACCCTGAAACGTGACCGGCGCATCGGCCTGGCGACGGTGGTCGGCTCGGTTGGGTACATGTTCGTCGCCATGTTCGTCGTCATGCGCGGTCTCATCGGCGTCCCCACGCGCAACGGCTGGCGGATCCCCTTCGGCGGCCCGACGGGGTTGGTGAAGGAGTCGATCAGCCGGCCGGGCAACGTGTTCGAGTACCTGCGCGGTGAGCGCCGCCCGTTCTACCTGTGGCAGATGGCCTTCCCCGTGGCGTGGGTGTTCGCCAGGGCGCCGAGCGTTGCCCTGATCAGCGGTGCGGTGCTGCTCAGCAACATGGTCAGCACCTTCTGGTACCAGTACCACATCGAGTACCACTACTCGATGGTCGCCGTGCCGGCCCTGGTCCTCGGGTCGGTGTACGCCCTGACGCGGGTCACCCGCCGGGTCCGCCACTGGTGCGTCGTGGCCATGTTCCTGGCGAGCTTCTGGGGGTCGCTGATGTGGGGCGCCGTGCCGCTCGGCGAGGCCCTGTGCGCGCCGGTGCGCGCCGTCGGCGCCGAGTGCGCGCCACTCGGTCGCCGGCAGTCGGGCTACTGGGCCCCGTCGTACGCGCCGGCGGTGGCGGCGCGCCAGATCATCTCCCAGATCCCCGGGGATGCGATCGTCTCGGCGTTCCACGCGCTGGACCCGCACCTGTCCCACCGGGTGCACATCTACCAGTTCCCCAACCCGTTCCGAGTGGTGCTCTACGGCGTGGACACCACGCTGGAGGAGGCTCGCGCCCGGCTGCCGATCGCCGATCAGGTGGACTACGTCGTCCTGCCGACGAAGAAGGACGCCGGGGTCGTCGCCGATTGGGACCGGGAGAAGTCCCGCTTCACCCTGGCCGCGGCGAACGAGTACTGGGAGCTGTACCGGCGGATCGGCCTGTCGCCCTGACGGCTACGCCGGGCGGCGGGCGATGGCCACCAGGTTCTTGCCGAACGGTGGGCGGGGCACGATGCGCTGGGCGGCGCGGCTCAGCGGGACGATGACCTTGTCGTAGATGGCCGAGGAGCCAGCATCCAGCGTGGGCACGTCGAGCAGCCGGTACATGACGAAGTAGGGGAGCGCGCCGGCGATGTCGAGGTAGCGCATTCGCTCGACCTCCAGCCCGGCCTCGGTGATCGCCTCGGTCAGCAGACGACGGTCGTAGCGGCGGTAGTGGCCGGACTTGTAGTCGAGGCTGCCGTACAGCGCGGCCAGTGCCGGGACGAACAGCCCGATGGTCCCACCAGGTCTGACGAGTTCGGCCGCCGTGCGCAGTTCGGCGACGTCGTCGTCGATGTGCTCGAGCACGCTGACGTACACCAGGGAGTCGAACGAGGCCGGGCCTTCGGCGGCGAGCAACTCCTGCGAGGTCATCTTGCGGGCCTCGATGTTGGGGTGCCCGGCGATGCGCTCGGCGAGGTGGGGGAAGACGTTGTCGGCGGGCTCGACGGCGACGACGTGACGGTCAGGGGTTGCCAGCTTCAGGGTGACGGAACCGACGCCTGCGCCGATCTCGGCGACCCGGGCGCCGAGGTGTGGGTCCAGCTCGTCGGCGATCCAGGTCAGGAAGCGGTCGGCGTCGGCCAGGGCGGTCATCTCCTCGATGGCCCCGAACACGGACTCGCCGGTGACGGCCTGGGCGCGCAGGCGCGGATTGCGCTGGGCCCACACGGCCTGGTTCTTGCGCATCTCCTTGCGCACGCTGCGCACGGTGGTGCGGATGTTGGTGAGGCTGCCGAGGAACTGCGGGAGATCGTGCTGGTCGAGCTGGGTCATCGGGAGGAACCGCGGCCGGAACACGATGGGCACCTCGTCCACGGCGAACCCGTGGGCCTGGACGACGGCCACCATCGCGCTGAAGAACCCGTAGGTCTCGGTGGGCAGCTGCTCGTCGATCAGGAGGCGGGCGACGTCTGGCCGGTAGACACGAAACGATGTCGTCGAGTCGCTGACGCCGCGAGCGCCCGTGACCGCCTTCACCACGGTGTTCCCGCTGCGGCTGACCGCTCGGCGCAGCAGGTTGGCGCCCGGGGCGGACCCACCGCGTGTCCAGCGTGAGCCGATCGTCAGCCCGCTGCCCCGGGCGAGGTGGCTGCGCACCAGGTCGGGGATCTGCCGGGCGTCGTGCTGGCCGTCGGCGTCGAGGGTGACGATCACGTCGACCCCGTCCTTCAGCGCGTCCTGGAACCCGGCCATCAGCCCCTGGGCAAACCCGCTCGGGGCGTCGCGGTTGATGGTCAGCGGCAGGCCGAGCCGGTTGGCGACGAGGTGTGTGGCCGGGGGGTCGGCGAGCTCGCCGAGCAGTTGCGCGTCGACCAGGATGTCGCTGGGTTCCAGCGCCCGGCGAGCCTCGTCGAGCTCGGCGAGCACCGGCGCCACGGCCGCGAAGTGCGCCTGGGAGGCGAGAAGCACTCGAACGAGCATGGGCGCACGCTATCGTCCATTGGCGGCCGGATTCCGGCAGCCGATCCACGCACAACGACCGTGAAATGGGTCCCGTGAGGCCCATACGGACAGGAGCACCACGAATGCAGACCGCCCACGCCCCGGGCCGAACGCATGACTATGCGATAGTATGCATACTCATGCAGGCCAGCGCAATGTCGGGGGGTGCGCATGGCTGCCGCCGTTCGTGACGGCCAGTTGGTGCTCGCCGACGGCGCCGTGTTCGACGGCGAACTGTTCGGCGCCCAGCTACCGGCCGGCGGGGTCGTCTCCGGGGAGGTCGTGTTCAACACCGTGCTGTCCGGCTACCAGGAGGTCGTGACCGACCCGTCCTATGCCGGGCAGATCATCACCTTCACCACCCCGCACATCGGCAACTACGGCGTCAACACCGTGGACTTCGAATCCCGCCGGCCGTTCTGCCGCGGCCTGATCGTGCGCCAGCCGGCGCGCCGGCACAGCAACTACCGGGCCGAGGCGTCCCTCGAGTCGATGCTCACGGCCTCGGGGATCACTGCCCTCGGCGGCATCGACACCCGCCGGCTGACTCGCCTGCTGCGTGACACCGGTTCGATGAACGGCGCCTACGGCACCGCCGACACCGCCACCCTGCTGGCCGCCGCCCGAGCCGAGCCCGGCACCGACGGTCTGGATCTGGTGGCCACGGTGACCACCGCGGCCCCGTACACCGTCGGACGGGGTGAGCGGGTGGTCGTCGCCTACGACTTCGGGTTGAAGCAGTCGATCCTGCGTGACCTGGCGGGCCTCGGCACCGTCCACGTGGTCCCTGCCTCCACCACGGCCGAAGAGGTCCTGGCGCTGGCCCCGGCGGGGGTGTTCCTGTCCAACGGTCCGGGCGACCCGGCCGAGGTGGCAGGCGCGGTCGATGCCATCGCCGGCCTGCTCGGTCGCGTCCCCGTGTTCGGGATCTGCCTCGGCCACCAACTGCTCAGCCGGGCCCTGGGTGGTGAGACGTTCAAGCTCCCCTTCGGTCATCACGGTGGCAACCATCCGGTGCGCCACGAACCGAGCGGGCACATCGAGATCACCAGCCAGAACCACAACTTCTGTGTCGAGCCCGAGTCCCTCGGCGACCAGGTGGAGATCACCCACGTGAACCTCAACGACCGCACCCTGGAGGGGATGCGGGTCAAGGCCGTGCCTGCGTTCAGCGTGCAGTACCACCCGGAGGCTGGTCCTGGCCCGCACGACAGCAAGTACCTGTTCGCCATGTTCAGCGCGATGATGAGCGACCCGCAGGCCTGGCAGGAGGGCCGCCCAATCGGCGTCGCTCTCGGCGGATCGCTCGCCGGGTACGAGGCCGAGGTCCTGATCACCCCCGATGCGGCGGTGGTGTGATGCCCCGCCGTGACGACATCCACTCGATCCTGATCATCGGTAGCGGCCCGATCGTAATCGGCCAGGCCTGCGAGTTCGACTACTCGGGCACCCAGGCCTGCCGAGTGCTGCGCGAGGAGGGCTACCGGGTGATCCTGGCCAACAGCAATCCGGCCACGATCATGACCGACCCGGACTTCGCCGACGCCACCTACGTGGAGCCGATCACCTGGGAGGTCGTGGCGGCGATCATCGAGCGTGAGCGGCCCGACGCGGTGCTGCCCACCCTGGGCGGCCAGACCGGGCTGAACACCGCCATGGCCCTGTACGAGCGCGGCCTGATTGGCGTGCCTGGCACGCCGGAGATGATCGGCGCCAACGCCACGGCCATCGCCACCGCCGAGGACCGCGAGCAGTTCAAGCAGGCGATGATCGAGATCGGCCTGAACGTTCCCGCCAGCGCCACGGCCCACACGCTCGACGAGGCGATGGCCGCGGTGGAGGGCCTCGGTCTGCCGGTGATCATCCGCCCGGCCTACATCCTCGGCGGGCGGGGCACGGGCATCGCCGCCACCATGGAGGAGTTCCGCACGGTCGCGGCCAACGGCCTCGCTGCCAGCCCGATCAGTGAGATCCTCATCGAGCGCAGCATCGCCGGGTGGAAGGAGTACGAGCTGGAGGTGATGCGCGACCGGGCCGACAACTGCGTCATCATCTGCTCGATCGAGAACGTCGACCCGATGGGCGTGCACACCGGTGACTCGATCACCGTTGCCCCGGCCCAGACGCTCTCCGACGTCGAGTACCAGCGGATGCGCGACGCAGCCTTTGCCTGCATCCGCCGCGTCGGGGTGGAGACCGGCGGCAGCAACGTGCAGTTCGCGGTCAACCCGGCCACGGGTGAGCAGGTCGTCATCGAGATGAACCCGCGGGTGTCGCGCAGCTCGGCGCTGGCCTCCAAGGCGACGGGCTTCCCCATCGCCAAGATCGCCGCCAAGTTGGCCGTGGGCTACACGTTGGACGAGATCCCCAACGACATCACCAAGCTGACCCCGGCGAGCTTCGAACCGAGCATCGACTACGTGGTCACCAAGGTGCCACGTTGGGCGTTCGAGAAGTTCCCCGGGACCAGCGGCATCCTCGGTACGCAGATGCAGAGCGTGGGCGAGGTGATGGCCATTGGTCGCACCTTCACCGAGAGCCTGCAGAAGGCCTTCCGCTCGCTGGAGCAGGGCCGGCTCGGCCTGGGCTGCGATCCAGCCGAGGCGGAGATGGCGGCGCGCACCGATGCCGAGGTGCTGGCCGCCTGCGGTCTGGCCACCCCCGACCGGCTGTTCTTCGTCAACGAGGCGCTGCGCCGCGGCCTGGGCGTCGACGCGGTCCACGGCGTGTCCCGGATCGATCCGTGGTTCCTCGACCAGATCCTGTCGCTCAGCGACGAGCGATCTGCGGTGGCCGGACTGTCGGCCGGCCAGCTGACAACGCGGCAGTGGCGGCGGGTGAAACAGCACGGCTTCTCCGACGCCCAGCTCGCCCACCTGTGGGGCGCGCCCGAGGCCGATGTCCGCCGGGCACGCGAAGCCGCCGGAGTGCGCCCGACCTTCAAGACCGTCGACACCTGCGCGGCCGAGTTCGCCGCCCAGACGCCGTACCACTACAGCACCTGGGAGGACGACAGCGAGGTGCGCGCCAGCGACCGGCCACGCGTCGTCATCCTCGGCAGCGGGCCGAACCGCATCGGCCAGGGCATCGAGTTCGACTACTGCTGCGTCCATGCCAGCTTCGCCCTGCGTGAGGCCGGCTACGAGACGGTGATGGTCAACTGCAACCCGGAGACCGTCAGCACCGACTACGACACCAGCGACCGGCTGTACTTCGAGCCGCTGACGCGTGAGGACGTGCTGAACGTGATCGACGCCGAGACGGCTGCCGCCGGTGGAGTCCCGCCGAGGGTGATCGTCGCCCTTGGCGGTCAGACGCCGTTGAAGCTCAGCGGCCAGATCCCGGCCGAGCTGGTGGCCGGGACCTCTGCCGAGGCCATCGACCTGGCCGAAGATCGGGAGAAGTGGAACCAGCTGTGCGACGACCTGCACATCGCCCAACCGCCAGGCGGTACCGCCTCGACCCTGGCCCAGGCCGAGCGGATCGTCGACTCCATCGGGTTCCCGGTGCTCGTCCGGCCAAGCTACGTGCTGGGCGGTCGGGCTATGCAGATCGTCCACGACCGTGACCACCTGTCCAGGGCGATGGCCGAGCTCGCCGGCTTTGGAACCCTCGGCCGCGAAGGCGGTCTGTCGGCCGAACGACCGGTGCTGATCGACCGGTTCCTCGAAGACGCCACCGAGGTGGACGTCGACGCCATCCGTGACCACACCGGCGAGGTGATCATCGGCGGGGTGATGGAGCACGTGGAGGAGGCCGGCGTGCACAGCGGGGACTCGGCCTGCGCGATCCCACCGCAGACGCTGCCCAGCTGGGTGGTCGAGGTGATCGAGGCCTATACCCGGGCCATCGCCGGGGCGCTGGACGTGCGCGGCCTGATCAACGTGCAGTACGCCGTTGCCGGCACCACGGTGTACGTCATCGAGGCCAACCCACGTGCCAGCCGGACGGTCCCGTTCGTGGCCAAGGCCACCGGGGTGCCCCTGGCCAAGGTGGCCAGCCGGGTGATGCTGGGCGCCACCCTGGCCCAGTTGCGCACCGAGGGCCTGCTGCGGCCGGTCTCCGACCACGCCTATGTGGCGATCAAGGAAGCGGTCCTGCCGTTCAACCGCTTCCCGGAGGTGGACGCCGCCCTCGGGCCGGAGATGCGCTCCACCGGGGAGGTGATGGGCATCGACGTCAGCTTCGGGCGGGCCTTCTACAAGGCCGCCCTGGCGGCCGGCACGGTGCTGCCCACTACGGGCACGGTGTTCCTGTCGCTCGCCGATCGGGACAAGCCC
>WBZP01005511.1_pt1 | contig 12856 bp, 7 predicted proteins | sample 5204301 | NCBI WGS metagenome assembly WBZP01 (sample SAMN12412401, study PRJNA552823) | activated sludge metagenome | isolation source: activated sludge from nitrification reactor of wastewater treatment plant... | place: USA: Pennsylvania | collected 2017
TTCCTTTTTCTGGGCTATCCCCTGCTTCAGATTGCGGGCGCACTGGCATCTTTTGTTATCGCCCTCCGGCTTTCCCGCAAGGCGATCCGCCAGCACCAGGCACTGTCGGCCAACCATGCTTCCGGCGGGAATGACTACGATAAAGGCGATCATTCCCTCTTATAGAGCTCCCGGATCACCACGCTGGTCACCACACAGCCAAAAACAGCCGGCATATAAGAGATGGTACCGATCAATGATTTTTTGGGATAGGCTTTTTCTGATTCAATGATCCGGCTCTGGTCTACTTCCTCCGGAGAAAACACCACGGTAACCCCTTCTTTTACGCCCAGCGCCCGGAGATACTTACGCACATACTTTGCCAGGTTGCACCGATAGCTGCGGGAGATATCGGTCACCTGTATACGCAAAGGATCTACTTTACCACCCGCGCCGAGCGAACTCACCACCGGAATCTGGTGATCGAGACAAGCCTTGATGAACCACACTTTAGGACTAAGCGTATCAATGCAGTCAACCGCGTAATCGAATGGCTGTGACTGCAGCACCTCAATGGTTTTACCGTCGCGGATGAATTCATTCACCACATGCAGTTCAATCTCCGGGTTGATATCGCGCAGGCGCTCCGCCATCACGTCGGTTTTAGCTCGGCCTTCAGTACTGTGCAAGGCAGGTATCTGCCGGTTGCAATTGCTCAGGTCCACCACATCTCCATCCACAATCGTCATCTTCCCCACCCCGGCCCGGGCAATCATTTCGGCACATATACCGCCTACACCGCCGAGGCCCACCACCAGCACGTGTTTGTTCATCAGGTTCTTTACTTTATCGTCGCCCAGCAACAACTGGGTGCGGCTCATCCAGTATGGTATCATGGGGCGAAGATAATGAGGTTGAGGGGTTGAGGGAGGTTTAGGAAGGTTTAGGGTTTAGAAGTTTAGGGTTTAGGGTGATTTCTCACGGCCGGAGGACGTTTCTGCGGCTATCATATCCCGATCATTCAAAATGCCGCCCAAAAAATCGGCGTACATCATAACCATCATAAAAGATCTGCGTTCCAATCTTTCAAGAAAGGTTTAGGAATGTTTAGGGAGGTTTAGGGAGGTTTAGGGAGGTTTAGGGTTTAGAGTTTAGGGTGATTTCTCACGGCCGGAGGCCGTATCTGCGGCTATCATATCCCGACCATTCAAAAATCTGATTCAGCAAAAACAGCGTTGATCATAATCATCATAAAAAATCTGCGTCCCCTTCTTCATAGCATTTAACACACACAGCTATTCATCTATCTGCCTGCATCCTTCAATTGTAAATCACAAATCGTTAATCCCACATAATACAGCCTTCAACCATCACCCCTCCAATTCAAATTGTAAGTATCTTACTCAAAAATTCACCATGCGCCCGGTTACCTGTTACCTCCTTTTTTTATTCAACCAGATTATGCTCACGCCTGCAGCGGCGCAGGTACTGGAAGTACAGCAGCAGGATCACACCGCATCGCTGCGCGGACTGTGTGTGGTAAACGACCGGGTGATCTGGGCCAGTGGCAGCAAAGGCACCGCAGGACTCAGCATTGACAGTGGCCGCACCTGGAAATGGATGACCGTGAAAGGGTATGAGAAAAGCGATTTCAGGGATATCGAAGCCTTTGACGAAACCAGCGCGGTGATTATGGGCATCACCCAACCTGCCTGCATCCTCCGTACAGCCGATGCCGGAGCTACCTGGAAAGTTTGCTTACAGGATACCACACCTGCCCTCTTTCTGGATGCGATGGAGTTCTGGAATATCAACAGCGGGATCGTGATCGGCGATCCGGTGAACAACCGATTTTTTATTGCCCGCAGTTTTGATGGCGGCCGCAGCTGGCGGGGTATCCCTGAAACCAACCGCCCGGCAGCGAATACCGGAGAAGCGCTTTTTGCCGCAAGTGGCAGCAATATCCGGAAACTGAATAACCAGGAAGCCATCTTTGTTACTGGCGGCAGCACCAGCCGATTGTTCTACCGCAATAAAACCTATCCGCTTCCGATGATACAGGGAAGAGAAAGTGCCGGCGCCTTTTCACTGGCTGTAAAAAATGAACAAACCTGGATAGTTGTCGGCGGACAATATGATGCTCCTGAAAAAACAGACAGCAATTGCATGATCACACACGATGCCGGCAAAAGCTGGAATACACCCGCAACGGCACCGCAGGGCTACCTGAGTTGTATAGAGTATATCAGTAAAGAAACCTGGGTAGCCTGTGGTCCCGGTGGTGTGCAGATTACGGAAGATGATGGAAAACACTGGCGCAGGATCAGCACGGAAGGATTTCATACCTGCCGCATAGCGCGCAAGGGAAAGGTGCTTTACTTATCCGGGGGAAAAGGACGGACAGGGCGGCTGAGCTGGTAAAACTGTTTCATTCATTGTTGTTCTAATTCATTGAATAGAAAGTGCCGTATAGGATTAGGTAGAATGTTGCCAAACGCGCTGACGGCCTCAGAAAAATTGCGTTAAGAAATGGACGGTCTCGAGCGTTCAGCGGCGAAAATGTTCAAAAAAGCACATAGCTGATCAATGTATTCGAACATTGATGAGATACTGCTGATGCTTAGCTTTTTCGCCGTAGCGTAAGACCGGCCATTTTAACTATTTTTCTGCAGCCTTGAATTTTTTTGTTTCTTTTTTGTTTCAAGACAAAAAAGAAAGCAGGGACAATGCTATTAGTAAAAGGGCTTTGAGATTAAAATACCTAATCCTAAGTACCACATTTCTTATAAAAACTCGAATTTTCTGGTTTTACTTTTTTGCTTCTCCAAAAAAGTAACAAAAAAGTCCCGATCCCGATCAGGACGAAAACGAATACACCCCGTTTTCGGGATGGTTCCCTGATTAAACTTCAGTACTACTGTAAACTCAACATTTATTCCCTGATCCTTGAAAACCAAACCCATACTGATTTTTATCAGCTTACTATTGCATCATTTTAATAGCACTAAAAATTATTTTTTAAACATCACATACACCGCCGCCAGCAACAGGACAAAAGCCAGCAGGTAGCGCGCCTGGAAAGGTTCTTTCAGGTACCACACGGCAAATAGCGAGAATACCACCAGTGTAATGACTTCCTGCACCATCTTCAACTGGAAGCTGGTGGCGCCCCCGGCAAACCCTGCCCTGTTGGCCGGCACCATCAGGCAGTACTCCACCAGGGCTATTCCCCAGCTTGCCAGGATCGCTTTCCACAACGGCACATGGGTGTGTTTGAGGTGACCGTACCAGGCAATGGTCATGAATACGTTGGAAGCAATCAGCAGGAGTACTGTACGCAGCATAATGGAGCGGTTAATGAAATGCAAAAATCGGGTTTGCCATGCATTTCGGCAACTCCCGCTGCTGCAGCAATGCCGGTGGCAATCATCCGCCTCAACTGCTTTGGCATGATTTTGGCAAAAACGGCCTTGTTCACCATTGGTGATAACTTAAAGCAGGTTTTTACTGATTGCCTGCCCTACATTTGTTATTCGTGGTAACCATTCCAATTTCATTAAAAACAAACAACCATGGCATTCGAAAATTTTCCCTCTGCAACAGGCACGCCTCCTCCCCCGCCTGAAACTCCCAAAACCGACTGGCGCTTTTTCCTGACGGTAGGCCTGGTCATCGCCCTGCTCGGCACCTGGGGTTATATCATTTATGACAAGAGTAAAACCAGGGAAACCATCCAGCAGAAAGACAACCTGTATTCAACCGTTGTAACGGAGAAGGATAACCTCAAAAGCCTGCTCGATGAAGCTACCCTGCGCTACGATGAACTGAAAACAGCCAATGTAAAAAAAGACAGTATCATCACGGCCAAAGACCGCGATATCGCGGATAAAAAAGCCCGTATCGCCCGGATCATCGCTGATAAAAACGCCACCGAAAAAGACCTGGCCGAAGCCCGCCAGCTGATCGCCTCTCTGAATACGGATATCGATTCATACAAGGTGCAGATCGAAACCCTGAAAAACGAAAACCAGCAGCTCACCCGGGAGAAAGAACTCGTAACCGAGGAGAGAAATGAAGTGAAGCGTAACTATGACTCCGCCCGTTCCGTGATCCGCGACCGTGAAAATGTGATCGATGTAGGTTCCACCCTGCACGCATCAGGATTCAATATTGTGGGCATTGATGAAAAGAAAGGCGGCAAGGAGAAAGAAACCAGCAAAGCGAAGAGAGCGGATAAGCTGCGCATCTCTTTCAACCTCGATGAAAACCGCATCGCGCCTTCCGGCATGAAAGATCTCTATGTGTGCATCACCGGACCAGATGGTAAGCCGGTAGCGGTAGAAGCCCTGGGCTCAGGTATGTTCAACACCCGCGAGGATGGGCAGAAAATTTATACCCAGAAAGTACAGATCACCTATACCCAGGGACAGAAGCAAACCGTGAGCTTCGACTGGAAACAAAACACACAGTTCAATGTGGGCAACTACAAAATTGAAGTGTACCACAACGGTTTTAAGATTGGAGAAGGTATTGCAGTGCTGAAGAAAGCCGGCTTGTTCGGATAGGAAAAGTTTCAGGTTTAAGGTTTAAAGTTTAAGGTTGGTTAACATTAAACTTTAAACCTTAAACTTCTTTCAAACTCCTCTTACTTCCCCGCCACTTTCTCCAGAAACTTCCTGTACATCGGAGCCGTAATACTCCACACAGGCGCTTCAATATCGCCCCAGGCCTTGGGGGCATCCGCATCGTTGAAATAGCTGATACCGTTGATTTCTTTTTTACTGACCACCACATTGGCGGCTTCATCCAGCCACTTTTCTTTATAGTCAGGAGGGCCGGATATACCAAATTCGGTGATGAAAATCGGCTTGTGACTCATCCACAAGCGATTGTATTTCCGGTTGAAAATCGTTCCGAATGATTCCTGCTGGCGGTGGTCGGTGATATTCTTATCCGGCAACCCGTAAATGGCGATGCTTACAAAATCCACCACATCATTACCCGGGTAAAATTCCATGGATCCGCGGTCGCCGGCGGGGCCCCAGACAAAATAAATATTGGCGGGGTTTTTCTGCCGGACAAAATGCACGAAATAGCGGTAGGCCCGGATGTATTCCAGCGGCGGCTGGCTCTGCCAGGGATAGCGCGTGATGGGAATTTCCATCTCATGCAGCCAGCGCAGGTACACGGTACCGTTAAAGTCTTTAATCACCGAGTACATATTTTCCAGCACACTGTCGTAGCGGCCGCTGAGGATATTGCGGATCAGTTCCGGATCCTTGGTCAGCTTTTTATCTTTCCAGGGTTCCATGGTTACGATCAGGGCATGACCGCGTTTTTTCGCGCTGTCGGCCTGGGCCCTGAACTGGCCCTTTTTGAGTTTGTGCAGGTTTACAAAAAGATGTTCCACCTGTACAGGAACTTCATTTACAATGTTCGCGGAAGGATCATATAGGCCTGTCAGCAGGCTGCTGTCTTTCCGGAGTATATCCGTTGATACCGGCCGGTCAAGCGCGTCCAGCATATTATACTCCACTTCCCGGTGGCGCTGCAGGTAAACGGCGGCCGAATCGAAATCAGTACGCCTGTATTCCCCCTCCTTCAATCTGGCCGAACCCATCAGGAAAACCGGCCGGTCGAAGAAACGGGTGCGGTGCAGTTTTCGGGTAATCAGGGCCGTGAGCGTTTTCTCCTCCGGGTATTTATCCGTCATACCTTCGCTGCCGCTTTTGAGGGTAACCGTTACCAGGTCAACATACTCTTTTCCGGGCCAGTATTCCTCGGTGCCGGCATACCCGGCGGGCGCCCAAACCATTTTCACACCGGGCGCGGCTTTCCGGATCAATCCGGTAATGCGCTGGAAGGAGGCCCGGTATTTGGCAGGCGAAGTCATCTGCCAGGGATAACGGTCCACATGCACCTCCATCTCCGGGTTCAGCCGCAGCCACACCGGCTGGGATTGTTTGGCCAGGTAAGCTGCCAGGTCATTGATTTTACGATCAAACTCACCGTCATTGATCTGGTCCAGCATATTCTTCTGACCGGTATACCGGTTCATCACCGGCGACCATATCTCCAGGGTAAGCAGCACTGGTTTGCCGGGCTCCCACAATTGGATGAGTTTATCGGGCAGCCCTGCACCATTGGTATTATTCCAGCGAAGACCGAGGTGGCGGATCTGCTCCCACCCGGCAGGGACCTGGCTGCTGTCGCGGTGATAAGCGGCCAGCACGGGCTCAGATGATCGCAGTCCTGCATCATCCGGCGCATACATCATCCGGTACAGTTTATAACCACCCGCGAGCAGCAGGGCCGGTACAGCTACCAGCAAAATGCGTTTGAATGTTGTGTTCATGGTTGGGAATGAGTAGAAGTGTATTGTTTCAGCACGGAATCCATAAAAGCCGACTGGTAATACATCCAGGCTTTCAGGTGGTGAGCGCCGGTTTGAATGACCGCTGGCTGCGCGGGCGCCAGGTTATTGGATTCCTGCGGGTCTTTCTGCAGGTCGTACAGTTCATAGGCATTGGCCGTGGCATTGAAAATGAATTTCTGGTTACCCTCCCGGAAGCCAAACTGGAAATCTCCGTAAGGACTGAAAAAGTATACCCTGCTGCGACGTTGCGTACTGAACAGGTTCTGGCCCTGCCATTGCGGCGGAGCAGGTTGCTGCAGGATAGAAAAGGCTGTAGGCGCCAGGTCAGTAATACCACCCACGGTAGCATAACGCTCCCCGCTGAACAGTACCGGGTTCAGAAGAATCAGCGGCACATGCAGGTTTTCCTCGTAGATATGACTGGCATGGGTGGTTTGGTTATGGCGGCCAAACGCTTCACCGTGATCGCCGGTTACAATGATCAGTGTCTGGTTGAGTATACCCCTGGCTTCCAGTCCTGCCACCAGCGCCTGCAGCGCTTCATCCGCGCGGTGCAGACCATTCAGGTATTTTTCCAGTTTAGCATCCCCGGTTCCGAAATCCCGCTCCTGGCCGGTTTTGAAATAGGGATAATGTGTTTGAAATGACCACATCATGGAGAAAAAAGGCCGGCTGCTGTCGCGACCCAGCCAGTTGAAAAACCGGACAGACAGGCAGGAGTCATCAATACCGTCCAGCCCGCTCTCACTGTAACGCTTATCCGATAACACACCGCTTCCACATTCATTATCGCGGAAATCTTTCAGCACTTCAAAGCCGCGGCTTTTGAGGAATCCTTCCGCGTTCTGAAAACGGTTATCCCCCGAATTGAAGAAGGAAGTGCGGTACCCTTTAGCGGCCAGTTCAGAGGTGATGGAGGGCAACTGTATATCCGGCGTTTCGCGGGTTACCGAACGGAACGAAAGATCGGGATACATCGAACAGAGGAAAGAAAACATGGATTTATTGGTGGCCGGGATATGCGCATAGATATTTTCAAACAACGCCCCCTGTGTGCGCACAGCTGCATCCAGAAAAGGGGTAGCCCGGATGGCGGGGTTGTAAGGTGTTACATATTCCGCCGGGGTGGATTCGAGTACAAAAAATACCAGGTTGCGGATGCCGGCAGCCTGTATTTTGTTCGCCAGGCTATCGGGTACCCTATTTTTTTCCGGGCGGTAAAACTCGGAAACCCCGGCATATTTTTTATCAATGAGCCGGCTGTCCTCATCAGCCATCACCGAACGGATAAAATAAAACACCGGGTTGGCAGCTTCGGCAGGCGTATGTTGATAACGCCCGGAAGTGATACCGGACGTAATCAGCCATAGCAGCAGCACCACCAGCGTTGACCAGGTACGCTGTCGGTGTAACTGGTACACCAGCCAGCCGGTAGCCACGCCAGCCAGCAATAAAAATATGCCGGCTAAGATATACTCCCGGGTGATATTGGCCCCTACCGCCAGGATCGCATCGGAACTTTTCAGGAAATCGGAATAATAGAACCACTGGTAGTTGAAGGGACGGCCCAGCATCTCTGTTACCTTGATATTGGCAAATGCCGCCAGCAACGCCAACACCGCCAGTACCGTATATACAATGAGCAGCCCCCGCCGGATACGGGGTATCACCAGCATCAGCAGTCCGAATACCAGCATCATCGAAATAGCAAAGAGGGTATCCTGCCAGCTGACACTGAAAAAACGGGGAGTTTCTTTCAAGGGATCTACCAGCCAGGGAAACAAAAGGTTGGCCACCAGGAGGCGGTAATAAAACAATCCCGCTATTAACCCAAAACCTACGGCAAAAAAATAGGCTGTCCGGTTAAACAAGCCCGGCGGGGTTTTAAGATAATATCGCCGCCAGGCCCACATAGCGGTTGCCGCCAGCAGGGCCAGGCTCAATACCAGCACACCATACCGCACCATACCCACCGAACCCACCATTTCAAGAGATTCCGGGCGGGCCTCCATATTTACCACCCGGTTACTGCCCACCTTGCTGTGGTAGAAAACCGGATTGCCCGTTTTGTTATTATCCCATATTCCGGCATATACACCAAAGGGGCCGGCTTTCCTGCCGGAACTGAATGCATAGTCCACGATATCACCAGCAGGCAATACCAGGGTAGCTTCGTAATAGCCATCTGGCTGCAAGCGCATCGGTGTCCGCAGGGATTTTCCTTTTTCAATAGCGCCCTCCGGCAAAATGGCCGGCCGTTGCCAGTCGTTCACCCCCCATACCAGCGTAACCCTATCCACCTGGCTGATCCGGTACCGGATGGTAATGGTATCGGCCAGCAGCGGTACTGCCTGCAGAAAAAGAACAATCGAGATGATCAGTTTGCGCATGATGGGGATTGCTGTTATGGATTCAGCCAGGAACCTGAACCCTCATAACGAAGTTTCAGGCTCCTTAATATGTGTCAACGGAAATTTACCTGTGGCTTTTCCGGTAACAAATATACCGGCAGGCAATAATATGTATTTCAGCCAGCGCGTTGTAAATTGCAGTAAGCCATGTTAATAGTATATCTGGTATATTAACAAGGTTCAGTATACTAACCAACGGATTTTCCCGTTTATGGAAAACCGCGCATCGCCTGATCATTGCTATCGGAAAAATGACTGGTAAAAATACGAATGACATTCTTTAACAACCTTAGACTCCGGCAAATCACCGTTCACCACAGTATCTGCCTGCTTTTCCTGCTGATTCTTGTTACGGGATGCCAACGGAATACGCCTGCTCCGGCCGGCAGCCGCACCGTGGAAATCCGCAAGGGACCGGAGGGATACCGCTTTTATAAAAACGGGCAGCCGCTCCTGGTGAAGGGCGCGGTTGGACATACCCATCTGGCTGAACTGGCTGCCAGCGGGGGCAATACCATCCTCATCTGGGATACCACCCTCCTCGAAAAAGCACTGAGCGAAGCCGCCCGGCACCAGATCCAGGTCATAGCCGGACTGGACATCCCCAGCGGCGATATTGAAGGGTTTTACAAGGATACCCTGAAGGTGAACAAACTCTTTAATGCCTATTCCCGGATTGTGCAGCAGTATAAAAATCATCCTGCCCTGCTCGCATGGGCACTGGGCAATGAATTGATCTTCCCCATCTCCGCCCGGTCGGGCCCCTTTTATAAAACCTATAACCGGTTCCTGGATATGATCCACCGCAACGACCCCGACCACCCGGTTACCACAACGCTTATCAACTACAATAAACAAAGTCTGCTGAACATTCAATGGAAAGTTCACAACTTGGATTTTATTTCAATCAACACGTATAACAAGTTGAAAGAGATGAAATCAAAGATGAAAAAATTTGAGCTCTTATGGGATGGTCCCTTCCTGATTTCCGAATGGTCGCCCAATGGTGGCTGGGAATCGGAAACTACGGTATGGCAGGCCCCCATCGAAAATACCAGTACGAAAAAGGCGGAACAGTACGCCGAATTTTACAAACATTACATGCCGGTGGATAACCCCCGCTTCCTGGGTTCCCTCGTTTTCTACTGGGGCAGCAGGCATGAATACACGCATACCTGGTACAGTATTTTTGAAGAAGACGGCACCCCGAATGAAATCCAGGAAGTGCTCCGCGATGCCTGGAAAGGCAATACCCTTCCGCGGCAATCGGTGAACATCCAGTATATGCTGGTTGACACCATGGGCGCCCGCAGTAATATCCTGCTGAGCCCCGGTTCCGTCCATTCCGCCCAGTTGCTGCTCGGGGAAAATGAACCCGGCGACAGCCTCCGGTATGCCTGGGAAATCCTCCGCGAAGACTGGCTCAACTGGGGACGCACCTGGCATTATTTTAAAAGGCCGGCGGCCGAACAGGGACTCATCAGCGACAGCACCCTCCGGCAAATCCGCTTTACCAGTCCGGCAAAAGAAGGCCCTTACCGCATATTCGTATATGTCTTCAATAAAAAGGGCTACGTATCAACGGCCAACACACCCTTCTACGTTGTGAACAATGAACTTTAAGTCAACTCCCATAGCACCCCCCACCCGCCGCGAAAAAATCGCCCTCAGGGCTATGATCCTGATCGGTTATTTCTCGGTGGCCTTTTTCCTGTATACCCTTTCAGACAGTGAACAGATCGGGAACAAACCCCTGTACATCCTGATGATGATCACCATGGTGTACCTCTGCCTGAAATACATGCACGAATGGTATCACTATTTCAATCTCACGGTTACCCCGCGGCCCGCGCCCAGCCGGCAGTACACGATTGATGTACTCACCACTTACTGTGCCGGCGAACCGTTTGATATGCTGGAGCAAACCCTAACCGCCATGGTGAACATGACCTATCCGCATACCACCTGGTGCTGCGATGAGGCCGATGACCCCGACGTAAAAGCCCTCTGTCAACGCCTCGGCGTAAAGCATGTAACCCGCACCGTGAAAGTGAATGCCAAAGCCGGCAATATCAACAATGCGCTGAAACAGGCCACCGGTGAACTCTGCGTGGTGATGGATCCCGACCATATACCCGCACCTGATTTCCTCGACCAGGTGGTGGGTTATTTTGAAGACCCGAAAGTGGGTTATGTACAGATCGTACAGGCCTATTATAACCAGCGCGAGAGCCTGGTAGCCAAAGGCGCCGCCCAGCAAACGTACCAGTTTTACGGGCCCATGATGATGTGCATGAATACGTACGGAACCGCGCAGGCCATTGGTGCCAACTGCACGTTCAGAAGGGCAGCCCTCGATTCCATCGGGGGGCACGCGGCCGGCTTGTCGGAAGACATGCACACCGCGATGCAGATACATGCCAAAGGCTGGAAATCCATTTACCTGCCTTCCATCCTTACGCGCGGACTGGTACCCGCCACCCTTTCCTCCTATTACAAGCAACAGCTGAAATGGTCGAGAGGTACCTGGGAACTCCTGCTGGTAACCTATCCGAAACTGTTTACGAAATTTACCTGGCGGCAGAAACTGCATTATTTCCTGCTGCCCTTCCATTATCTCTGCGGCATCATCTTTTTTATCAACTTCCTGATACCGGTGATCTCACTGCTTACCGGTTACATCCCGCTGCGGATGGACATCATCCACTTCATGCTCGCTGCCTTTCCCATGCTGGGTATGGCTATCCTGATCAGGCATTACGTGCAGAAATGGGTGGCTGAAGAGAGCGAACGGGGCTTCCATATTGTGGGAGGCATCCTGCAGATCGGGGCCTGGTGGGTACACTCCATCGGGTTCATTTATACGCTGCTGCGTAAAAAAGTACCGTATATCCCTACGCCGAAAAACGACAATGATCCCCTGCCCTTCGTGCTGAACCTGCCCAATGTGTTCATCGCAGTGGTTTCGCTGGGCGCTATCATTTACGGATTCACCAGTAACTATAACCCCTACACGATTTTCATGGCGGTTCTGGCCTCGATGCAGGTACTGTTCATGCTCTTTATATTCTCCATTTCCGGCTATTCGCGCAACGAAGGCAAACTGTACAGTGTTGCGCAGAAAATCCGCAGCAAAACCGGTTGGATCATTTTTACCCATGGTTTCCTGCGCCGCTATTCCGTGGCCCTGGCGGTACTGCTGGTCACCGCCTTCATCTTCGGTTACCGCCAGATGCAGCTGCTGCCCACCTTTGTACCCAACCCGATGCCGGGCCTGCAGGTATTCTACCAGGGCGCTCATGACCCGGCTGCGGCCCGTCAACAGTCGGTGAGCGGCTATTTCAGCGGAAATGAAAAACCGTCCATCGTTCCGATCTACCTGCAAAATGGCACCCCGCTGCCGGTTGACAGCATCGCACTGCTGCACCGTCACAACGCCCTCCCGCTCCTCAGCTGGCATCCTTTCCGTTCACAGCAGAACGTAAGTGGCGACAGCCTGCTGAAGGCCATCATAGCCGGACAGTTCGACAGCCTCTTTGTACCACTGGCCCGCCAGCTGGCACAACACAATAAGCCGGTATTCCTTGAATTCGCCACTGCGCAATCCACCAACTACCAGCCCGACCACCTGCAGCCTGATCTGTATAAATCCGCCTGGCAGTACGTTCACCAGCGCTTTGAACAACAGGGCGCTGAAAAAGTGGTATGGGTGTGGAAGCCCTGGAACCCGCAGACCGCCGACCTGTACTTCCCGGGCAGCCGGTATGTTGACTGGCTGGGGGTAGATGTGCTGGATACCGAAACCCTCACCAATGAAACGGACCGGCAGGGCTTTTACCGCATTTACCAGCCATTCCACCGGCAGAAGCTGTTCCATTACGGTCTTCCCGTGATGATAACGGCGGTGGGTACCCGCGCAGATGATAAGGAAACCTGGTGGAAAACAGCCGCCGCGAATATCGACAGCAGCTTCCATGAAATTCATTCCATCCTGGTGGCCAGGGACCCCAATGGTCTGCTGAACGGCAGCAGCTGGGACCCCGGCAGCGACCAGGCACTGGCTGCCTTACCGGCCTCCGATTTTGAAAAT
>WBZP01005512.1_pt1 | contig 12855 bp, 17 predicted proteins | sample 5204301 | NCBI WGS metagenome assembly WBZP01 (sample SAMN12412401, study PRJNA552823) | activated sludge metagenome | isolation source: activated sludge from nitrification reactor of wastewater treatment plant... | place: USA: Pennsylvania | collected 2017
AGGGGTTGACCACCCAAAGTCGTACAAGCAGAACAGCGACACCAAAGAAAAAAGTATGCAACAGGGATGCTGAAAACTGTTAGATAGAGTAAGCAAAAAGTTAAATCAAATAATAATGGCAAAAGAAAAACTAGAACTTAAAGCAATTCAAGAAGCAATTGAAAGTTCAAACGCCGGTTGGCAAGCCGGTGCAACAAGTGTTTCGGAGTTATCTGATGTAGAAAAATCTATTCTTCTTGGTTATACTCCCGAACCCGGAACTCCAAGTTTAGAAGAACAAGAAAAGGCAGGTGCATCCGCATTTATTGAATATTTAGCTTCCTCAGCAGCTAAATCTGCGGGATCATTTGGTTCACCTGCGGCACTTGATTGGCGTAATAATGGAGGGAATTTTGTAACATCTGTAAAAAATCAGGGTAATTGTGGGTCATGTGTATCATTTGGGTCAGTGGCTGCTATAGAAAGTCAAATAAAAATTTTACGTGGTGCAGCTTACGCAATTGATCTTTCAGAAGCACACCTCTTTTATTGTCATGCACGTTCAGAAGGAAGAAATTGTGGTAACGGTTGGTGGCCCGAAAGAGCGCTTATAGCATTTCAGTCGCAAGGGGTAACAGAAGAAGCATATTATCCATACACAGCAGGCGATCAAAATTGTTCTGGAAAGCTTGCAGGTTGGGATAGCCATCTTACAAAGATTACTGGCTATTCAAAAATTAATGGTATAGATGCTATAAAAGAATATGTAGCAACCAAAGGACCTGTAGAAGCCTGTTTCAGCGTTTATCAAGATTTCTTTAGCTACCGTTCAGGTGTTTATAAGCATATAACAGGGACATTAGCAGGTGGCCATTGCGTATGTATAGTTGGCTATAATACTGCTGGTGGCTACTGGATATGCAAAAACAGTTGGGGAACCGGATGGGGAGATGGTGGATACTTCTGTATTGCTTTTGGGCAATGCGGAATTGAAGCACAAATATATGGAGCTACCGGAATCTTGAACAATTATAATATCAACGGAGTAAAAGTACAGGGATTATGGGCGATTAATGAAACTAGAAATGCATGGGTATATCTAGGCGGCGGGAATGGTTGGAAAAAAATTGGCAATGCTAATGATTCCGCCTTCATGAACATGCTCACACAATTAGCATCTGCTAAAATCAGCAATTCAAATGTTAATGTGATCATTAAGGACAGCTTAATTCATCAAGTGTACATATTTTAATTATCAATAAAATTAAAAATTATATTATGGAAAATTTTCCAATAAAAAATCCTCCAATTGCTCAAGATGAAGCAATGGAAGCAAGTATCCCATCTTTAGTATTAGAAGGTACGAGCAGTTCATTAATAACAAGCGGCAGTGAAGTCATTCCAACTCTTGACCCTCCCTCTGCAATCAATATCGAAGCAGAAGACAGCTTTAGTGCCGGAGTTTGGAACAACGATAAAAGAGTAAATGCACTGTTTTCTACAAACGATGAACGTAATGCCTGGATGAATGTTGTTGGCATTGGTTGGGTAAAATTAGCTAACAATATTGATTCAGCTAACGAGGCCCTTAATGTACTGGCTACAGCTGCAAAAGTAAAAAATTCACCTGTCAACTATCTCCTTGAAGGCGGAAAAGTAACTCAAATTTACGTTTGGTAATCTTGTATATTTGAAACACCTGAAAAGTGTCTTAGGTATTTACGAAATGTGAGGTGCTTTCCAGGTGTTTTTAATTTTTAATATAAAGAACTGCAGTAATGATAACTATAGATAAAACCTATAATGACAAAATAATTCTGTCCAAAAAAGGTGAGGTGATTAAAGTGCAATTGGCAGAAAATCCAACTACTGGATATTTGTGGGAAATAGAGGATTTAAATAGCAAACATATTCATTTGAAAGAAAATATTTACGAAATTTCGGACAATGCTATTGGTGCTGGAGGAGTAAAAGTTTTTTATCTTGAAATTATTGATAAGGGTTTAAGTGAATTAAAAATTAGACTATGCAATCCCTGGGAACATGATACAGTTGATACTTTCAAAATAATGATAGAGAGTTAATGAGTACTCCTATTTACAAGAAAAGGAATCCGGACCATAATAATTAGTATTTGTTCTATTCAGAGAAGGCAAAAGTGATTTCAGTATTGTTTGCTAATTACCTTCAAATTACGGTGTGCAAGCTATAAACTATTAGCGACTTTTGCTCCCCGCCATAATACTGTGAATGCAAGCTGCTCCACGTATCTCACTGTCATTCCGTTTTAGTAAATTATTAGCATTTTTAGTAATCACCAACGGGTAGATCAAACCCTGAATTCCTAACTGCCTGAATACAATTGACCAGGGTTGTACATCACAGGAATATAAACAATTTAGGACAGGTACGGGTACGTTATATACTGTTATGCACTAACATCACGAACAAGTAAGAAAACATAATAAAGGAAGGTGAAGCTGGAGGAATGAAAAGGCAAATGAATGCGAAAATGCAGTACGTATTAAATTCGTTGAATAAATTAATGCCTGACAGTAATTCTTAAGGCCCGGGTTTTGCTGAAAGTGTATTTTTTTTGATAATTTACGGCCCACTGCTTGCATGTACTGTTTTTTGGGTTACCGGTAAACCATTAAACTAAACAGCAGGCAAAAAACAGTGCACCTGTATATCAAATGAAAAAGGTAATTGTAGGTTTCTTATTTAAGTTTACTGCCCCGCTGCTCTTTTTAGGTAAACCCTTAACCTACCTATCCGCAGCCTGGTTAAAATTTGTGAAGCTGAAGTCAACCGGAAATTATGGCGACAAGATTTTCATGAAACTGGGAATCCTTCCCATACTTGATCATTATTACCAGCCACTGATCAATCCAAAAAAGCACTTGAAGAAATCGCTCCGCGACGACAGGCCGCTTCCCGGAATTGACTTTAATACAACTGAACAACTGGAACTGCTTTCAAAATTCAACTATAATGATGAATTGCTGCAATTTCCCGTTAATAAAGCTAATGAGAATGAATTTTTCTATGAAAACAGGATTTATTATACTGGAGATGCAGAATACCTTTATAATATTATAAGGCATTTCAAACCAGGTAAAATCATTGAAATAGGGAGCGGGCATTCCACTTTAATGACCATAAATGCACTTAGGAAAAATAAATCGGAAAACAAAGAATACAATTGCCGGCATATCTGTATTGAACCTTATGAACAGCCATGGCTGGCCGAACTGGATATTGAACTGATAAGAGAAAAAGCAGAAAATCTTGACATTTCATTCTTTCAGCAATTAGACGCCAATGATATCCTGTTTATAGATTCTTCACATATCATCAGGCCGCAGGGAGATGTACTTTTTGAATACCTCGAACTGATTCCATCATTAAAACCCGGTGTAATTATCCATGTACATGATATTTTTTCACCCAAAGATTATCTTACCGACTGGGTGATGGACCATCATTTGTTATGGAATGAGCAATACCTGCTGGAAGCATTCCTTTCATGTAATCCCAATTATAAAATAATCGGGGCATTAAACTACCTGACCCACCATTACCGAAAAGAACTGGCAGATAAGTGTCCCATATTTGCCAATCAGCCCTGGCGGGAACCGGGCGCTTTTTGGTTTATGAAAAAATAAAAAAAGAAAATCTAATATTGGTAATACAGGCACTATTGCTGTATTTGAAGACATTACAGACCTCATTCCGTATCCGCCTTGCTATACCCGTTATTTTCTTCATCCTCTTCACCGATATCTTCATTCAGGTCATCAAGTTCTGCGCCGGGTATATCCAAACCTTCACCGGTAAAGTCATCTTTAAAACTATTCTCATTAAGTGGTAACCCTTCCATATCGGTATTGTCAAATGATGATTTCTTCAAACGCTCATTATCGCGTGAAATACTGTTTTCAAAACTTTCATCAAGCAATGCCCTTTCTTCCGGACTGATGCTTGAATCCATTTCATTTGACGGTTTATCCCTGTTTTTATTTGTGTTATCCATAATACTGCATATTAGCAATTATGAAATTACAATTGATTTCCCGAAATTGAAAATGTTTATATTTAGGATACAAATGGTACGTTACAGGAAATAATTCATAAAAATGATTACTACAAAAGCAACAACAATATCAGCATATATATCAGGTTTCCCCAAAGATGTTCAGCTGAAACTTCAGCAAGTATATGATACCATCAGAAAAGCTGCCCCAAAAGCAACTGAAAAAATCAGTTATGCTATCCCTACTTTTTACCTGGAAGGAAACCTCGTTCACTTTGCTGCATATAAAAATCATATCGGGTTTTACCCGGGCCCTTCAGGGTTAAAGGCATTTCAACAAGAGATCGTTGACTATAAACACTCAAAGGGAGCGGTTCAATTTCCCATTGGAAAACCCATGCCACTGCGCCTTATTGCAAAAATTGTAAAGTTGAGAGTCCAGGAAAATATGTTGAAGGCTGAATTAAAAAAAATAAAGTGTAATTAATAATCCTTTCCTTTATTTAGCAGAATCATGGGGCTAACCTCTCCGTTTTCCAAATTCCGGGTTCGGTTTCTGTATACAGGATACGATCATGCATACGGCTCGGCCTGCCCTGCCAGAACTCTACTTTAACAGGCTTAACCCGGTATCCGCCCCAATGTGGCGGCTTTGGAATATGGCCATGCCTGAACCGTTCAGCATAGTATTCAAATGTTTCTTTCAGCCAGGCTTTACCGGCAACCACCATGCTTTGCGGTGATGCCCAGGCGCCGATTTTACTTCCATCCGGACGGCTATCGAAATACTCCATGCTTTCCAATGCTGAAATCTTTTCCGCTATACCGTTAATGCGTACCTGCCGTTCCAGTTCCTTCCAGAAAAACAATAAACAACAATTTGCATTAAACTCAAGTTGCGAACTTTTGGTGCTATTGTAATTAGTAAAAAACACAAAACCCTTTTCATCAAAGGCTTTTACCAAAACGGTACGGGCATCTACCATCCCATCATGCGCTGTTGTAGCCAAAGTCATGGCATTCATTTCTTCTATCTGGCTCATCTCCGCATCTTTCCACCACTTTTCAAATTGCCGGATGGGTGTTTCGGCTATGTCATCTTCATTGAGATGATTCATCATGTATTCCTTTCGCAATGCTGCAAGTTCTTCCCGGTTCATATATAAAAAGTGTGGATGATTCAGCAAAAATATAAACTTATCCGCATGAATTACTTTTCAGTTATTTCATTATCAGAAGATAATCCCGGCTGCCATATGTAATCAGGCTGAAATTACCGGTTCAGGTTTTTGCGCCAATAATGTGCCTTTTTCCAACGCTTCACGGTTTATTGGAAGTAAGCCATGGTATTTTTCGGGTAATACTTTTTTCAGCGCCTCGAGTATGGAATCAAAACTCACTACCGGTTTCAGTTGCAGGTAAGCCCCAAGCATGATCATATTCATGATCTTTGCATTTTTCATCAGCAATGCTTCAGTTGTGGCTGGTATACCAACCATGTGAATGTCTGTTCTTACCGCAGGTTTGAATATGTTACCGGATTCATACAGGAGCAATCCGCCGGGTTTAACCCTGGCAGCAAATTTATCCATGGAAGGTTGGTTCAATACAATGGCACTGTCAAATAAGGAGATGATAGGCGAACTGATCTTCTTATCGGAAAGTATGGTGATACAGTTAGCTGTACCGCCCCTCATTTCGGGGCCATAAGAAGGCATCCAGGAAATTTCTTTGTTTTCAACCATACCGGCATAAGCCAGTGTCATACCAAGCGACAAAACGCCTTGCCCGCCAAATCCCGCAACGATGAGTTCTTCTAACATGATTATTTTACCTCCTGTATATTTTTATTTTCAGATGAAACCGGGATCTTAATATCGCCCAAGGGGAATGTCTTCACCATTTCCTCGTCAATAAACCTGGATGCTTCCAACGGTGTCATTTTCCAGTTGGATGGACAATTGCCTATTATTTCAACCAGGCAGGTGCCTTTATGCAACTGTTGGTATTTGAACGCATTCAACAATGCTTTCTTTGCCCTCCTAACCCCATTGGCACTGTTCACCGCCTGGCGGGTTACAAAATATGAACCGGGCAACTGTGCCATCAGTTCTGCTATCTTAATAGGTGCTCCGTAATAGCTGGCATCCCTGCCATCCGGACTGGTAGTGGTTCTCATACCTTGCAGTGTGGTGGGTGCCATCTGGCCGCTTGTCATACCATATACCGCATTGTTCATGAATACGATCAGGATATTCTCCCCGCGGTTGATGGCATGCAGCGTTTCTGCGATACCGATAGCAGCCAGGTCGCCGTCGCCCTGGTAGGTAAAAACATATTTTTCAGGCATCAGCCTTTTGATGGCAGTAGCTACTGCACAAGCCCTTCCATGTGCCGCTTCCTGCATATCAATATTCATGTAATCATATGCAAATACAGAACAACCAACCGGAGCTATTCCAATGGTTTGCTCCTGTATACCTAATTCCTCCACCACTTCCATAATCAGTTTATGCACCAGGCTATGGGCACATCCCGGGCAATAGTGCATGTTAACATCCACCATGGTTTCAGGCCTGTGGTATACCACTTCATATTCGTCTTCACCGCATACTGGTGCCTTTACTTCCAATAAAGTTTCGGGTAACATATGTTCATCAGATTGCATAATATGGTTGTATTAAGTTTTCCAAATGATGTAATATCTCTTCAGGAGTTGGCATCATACCGCCCATTTTTCCAAAGAAAGCAACGGGTACTTTCCCTTTAACTGCCAGTTGAACGTCTTCTACCATTTGTCCGCTGTTGAGTTCTACACAAAGCATCATTTTCACCTGGCCTGATAATTCGAGTAAACGATCATACTGATAGGGATAGAGGGTAATGGGCCTTAGCAAACCGATTTTCAAACCCTTTTCCCTGCCCAGGTCCATGGCTTTCTGGCAAATCCGTGCACTTAATCCGTATGCCACAAAAAGATAATCTGCATCATCTGTATTATATTCTTCATACCGTACTTCGGTTTCCCTTATCTCATGGAATTTTGCTTCCAGTTTCAGGTTATGCTGTTCCATTTTTTCCGGCTGAATGAATAAAGAAGTAATGTAATTACGTTCCCTGGTAACGGGTTTACCAGTAGTTGCCCATGACTTATCTACTAACGGTTTCGTATAGGGTTTAAACTGCACTTTCTCCATCATTTGCCCGATAGCTCCGTCGGATAAGATCAATACGGGATTTCGGTATTTATCTGCAAGGTCGAAACCCAGGTAAACAAAATCGGCCATTTCCTGCACAGATGCAGGAGCCAATACAATCAGGTGATAATCACCATGCCCTCCACCTTTTACAGACTGAAAATAATCCCCCTGCCCCGGTTGTATGGTTCCCAGTCCGGGGCCTGCACGGTTCACATTTACAATCAGGCAGGGAAGTTCGGCTCCGGCCAGGTAAGAAATACCTTCCAGCATCAGGCTGATACCCGGTGACGAAGAACTGGTCATTGCCCTGAAACCCGCCCCGGCAGCGCCATACACCATGTTAATGGAAGCAATCTCACTTTCAGCCTGCATCACTACCCGGTTGTGCTTCGGCATTTCACGGGCAAGGTATTCCAGTACCTCCGATTGCGGGGTGATGGGATAACCAAAATAAGCATCGCAGCCTGCCTGTATTGCAGCTTCAGCCATGGCTTCATTTCCTTTCATTAATTTAGTTTCAGGCATGTTGTTATTTTTTAACCGGTGCAGATAATTCCTGTAACTGGTCACGGATATCTGCGGGTGTGATATCTACCGGCTTTTTTGATGGATGTGTACGGTACACAGTTATTACAGCATCCGGGCATACGAGCGCACAATTGACACAACCGGTACAAACCTCATTGTTGGCAATGATGTACCGGTAACCTTTGATATTTATGGTATCCGATAAAGTGAGCGCATGTTCCTTGCAGGCAACCGTACAAAGTTCGCAACCCTTGCATTTCTGGATATCGATCTCAACTTTCCCTTTAATTTTCCTTTCTTTTACTGCGGGAGTAATTTTGCTTTTATCTTCCATAACCCTTGCATTAAATCAGGTCCGTATGCTAATTTCTAAAAATATGGCATAGTAAACCATATACTAAATCATAGGCTGATATGATATTTATCAGCAGCAGAAAGATGTAAAATAGTTGCCCGGTTTATAATACTGCCAGCAGTTCAATCAGTCTTCGATGGTAATATTTACCACTTTCATTTCTTTCCCGTTCAGGATCTTGATGGCATTACTGTTACAATGCGGGCATATTGCAGAGTATGAATGCACGGGAAATTCTATAGAGCAGTTAAGACATTGCCCTGTTCCCCCGGTAATGCTTACCTGGAGCTCGGCATCCTGCAGTGCTGTGCCTTCCTTACATACAGAAAAAGCAAACTCCAGGGCATCCGTTTCAATGCCGCTTAATTCACCAATCTGAATACACACAGCAGTAATTAACCCATGACTGTTGGCTGCAGCCGCTTTTGTAGCGATGTTGATGATTGAGTGGGCTATGGTAAGTTCATGCATGCTTTACTTATTTCTCATTTTCTGCAGAAGCAGCCTCATCACCGGGAGCAATTGATTTTCCAGGTTTTTCAGTCTGTGCTTTTTCTGCTGCCAGCCGTTTTTTTTCAGCAGCATAAGCAGCACGGCTTTTTATAGCTTCATCAAAAAGGCTGTTCCAACCGTTATTTATATTTTCCTCCTTAAGGGCAAAGCCCGCAGGTTCATTTGTCTGGTATATGGCTCCTTCTTTTGGGCAGGCACGAACACATTCTGCACAATAGATGCATACAGCCCGGTTAAAATGATAGGTTTGTTTACCCTTCATATCCTGTGAAAAAACGATGGCTCCCGGCGGGCAAACCATCTCACACCGCCTGCACCAGATACAGAGGTTTTCATCAAAACCTATCAGGCCCCTGTAATCGTTGGGAATATAGGTTTTCACTTCCGGATATGCTATGGTTACGGGTTTCCGGAAAAGATTACCTATAGCTTTAAAGAATGTTTTCATTTAATATTTATTTTAACCTTTCCAAAAAAACCTACCTGGATGTGCAAGACAGGCAGGGATCATAAGAAGCGATGATAGCAGGGGCGCTGCCATATTCATTTCCAGTAAATGCCTCTACCATGGCCGCTACGTTTGAAAATGTGGGCGCTTTAATTTTCAGCCTTTCCAGCATTTGTGTTTTATTCCCTTTCGCATAATAGAAAAGTTCGCCCCTGGGAGCTTCCAGCCTTACCACGGCTTCCCCATCCGGGAATGCTTTAGTTTCTGTTACCAGTGCTGATTCTGGCAAACCAGCAATGATGTTCCGGATAATACGGATGGAAATATACAGTTCCCTGAGCCTCACCATATTTCGGGCATACACGTCACCAGTAGTATCAGTCACCATTTCAAATCCCACTTCTTTCCACGGCAGCAGGTCTTCCGTTTCGTTCCTTACATCAATTGCCAACCCGGCTGCCCTTGCAAATGGCCCGACCACATTTAACCGCATGGCTGCTTCCCTGGTAATGGCACCTGCGCCTTTGTTTTTTAGTGACAAAGTCCAGTTGTTCTGAAAAATATCAACCAGTTCATCCAGTTGCGGTAAGAATGTCTTCAAACGCTGCAGGATCATGCCGGCCACTTCCGCTTTCAGGTCACGAGCAACACCTCCTACGATGGAAAAATCATATTGTATCCTGTTACCGCAAACAGCTTCCAGCATTTCCATCGAAAATTCGCGGTACTGCATGGTTTTCATGAACAAAGCCTCAAATCCCGCATTTTCTGCCACGTGGCTTAAACATAACAAATGCGAGTGTATCCTGTCCAGTTCAATCACCAGCATCCTTAAATACTTTGCACGCAAGGGGGCTTCTATATTAACCAGTTTTTCTGCCACCTGCGAATAGGCTGTTGAGTGAGATATTGAGCATAAACCGCATACCCTGCCCACCACAAAACTCACCTGCCTGAACTTGAATTTGGTACAGCAGGCTTCTTCTATTCCCCGGTGAACATAATACACATTCGCATCGGTGCTGATGATCTTTTCATTTTCTGTAGTAAATTTAAAATGCAAAGGTTCCAGCAACGAAATATGCTGGGCACCTAACGGTATTTCATATTGTTTTCCCATTGTTATTTTTTCTTTCTTAATGGCCCGCTTTCAAAATCAGGTTCCAGTACAAATCCTTTTTTCGTGTTTTCAATATTGATATTCATCAGGTCTGCCAGTTCAGCCTGTGCCACCCAGGCTGAAGGAACAATGTCACTGATATCAGGCACTTCCGTATCCGGGCTGATGAGTGTATAAAATGTAGTAACAGCTGACGGAAATGCATAATTGCAAAAAAACCATTGCAATTCTATCTTATCGCCCAGGTCAACCGCATTCATCACCATGAAGTGATGCAAATCAGGCTTGTAAAACGCGCCAATATCCTTTTTCAATGAATCTACTGAAGTTTCAATCTTATTCATATGTATGCTGTGTATGTATGATTTTAGCAGCAACTTCCCTCCTGTTTACCTGTCCGTTTTCTTCAACAGGAACCTTTTTCAGTCTTACAGATACTTCCAGTTCAAGTGTTTTCCTTTCAAGTATGTCCAATGCTTTTATTACCCCGTCAATGATCTGTTCCGGCCTTGAACCACATCCGCAAACATATACATCCACCGGTATATACTGGTCTATGCCTCCTTCACAATTGTACATCCCCCTGAAAACGCCTCCGGTACATGCACATGCGCCGCAACTTACCACCACTTTCGGTTCTGGCATCTGGGCATACACTTCCACCAGCCTTTCCCTGGAGCGCTTGGTAACAGGTCCGGTTACCAGCAGTATATCAGATTGTTTGGGGTTACCGGAATTGATCATTCCAAACCTTTCAATATCATATTTTGGTCCCAGGCAAGCCAGTATTTCTATATCACAGCCGTTGCATCCACCGGCATTATAATGCAGTATCCAGGGAGATTTTTTTCTGTAAACAGCCAGTTTCATATTACTATATTAAGGATCAGATTTAAAAATGCCAGGGAAAAAGCCACAGCCAGGGAAAACCTGAGCATCTGTTTATAGTTAACCCGGGCAGACGAATTATCCAGCGCGTTAACATATATGAACGTGAACAGGATCAATGCGGCCCCGAGTAAAATATTATTCCCTGCAAACAGGTAAACCAGTGTGTAACAAAAAACATAATCCAGCCATTTGGCTGTGTATACGGCTTCATAGAATATACCGGAAAATTCAATTTCGGTTCCGCCGGTAATTTCCTGGTGAGCCTCTGCCACATCAAATGGCGATTTTTTTAGTTTAACCGGGAGTATGAGCAACAATGCCACAAAAGCCAATGGCATCTCCAGCAATAAAGGTTTATCATAATTGAATACGGCTGCCGTTTCAAAACTTCCGGTAACGAGATAAAAAGAAACAGCCAGGATGATCAAAACAGGTTCATAGGCCAAAATGCTGATGGCTGTGCGGTTTGCACCCAGGTGGCTGAATATGGAACGGGTGCTGTATCCTGCCAGTATCAGCAGGGAAGTGGATAACAGGTGAAGGAAGATCACCAGTATCAGGTCTCCGCCAAGCAATAGCAGCGCCAATGCAAACCATAAAGAAACAAAGTGCATGATACCGAGAAATGCATGGGCAGAATGCACGATCATTTTTCGCTTTCCGGCCAGTTTAAGGAAATCATAAAAAGGTTGTAACAACGGAGGCCCTATCCTGCGTTGCATGCGCGCCCTTACGATCCTCTCTAACCCGTGTACCAGTCCGCCAATGAAGGGGGCCAGGATAATCAGCAAAACCGGAATTATAAAACCTTTCATACCAACAATTTTTCTGTAGCTCCGTAGTACTAAATACAAGCAGCAACCAGTAAAGCAATCAAACACAATACCCCTATAATGGAAAACCATGGAGTTACCCGCTCAGTTGAAAAATAGAATGACGAAAATGAATAATTAATTTTTTCCCCGCAGGCATATTCTTTGGCCCTGTCAACTTTCTTAAAACGGAGAAACATAGCCACTATGACCGTTACAGGGAAAAGCACAATTGCGGCCATCATGGGCAACAATGGAATCGCCAGGTCCCCTACCTGCAGTGTAAATCCACTATAAGCAGCCATTAAAGGAACCCCCGATAAACCTGAAACAACCGGCACAAAAATACCAGTAAGCATCACCGGTAGTGCCAGCATACTGGTAAACAACATTACCAGTAATATGTATATGGAAACTGAAAATACAGTCCCTGTATTTTCAAACGGGATACGGTCATGCTCACCCGATCTTGAAATCATTATACCCAGCACTTTGAAATACAAAAACGCTAAAACAGCTCCCCCGCAAGCCACGGCAATGATAACGAATACGGCAAAGATGTTCTTATTTCCGGCAAAGGAGCCCAGCGTTTCAATACTGAGCCACTTGCCGATGAATGCGCCAAACGGCGGAATCAGTAAAGACATGAATCCAATGGTAATTGCAAGTGACGTAAACGGTCCTGTTTCACCCAGCCTGTCCATATCTGACGTTTGCTTTATATGGAATACCTTTTCCAGGATACCCGCATTAAGGAACAACATACTTTTTGAAATTGCATGAAACAGGATGAGTATCAAAGAAGCCAGGATAGTTGCAGGAGTACCGATAGCTGCCATCATGATCATCAGGGCCAGCAGTGCAATGGTAGAATGTGCCAGTATTTTCTTGAAATTATCCTGCGCCAACGCTCCTATGGCAGAAGCAAGAAATACGAATCCCGACAAAGCTACCAGTACCATGGCAACAGGTG
>WBZP01005513.1_pt1 | contig 12855 bp, 9 predicted proteins | sample 5204301 | NCBI WGS metagenome assembly WBZP01 (sample SAMN12412401, study PRJNA552823) | activated sludge metagenome | isolation source: activated sludge from nitrification reactor of wastewater treatment plant... | place: USA: Pennsylvania | collected 2017
ACAGAGCTGATGTAGGCGAGGTCTGCTTTGATCTCTTCCTGTGAACGGCGTTGAACGACCGAGACGAAGGTGTCTGCCGATGCCACGGTCGATGGCGGCGTCTGAGCGTTCGCGCCGATGAACGATGTGAGAACGATGATGGCGAGCGAGAAGACCATACCGATGGCCTGGAGGAATCGCTGGTCGTGTGCGACCATGACTGTGCCCTTGTGGATGAAGTGATGGGTGACCGATCCGGTCAACGGACCGGTCCGCGGTGCCTGCACGCAGTGGTATGGCCGCAGGCATGAAGAAAACAACCCTGGTACCGCAAAAGTTCGTCCGGATGCCGGTCCGGATACCCCCTCAGGCTATGTATTCTCCCCGAATTCTTGTATACTCCACGGTACGGAGGATCCCCCATGTACGAACGCCGAACACAACGACCCATTCCCATACGCCATTTCCTTCGCCGGCTGGTGTCCCACGCGTGCGTTGCCGTTCTGCTCGTAGCGGGGTCGCTGTTCGCCGGGATGATCGGGTACCATCTGTACGAAGGGCTCACCTGGCGCGACGCGTTCCTGAATGCCGCGATGCTCCTGGGTGGGATGGGACCCGTCGATCCTCCCCGTACCGACGGCGGGAAGATCTTCGCCGGGGTCTATGCTCTGTACGCCGGACTCATCTTCCTTGTTGCGGCGGGACTGATGATCGCGCCGATGTTCCACCGCATGATGCACAACTTTCACTGGCAGGAGGACAAGCGGTCCTAGGTCAGTGTGCGTCGCGCTGTCCCTCGTGTTCTTCGCTCTTCTGTCCAGCCCGTTCCAATGTACGCCGCTCTTCGCTCCCTTGCTGTCCGCGGGGTTTGCGCTTGTGCCCCAGCGTGATCTCCTGCCCGGTGACCGGGATGCGCAGCTGTCCGGTGGCAAAGTCGAATGATGACGACAGCCCGAAGAACCAGAGAACGATGAGCAGGAGGACCACGATACCTGCCGGCACGCCAGCGGATGTCAGCCCCGTCCCCTCTTCGCCATCCCGTGATCCCGTGATCATGCTCAGTCCGATGACCTCCTTGTGGCGAACGGTGTAGAGTACGATGCCGAGAAGATGTGCTCCGGCGAGACCGATCATGACATAGGCGGCGATCTCGTGCACCCGGTGAATGAGGCGTGAATTCATCGTAAGGCCGGTGACCACCAGAACGATGACGGCGAGGAACATGCCGAGGGCCGCCGCAGCCGTGCCGGGATTGTGGCCGATGTAGCGTTTCGCCGTACCTGTGAGGGCACCCTTGAGATAGGCGACCGTTTCGGCCGGAGCAAAGGCCAATCCGCGCAGCCTGGCGAACTTCCCTCCGATCGCCGAGACGAGGAGCCGGATGATGAGCAGGAAGCCGGCCGAAAGGCCGGCCAGCATATGGCCGCGGAACAGTGGGTCATGGTCATCGACGGTAAGCGCAATGACCAGGGCGGTGACCACGCAGAGCGCAAAAGCCCAGTGGAATGCGCGCATGGCCAGGTCCCAGACCCGTATCCGTGTGGTCATACTTCCTCCAAGGTGCAATGGTGAAAATTGTGGTGAGCCGTGAACGCAGGGGAACGGAGGATGGGAACCCTCCCGCTGAAAACGTACCGTTCCTGGCCATGAAAGTCAAGATTTTCAAGTCTTTCGGAGGGTGAGTCTCAGGAACATATTCCCCCCCGTCGGTGTTCAGGAGTACGCTCTCACAGACCCACGAATGGACCGTCCTGCGTCGAAGAGTCCATCGGCCTGCGCCGTCCACCCCGAAGGGTCATGCCTCCCATTTTCGAAAGGATCACCCGATGCGTACCCGGGCAACCACCCTCGTGCTCGCACTATTGTGTGTCGCGTTCATTCCTCAGGCCTTTGCCGGGGGAGGTTTTCAAACAGACCTCGTCGGCCAGCTCGCCTATGTCCAGAAGCATGTGCTGGACCTCGAAAATGCCATTCCCGATGCGAAGATGTCCTGGCGTCCGGCCAAGGGCGTGCGCTCGGTCAGCGAAGTGTATGCACACATCTTCCTTTCCAATTATATGATGGGGAAGATGGCGGGGTTCAAAGTGCCTGACGGTGTCACCCTCGGCGGTCCGGCCGATGCCGAAAAGATGGAAGCATCGATCAAGGATAAGAAGGAACTGGCGGCGCGACTGACGAGCTCGTTCGAGTTCCTGAAAACCTCTGTGCAGGGCATGTCCGATGCCGACCTCGACCGCTCAGTCGATTTCTTCGGGAACAAGATGACCGTCCGGGGGCTGCTGATGGTATGTCTCTCGCATATCCACGAACACCTCGGACAGTCCATCGCCTACGCCCGCAGCAATGGCGTGGTACCGCCCTGGACCGCCGAGCAGCGCGCAGCCGAGATGAAGTCGAAGTAAGGAAGTTCGTTGCGCGGGAGAAGTGCAAAATGCCGTACAGCCCCGGGGGGCGGCTGTACGGCATTCGTATGATGGAAGGTGTTACTTGACCAGAAGCATGCGCTGACTGATCGCGGTGCCACCGACCGTGAGACGGTACAGGTAGACGCCGCTGGCCAGCCCGGCCCCGTTGAACACCACCGTATGTGCCCCGGCCGTCTCGCGCTGGTGGATCAACACGGCCACTTCGCGTCCGAGCAGATCATAGACCCGCAGGTCCACCATCCCGTCACCCGCGCGATCGGCGGGAATGACGTATGCGATCGTCGTGGACGGATTAAAGGGGTTCGGGAAATTCCGTTCGAGTGCCATCGCTCCGGGGATCGTCGTCACCCGTTCGTCCACGGCACTGGTCGCGATCGTTCTTGTCCGGAGCACGGTCCCGCCGCTTCCGGCGATCCATTGCGATGGGCCATCAGGAGCCGCGACGCTCCGGAGTGACGTCATCGTCCCGCTGATCATGGCGGTCCAATTCTTGCCGCGGTCGATCGTGCGCAACACGGTCCCGTTGTCGCCCGCGATCCATCCCGAATCCCGTCCGTGGAATGCGATCGCGTTGAGGTGTGAGCGCGTGGGAATGGCCTGGAGGACCCAGAGGGCGCCGCCGTTGGTCGTCCGGTAGACCCTCCCGTACCGTCCCACCATGCAGCCGACCATCGAATCTGCGAACGCAACGGCATTGAAGGCCAGCGTGTCGGTGAACGTTGCCACCGACCAGCTCGCACCACTATCCGCGGTCGATGCGACGGTTCCGCCATCGCCGACCGCCCAGCCATGTGCGGCATCCCGGAAGGCGATCCCATGAAGCACCCGCGGAGTTCCCGTCGGCACGAGCACCCAGTTCGTCCCGCCGTTCGTTGTCCGGTACAAGGTCCCCGCTGCGCCGGCGAGCCAACCCCCTGTGGGCGAGAGCATGCTGATCGCGTAGAGCCGTCCGCCACCTCCGACCGTGAGCAATGATGATTGCCACGTTGCTCCGCCGTCGGTGGTCTTGAAGACCGTGGTCGAGCCGATCGCCCAGCACCGTTGCCCGTCAAGCGCACTGACGCCGTACAACACGCCTGAGGGACGAGTGCTCAGGTTGGTCCATCCCGTTCCTCCATACGAGGTCTTGAACAGGACCGATGATCCCGCGATCCATCCCGTCTGAGCCGTGGGACAGGACATCCCGTAGATCTCATTCGCGGGCGAAAGCGTGGTGAGTGTCCAATCGGGGGATCGCGCGTCGATCGTGACGGTGAAGGAGATGCTGTCTCCCGCAGTCCCGACATCTTTGATGTTCAACCCGCCGGGTGCGCCGGAGGTGAGGATGCACGCGGGGTCGGTCGTGTCGTTGATCGCTGTCCTGCCGCTGCCCGCACTGAACGCGGCCGAATTGATGGACCCGTTCCCGGGCCAGCTGGATCCCGGGTTGCCGCCGGGCCGGTAGATGTACAGGCCATCGGGAGGTCCGCCCGAATTCCCACTGATCAGACTATCGATACGGTACACCAGCAACCCTTCACCGGGCAGGGAATTCTCGAAGATGGTGGTCTTCCTGCGGTATTCGAGCACGAAGAACTCTCCCGGATTAGGCGAGTCGATCCGGTAACAATTGTTGGTGGAGGAGGTGATCGGATGGAGGCTGTACCGTCCCGATGTGGTGATCTTCGGCAGGGAGCTGATCCATGTCGTGTACCGGTAGCGAATGTAAGCGCCCGTGTGTTGAGGCGGACTCGACGTCGAGGCCATCACATCCCACACTCCCGTCGGGGCGACGCCGTCCGGTGAGGCATACCGGTAGGTATCGGGTGCGCCAAGGGTGTGCATCATCTCGTGGGAGAGGACGTTCACCCCGGCCATGGATTCGATCTGGAAATTGTACGCGCCGACCTTCTTGTTGCCCAGCAGCGGTCCGGAACTGCCCATGGACGACATGTGCGGCCAGAGAAGGGTCGCCCAAGCCGATGGTGTTCCGCGAACGATGAAACACACGTTGTCGGCATACCCATCATTGTCGCCATCGATCACGAGTCCCGGTGGTATCTGTGAGGTCACTGCGGCGACGGCCCGGAGCAGCAATTCGCGCTCGCGGGAGTATTGTTCCGTCGTGTAGCCACCGGGGTTGGAGACACTGTACGGAAGGAAGTAGGACCGTGGTTGCGTGTCCTGGTAACTCACCACTGTGGTCCCGGCGTTCTGCGGGAAGAAGGAGGTGAACACCTCGAGCTTTCCGTACGACACCTCCTTGAAATAGTTGTACATCGAATTCACGCCGGGTGTCGTGACATTGAACGCGTTCGCATACTTGGACACGGGATCGGTGAATTCAGCATCGTCGCTGAAGCGGACGAAGATCACCACATTGTTCAGCACGCCGGTCCGGGGCGCCATCGCATGTGCGGGTGGTTCATACCAGGACATGGCGGCACGGATCCGCTCTTCTGCGCGGGGGGAGATGTTCGCGTATGGCGCGATCCCCTGGGCCTGCGGATCGCTCCGCCCTGCGACGGCGGCCGTACCGACGAGTCGATCGTCGACGAGCCGTGCGTACACGTAATACCCCGTCCGTTGGTCCTGCACGATGGTGTATCCCTTGCGGTCATGCAGCCAGTTATAGAATTCATCCCCGGAAGCATAACATGCGAGGACCGTCCCGTCGGGTTGCCGGACACTGACCGGCACATCGCGGAGGAAGGCGCCCCGGACGATCGGTCCGGTCAGAAGCACCAGCAGGAAGAGGGTCGATATGCGCACGGGCACAGGTCCTGATTCGGTGATAGGGATGGACGTGTCTTCAAGGTACTCTGAGGTCGGCCCACAATCAAGCCGGTAACAGGGCGTGGTCGCCCGGCGATAGAGGTATCTGCACCACGAAGGTGCAGCCCGGCGACGGGGAACAGGTGAGCGTTCCATCGATCTGTTCCGTGAGGGAGGTCACCAGGGTCATACCCAGGGTCGTGGGGTTGGTGCACCCGCGCTTCCCCTCCGGCAGGCCAATACCGTCATCGGATACCCGCAATTCCGCCATGCCGGGGGTATGGATCTGAAGTCCGACGGTGACCGTGCCCGTGCGTTGGTCCGGGAATGCATGTTTCAGGGCATTGGAAAGCAATTCATTGGCGATGAGGCCACAGGGGATCGCGTTATCGATGGCAAGAGTCACCGGCTCGACCGCGAGTTCCAGGCGGATCCCTGGCCGTCCGTACGCCCCGACGAGTTCTTGGGCGATGCGCTTGAGGTTCTCACCGAAATCGATGCTGGCGAAGTTCTGGGACCGGTAGAGTTGTTCATGGACCATTGCCATGGTCCGGACGCGGCGTTGACTTTCGTCGAAGGCGCGCAAGACCTCCGTGTCGCGTGATTTCCCTGCCTGCAGGCTCAGGAGGCTGGAGATGATCTGCAGGTTGTTCTTGACCCGGTGATGGATCTCTTTCAGCATGATCTCTTTTTCGCGGAGGGAGCGGCGGATGGCGTCCTCCACGCGGCGCTTTTCGGTGATGTCGCGGCCGATGGTGGAAGCGGCGATGACGCGACCGTCGGCATCACGGACAGGGGAAACGGTCAGCGACATCAGACGGAGTTCACCGGCGCGGGTCCGTCGCACGGCCTCGTAGTGCTCGATATGCTCGCCGTTCAGGAGTCGCTCGATGATCTCGTCTCCTTCCCGTTCGTGACCCGGGGGGAGGAGGATGCTGATGGGCGAGCCGATCGCCTCCTGTTCCGTGTAGCCATAGATCCGCTGGGCCCCGGGGTTCCAGCTGGTGATGATTCCATTGGGGTCCTTGGCGATCACGGCATCGTCCGACGACTGCACGATGGCGGCGAGCTGATTCGCCTTTTCATAGGACCGCTTCCTGTCGGTGATGTCCAGGGTCATCGCGAGGAGGTGGGAGACACCCCCGATGGTGATCGCCTTGATGACGTGAAGGTTCACGCCGGTCGCGCCGCTCCTGGTCCGGTAGGCCGCCTCGAACGGCGGGGCTTCTCCGTCGGTCCGCAGCCGCTGGATGATCGCGGTCAGCGGTTCGCCGGGCTGGAGCAGTCCGAGTTCGGGGGGGGACTTGCCAATGACCTCCTCCCGCGTAAAGCCGGTCGTGGCAAGGAAGACATCGTTGACGTCGACCAGGCGCAGGTCGTCTGCGCGGGCGATGGAGATCGCGATCGGGCTGTGATGGAATGCTGCCGCGAAGCGTTCCTCGCTTGCGACCACCAGTTCGTTGGCCTGCTGCAATTGCGCCGTCCGTGCGAGGACGCGCTCCTCCAGTTCATGGTTCAGGGTGATCAGGTCCTCTTCGGCCTTCTTCCGGACCTTGACCTCTTCCGACAGGGCGGCATACGCATGCTGCAACCGGGAATGACCGATGATGCGGTCCTTCAGGACCATGGCCGCATAGGTGAAGAAGGTCGACATCTCCCGCGGCATCTCCCCCATGCTCAGATGAAGGCATTCGATCTTAATGACGCCGATGAGTTCACCTTCGACCACGAGGGGAACCGCCCAGGTATACGCGTGGGCGAACTCCTCCGTTATCATCCGGGTATCCTGGAATGGGAGCTCGATCTCTTCGGCAGTGCGTGACCGGAAGACCTTCTGGACCAGCGGATCGGCGATCGTGGTGTGTTCACGGGTGGTGCCGTTGATGTCGGTCGAATGGACGGTGCCGTCACGCAGACTGTACAAGATGAGGTCCACGCCTCCAATGACGTCCGCGACGGCACGCAGCAGATTCTCGATGGTGGTGTCGAGGCCTGGCGACTCGCTCATCCGGTTCATGAGGGCGATCACCAACTCGAGCGACGATTTCTCCCCGGCGAGTTTGCGGACACGCTCTTCCAGTGCGACGACGTCGCGGTCGGTCACCGTTCCGGTTGTCACGCCGGGACCCCGTGGAGATGTCTGCCGATGGCATTGCGCAGGGTCAGCTCGAGATGGTCGAGCGTTACGTCCAGCCACCGAACGGGCAAGCCGGCGCTCCGCCCGGCCTCTTCGGCCTCACGGGTGAAGTCACCGCTGCAGGGGGTCCGCAAGGCCAGCAAATAGCGGCGATCCTCGGCGAAGATGGCGCGGATCACCTCCGGACGTGTGGTGCCGAATGAAGCCGCAATGACACGGGGCCAGTTACGCGCCCATGATTCGAAGAGGAAATACGCGCCCTGTTCCAGTTCGGACGTGAACAACGTGTGGCCGAGCAACATCTCCACGCAGTTCTGTCCCTGCGTCCGTGTGGACGATGCTCCCGCCACCATGTCATCGATGAGGGGGTGACAACAACCATAGAAGACGATGGTCTGGCCGGGGGGGTGGGTGTTGAGCCCGGACGTGAGCGCCTCACCCAGCAACACGAAGTCGTTGTGGAGGTTCGAATCGAACAGGACGGTCGCTATCGACCAGTCGTTCTTCTTGATCAGGGCATGGATCTCTCTGGCCAGGATACCGCAACCGATCAGGACGGTCTGGTCCCCCTGACACATCCTACCGCAGCCATTGGCCGTATTCGTATGCCGCATCGAGCATGGTCCTGATGTTCGTTTCGGGAATGCAGTACGGCATGACACCGGTACCGAACAGGAACCGTCCGCCCGGCATGCCGGTCTGCAACATCCGCTTCACCTCCTGCCTGATCTCCGCCGGCGACCATTCGATCAGCCGGATGTCGTTGATCACGCCACAGGTCAGTCCGCGACTCCCGATCGTGTGTTTGGCCACCGCCAGGTCGTCCAGCGGGCTCACGTAGTAAGCACCGATACCCGTCCGCTCCTGCACGGTCTCGATCACATCATTCATTCTCGCCATGCCGCAGTAGTACACGACGCCTTCCGTGCCGACCGCTTCGATGTCGCGGATGATCCACGGGAGGCAGAGTGCGGTGAAGATGTTCATGGTGACGAAATCCGTGGACCCGAACGGATTCGCGTACACGATGATGTCCGCGCCGGCGGCCCGGCAGGTCTTGACCTCCTTCACGAAGAACTCGTGGCATTTCGCTATCAACATGTCGCGTTTGTCCTCCGGACCCATCAGGAGCAGCTCCATCCAGTGCTCCATGCCCATGAGCATCGCGGGGATGGTCATCGAGGAGGAAATGTACGCACAGATCGGCACCGTGCCCCCGATCTCGTTCCGGAGGATCCGGAAACACCGCTGTTGTTCCGCAAAGGCAGGATGGTCCTCGAGACGATCGGGGATGACGAGCGCATCGATGTCCTCCGTGGTCTTGATCACGAAGTCCATGACGTTCGGCGGGCCCTCTTCGGCGAAGAGGATCTCCTTGCATCCGAGGAGTGCCGCCTCACGGCCCACATAGAAGAGGCTCCACACGTTGTCGTGACCATATCTGCGCAGCATGCGGAGCTGTGCTTCGGCGACACGGTCGCCGCTGGCGTAGTACTCCTTCAGGCCGATGCCGAGCTCCTTCGCCCCCTGATCGAGCAGGTTGCAGAAGACCGGGATACGATCGGCGGGGGTGCCGTTGACCGCCGCAAGGAGCCGTTCCATCGGGGTGTTCACTGGCGGACCTCCTTGATCAGCGCGCTGATCACCGTGCCGGCAACGATACCGTCCTCCGCCCAGGCGTCGGCCCCAACGGTGCGGTACAGATCATGGTCGAACCGGTAGGGTGCTCCGCCGACCGCGACCTTGATGCGCTTCTCCAGCGCGCGCTCGCGGAGGATCTTCCTGACGCCGAGAGCCGCGGACGGGCCGCGCGCGGTGTGGACCATCATGGAGGAGATGCCGATCACGTCGGCGTTCTGTGCCACCGCGGCTTCGACGAAGCGTTCCGCCGGGACGTTCAGTCCGAGGTCGATCACATCGATCATCAGGGCCTTCAGGCATCCGCTCACGATGCGTTTGCCGAGGCCATGCATGTCGCCCATCGATGTACCGATCACCACGCGCCCGATGATCTCCGGAGAACGGGTGAACTTGCCGACCATCGTCTCGGTCACCTCGGAGGCGATCTGCGCTGCGACGAAATGCTGCGCGATGCTCGGGGTCCGCCGTTCGCTCGTGGACTTCATCATGATGTGGATGGAGGGGACGACGACCTTGAAGACGATGTCCTCCGGCGGAAGCCCGTCCAGCTCGGCTTCCTGGATCACCTTGAGGGCACGTTGTCTATCGGTGTCGAAGATGGCTTCGTTGAAGGCGGATAGTACGCGATCGATCATGGTGCGCCATGCAATGATTATGGAATCCTTTGCAAGAATCACGCCATGCAAGGATCATGCGATCGGCATCAATTTCGACGATTTTTGGGGGGTGTGGCCCCGGGCGTGGAAACAGTGCGGCCAGACCAGGAGGCACCCTCCCGGTCCGGCCGATTCCTTCGTTCTCCAGGCCATCTGCGGTCATCTTTGCGCTGCAGCAGAAGTTGCGTATCCCCCGTGCGGTGCGTAGCTTGGGAGCGCTATGTCACCCTTCTCGCGTCGTCATCTGATAGCTCTTGTCAGCATGGTGGTATGGGCGGGCTGCATTCCGCCGGCGCAGGACCTGTTCACGCGGAGCGAGGCCGCCCTGCGCGCTTCGGAGTTTGCGCGCGCGGAGAGTCTGTTCTCGGTGTATCTCACCCGGGAGCCTGCCGATGCAGACGCGTGGTACGGACGCGCGCTTGCCCGTGCGGGCCGCGTGGATCTGAGCGGGGCGCGGCGTGATCTCGACTCGGCGATCCGGCGTGCGCCGTGGGACCGGGATGCGCGGTGGATGCGGTTCAGGATACGCGAGCAACAGATCGCCGCGATGCGTGCGGACACCGGGGCATCGTACTACGAGAGTCCGCTGCGCGCGCCGCTCGCGAGTGCGCTGACGGTGATCCAGATCGAGGAGCTCACGTCGATGCTCGCCATCGATCCCCGGGATGCCGCCGCCCGATGTGAACGCGCCGTGCTCTATAAGAATGGCGGGCGGCACGCCGAGGCGCTGGCGGACCTGCAGTATGTGTTGCGGGAGGATCCCTCCAACATCCAGGCGCTGACCGAGCGGGGGAATGTCTATCATGCGCTCGGGCGCTATGCGGATGCGGTGAAGGAGTACGATGCCGCGCTGGCCGAATGTGATACCTGTCGCTGGTTGTTGTACGACAAAGCGCTTTCCCTGCATGCCGGAGGTCTGTTCGACGAAGCCGTGAGCGTTCTCGATCGTCTTGTCGTCGTCGACCGGGATGATGGTGATGCCTGGTTCCTCCTCGGAGAATGCCATATGGCCCTGCACCATCCCCGCGCGGCATGCGCAGCCTGGGAGAAAAGCCTGGACCTTGGCATCGCGGAAGCGCAGGCCCGTCTGGACACCTCCTACCGAAAACGGTGATCGGAGATATCCGGCACGCGCCTCACCGTACGCTTCCTGCCGCATCCGTCCTAGAGATGCGACCCGTCGCACAGATGAGACGCGCGCCGCACTTGACACCTACCGCAGAAGCATCATCCGCTTCGTTTCCGAGTATCCACCCGATCGCAATCGATAGAAATACACTCCGCTTGCCGTGCCGCGTGTGTTCCACCGAACCGTGTACGTTCCCGGTGCAAGAACATCGTGCACCAGTCGCTCCACTTCGCGGCCGAGCAGATCATAGATCACGAGCTCCGTTGGCGCGCCGCGGGACAGCGAGAACCGGATGGTCGTACTGGGATTGAACGGATTGGGATAGTTCTGCGCGACCGAAAACGCTTCGGGCAATGACCCCGCCAGCGGATCGATCTCCACAGCGTCCACGGGTGACCGGGCATGCCCGATCTTCATTCTGTTCGTGGACACGGGATCGCGGGCTCCGTCGTACCAGGCATGGAGCCACGGATCCTTCCGTATCACAGAACAGATGCCCGCGTAGCTTTCATCCCATCTCCCTGCGGAAACGGTCAAGACCGGATCGGGCGTCACCTTGACCCAGCCCGTAACGCCGTCCCTTGACACAGCGAGTCCAGATCGGTAATACCCGTTGCTCTTGCTCCCCACATACCACATATAGCACGCATCGGTGCCGCTCTCGGTCTTCATCCGGAGGACAACAGGCCACCCCGTGTAGTCGTCATCCCACGACCCGGTCTTGCCCGGACCGAGGATCGGGTTGTGCACGGAATCGCGTATCCATTGGATCCCATCTGCAGAGGTCGCAAACCCGATAGATCCCTGCTTCAGTGCGGCGTTCGATGCATCATACCAGATATGATACCCTCCCTGCACCGGTACCACACAGCATGAACCCGGGCCGCCTGCCTCCCAGGCCGCTGCTCCGGGGCCGAAGGTCGGGTTCCCCGCGTACTTGGTCCAGACGATCCCATCAGGTGAGGTCGCGTAGCCGATGGAACTTGGCGACGTGCCCGCCCCGTAGCTGGAATACCACATCTTGTAGGTCCCGTTCTCTCTGATGACCCGCGGAGTATTGACGGTGCGAGCATCCCAGGTCCCCGCGGTCGGCGAAAGGACCGGCGTGAGGCGAAGGTTCCAGGCGATGCCATCCATCGAGGTTGCATACCCGACTTCATACGGGAGGGCAGTCGTATTCGGGGAGGTGTTCCCGTTGAACCACATCTCATAGCGGGATGAGTCCTCATTATAGATCACACAGGGATTGAAGGCATGGATGCACCATGCGCCCGGGATCCCTCCGAGTACCGCATCGACCGGCCTTTTCTCCCAGGATCTTCCGTACTGCGTTGATACCGGCATATCGAACTCATACGCCCCGAGGTCTGGCGCCAGTGTGCTTCGCGGATGTCCATCGCGATCCACGCACAGCCCGGCGATGACGGTCCCGCGTGCGTCAAGAACAGCGTTCTGCGCTATGGCATTGTCAATGTGCAGAGCAGTATCTCTGAACACCGGCAGCATGCTCACGGACGCAAGATCATTGCCCGTCGCCCGCCAATCGGCAAGGGTTGCCGAAGGATTCCCATTGCGTGTGGCGATACGGGCCGCAGTAGCCGGAGGGACGTACAGGTCGTTCCGGTCCGAGGTCCAGCCGAGCAGGTCCATGTGCATTGCAAAGGCCTGTTCGCCCGGCCGGTCGCGGAGATTGATGAGGATGTTGTTCCGGGCCACGGAACTGATGGCGGTATTGTCGTACCAGAGGGCAGCGGAGCCGTAGCCTGGCGCTGCATCGTTGCCCGCAGTAAGGCAGATCGTGTTGTTATCCGCGGTCACATAGTAGCTTTGCCAGGCCCTGATCCCACCGACCGCGGTCTGGCTCGTGGACAGGCATCGGATATCAAAGATCACGTTATTGTAGATCCAGATACCGAAGCCTGTCGCAATTCCGTCGCCAGATGCAACGATCCCGTTGACGACGGTGTTCGCCTGTGCGATCGAAAGGTCGTGCACGGTGTTGCCACAGATGATGGTCTCCGCGCAATGATACGCGTTGATCCCGATCTGGTGGCCGCGGCTCCCACCTCCATACACCAGGCGCAGATGGTGCACATGGTTCCCCTCGATCCGCGCCTTGTCGACTTCCACGGC
>WBZP01005514.1_pt1 | contig 12853 bp, 6 predicted proteins | sample 5204301 | NCBI WGS metagenome assembly WBZP01 (sample SAMN12412401, study PRJNA552823) | activated sludge metagenome | isolation source: activated sludge from nitrification reactor of wastewater treatment plant... | place: USA: Pennsylvania | collected 2017
CTACAGCGACCAGGTGTCTGCGGGCGAGCTGCTGCTCGGTTATGCCAATGACCGCGGCGATACGAAGCCTGCGGAGAGCCTTTTGCTGGACAACGGCACCTTCCTCGCCGTGCGCAAGCTGCGCCAGTTCATGGACCGGCTCGACAAGGTGGCGCTGGTGACTGCCGCGCCGGGCAAGAAGCTGCTCGAAAAGATGGTGGGCCGCGCCGCGGACGGTAAGCCGCTGCACGGCCTGCCGTCGGACTGCAAGCACGAAAACGACTTCGACTTCGACTCGCAGGCAGCCAGCGACGCCTGCCCCTTCCATTCGCACATCCGGCGTACCAACCCGCGAGATGGCCGCAACTACACGCCGCGCCTCCTGCGCCGCGGCATGTCGTGGGGCGAGCGCTCCGACTCGGACCGCACCACGCCGCGCGGGGTGATGTTCATGGCCTATTGCGCCAGCCTCGCCGAGCAGTTCGAGGTCATCCAGCGATGGGTGGCCGGCGGCAATGCCAGCGGCGTGGGATCTGCCCAGGGTGACCCGCTGCTGCGCGTGCCGGTGGAGGGCGAGACCTGCACCTTCCGCTACCTGGCCGACGACAATGTGCAGCGCGTGGAGCTTCCGAAGGAGCCGCTGGTCCAGTTGCAGTGGGGCCTGTATGCCTTCGTGCCGTCACTCGATGCGCTGCGCCGGTTCGAGGAGTTCGCGAAGCCGGCCGCAGTGGAAGCCGATCCACGGCCGGAGCAGGGTCTGTCCGAACTCGAAGCCGCCCGCGCGTTGCTGGAGGATCGCGAGAAGAGCGAGGTCGTGTGGGAATGGGTTCGCAAGGGCGACAAACGAGCGCCACAGGACGGCGCCTATGGACACTTAGTGGGCACATTGCGCGAGGTGCTTGAGGTCCTGAGGGACGACGGCACGAAGTACTCGGTCCACGGCTACGCCGAGCGTATGGACGGCTCGATCGGCTTGAACCTGCTGGGCATGGATCCCACGCATCCGCGGTACGACAACGAACGGTGCGTGAAGGACGTCATTGCGAGCGTGACCGAAAAAGTCGCATTCGCCGCGGCGCTGCCGCTGGCCCAGGGTTTCCTGTCCAGCATCCTGCCACTCCCGACAGCGACCGACGACCATGTCGAGCGCTACCCCGTCGACCTGTCGGACTTCAGCGCCTGGGTCCTCGCCCGACTTTGCCAGCAGTGGTTCGGCTTGCCCGACAAAGTCAACCTGGTCGCCGGCGGCTACCAACCGGGCCCGCCCACGAAGCCACGTTGCCCCGGCAGCCTCGGCCCGGCGTCGCGCTACATGTTCATGCCGCACCCGCGCGCTGACGAACATGCTAGTTTCGCCGCCGACGGCCGCGCCCACGCGAAGGCCGTGCGTGACGCGGTGGGGACGTGGCTGGAAGGCGGTCCTGATCTGACGGGGCACCGGCTTTCAGGCAAGATCAAGGCCGCCTTGGCGAAGACGGCGTCCGAACAGTACCTGGCCGACAACATAGCCGGCACGATGCTCGGTTTCACCCCGTCGGTGCAGTCCAACTTCCTGCGGGTGATGCAGACCTGGCTCGAGGACGGCTCATCCTTGTGGGTGCACCAGCAGAACCTGTTCGAGCTCTCGGGTACTGAATCGCTGGACTACGCCCAGGCCCGGGACGCACTGCGCCAGCCGCTGCTGGCGGCCATCCGCAAGCACCCTGTGCCCACCATGGCCTGGCGCAGCCCGGTCGACGACGACGGCAAGCCGGACACGAGCCCGAGCAAGCGTGTGGTGCTGGGCTTGCAGTCCGCGCTGGCGGACCCTGCCGCGCCGGACGTGGCGCCGGCGCTGGCGGACCCCGACGCGCGGCACTTGCTGGTCTTCGGCCGGGATCACCCTGAGTACGAGAAAAACACCACGGTGCACGGCTGCCCGGGCTATGAAATTGCCATCGGCGTGCTGCTCGCGATGATCAGCGCCCTCATGAAGGCCGGTACGCTACGGCCGACGGGCTCCGCGGTGTTGCTGATTCTGACGAAGCAGAAGGAGCAGAAGAAGCAGAAGGAGCAGTCGTAGCCTGCTACAACTGCCGCCGCAGCGCGGCCGCACGCTCCAGGTGCCACGCCATCTGCATCTGCGAGAACGCGGCCGTCGCCGGCACGAGCAGGCGCAAGGCCCGCTCGCCATCGCCCTGCTGTCCGGCGATCTGCGCGGCGCACAGCTGCATGGCGGCCACTTCGTGGGCCGAGCCGCGTCGCCGCGCGCCACGCAGGCCCCAGGCCAGGTAGCGCTCGGCATGCCCGGGGCCCTGCGCCGCCGCGTCGCGCGCCAAGGCACGGCAGCTCATGGGCAGGCCCAGCAGGTCGCGTTCGCGCCCGCGCATCAGCGCCTGCGCGGCGTGCGCGCGTCCCTCCGCCTGCCGGCCCAGAGCGAGCAGACCCTCGGCCAGCCAGCCGTGGTAGAGAGATCGATACAGGCGGCTGTCGTGCGGCTTGAGCCACTCCATCACTTCGACGATGGTCGCCAGGCTGTCGGGCCGGTGCAGCTCCATCCAGTCCGCAAAGGCGCCGATAGCGCGTGCGATGGACAGCTGCAGAAGGCTGTGCGTCGCCTCGGCCACCCGCCACGAGTCCGCTGCCGCGGCGCGGGCATCTTCCCAGCGCCCTTGCCAAAGCAGCACTGCCGCGCGCCAGCCGTGTACCGAGGCGCCCACCGCGTAGTTCTGGCGGCCGATGCAGGACACGGCTTCGTCGAAGCACGCGTGAGCCTCGCTGAACCGACCGCGCTCCGACATCACGATGGCGCGACAGGTCAGCGAGAACGCAAGCCCGGCGCTGGTGCGGTTCTCGCGGCGGTTCTGCCTGCCCACGACGATGGTCTGGTCCAGCAGCGGCAAGGCCTGGTCGTAGCGCGCAGCGGCGCAGTACGCCTCGCCCAGCGCCGCCACGGCGTGTTGGGCCAGGCGCGGCTCACCTGCGGCACGCGCATCCTCGAGGGCCGCCGCGCAGTTGCGGATTGCGGCCCGGGTGTCGCCCAGCGAGTAGCAGATGTAGCCCAACCACACGCGGGCGTCGGCGACACTGGCCCGATCACCGTGGCGCTCTGCCAGCTCCACCGCCCGCTCGAGCAGGGCCTGCTCGCTGCGCACGGGATCGTAGACGCAACCCCGCGCAAGGCGCCTCACGATGCTGACCCAGCGCAGCGCCGATCCGGCAGTCTGCGGCTGCTTCTCCAGCGCCTCCAGCGCGACGCCGTACAGGGCTCGTGCGCGGTCCAGGGCCGACGCGGCCAGCGCCTTGTCGCCCGCCTGCTCCGCGTAGTTCGCTGCGTTCGGCGCATCGCCGCCCAGGTGGTAGTGCAGCGCCAGCGCCTCCAGCAAGTCGTCGCGCGACTCGCCGGGGCCTTGGGTGCGAAGGGCCTGGGCGATGCGCAAGTGCAGCACCTCTCGCTCGCGCAGGCCAACGGCTCTGTAGATCATCTCGCGCGTGACGACGTGCTTGAAGCGCAGCGTGCCCACACGTTCGCCCGCGAACAGCAGATCGCGCTGCACCAGCTTGCCAAGCAGGGCATCGTCGACGCGGCGTCCGGTCAGGCGCTCCAGCAACCACGCTGGAACGACGTTGCCGATGACGGCAGCCACCTGGACGAACTCGCGCTCGGCGGGATCGAGCCCCTGGACGCGCGACTGCACCAACTGCCCGAGCCATGCGGCATTGGCGGCCACGCGGCCGGGATGTCGTTCGGTCTCGCCGCGTAGCGCGGAGTGGCAGAGTTCCTCCAGGAACAGCGGGTTGCCGCTGGCCGCCTGGCGGATATCGTCGGCGAGGAACGGGTCCGCGCCCGGCAGGCGGGCGGCGATGAGTTGCAGGGCCTCGTCGGGTTCGAGCGGGGGCAGCACGAGGGTGCGGTCCACGGGCAGGGCCTGCGCGCCCTCGGGGCGCGTGCACAGGATCACCAGCAGCTCGCAGTCGGTGCGCGCGCGCAGGGAGGACAGCAAGACATGGGAGGCGTCGTCCGCCCACTGCCAGTCGTCGATGAGCAGCACGATGGGCCGCTCCCGCGCGGTCAGCGCAAGAGACCATTCGATCTCCGACGGCGACGCGTTCTCGCGGCCCAAGGCCTGGAGCATGTGCAGGAACGGCTGGCAGGGTTCGGCGCCCGTGCTTTCGCAGTAGCCGCGCAGCACGGTGAACCCGTGCTGGTGCGCGTGGGCGAGGAACTGCTCCGCCAGCCGCGTCTTGCCCTGACCGGCCGGCCCCACGATGGCGAGTGCGCGCGAACTGCCTGCGATGACCGAGGCGAGCTCGGAGTCGAGCAGCGCCAGTTCGGCCGAGCGGCCGATGAACCCGGTCCCGGAGCGGTAGGCTGCGCGCACGGCCTCGGAGGAGCTGGCGCGCGCGTCCACCCTGTAGACCAGCACCGGGGCGGTGCGCCCTTTCACGCCCAGCAGCGTCGGTGGGCTGGTGACGAAGAAGCGGCGCGCCGGGCCCAGGCTCTCCTCGCTCACCAAGAGCTCGTGCGGACCGGCGCACGCCGCCAGCCGCGCCGCGATGTTGGGCACGGGCCCGAAGAGTTCGTGCTTGCCGAGTGTGGTGCCGCCTTCCCTCAGCAGGACCAGACCCGAGTGGATGCCGCTGTGCAGCGAGAGTGTGAAGCCGCCTGGCAGGGTGACCGGAAGGGAGCGCACCCGGTCGTGCAGCTCCAGGGCAGCCTGGACGGCCTGGCGGCCGGCGTCCTCATGGCCCGAAAAGCCGAAAGAGGCCAGCACCCCGTCTCCGTGTACCCGTTCCACCACGCCGCCGTGGCGCTCGATGGTGTCCTCGTAAACGGTGCGCACCAGCGCAATGAGCGCGCCGTAATGCTCCTGCTCCATCAGATCCGACAGCGCAGTCGAATCAGACAGGTCGGCGAACAGCAGCGCAAGATACCGCCGTTCCTCGCCGGCGTTCATCCTCTCGCTTCGAACTGCGTCCCCCATGGCATCGAGTTGTTTGCAGGGTCGGGGCGAAGAGCAGTCCTTTGCCCCACCACCGCGCAAGGCCAGATCGAATCGGTGGCGATCGGAGCGATCTTACGCGGCTCGCATGAATGAGTGCGGTGTCGGCTCGCTGCCGAGCGCACCAGCCAGCACTCAGGGATCCTTGACGCGGTTTGTCGTCGCGGGCGCGCTGCCGCTGGGGTTCTCGACGATGCTTGTCGAGCACAAGCAGCGCATGAGCGAGGGCGGTAGCTAGAGCCTGTTGACCGTGAAGGCTGTACGCGTGGCGCAAGCTCCACGAGCTGTGGGCTCACCATGCCAGCCAGGCTGGTGAGCAGGCGCCGAGTTCCTCTTGGCGGCCGAACGGCTTCGCGCGCGAGGCGCAGACTGGAGCAGCCGACGACCGACATGGGCTCCGACAACGCAAGTCACTCTGCGTGGTCATGGGGCTGCAGCGGCGGCCGTCTGGTGCTGCGGCAGCAGCTGCCAGACGGTTTGGTCACAGCATGGGCGACCGACTGCCGCCTGGAGAGGAGCGCTGGCACGCATTGGTGCGCACCATCGACGACGGTGAACTGCCGTTCGATAACCACTGGGTCGAGAATCAGATCCTGCCCATCGCGTTGGGCAGATCGTACCGGCTGTTCGCGGGCTTCACTGGATCCCCAGCACCCTGCGCAGCGCCTCCGTCGCCACCCCGTTCAACCGGATGCTGTACTCGGGCATGTCGCTCACCGTGTCCTTGTACGCGTACCACACCGCCCCTTCACGCTCGGCGAACAGGCGCTGGAAGCGGAAGTCGCGCTCGAACCCGTCGGGCATCGCGGCGAAGGTCAGCACCTTTGCGTCGCCAAGGGTCTGCACCATGTAGGTGGTGTCGAGCAGCTTGACGTAGTTGGCGGTGAAGCCGGTGGCGGCCGAGATGTTGCTGCGCCAGATGCGCGCCTTCTGACCGTCCGGGTCGAAGGCCACGCGGTACTGCATGGTGTTGGTGTACTCAGGCGCCGGCGGCGCGGCCAGCGTCTGGCCCCAGACCCAGAACGTGCTCGATCCGTCGAGCGGGCCGCCCTTCAGGTCGCCCGGGTACTTGGCGATGAACTCCTCCAGCGACGCCGCGAACGGCCAGTTGGCGAACGGCGCGCTCGGGTTCGCCGGTGGCACGCGCACCTTGTCGCCGGAGGCGTTGGTGGCGATGGTGATCGGCGTGGCCTTGCGCAGGTTGCCGCGGTACTCCATCGTCGAGCCGGCCGGGAAGGTGGCCGCGGCGAGCTGGGTGTGGACGTCGGGGTTCGGGCCCCAGCCGGCGTGGTTGAAGCCGCCGTCCGGCGTGGGGTACCAGCGGATGTCGCGCACCACGTCCGCCATCGAGCGGCCGTCCAGCGTGACCGTGGCCGAGTTGACGCGTTCGTCCTGGTAGCCCTTGCAGTACTGGCTCTCGAAGGGCGGCTTCGGGTTGGCGCGGAACGCGCCGGCGGCATCGGCCGGGCAGTCGAACCACTCGCTGCCGGTCCAGTGCAGGCGGTGGCGCTGGAACGGCACGTCGACTCCAGCGCTGCGGCTCTCACGGATGTCGGTGATCGCGTAGTAGCCCTCGGTGTCGAGCAGGCTGGCGTCGCCGCGGTAGGTCCGCGCGCTGAAGTTGGCCGCGTCGGTGAACGCGAAGCTGCGCAGCATGCTGAACGGCCCCGGGCCGGCCGGCGGCTGCGGTGCGGCCGGTTCGGCCATGCCGAGCGCCGTGCGCAGCGCGTTCCAGGCCACAGTGTTGGGCCGCTGCTGGACCAGCGAGCGCTGCAGGTCGCGGTTGCCGCCGAACACCACGCCGCTGCGCTCCACGAAGAGCCGCTGGCGCTTGAGCTCGAGGCCCAACGCCGCCGGGTAGCCGGCGGCGAAGCGCATCACGCGCGAGTCGGCCTGCACTGCGATCGCGCTCGTGCCGTCGCCGATCGCCAGGCAGTTGCGCGAGGTGTTGTTCGAGGCCAGCACTTCGCAGCGGTAGAAGCGCACCCGGTCACTGCCCGGGTCGAATCCCGCGCGGTAGCGCGTGACGGCGCTCAGGCCGGCGGCTGGGTTGGGGTTGGGCAGGTCGTCGAGGAAGATCGTGTTGACGTTGCTCACCTTGACCGTCGCGTCGACGAGGTCGCCCGACATCCGGCGCAGGTCGGTCAAGGTGGCGGCGTGCCGGAAGTCCGGCGCGACGCGCGGCTTGTCGACCAGGCTGTAGCGCTCGGTGTCGCCCACCTCGTTGATCTGCATGCGCCATGACCAGCGAGCGCCCTCCGGGAACACCGCGTCGCCCAGCACCGCCGGCTCCGGCCCCCAGCGGGTCGGCAGGCCGCTCGGGTCGGTTTCGTAGCCGGGTGCGTCGCGCAGCGACGACGCGCGGACCTCGCCGACGACGTCGGCCATGCGCCGGCCAGAGACGTCGGTGTCCACGCTCCGGATCTGGCTGACCGAAGCGCCGCAGAATACGGCGGTCTGCGGAGTCCTGTCGGTCTGGGGCGTCACCTTCAGCACGCCGTACGCGTTGGCGCAGACCTGCCAGGAGCCCGCACCCGCGCCCGAGCCGGCCGCCGGCGCGGCCGGCACCCAGTAGGCCGTGTTGCGGTTGAAGGCCTGGTCCGCGCCCGCGACACGACTGACGCGCACCTCATGGGCCGGGTAGGTGCCATCGCTGCCCGGCGTGCTGTTGCCGACGAAGGCCTGCAGCTGGTGGTTGCCGGCGTCGGTGTAGGTGAAGCGGCGAACTGCGAAGAAGGGGCCGGGCGGCGTGGCCGGGGGCACCGCCATCGCCGACTTTGCCAGCTCCGCCTGTTCGGCTACCGATGCCGCGTTCAGGTTGCGTTCGGCGAGCAGCGGTGCGGCCACCTGGGCGGCCCGCTCGATCATGGACGTGCCGGCAGCCGACGCGGCCAGGGTCGCGAGCGTGGCCAGGTCGGCCGACAGCACCGAGCCCACCAGCGCGCGCGTCGCGTCGGCCGGCACGCTTGCGGCTTCGGCCAACTTCTGGATCTCGACGATCACCGCGTTGACGGTGCGCGCCAGAGTGGCGGCCTGCGCGTCGGCTCTACTCACGTAGTTGGCCATCGGCGAGTTGGCCAGGCCGAGCTGCGACTGCACGGCCGCCTCGGCCTCGGCCCGGCCCAGGCCGCGGTCGGCCGCGACGTCGACTACCAGCGCAGTGAGCGGGCTCACGAAGACCTCATGCGCGCCGCTCGTGCCCGTGGGCGGCGCCTTCAGCGTGAAGGCGGTGCCGACCGCCGCGCCGGTGTCCTTGTCGATGGCCGTCGCGGGCACCTCGACCACGATGGCGTGCAGGCCGGCCGCCGCGGCCTCCACGCTGAGCGCGAAGCGGCCGTCGGCGTCCGAGGTGCCGCGCGGCTCCTCGGCACCGCAGGTGCCGCTCGCGTCGAGGTCGTAGCAGGCGGTTGCGCCCTGCAGCGGACCGTCCGCGACGACGCCACTCAGGACGACCGGTTCGGGCGGCGATTCGTCGTTGCTGCCGCAGGCGGCGAGTGCGGCAGCGGCCAGCGCGCCGAGTGAGAGCAGGGCCCTGCGGCGGGTGGCGCGAGGTTGGGAGGTGGCATGCATGGTCTGGCTCCAAGGGCTGGTTCACTCGCGTCGATATGACGCGGGGCGGACCGTAGGAGCCGGCTTGCGCGGCCGCATCCGCACGGCGTAGGACGCGGGCCCTTCGCAGCAACGCGCGTCCACCATCGGTGCGACGGCACGGCGGGCCGTCCACACGATCGACGATGCAGGCCCGCGCCGGCCCCGATACCTTGGTGCCCGACGGCTCGCGGCCCATCGGCACCCGGTGCGAAGTCCGTTCCCGGCCATGGGTGCCCGTTCCAAGGAGAAGCAGATGAGCAAGGTCTCTATTGCATCGATCGTCGTCGCGCTGGGGCTTTGCTCCGGCGGTTCCGCGCTGGCCTCCCAGTCGGACTCCGACATCGCCTGGGCCGCCGCCCAGGTCGGCGAAGACAGCGGTTCGTTCCACCTGTCGCAGCAGCCCTTGACTTCGACGCGCACGCGCGCCGAAGTCCATCAGGAGGTGCTGGCCGCGCAGCACAGCGGCGGGGCGCATGTGCTGTGCGGCGAGGACAGCGGTTCGTTCCATCTGTCGCGCTTCACGCGCGGCGGGGCAGGGCCCTACGCCGGCCCCGAGGTCGGCGTCGATACCGCGTTGCGCGCGGCACGGGTCGGCGCGCCTGCCGCGCCCTGACCGCCGTCACGCCCGGCGTGACATCACCGGGGCGCCACCTTCGCGCGTGGCGCTCCGCCTCACCTGGGTTGGCCGCAACCGGCCCCGGCCTCTACCAGCGCGCCGGCAGCGGAAACCGGACCCGCAAGACGCCGTCGTCGGCCTTGACGTGTTCGCCCTCGGCCAGGTCCTTCATCACGCGGCTCACCATCTCGCGCGAGCAGCCGACCCGCGCTGCGATGTCGCGATGCACCATCGGTTCGACATCGACCCAGCCCTGCGCACCCGTTGGCCGCGCCTGCGACTCGAGGAGCAGCTTGATGCGGCCGTAGACGTCGTTCAGCGCCAGCTGGCGTGCGGTGAAGGTGGCGGCGCGCGCCCGTCCGATCACCTTGGCCAGAAGCTCGAAGGCAAATGCCGGGTGCTCGGCGATATGCGCTTCGAGCGTCGCACGGGTCACCAGGGCGCAGAGGCTGGGCTCCAGCGCTTCGACGCTGGCTGCCCGTGGCTGGCCGTCGAGACCGAGTTCGCCGACATATTCGCCCGGGCCGTAGGTGCCGTAAGTGAGTTCGCGGTCCTGCGCGAGGTTGGTGCTGTAGGCGCGCAGGCGCCCCGCCAGGATGATGTAGATCGTGTCGCCGCTGTCGCCTTCCTCGATCAGGCTGGCGCCCTTGCGATAAGGCCGCACGACGCCGCGGCGCGCCAGCGGCGCCAGCGTCGGCGGCAGGGCATCGATCAGTGCGCCGACGTCGGGGGCGGGCGGCTGGCGGGCCATGGCCGTGACTTCACTCCACCGTCACCGACTTCGCCAGGTTGCGCGGCTTGTCGACGTCGGTGCCCCTGGCGCACGCGGTGTGGTAGGCGAGCAGTTGCAGCGGCACGACGTGCAGGATGGGGCTGAGCGCGCCGTAGTGCTCGGGCATGCGGATCACGAGCACGCCGGTTCCGCTCTCGATGCGGGTGTCGGCGTCGGCGAACACGTAGAGCTGGCCGGCGCGCGCGCGTACTTCCTGCATGTTGCTCTTGAGCTTCTCGAGCAGCGCGTCGTTGGGGGCAACGGTGACGACCGGCATCTGATCGGTGACGAGCGCGAGCGGGCCATGCTTGAGCTCGCCGGCGGGGTAGGCCTCGGCGTGGATGTAGCTGATCTCCTTGAGCTTGAGCGCGCCTTCGAGCGCGATCGGGTAGTGCAGCCCGCGGCCGAGGAAGAGCGCGTTCTCCTTGCGCGCGAAGTCCTCGCTCCAGGCGATGACCTGCGGCTCGAGTGCAAGCACCGCCTGCAGCGCCGCCGGCAGGTGGCGCAGCGCCTTCAAGTGCGCGGCCTCTTCGGCATCGGACAGGCGCCCGCGCACCTTGGCGAGGGCGAGTGTGAGCAGGTAGAGGGCAGCGAGCTGGGTCGTGAAGGCCTTCGTGCTTGCCACGCCGATCTCGACCCCGGCGCGCGTGATGTAGGCGAGCCGGCACTCGCGCACCATGGCGCTGGTGGCGACGTTGCAGATCGTCAGCGTGTGTTCCATGCCGAGGCCGCGCGCGTGCTTGAGCGCGGCCAGCGTGTCGGCGGTCTCGCCGCTCTGGCTGATCGTGACGACGAGCGTGCGCGGGTCCGGCACGCTCGTGCGGTAGCGGTACTCGCTCGCGATCTCCACCGTGGTCGGGATGCCTGCGAGCGCTTCGAGCCAGTAGCGCGCCGTGCTGCCGCTGTAGTAGCTCGTGCCGCAGGCGAGGATCAGGACGCGGTCGATCTGGCGGAACACGGCCTCGGCGTCCGCGCCGAACAGTGCCGGCGTGATGTGTTCGACGCCTTCGAGCGTGTCGGCAAGCGCGCGCGGCTGCTCGAAGATCTCCTTCTGCATGTAGTGCCGGTAGGGGCCCAGCTCGGCCGCGCCGCTGTGCGCCTGCACCGTGCGCACCGGGCGATCGACCGGTACGAAGCGCCCGGCGACATCGGCATGGCTGATCCAGACCTTGCCCATCTGCAGGTCGGCCACGTCGCCTTCCTCGAGGTAGACGATCTGGTCGGTGACGCCCGCCAGCGCCATCGCGTCGCTGGCGAGGAAGTTCTCGCCGCTTCGCTTGCCGTCGGGCCGGGCGCCGATGCCCACCACCAGCGGCGAGCCTTCGCGCGCGCCCACCACCCGGTGCGGCTCGTCGCGGCAGAAGACGGCGATGGCGTAGGCCCCGCGCAGGCGCGGCACGGCGCGCTGCACGGCCTCGAGCAGGTCGCCGTCGTACACGCTGTGCACGAGGTGTGCGATGACCTCGGTGTCGGTCTGGCTGGCGAAGACGTAGCCGCGCGACTGCAGTTCGGCGCGCAGTTCGTCGTGGTTCTCGATGATGCCGTTGTGCACGAGCGCGATGCGCGGCACGGCCTCGTCGTTGCCATCGAGCGTGCCGAAGCCGGTGCTTGCCGCGTCGATGCCCGGGCCGGCCGAGAAGTGCGGGTGCGCGTTGTGCACCGCCGGCGCTCCATGTGTGGCCCAGCGTGTGTGCGCGATGCCGGTGCCGGCGATCACCGCGTCGCTGCGGGTGTTGGCCTCGAGCTCGGCCACGCGCGAGGTGCTGCGCGCGCGCCGAAGCTCCCCGTCCTGGTGGACGGCGACGCCGCAACTGTCGTAGCCGCGGTACTCGAGCCGCTTGAGGCCCTCGATCAGGACCGGGACGATGTTGCGCGTGCTGACCGCGCCGACGATGCCGCACATGACGGGCTCTCCACGATGTGACGATGCGCGATCGTAGGCTTCGACGGGTGATGATTTGTTGCGCTTTTCGTCTCTTCATGATCGAAACCGTCTATCGTGAGTTCGTACGAAACTACACGACGTTCGATACGGCATTCATGACAGAATATTTCGTACATGAAGCTCGATCCGACCGACCTGCGCCTGCTCGAGCTGCTGCAGGCCGACGCCTCGCTGTCCAACCAGGACTTGGCCGCGGCGGCCCACACCTCGCCGGCCACCGCGCTGCGCCGGGTGCGGAGGCTGCTCGACGCCGGCGTCATCGAGCGCCAGGTGGCGCTGCTTAGTCCGGACCGGCTGGGCGCCGGGCTGTCGGCGATCGTCGAGATCCAGCTCGACCGCCAGGGCGCCGAGCACCTCGATGCCTTCGAGCAGCGCGCTGCGGCCGACGACGAGGTGCAGCAGCTCTGGCGCGTCTCGCCGGGACCCGACTTCGTGCTCGTGGTGCATTGCGCTGACATGGCCGGCTACCAGGCGCTCGTGCAGCGCCTGTTCACGCAGGACGCGAACGTGCGCAACGTGAAGGCGTACTTCGCGGTGCGGCGCGCCAAGTTCGACCCGCGCCTCGTGCTGCGGCGCGCGCTGCCGCCGGCGCCCTGATCAGCTCTTCAGGATCGCGAGCCCCTTGAGGTACTCGCCTTCGGGGAAGGCGAGCGTGGTCGGGTGGTCGGGCGCGCCTTCGAGGCGCTGCACGATCGCTCCGTCGACCGCGGCGTCGATTGCCGCGCCGGCGACGATCTTGTGGAACAGCTCGGCGCCGATGCCGCCCGAACAGCTGAAGGTGAGCAGCAGCCCACCCGGGGCCAGCAGCTTGAGCGCGAGGCGGTTGATGTCCTTGTAGGCGCGCGCGGCGCGCTCGGCGTGGGCGGCGGTCGGCGCGAACTTCGGCGGGTCGAGCACGATGGCGTCGAAGCGCCGGCCGTCCCCGAGCGCGGTGCGCAGGAACTGGTTGACATCGGCGTCCAGGATCT
>WBZP01005516.1_pt1 | contig 12850 bp, 9 predicted proteins | sample 5204301 | NCBI WGS metagenome assembly WBZP01 (sample SAMN12412401, study PRJNA552823) | activated sludge metagenome | isolation source: activated sludge from nitrification reactor of wastewater treatment plant... | place: USA: Pennsylvania | collected 2017
GCCCGCTCATGGAGTGCTCTTCCCCTTTGCCTTTCCGCTGATCGTCACAACTTTGGGAATTACTATGCCGCTTATCCGGAACTTTAGGCAATCGCGAAAGTCGGAGCTGGTGAGAAACTCATCGCTCGTGCCGCGTGGTGAAACGTACAGGGTACCGCCGATGTTCTCGAGAACCACCCGATAGGGCAGGGACGGGCGATGGACTTGCCGTAGACAGGTACGCAACCCACTGTCCTGCGCCGCCGCTAGTTTGCCGTCTTGGCCAGCAATCTCGACCTGGGTCGTTACCGTTGGTGTGGGATCGCCGACCGGCTCGCCAAACGGCGGCGCTGCATCGTCGGCACCGGCGTCGCGTCGAGAGAGCGGCGGTTTAGGCTGCGGACGGTTTGACCCGTTGGTGACGACGCTGGTTCCCTTGGTGGGTGAAGCGGGTCGGTTCGGTGGTGTACTGGCGATGCTGGGGCCGCCGTCCGCGTGGCGGGATAGGTCCGGCATCGCACCGATGGGTTCTGCTCCATCGGCATCGCTCGGTCCTGCCGGCTCCCCTCCGTCCATCGGGTCCGCCTCGTTCGACTGCGAGTGGTCCATGGCCGCGTCGGCGTGCATGGCCGGCCGCTTTGAGTGCGCGCTGATCCACAGCTTCCGCACGCCGAGCAGCAGTCCGAGTCCACACAGCGCCCACAGCGCTCCCTGGGCCATCGGCAGCCACAGTCGAGGCCAGGGCGGCTGTTTTCGCGGCTTGACGGCCATGGCCCGCCCGATCGTCTGCGGAGCGAAGCCACGGACATCCCCGCCGAGTGCCCCCACGAAGTCACGCATCGTCGGAAAGCGCACGCCTCGGGAGCGACTGAGTGCCCGCTGGAGCGCCAGTTCGACCTTCTGGCTGAGCAAAAGCGGCAGCGGATCTTCGGCGAGCACGCGCTGGACCACCACCTCTCGCGGCTCATCAGAGCCGCCGATGAAGGCGGGCTGTCCCGACAGAAGCTCGTACAAAATCACCGCTAGGCTGAACTGATCGCTGCGGGCATCGCACGGCTGGCCACTGAGCACCTCGGGCGATAGATAGCCGGGCTCGGCGAAGCGGGCGGCCAATGGTGGTGGATACAGTCCCACATCGGTCAGTTTGACGCGCCACTCATCGCTGTCGGTCAGCACGATGATTCGTCGCGGCGACAGGCACAGATGCAACAAATCGGCCCGGTGGGCTGCGTCGAGCGCTTCGCCAATCTGTGCCGCCAGCAGCAGCACCTCGGACTCACTCAGGGGTCGTCCGAGCGAGAGTAGAAACGCGTCGAGCGGCTGTCCTGCTAGTTCGACGGGCTCGCGGATCAGGCACGTTTTTCCAGAACTGTCAAGCGGAATCAGCTCTTGCGTCTGTGCCAGCAGCGGGTGGCGAAAGTGAGAAAGACGGCTGGCCTGTTGCTTCCAGGTTTGCAGCTCGAAAGGGGTCAGTTCCGGCGCACCACTGGGCCACTCCACCAGCTTGAGCAAAAGAGGCCGCCCGTCGTCCACAGTGCGCACGGAGTAGCTCTCCTCTCGGAGGTGGCGCTCGAGGAAGCGCTCCACGCGATAGCGTGTCGAGACGACATCGCCGGGCCGAAGCGTCCCGGTCGGGCTCACTGCTGCGGGCATCTGGACAGCCTACGGAATCAACAGCGACAGTGCCAGACCGACGCCCATGCCGACGGTGGCACCGAAGCCTGCTTGGAGCGCGGTGTGCATCTGATAGGGGACCGGGCTGCCAATCTGGTTAAAGCCCCAGGTCTTGCCATCGAGCCCGGCCATGGCGCTCGAAACGATCAATCCCGAGACGGCCAAACTGCCAAACGCGCCGACGGCCAGACCTCTGCGGAAGGTCCAGCGACCTTCGGGCTTTTCCGGACACGCCGGTAGACCACTGGTCGTCCAGCGCTCCCACGGGGCGAACGACGCCGCACCGCCGACAAGGGCCAGCGCCGAGATGCCAAACAGGGTGCGAGAGGTGCGTCCAAAGTTGTTGAGCAGGTCGGTTGGGTAGGCATCGCCGTCCGCAGGCAGGTAGACGTCGCCATCTTTGGCGCTGAGGGCAATCGCACTTCCGAGGCTGACCAAGCCGAGTGCCGACAGGGCTCCCGCGAAGACGCCCCGTTTGAAGGTGTAAATGCGGGGGATGCAGCGCAGGCGCGTGTCCGGCTCCAAGTCGAGTGCGGTCGGGGCAGGACTTGGCGAAGGCACGGCGGGCGGTTCCACCGGCGGACTCGTCATCGTGGTGGCGGGAGGAATCGACGTCGTCGGTGGTGTGACCGGTGCCGCACTCTGAGCCAGCGCATCGACCAGTCGACCCGCTGCTCGTGATACCGACTCCAGCAGTAGATCGTCGGAACACTCGGTGCAGCGCTCTTCGACGAGCAGCGGCTGTTCGGCGTCTAGGTCGTAGAGCCATAGTCGGACCAGATAGCTGCGGTCGTTGGGGAATATCTCGCCGCCTAGGATCCGTCGGGCCGAGAACGCTTTGCCCAGCCGCTGCAGACACGGCTGTTCGGTACAGAGCAGCTCTGCCGACTGTAGGTTTGGCGACAGAGCGGGCTCACCCATGCGCAGCAGGTGCTGGACCACCACCGAGCGAGCCTTGGTCGACGATTGACCTTCACGCTTTAACCCGAGTACCAGGATGAGCGGTGAGGCCTCGGCCGGCACCGCGCTCAGAAACAGCGAAAGGGCTAGCAAACACAACAAACAGCGACGGAAAATCAGCGCTGGACGTGGCGGCTGCCTACGGAGGCCAACTCGAACATTGGGCAACATTTTGCCTAAAAGCAGACCAGTACAGCCGGTACGCTGTCAATCGACAAAACGGCAGTAGGCTTTCGGGATATGGCTCAGCGGAAAAAAGTGGCGATGGGTAGACATCGGTCCGAGTGGCGCGGGGTCTGTGCGCTGGCAGCAGGTCTGCTCGTGGTGGCTGCGATTGGCTGTGGGCCGACGTTTCCGCTGGCGTGGCTGCTGGAGGCGGAGCCGAGCGATGCGAGCGGCGTGTTCGATGTGGATGGCAAGCTGCGGGTGCTTGCGATTGTTGCGGAGCCGCCCGAAGCAGAGCCGGGGGCGCTGGTGTCGGTGTCTTCACTAATTGCCACGCATCCCCGCTTTGGGGAGGTCGTGCTCACCGGTGGTCAGCCGATTCATACGCTGTCTCCACGCGGTCTTTCGGTGCTGTATCGACTCTGTCTGTTGCCCGGGTCTGCGACATCGCCGCTGCCTTGTGGACTTCACCAGCAGTCTGTCGATTTTACAGAGCTACCGGTACAGAGTGATTTTTCGACGCAACTTCGCATTCCTAGTGAGCTTGGGAGTCCCTCTGTCCTGCTGGTTACATTGATTGCTGCCGATGCGGCGTACTCCGGTGGAGCGACGGCCTGTGCAACCGCTGCTGCACAGAACGATGGAGTGTCGCCGATTCCCAATCACTGCGTGGTGGCGGTCAAGCGCATCAAGGTCCGTCGCGCTGCGGATTCCGCAGCCACTCCCAATCACAACCCACTCATCGGCCGAATTCTGTTAGGTGCGGATGAAGGTCGCTTGATGGATGTCGATTCGGGAGTCGCGATCTATCCCAAGCTGGGCGCGGATGTGGGTGATTCCGATCGTCCCAAGTGGCAACTGGTGATTGAGCGCGCCGCCGATGCGGAGGAGCAAGAACCCGATCCTCGTGATCTCTCTCGACAGCGCGCTGAGCTGCTCGCTGCTTCTGTGTTTGTGAGTTCGGGAACACTCGAATCTGGACGGGGCAGCTTCATCGATTTGGGTTGTTCGGGGGACTGTCCGCAGCTTTCGCAAACCCAGTTTGGATGGCAACCACCGGCTGCGCTCTCCTCATCGCAAGTGCTGGAAGATCGAACGCATTTTGCGGTGGTTCTTCGTGATGATCGCGGTGGCGCGAGTTTCCGAACCGGGGTGGCTAGAGCGCGATAAAGAGGGTTCGTTAAGAGTCCTTCCTTCTGCATGGGTTCCCAAAAAACGTAGAAAATGTTTGTCGACGGTAAACGTCCGGATTCCTACAGGAATTTGTAGGCGATCGGCTGTGCAAAATTTCTATGGATTTGTTTGAAATTCGCAGGAACCCACGCCTTGCGTTTGTGTCTCTACATGCGAAGACGGACGATTCAGCAAAGAGTGAAGGAGAATTCCCATGACAACCTCGAAGAGCCTTCCTAAGAACGTTGCCAGTGAAGTGATGGGTTCGCAGATTGTGGCTCAGGCAGAGGATCCGAGCGGAGCCCGCGCTGTTGAGGTGTCTGCGGTATTTGATAACACCGTGCAACAGGTCCGGCACTTCGCGAATCCTCGCGCAGGTCGCATCTCGAAAATGACCAAAGGAGTGTTGACTCTATCGGCGCTATCGCTCGGTTCTGTTCTGACTCTTTTTGGTACCAGCTACGCGCAAGTGAGTGCCGAAAAGAACACCACAGAGAGCTCGCCAAAGCACACCCAGCAAAGCGACCGTACCAAGGAGCGTGCGCGGGACATCGCTGCGGGGACTCTGCTGATGCTGGGCGCTGCGGGTCTGGCGTACGGAATGCAAAGACTCAGCAGTGAGCAGGGCGAGAGCGAGTTTAGTGTGGGAACCGACCCCCGCGCTACCTACCAGGTCAGCACAGAAGGTCTTCCGTGCGAGCGATTTCCTCTCGTTCGCAGCAATGGCAGCTCGTTTGAGCTTCTGGTTTCGGAAGCGATGAAGGGCAGTGTGACTCGCGATGGGAAAATGATGGAGCTGCATGAGTTCGCGCAGTCTGAAAAGGCAGTTCGCGATGCACAGCTTGGCGGAACGTCGGTCTTGCAGATTCCGGAAGGAGTGCGCTTTGCCATCGAGCACGGTGGAAGTACGTTCCTGGTGCAGTCGGTCGTGAAGCCTCGCTACTATCCGGTGCCGCTGCGAATCGATTGGGCGACCCAGTCTTATACGGGCGCGGTGATGGCGGGGGCCGCAGCGTTTGTGGGACTGATGTTTGTGCTGCCTCCGGATGCGAAGTCGCTGTCTCTGGATGGTTTTGATGCGGGTCGATTGATCAAGCTGACGGCCAAGCCCGAGGTAGATGAGCGTCCGGATTGGCTCGATCCAAAGAAGAAGGTGGAGCAGCCTAAGCAGAACCCGGTGGCTTCCAGCAGCCGTCGTGCCCAAGCGGCGAATCCGGTGCGGAGTGAGCGGATCATGGTGTCGAAGAATCCGGGTCCGGTTGGTAAGAAGGAGCAGCAGATCATGGCGGCCAGCCTGGCGCAACAGAGTGGCATCGTGGCGCTCCTACGCGGAGGTGCTCTGTCGACCATCACCCGGGATTCTGCACTGGGGAATGATGCAACGCAGGCGATGGACGGCTTGGTAGGAACGGATTCGGCCGACCCCTATGCATCGGGTGGACAGTTTGTAGCAACCGGGCCGAGCGGTGGTGGAGGCGATGGCACGATCAACACGAGCGGACTTGGTCCATTTGGTCCCGGTGGGCCAGGGGGACCGGGCGGGGTACGGCGTGGACCGGCTCTGGGACCATACCGAGTGAAAGGCCCCACGACAGAGGTAGGCCGGGTGGAAGTGAATACGGGCTCGATGGATCGGGAAGTGATCCGCCGGGTCATCCGCAGCCACATGCCCGAAGTGAAGTTCTGTTACGAGCGGGCGCTGATGTCCCAGAAAGAGCTGGCCGGCCGCGTGCAAGTGAAGTTCATGATCAATCCAGCGGGCAAGGTGCTGGCAAGCGTGGTGGAAGCCTCGACCCTTCACAACCAGAGCACCGAGCAGTGTGTCGCCGAGGCTGTGCGTCGCTGGGAGTTCCCCAAGCCGCCGAGCGGAATCGTCAGCGTGACCTACCCCTTCGTGTTCAAGCCCGCTGGTGAGTAGTTCCCCTCCTGACCCTGAGGGGATGCCGAGACTCCGACACTGCGAATTGTGCTCGGAGTGCTCGGCGAGTGCTTGCCCGCACCACGCGCTTGGCCCACCATGGCGGCGCAATGCTTCCCGCCCACCGCATTCCCCCCGAAGTCACTTCAGCTTGTCGTCGTCTCCAGGAGGCTGGTTATGCCGCCTACGTCGTGGGCGGCGCGGTTCGTGACCTTCTGCGCTGTCCGGACGACGATACCGCCAAAGACTTTGACCTCACGACCTCTGCGACTCCCGACCAAGTGATCGCGATCTTTGGTCATCGCAAGGTCATCCCGACCGGCATCGCTCATGGGACGGTCACCGTCCTATGTGATCGCGAAGGTGGCAAACCCCACCCCATCGAGATCACCACTTTTCGCGGTGAAGTTGGATTCACCGACGGAAGACGCCCCGATCGGATCGAGTTTATTACGGATCTGGTGGAGGATTTGCGGCGGCGCGATTTCACCGTCAACGCCATCGCATGGGATCCGGTGCAGCAGAGATTGGTCGATCCCTTCGACGGACAGGGTGATCTCGGGCGGCGGCTGATTCGTGCTGTCGGAGATCCGGTGGCGCGCTTTGCCGAGGATGGACTGCGGGTGATGCGTGCGGTGCGGTTTTCTGCGCAGCTTGGCTTTGTCATCGAGGCCGCGACGAGAGCGGCCTTTGCGGGGGCGCTGTCGACGTTGCGTAAGGTCAGTCGCGAACGGATTCGAGATGAGCTGCTCAAGCTCCTGGCTTCGCCTTCACCCTCCGAAGGTCTGCGCCTCATGCTGCTACGGAGTGCGGACGATGACTCGCTTGACTGGGGTCCGGAAGGCAACATGCTGCAAGTGGTGCTGCCCGAAGTGGCGCACGTAGTGACGGATGCAGCGAGGCTGCGGGCCCTGCTGGGAGCCATCGAGCAGCTACCTGTTGTGCATCGTCTGGGCGCGCTGCTGTGGCCGATGCGTGAGTGGTTGGCCGGGGCGGGGGCGCGGGTGCTGACGGTGCCACGGGCGCTGTCCGAACTTCTCGATGAGCGGCTGAAGTTACCGGTCAGTGAGCGTCAGCACCTGTCGGCGCTGCTGACTACACCCGTTTTTGAAGCGGAGCTGTGTTCGCACTTGCACGGTGCTGCGTTACGTCGAGTGCTTGCACAGGTTTCGGGGCCCGTCCTCGATGCGCTGCTGGCGATTCAAATGGCCCATGCCTCCGCCGCTGGAGACAATGCAGTGGCCGAGCGCCTTGCCGCGCTGGTCCGTCGAATCGCAGCCGAGCGGGCGCTGCGTCCGCCGCTGTCCGTGGGCGAGCTTGTGCTAAGCGGCAAGGAGCTGATCGCAGAGCTATCGCTGCGGCCTGGACCGGTGGTGGGTGAGTTGCTGCGCGAACTGCTGGTGGTGGTGCTGGATGATCCGGCGCAAAATGACCGGGCCGTTCTCCTCGCAAGGGCCAAAGAACTGCTAACAGCCCGAAATTTTAGGCATTGACAGTTCGCGCCGCACCGCGATAGATAGTTGGTCACCTCGCTCGCGAAAGTGGCGGAATTGGCAGACGCGCAGGATTCAGGTTCCTGTGAGGTAACACTCGTGAGGGTTCAACTCCCTCCTTTCGCACCCTGAATGTAGGCCCGGAGAGTCAACCTCTTCGGGCCTTTTTCTTTTCCTTCGCAGTAGCAGGCCCGCAGCGTCAACCGCTCGGGCCTTTTTTGCGTCTTGGGCGGCACTTCCCACTGAGCGTGGCCATGGTCCGAGCCGCGCCCAAACAGGTCCAGGGTCCGCCCGTGTTGGCCCCGACCTGACAAATCCCTTCCCAAATCCTTATTTTGTGAAGTAAAATTCGTGTCCTCGAAAACCAAAATTACTGATCATATAAGGGGCCCCTGACAGCGCGTCGCATGACACGACGCATCCAGAAGCGAGGCGGCCTCTGCCAGTGATCGGTCGGAGGACTCATGGCCAAGCCGCTCATTTTCCGTCACGGGAAGAGCGAGCTGTCCTTTCAGTTGGACAAGCTCGACCGCGACAAGCTCTACGGCTACATCGACACCGAAGCGAATGACAGTCAGAACCGCGTCTGCCAGCTCGCCATCTTGGGCGGTGATGGCAAAACGCTGGTTGGTCGTGGCGGGAGTGCGCTCCAGTACGTCGATCCAGATGGCAACTACTGCGCTCGCACGCTGCTCAAGCCGGTATCGCCAGAAGGTAAGCCGCTCACTGCGGTTCCGTCCTCGTTTGCTACCCCGATCGTCCTCGATCAGCGCGCTAGCCTTGACGAGTATCTGTCGCACAATGTGAAGTCGGTCTATCTGCTCACCCCACCAATGGGGGCCGATGATCTGGTCAAGGAATTGCGCGGCGGAGCGATCTACACTTTCGCGTTTTCCTATCGCGGCGGACTCAATCCCAACGTGGGCTTTCTGTTCGCGAGCAGTGAAGGAATTCCGACGTTGGCAGTAGGTCAAAAGGCGCGTCTCGAGTTCGTTCGGCTGGCCGAGATCACCGACCCTGAAGAGGAGACGGAGGTCGAGGAAGCCGCTGACGACGATGAGATGGACTTCGGGATGATGTGAGGAGTCGACGATGGGCAGCATGAACATTAGCAACAGCAAAAATCGCGACGCAGTCGTCGCAACACGCAGCGTTTCGAGCACCCAGCGCATCGTCTACCTCGACGAAAAGGGACGACAGACCAAGTCGGTGCGCGTGCTCCGGGCTCCTCTGGATCGTGACCTGGGCGCGCTTACCAAAAAGATTGGTGGCAGTGATCCGCTGGCCGCTCTGTCCGATGCACTGATCAAGGGCGACCCCGAGGTCGATCTGGAGTGTACCGGCCAGTTCCTGCGCGATACCTCACGGGTGTATGTCGATCCAGATCAGAAGATCATCCATTCCGTATCGATGTGGGACATCGTACGGAGTCCGGATGGAACCCAAAAGGAACGGCGTCCCCACAAAGCTTCGGAACAGAATGTCGCTACGGAGACTCCGCTCAAGTGGTCGGGAAAGCTCCTGAAGAAGGCCGAGGTGTGGAACCGTTTTGTGTTCGCTGGAAAGCTCCAGGTGGTTCACATCAACGGTCTCACCTACGACTTTCTGTTTGAAATGGCGAAGGAGCTAGAGCAAAAGGAGTCGCTCTTGCTCGTCGGTGCCGGTGCAAAATCAAATCAACCGCTGGTGTTTCAGCGTGGTGGTACTTCCTATCGCGGATTCCTGGAAGGACGTACCCAAGGGGAGTCCTACTGTTTGATCCTGCACCTGTCCAACCTAGAGCTGAAGTCCCCGAGCAAGGAGAAGGCGTAATGGCAGCGAGCAGCAAGATTCAAGGTGCGCCCAGCCTGATTGACTCGGCCCGCATCGAGTGGAAGCTTGGCAAGTACGGAGTCGGGCAAGGCAAGGATTTGACGAATCCTACCGTGTGGCAACGGACGCAGGAGTACCGTCGTGTTCAAGCCTCGCGCCTCTCTCCGATCGAAAAGAAGGACATCCGTAGTCGTCTGCCGGTCGGGGAGTATCATCTGTCGCGCAAGGTCGATGGCGAGATGGCGGTGCTGTGGTTTCATGATGGACAGGCACTGCTGGTGAATCCAGGAGGAACGGTGCGAGTCGGGCTGCCCCTCCTTGCGGATGCGGTGAAGAAGCTGACGAAGGCCGGGGTATCGTCGGCTCTGTTCGTGGGCGAGCTGTACTATCGGCATCCTGATGGTCGGCGTCCGCGTGTCTCCGATGCCAGCAGTGCGGCGCGGGCACCCGGTTCCCAAGATGATCTCGATCGACTCTGTCTGGCGGTATTTGATTTGCTAGAAGTGGATGGCCAACCGACTCCAGCCAAGCACGGAGATACTTATGGGCGCATAAGTAAACTGTTCACTGGCAAAGATCGGATCCATCCGGTCGATGCCGTGACCGTCAAGACCGCCGAAGAAATCGACAAGTTCTTTGTGGACTGGGTGGAAGGGCAGGGTAGTGAAGGGCTGGTGCTGCGCTCGGATACGGCCGGTGGCTTTAAGCTCAAGCCTCGCCACAACCTTGACGTGGCGGTGATTGGCTTTACTGAAGGCAGCGACGATCGCAAAGGTCTGCTGCACGATCTGCTCTGTGCTGTGCTCCGCAAAGACGGTAGCTTTCAGATCATTGGTCGAGTTGGCACCGGCTTTTCTGATGATGAGCGCCGCGCCATGCTGTCCGACCTGAAGGACATGACCGCTGCCAGCGATTATGCAGAGATCGGAGACGGTCACGTTGCCTACCAGATGGTGCGTCCAGAGTGGGTGATCGAACTAAGCTGTCTGGATCTGATTTCGCAGACCACTCGTGGTGGTGGAATCGACAAAATGGTCCTTTCCTATGATGAAAAGACCTGCCGCTACGCACCGCTGCGCCGGATGCCGCTTGCCTCGCTGATCTCGCCCGTTTTCGTGCGAAAGCGCGATGACAAGCGAGTCAATACGACCGATGTCCGAGCACAGCAGATCGCGGATCTACTTGAGATCGCGATGCTCGACAAAGACGCTCGGACCTACACGCTGCCCAAGAGCCAGGTCGTGCGCCGCGAGGTGTATGTCAAGACCTTGAAGGGACAGACGGCGGTGCGGAAGCTGCTCCTGTGGAAGACCAACAAGGAAGAGGACGGCGAGTTCTCTGCTTTTGTCCTTCACTACACGGACTACAGTCCGACCCGCAAGGAACCGCTCGCTCGCGAAATCCGTGTCTCGAACAGCCGCGACCAGATCGAAGCGCTGTGGAAGGAATTCCACAGTGAGAACATCGTCAAGGGCTGGAATCCCGCCTAGGCAGTTTCTATCGCTGCGACCGAAAGGCCAGCAGCCCAGCCCGCAGCAGGGAGGACTGGCCACCTCCCGTGCAAAATCACTCGCTCACCGTACGTCCGTACGATATTGTCTGCCGCTGCTTGCGCCCACGTAGCGCCACCGCTGTCCTTCATCTGTCAAAGAGAGTCTCCCCGAACATGCGGAATCGTATTCCAGTTCATCGGTTTGGCTGGTTTTTCCTGTCGAGCATGCTGCTGGCCTGCGCGCCTCACACCAGTGCCTTGAAGGGCGCCTCGGCTGCTCTGCCTGAAGCGACTGCCATCCCACAGTCGCCGCTTGATGCCTATACCATTCCTCCGCTTCCGGACTGGTCTGACAAATATGCTCATACCGATCACGGAGCTGACGTGCGCTTTTTTCGAATCAAAAAATTGATGAATGATTTTCATCTGTCGCGATTTCAAGCGGTGGATTTGCAGAATCATTATCGACATTTGACGGCTACTGGAATATCGGCAACGCTCGCATTCGAGCGAGCACTGGCTGAAGTTCGGGCCGGTCGAAGTTTGAGCGGCGTTGATATCAAACAACTGCGCAGTGCGGCTTTTATCGTAGTATATGATTTGGATGAAACACTCTATCAGGCATTCTATAAGACCGGCGCTCGTGGACCGACGTGGCATGACTTTTCGTTCCAGAGTCGTGGCCAAGACGTCTATGTCAAACTGCGGCCGGGCTGGGTGCAGGCGGTGCAAAAAATCCATCAGCTTGGCGGAATGGTTGTGCTCTTTACGGCCCGCGCCGATGATGTGGCCGAGAGTGCGGCCCGTCAGTGGATGCACGCCGGAAAGAACATTCGCGAGCTCGTCGATGGCTTCTTTTCAAAGAGCCATCTGGTGTTGCAAGAGAAGACCGATGGGGATCCGGTAGTGGTTCCATCGAAAGACCTACGCTTTCTTGATGAATCGTTGGAAAGGGTCATCATTGTGGACGATAATCCTCGAAGAGTGTTCCAGCATCATCGCCAGCGTTTGATCAAGAAATTCCAGGCTGATCCTTATCTTGATGATATCCATACAAAGTCGGGTTCATCTATACTTGTCCGTTCCTTTGAACAGACGCTGCCGATGGTGGTTCGCGAAATTGAAGAAGCAGTTGCGTTTATGCGTGCGCACGCTGGGGCTACTTTTGCTCAGTCTTATTTGCCATATACAATGCTCGGTAGAGTTGCGCTAGAAGCTCTGACAAATAGTGGGTTATCGGAACCACAAGCACTCGATTATGTTCGAAGAAACCCTTCTTATGTAGAAGAGTCCTTCTAGCCGCATTCACGCTTGCAGCTTGCTGCCGTACCGCTCCCCATCGCCCGCTCGGCTCTGTACGTCGTCTACTGAAGCGCGAAGAGCCGGACAGGGTTTTGGGGGGATTCCAAATGGGCTATCCAAGCGCGTACCGTAAGCCTGATCATTTGTTGACGTTCGATTGGTAGTGTACCGACGTCAGGAACTGGTCGGGAAACGAGCGTGCTGGTGAGCGATGAGTTGAATCGGATTCTGATCGTTCTCATTGCGATCGGATGGCTCCATTTTCTGAGGCTGATCATGACCTGATTCCTAAACAGAAGATGTCCTGCTAAGATGCAAATGCACCTTTTTGTGCATGTCCGTAACTTAGGTTCGAGGGGGGATCTTCTTATGATGACGTTTCGCAAAATCACTGGCTTTGGTAGCGCACTCCTGCTTGTGGCCGTGGTTAGTCACTGTGGGACCAGCGGCACCGACGGAAGTAACCTGGACATGGCCGGCCCGGATATGACCCAAGCCGCGGCCCCGCCAGTCATCACTGCGATCAGTCCGGGCAGCGTGCTCAACAGCGGTGGCGTCCAGATCACGATCACCGGCACTGGATTCCAGCAAGGTGCCACCGTGAAGGTCGGGGGAATTTCCTGCGGCGGCGTGACGGTCGTTTCTGCAACATCGATAACCTGCACGCCTGCTGCGACTCCCTCTCCGCAGTGCGGTCCGGTGAACGTGGTGGTGAGCAATCCCGATGGTCAGTCGGCGAGCAATGGCACGCTCTTTCAGCTCAAGAGCAAGGCGCTCGGCTTTGGGAATCCCGTCAACATTCCCAATGCGGCAGGCGATCCGAACAGCAAGCAGGCGATCACAGTAGACCTCAACTCCGACGGAAAAATGGATGTTGTAAAC
>WBZP01005519.1_pt1 | contig 12849 bp, 11 predicted proteins | sample 5204301 | NCBI WGS metagenome assembly WBZP01 (sample SAMN12412401, study PRJNA552823) | activated sludge metagenome | isolation source: activated sludge from nitrification reactor of wastewater treatment plant... | place: USA: Pennsylvania | collected 2017
GCGTGCCCGCGAGCTGCTGCGCAGCGTGGGCCTGGCCGGCTACGAGGACAAGTTCCCCTGGCAGCTCTCGGGCGGCATGCAGCAGCGCGCCAGCATCTGCCGCGCGCTGGTGCACGAGCCCAAGATGCTGCTGCTCGACGAGCCCTTCGGCGCACTCGACGCCTTCACGCGCGAGGAGCTCTGGTGCGCGCTGCGCGACCTGCACGCGGCGCAGAAGTTCAACGTCATCCTCGTCACGCACGACCTGCGCGAGAGCGTGTTCCTCGCCGACACCGTCTATTGCATGAGCCGCAGCCCGGGCCGCTTCGTCGTCAAGCGCCAGATCGACCTGCCCCGCCCGCGCGACCTCGAGGTGACGTACACGCCCGAGTTCACCGACATCGTGCACGAACTCCGTGGCCACATCGGCGCCCATCGTCAAGCCGCCGGGCAACCGGCCGGCAAGACCGCCGCCGCGCTGCCGCAGTGAGGCGCACCCCGTGAACAACAAGACCGTCGAACGCCTCTCGCCACTGATCCTGCTGGCGGCGATCCTGCTGCTGTGGGAGCTGGTCGTGCGGCTGTTCGGCATTCCCGAGTTCATATTCCCCGCGCCGAGCCAGATCGCGCTGCAGTTCGGCGAGTTCGGCGGCCCGCTGGTCGAGGCGGCCTGGAAGACCTTCTGGGTGACGATGCTCGGCTTCGGCATCTCGATCGTCGTCGGCGTGCTGCTCGGTTTCCTGATCGGCAGCTCGCGCATGGCCTACCAGGCGATCTACCCGCTGATGGTGGCCTTCAACGCCGTGCCCAAGGCGGCGGTGGTGCCGATCCTCGTGGTCTGGTTCGGCATCGGCCTGGGGCCGGGCATCCTGACCGCCTTCCTGATCTCGTTCTTCCCGATCACCGTCAACATCGCCACCGGCCTGGCCACGCTCGAGCCCGAGCTCGAGGACGTGCTGCGCGTGCTCGGCGCCAGGCGCTGGGACGTGCTGGTCAAGGTGGGCCTGCCGCGCTCGATGCCGTACTTCTACGGTTCGCTCAAGGTGGCGATCACGCTCGCCTTCGTCGGCACCGTGCTGGCCGAGATGACCGCCGGCGATTCGGGCATCGGGTACTTGATGCAGACCGCGGGCAGCCAGCAGCGCATGCCGCTTGCCTTTGCCGGGCTGGTGACGATCGGCGCGATGGCAATGGCGATGTACGAGCTGTTCTCGTGGATCGAGAAGCGGACGACCGGCTGGGCGCACCGGGGGTCGCAGGCGGCGTGAGGACGGCCCGGCGTCGCGCCTTCGGCCGGGCGATGCCGGCGCGGGCGCCCGGCGGCGCCTTCGGGCTCGTCCTGCCGGGCGCGGCGCCTGCGCCATGACGCCTGCACAGGCTCAGCAGGCGCTGCGTCGCGCCAACGACCTGGCCCGACGCGCGCTCGCCGCCGGCCATCATCCGTTCGGTGCCGTCCTCGTGGCCGCCGACGGCGAGACGGTGCTGCTGGAGCAGGGCAATGTCGATGCCGTCAACCACGCCGAGGCGGTGCTCGCGCGCGAGGCGGCGCGCCGCTTAGACGCCGCCACGCTGTGGTCCTGCACGCTCGTCACGACCGTCGAGCCCTGCGCGATGTGCGCCGGCACGCAGTACTGGGCGCATATCGGGCGCCTGGTCTACGGGATGAGCGAGCGCCGGCTGCTCGAGATGACCGGCAACCACGCCGAGAACCCGACGCTCGACCTGCCTTGCCGCGAGCTGTTCGCGCGCGGCCAGAAGGCGATCGAGGTGATCGGGCCGGTGGCCGAGGTCGAGGCGGAGATCGCGGCGCTGCACCGCGACTTCTGGCGCCGGTGAGCGCGGCGACGGCCCCCAGCGGCCCCGCCGCCGGCTGGGCCGCCCGGCTCGAGCTGCGTTATCGACGGGTGGGCGGGCGCACCGTCGCCCATGACCGTCACGAAGGGCCGCTTCGCGTGCTGCAGCCGTTGTACCCGGAGGGGCCGGTGGTTTGCCACCACGTGCTCGTGCATCCGCCAGGGGGCGTCGTGGCGGGCGACCGGCTCGACATCGACTTGGCGCTCGGCGAAGGCGCGCACGCGCTGCTCACGACGCCGGGTGCCACGCGCTTCTATCGCAGCGACGGCCGCGTCGCCGCGCAGCGCGCGCGCCTCGTCCTGGCCGGGGACGCGCGGCTCGAGTGGCTGCCGCTGGAGGCTATCGCGTACCCGGGCTGCGACGCGGTCAACGAGGTCAGCTTCGATCTCGCTCCGGGTGCCGAGATGATCGGCTGGGACCTGCTGGCGCTCGGGCTGCCAGCCGCAGGTGCACCCTTTGCCAGCGGCCGCTTCGCGCAGCAGCTGCATTGGCCCGGGCACTGGCTGGAGCGCGGCACGCTGCGCGCCGACGACGCCGCGCTGCTCGACGGTCCGCTCGGCCTGGCCGGCCGCCCCGTGCTCGGCACGCTGTGGTGGGCCGCGGCGGCGCCGGCGGGCGGGTCGGTGCCGCCGGCACGCATCGAGGCGCTGCTCGCCGCCGCGCGCTCGCACCTGGCGCCGGCGGGCGGCGCCATCGCCGTCGTGGCCGGCGCTACCGCACCCGGTCCCGGACTCGTGGTGCTGCGTGCGCTCGGGCCGGGTGTCGAGCCGGTGATGGCGCTGCTGCGGGCCGTGCGCGCCGACTGGCGCCGGCTGGCCTGGGACTTGGCGCCTCATCCGCCGCGGATCTGGCGGACCTGAGAGGCTGCGCAGGGGGCGCCGACACGATCGGCCGCGCGCCGGCGCACCGAGTCGCTCCGGCCCCGACGATCGTTATCCTCGCGCCATGTACGCCGAGCACTTCCGGCTGCGCAAGGCGCCGTTCTCGATCGCGCCGGATCCGCGCTTCCTCTACCTGAGTGCGCAGCACCGCGAGGCGCTGGCGCACCTGCTGTACGGCGTCGGCGGCGGGGGCGGCTTCGTGCTGCTGACCGGCGAGACCGGCGCCGGCAAGACCACGGTGTGCCGCTGCTTCCTCGAGCAGGTGCCGGCCGATTGCCAGGTGGCCTATGTCTTCAACCCGAAGCTGACGGTGCCCGAGCTGCTGCAGACGATCTGCGAGGAGTTCCGCGTCGCGCTGCCCGCGGATGCCGGCACGAGCGTGAAGGCGCATGTGGACGCGCTCAACGCCTTCCTGCTGAAGGCGCACGCCGAGGGGCGCAGCGCGGTGCTGATCATCGACGAGGCGCAGAGCCTGGCACCCGACCTGCTCGAGCAACTGCGCCTGCTGACGAACCTCGAGACGAACGAACGCAAGCTGCTGCAGATCATCCTCATCGGCCAGCCCGAACTGCGCGAGATGCTGGCGCAGCCGGGGCTCGAGCAGCTCGCCCAGCGCGTGATCGCGCGTTGCCACCTCGAGGCGCTGTCCGAGACCGAGACGCGCAGCTACGTGAAGCACCGGCTAGCGGTGGCCGGCGGCGAGCGGCTGCCCTTCGACCGCCAGGCAATGGCACGCCTGTACGCGCTGAGCGGCGGTGTGCCGCGACGCATCAACCTGCTGGCCGACCGGGCGCTGCTCGGGGCCTATGCGCAGGGCCGGCACAGGGTTGACCGCTCGATGCTCGAGCAGGCGGCGCGCGAGGTGTTCGGCGTGCCGGCGCAGGCGGCGCGACGCTGGCCCTGGCTGCTCGGCGGCGGCGCGCTGGCCTCGGCGTTGGCCTTCGCCGGGTGGTCGCTGCGGCCGATCTCGCTCATGCCGTCCGGGCCGGTGCCAGCGACGGCGTCTCAACCTGCCGCCATCGCGCCGCGTTCGGCAGCAAGTGCCGCATCGATGCCGCCTGCGTCAGCGAGTGCCGCCTCGGCGGTGGCGACTGCCCTCGCGCCGACCGCCTCGGCTGCGCCGAGGTCGCACGAGGACGCAGCGTCCGACGACCTCGCGCGCGTGCTGGCGGCGGGGCACCGCGACGAGGCGGCTGCGCTGCGCGAGATGGCGCGCTCGTGGCGGGCCGATCTGGGTGCGGGTGACGCCTGTGCGGCTGCGTTGCGCGTGGGCCTGGCTTGCGCCCGCTCGCGCTCCGGCCTCTACGCGCTGCGCCAGTACGCGCGCCCGGCCGTCCTGGGTCTGCGCGGATCGGGCGGCGGGATTGCCTTCGTGCGTCTGGTCGCCCTCGGCGAAGATCATGCGCTACTGGAGGCCGCCGGCCAGCGCGTCCGGGTCACGCTGCCGTTGCTCGCCCAGGCCTGGAGCGGCGACTTCGTCACGCTGTGGCGGCCGCCGCCGGGCTGGCTGCCGGGCGGTGCCACGCCGCCCGACAGGCTCGACACCTGGCTGGCCGCACAGCTGGCCTCCGTAGGGCAGGGCGATGCGGCACGTCCGCTGTCGGAGCGCATCCGCACGTTCCAGCTCTCGGTCGGGCTGCAGCCCGACGGCGTACCCGGCCCCGCCACGCTGATGCGGCTGGCGCGTGCCGGTGGCTCCGACGAGCCACCGCTTGCCGACCCCGGCCCGGCGCGCTGACCCGACGACGGCGGCCCGCATGTCCTTCATCCTCGATGCCCTGCGCCGCGCCGAGAGCGAGCGCGCCCGGGGGGCGGTGCCCGGCCTCGAGTCGCGCGCGCTCCCGCTCGCTGGCGACGACGAGCCATCGCGCGCCGCGCCGACGCGCGGCCCCTGGATCGTGGCGGGTCTGGCCGCCGGCACGCTGGCGCTCGGCCCGTTCGGATGGTGGCTGGTCCGCGCGCCCGCCGGCTCCACCGCGGCGGGGTTGGTGGTGCCGACGGCATTGCCCGTCACCCCTGCCACCCCAGCGCCCCCCGTGCCCGCTCCGACCCCAGCGCCTCCTGTGCTCCCTGCGCCAACTGCGCCAACTGCGCCGATCCTGCCGTCACCCCTGGCCGCGCTGCAACGCGCGGCGATCCCGTCCGTTCCGAGGCAAGAAGGGCCAACCGCGATCGCGCAGGCTCTGCCGCTGCCAGGCGGTAGCCGTGTGCCGGTCGAACGGGTCCGCCAGCCGGTGCATCCGCCGCGCGCGGCTTCGGCGGCGCGCGGCGCGACGGCTTCACCGGCTGCATCGGCTGCATCGGCTGCATCGGCTGCATCGGCTGCATCGGCGGCGGCGCCGGTGGCGCCGGCCTCAGCGTCTGCCTTGGCTGCGACCGATGGCCGCCCCCTCCCACTCGCACAGCTCTCGCCCCAGCAGCGCGCCGAGCTGCCGCAGATGGCGATCGGCGGCGCGATCTACTCCGAGAGCCCTGCCAGCCGCTTCATCCTCGTCAACGGCCAGGTGGTGCGCGAGGGCGAGCCGGCGGCGCCGGGTGTGATGGTCGAGCGCATCGGGCCCCGTTCGGCGGTGATCCGGTGGCGCGGCCTTCGGATCGAAGTCCCGCAGTAGCGCCGGCGCCGGCGCGGCCGGCTGGAGTCCGCTCGGGTCCGCTCGGGCGCTCGTGTTGGAAGGCGGCTACGACGCCGCGCTCCGCCGCGTGCGCCGCTCGGAGGCTGTCAGGCGGCCACCACCGACACGCGGCTCGCCGCCAGCGTGAGGCCCAGCCGTTCGCCGACCTGCCAGTTGCGGTCGACGTCGGGTGCGACGACGAAGATCTCGCCCAGGTCGGTGGCGATCGTCAGTTCCTGGTGGCTGCCCAGGTAGGCCAGCTTGGCAAGCGTGCCGGGCAGCACGCCGTCGGCGAGCGGCCCGACCTGCCAGGCCTCGGGTCGCACCGCCACCTTCACCGCGCCGGCACGCACCGGCCGGCTCGCCTGCACGACGAGCGGGCCGACGCGCACCCGGCCGGCATCCTCGGCGACACCCTCGAACAGCATCGCCTCGCCCATGAAGCCGGCAACGAACGCGCTCTCCGGCTGTTCGTAGAGTTCACGCGGCGTGCCGGCCTGGGCGATGAGGCCGGCGTCCATCACCACGATCTGGTCGCTCACCGCGAGCGCCTCGCTCTGGTCGTGCGTGACATAGGCCACCGTGAGCGCGAGGCGCTGCTGCAGCGCGCGGATCTCCTCGCGCATGCTGCGGCGCAGCCGGGCGTCGAGGTTCGAAAGCGGCTCGTCGAACAGCAGCACGCTGGGCTCGAGCACGAGCGAGCGCGCTACCGCCACGCGCTGCTGCTGGCCGCCGGAGAGCTCGCTCGGCGCGCGCCGGTCGTAGCCCGTGAGGCCCACGCTCTCCATCGCCGCCTTTGCACGGCGCGCGGCCTCGTCCTTGCTCACGCCCGAGACGCCGAGGCCGTAGCTCACGTTCTCGAGCACGCTCATGTGCGGGAAGAGCGCGTAGCTCTGGAACACCATGCTCACGTTGCGCTCGGCCGGCCCGAGCGTGGTGACGTCGTGGCCGTCGATGAGGATCCGGCCGCCGGTGGGCGCGTCGAGGCCCGCGATCATGCGCAAGAGCGTCGTCTTGCCGCAGCCGCTCGGGCCCAGGATCGTCGTCAGCGTGCCCTTGGCCACGACGAGGTCGACCCCCTTGACGACGAGCGGCGCGCCGGTGCCACCGTAGCGCTTGGTGACCTTGCGGAACTCGATGCCTGCGGTCATATCGGCGCCTTTCTGCGCCCGAGCTTGCGCTCGCCGACCAGGAACTGGATCAGCGCGGTGGCCAGCGACATCAGCACGATGAGCACCGTGCAGTAGGCGAGCGCGACGCCGTAGTCGCCGTTGCCGACGCGGCCGATGATGTAGGTGGTGGCCAGCTCGTTCTCGGCGGTGACGAGGAAGATCACCGCCGAGACGGTGGTCATGCTGCGCACGAAGCTGTAGACGAGCGCGGCCACGAGCGCCGGCTTGAGCAGTGGCAGCACCACGCGCCTGAGCGTCGTGCCGGTGCTGGCGCGCAGCATCGTGCTGGCCTCGTCCAGGCTCTTGTCGAGCTGCTCGAGGCTCGCCGTGCCCGCGCGCACGCCCACCGGCAGGTTGCGGAACACGAAGCACAGGATGATGATGAGCCCCGTGCCGGTGAGCTCGAACGGCGGCACGTTGAAGGCGAGGATGTAGCTTACGCCGAGCACCGTGCCGGGAATCGCGAAGGCGAGCAGGGCGCCGAACTCGAAGGCACGCTGGCCGACGAACTGCGTGCGCGCCAGCAGCCAGCTGATCAGCAGGCCGATCGAGGCGCAGATCGGCGCCGCGACCGCCGCCAGCTTGATGGTGGTGAAGAGCGAGTTCCACGCCGTGCCCGCCCACACCAGGCCATGTGCGCCCCATTGCAGGTCGAACGCCGTGACGAAGTGTCTGAGCGTCGGCGTGTAGTCGCGGCCCCAGGTCTGCACGAAGCCGCCGATGAACGCGAACACGTAGACGACGACGGTGAAGCCCAGCCAGGGCCCGGCGACGCCCAGCCGGCGCACGCGCTCGGGCAGCGGCATCGCGACCCCGGCGTCACCCTTGCCCGACACGGTGGTGTAGCTGGTGCGCCCCAGCACCTTCTGCTGGATGAAGAACACGGTGAGTGCGAACACGGTGAGGATGAGAGCCAGGCTCGCGGCGCGCCCCTGGTCGTACTGCGCGCCGACGATGGCGAAGAAGATGTCGGTGGACAGCACCGCGTAGGGCCCGCCGACGACGATCGGGTTGCCGAAGTCGGCGATGCTCTCGATGAAGCCGACCAGGAAGGCGTTCGCCAGGCCCGGCTTCATCAGCGGCAGCGTCACCGTCGTGAAGGTCCGCAGGCGGCTGGCGCGCAGCGTCTGCGCAGCCTCCTCCATGCTAGGCGAGATGCCCTGCACGACGCCGCGCATGATCATGAAGGCGATCGGCGTGAAGGCGAACATCTGCGCCAGCCAGACGCCGAAGAGGCCGTAGAACCAGCGCGTCGGCGTGATGCCGAAGCCCCATTCGAGGAACTGGTTGACGAGCCCAGCGCGGCCGAAGAGCAGGATCAGTCCGAGGCCCACCACGAAGGGCGGCGTGATGATCGGCAGCAACGCCAGCACGTTGAGCGGCTTGGTCAGGCGCCGGTTGCCGCGCTCGGCATAGAGCGCGATCAGCGTGCCCATCGCCGTGGTGCCGGTGGCCGTCAGGAGGGCGAGGAAGAGCGTGTTCCACGCCACCCCGCAGCGCACGCCGCCGGCCAGGCACGACAGGCCCCAGACGCGCTCGTGGCCCAGCCGCTCCGCCAGCGCGCCCACCGAAAAGCGGCCTTCCTCGGTGAGGAAGGCGCCGACCAGGCTCTTGCCGACCGGCAGCGCCACGAACAGCAGCAGCAGCGCCGAACAGAACACCACTGCGCCGGCGATGAAGAAGTCGCCGCGGAAGTAGCCCAGCCGCGCGATGCCGGCACCCAGCAGCATCAGCAGCGCCAGCAGCATCAGCGCGCCACCCAGGCCGATGCCGAACTGGCCGTGGGTCAGTTCGCCGAACAGGCCGTTCAGCAATTCGAACGACCAGCCGGCAGCGCCGATCGTGAAGCCGCTGCCCACCAGCCCCGCGAGCCCCGTCGCGCTGCCGGCCACGAGCGCCCAGCCCTGGCCACGCCCGGGCGGAAGCCGCCAGGCCAGCGCACAGAGCAGCAGCCCGGCCAGGCCGCTCCACAGCCAGGGGCGGCCATGCTGCAGTGCCTGCACGAGGCCGCTCGCCGTCTCGCCGCCGCCGAAGATGCCGGGCAGCGCCCGCAGCAGCGTGAGGTTCTGCGGGAAGTACCAAGGCAGCAGCGCGAATGCTGCCGCACCCAGCGCCAGCCAGGCGAGCAGCACGCGCTGGGCGCGGGCCTGACCCCGGTTCACGTCAGGTCACGCGCTCATCTCGGAAGCGAGTTGACGTCCTTCTCCCACTTGCCGATCAGCCGCCGGCGCTCGGCGCTGGATCCGTACTTGGCGTAGTCGTAGTTGATGAACTTGATCTTCTTGAAGTCGGGCACGCGCGGGTCGACCTTGGCGCTCTTGTTGCTCGGCAGCTGGAACTGCTTGGCCGCCGCGCCCATTTCCTGTGCCCCCGCGGTGAGCGCCCACTCGTAGAACTTCTTCGCGGCCTCGAGGTTGCGCGCACCCTTGATGAGACTCATCGAGCCGATCTCGGCCCCGGTGCCCTCGGCCGGCGTGATCGTCTCGACCGGGAAGCCCTGCATCTTCTCGCCCGGGCCGTCGTGCACGAAGCTGATCGAGACGCTGGTCTCGCCCCGCGCCACGGCCTTGATCGGGCCGGTGCCGCTGCGCGTATAGGTCTGGATGTTCTTGTGCAGCGCCTTCATGTAGTCGAAGGCCTTGTCCTCGCCCATCAGCTGCACGAGTGTGGCGACCATCGTGTACGCGGTGCCGCTCGAAGCCGGGTTGGCGACCTGGATCTCGTTCTTGTACTCGGGCTTGAGCAGGTCGGCCCAGGTCCTGGGCACCGGCAGCTTCTTCTTCGCCAGCAGCTCGGGGTTGTAGCCGAAGCCGAGCGGCCCGCTGTAGATGCCCACCGTCCTGTAGCCCGACTGCTGTGCCTGCTGCTGGGCCCAGCCGTGCAGCTGCGGCAGGCTCGGGCTCTTGTATTCGAGCGTGAGGCCCTGCTCGGCCGCCTGAAGGTGTGGATCCCCCGTGCCGCCGAACCAGATGTCGGTCTTGGGGTTGGCCTTCTCGGCAATCAGCTGCGCCAGCGCCTCGCCCGAGCCCTTGAGCGACATGTTGACCTTGACGCCGGTGGTGCGCGCGTAGACCGTCTGGATCATGTTGCACCACTCGGCCTGCACCGAGCAGATGATGTTGACCTGGGCACCGTCCTGGGCGCGCGCCGGCAAGGCGACGCCGGCCAGCGTCGCGAACGAGGCGAGTGCGGCAAGCATGGCGGGACGGGCATGGAGGGCGATGCCGTCGGGCACGGCGCGGCACAAGCGAAGCGGGCGGATCATGGTGTGTCCTCCGAGTGACGGGCGGCCGATCGACGCGGGCGTGGCTGACCGCCGGCCTGGCGTGACCGCTGTCACACGATTGTCACATGACGCATTTCCCGGCTTGGCGCTGGCGCCAGCGTCGCGGCGCACTCCGGACTGACATACTCGCGCCTGATGCCACGAACACCGAACCCCTGCCGACACCCGTGGCGCTCTGTCTGGGGCCGAGGGTTTGACCTCTTGGCATCGGCCTTGCTGGCCGCAGCGCTGGTGGCCGTTGCAGGCGCGGCGGGCGCGGCGACCCATGTGGTGACGCCGAGCGACCAGCCGGCTGCCTTCGCCGCGGCGCTGGCCAAGGCGAAGGACGGCGACGTGATCGAAGTGGTCGCGGGCGAGTACCGCGGCGTGGTCGGCGTCATCACGCAGAAGAAGCTCACGATCCGCGGCATCGGCCAGCGGCCGGTGTTCGTCGCCGACGGCAAGCACGCCGAAGGCAAGGCGATCCTCGTCGTCAAGGACGGCAACATCACGATCGAGAACCTCGAGTTCCGCGGCGCGCGAGTGCCCGACGGCAACGGCGCGGCCGTCCGCTTCGAGAAGGGGCGCCTCACCGTGCGACGCTGTGCCTTCTTCGACAACGAGAACGGGCTGCTCACCGCGAACTTCACCGACGCCGAGCTCGAGATCGTCGACAGTGAGTTCGCGCGCGCGCCGCGCCGGGAGGGCTCGCTGCCGCACCTGCTGTACGTCGGCCGCATCGCCAAGGTCAGCATCGTCGGCAGCCGCTTCCACCGCGGCTTCGAGGGCCACCTGATCAAGTCGCGTGCGCGCGAGAGCGTGATCACCTACAACATGATCCGCGACAGCGGAGAGGGCGAGGCGTCGTACGAGATCGACCTGCCCAACGGCGGCGTCGGCACGATCGTCGGCAACGTGATCGGCCAGAGCCCGCGGACGCAGAACCCGGTGATAGTGGCCTACGGCGCCGAGGGCAGTGCCTGGCCGCGCAACAGGCTTTTCCTGGCGCACAACACGATCATCAACGAAGGGTGGACGCCGGGGTGGTTCCTGCGCGTGTTCCGTGCCCAGACGCCCGAGGTCGAGGAGGTCGTCGCGGTCAACAACCTGATCGTCGGCAGCGGCATATTCTGGCTCAGCGCCTCGGGCGAGTTCGCCGGCAACTGGCCCGCCACGCTCGGCATGCTGCGCGACGTGACGACTGGGGCCTTCGAGCTGCCGCCGGACTCCTGGCTGCGCGGGCGCGGTGTCGACCCGCGCGACGTCGGCGGCCGTGATCTCGCACCGCGGGCCGAGTTCGAGTGGCCGGTCGGCACGCGCGAGATCCCGGCCGACCGCGCCCGCTGGTCGCCCGGCGCCTACCAGCGCTAGAGACGCGCGGCCGCAGCCCGATGGACCCGAAGCGGGTGCACCCCGACACCGTCGCCGCGCAGGCCCTGGGCTGGATCGACGAGGCGACGCGCGCCGTCACGCCGCCGCTGCACCTGTCGAGCACCTACCTGCGCGACCCCGACAACCAGTACCGCTCGGGGCGCGTGTACGCGCGTGCCGACAACCCGGCCTTCGACCAACCCGAGGCGGTGATCAACGCCCTCGAGGGCGGGCACGAGGCGCTGCTCTTCGCTAGCGGCATGGCGGCGGCGACGGCCTGCTTCCTGGCGCTCGCACCGGGCGACCATGTGCTCGCCCCGAAGGTGATGTACTGGTCGCTGCGCCACTGGCTCACCGGCTTTGCCGCCACCTGGGGCCTGCAGGTCGAGCTGATCGACATGCCCGACCCGGCGGCGCTGCGCGCCGCGCTGCGCCCGGGGCGCACGAAGCTGGTGTGGGTGGAAACCCCGGCCAACCCGCTGTGGACGATCACCGACATCGCCGATGCCGCCGCCGCTGCGCGTGCCGCCGGCGCGCTTCTCGCCGTCGACTCGACGGTGGCCACCCCGGTGCTCAGCCGGCCGCTCGCGCTCGGCGCCGACTTCGTGATGCACGCCGCCACCAAGTACCTGAACGGCCACAGCGACCTCGTCGCCGGCGTGCTGGTGACGCGCGCCGACAGCGAACACTGGCAACGCGTGCGCAAGCTGCGTGCGCAACTCGGCGGCACGCTGGGCTCGTTCGAGGCCTGGCTGCTGTTGCGCGGGCTGCGCACGCTGCCGCTGCGCGTGCGCGCCGCGTGCTCGAACGCCGAGCGCGTGGCGCGGCACTTCGAGCACCACCCGCTCGTGCGCGAGGTGCTCTATCCCGGTCTTCCCGGCGCGCCCGGCCACGAAGTGGCGAAGCGGCAGATGCACGGCGGCTTCGGCGGCATGCTGTCGATCCGCGTCGACGGCGGCGACGCGGTAGCGATCGCGGTTGCCGCGCACACCCGGATCTGGAAGCGCGCGACGTCGCTCGGCGGCACCGAGAGCCTGATCGAGCACCGTGCGAGCGTCGAGGGCGCCGGCAGCCCCGTGCCGCCGGACCTGCTGCGCCTGTCGGCAGGCGTCGAACACGCCGACGACCTCGTCGCCGACCTCGAGCAGGCGCTCGCTCGCGCGAGCGCCTGAGTGCCTGAGTGCCTGAGTGCCTGAGTGCCTGAGTGCCTGAGTGCCTGAGTGCCTGAGTGCGGGCAGAGCCGCCGTTCAGGCTCGCGCGGCGTGGATGCCCGGATGTGCGCTATGCCAGCGTGCCCGGGGCGAGCGAGAGCAAGGCCTCGACGCCGTACAGGCGCGCCAGCTGGACCAGTTGCTGCGGCGCCCGCTCGACCACGAAGCCCCGACCCGCCGCCAGCGCCTGCCGGCGCGCATGCAGCAGCACCGCGATCGTCGAAGTGTCGAGGTCGTGCAGCGCCGAGGCGTCGATCACGAGCGGCCCGCTGCCGGCGGCGAGTGCGCCGTCGACCTCACGCACCAGCGCGCTGGCCTGTTCGAGGGTGGCGGTGGCGGGCAGCTTCATCGTGTCGGGCCGCGCGTGCTCGGGCCGGTCAGCTCTTCGCCGCGGCCCTGTTCTGTTCCGCAAGCTTCGCGATCAGGCCGTCGATCCCAGCGCTCGAGAGCACGGGCGAGAACTGCGAGCGGTAGCTCTGGACGAGCCAGATCCCGCCGACGTTG
>WBZP01005520.1_pt1 | contig 12847 bp, 11 predicted proteins | sample 5204301 | NCBI WGS metagenome assembly WBZP01 (sample SAMN12412401, study PRJNA552823) | activated sludge metagenome | isolation source: activated sludge from nitrification reactor of wastewater treatment plant... | place: USA: Pennsylvania | collected 2017
GTACGGCCATTGGTGTGCTGGTCGCTGCCCAGACCACCTATACGCGGAACGGGTGGCAGATCAAGCTGACCGGGCTGAACAAGAACATCGAGAACATCTTTGTGATCACGAAGCTGACGCTCGTGTTCGATGTGCGCGATACGCGCGAGGAGGCTCTGAAGAGCTTCACCTGAGCCCCTATGCAATGTCCTGCCTGTGCCAACGAGGTCCCTGAGAACTCCCGGTTCTGCCTCCATTGCGGCACGACCCTTGGACCGGCGCCGGTCCCCACCAGGCCGACGATCGACGGATTCGCTCTTATCCGCAGCTACATCCCGCGGGACCTTGCCGAACGCATCCTGACCGCCGGGCGCCAGATCGAAAGCGAACGGCGCCAGGTGACGGTGCTGTTCGCCGATGTCACCGGCTTCACCGCACTCTCCGAACGCCTCGATCCCGAGGACGTCTCTGCTGTCCTCAACGATTGCTTCTCCGGTCTCGTCTCCGTCGTGCTCCGGTACGAGGGGACCATCGACAAGTTCATCGGTGATGGCATCATGGCCATCTTCGGCGCACCGCTTGCGCATGAGAACGACCCCGAACGGGCGGTCCGTTGCGCCCTGGATATGATCGCCGAGATCGAGCGCTACAACGAGCGCCGGGGCCATGAACTTCCCGGTCCCCTCGGCCTGCATGTCGGGCTTCACTCCGGCATGGTGATCGCCGGGAACGTGGGCACCGACCTCCGGATGAACTACTCCGTCATCGGCGATACGGTGAACCTCGCGGCGCGCCTTGTGGAGATCGCGCCGCGTGGCGATATCTTCCTGTCCGCCGAAACGTACAAGCTCGTCGCGGATGTGGTGCTCGCAGACGGCCCGACGCGAACGGCCCTCCGCGGGAAGTCCGAGACCGTGGATGTGTACCGCCTCCGCGCTCTGAAGGCCGAATCCGACCGCAAGCCCACGGTGCTGGGCAAGGACCAGTTCGTGGGCCGTGTGCGCGAACTCGCCATGATCGACCGCGGCCTGGAGCTCGGCAAGGGACAGGCACACGTCCGCGTCGGCCTGCGCGGTGAGGCGGGTGTCGGCAAGTCGCGCCTGAAGGCCGAACTGATCCGTCATGCCTACGGCATGGGTATGGCCGCGGTGGAAGGCGCCTGCTCGAGTTTCGAGACCACGACCCCGTACTACGTCTGGTCCGTGTTCCTGAAGAATTTCCTCCGCATCCGGAGCGACGCCTCCGAAGCGCTGATCCGCGAGCGGCTCCATGCGATCCTCGAGCAACTTCATCTCACGGATCACGAACCGTATCTGGCAACGCTGCTCTCCGTGCGGTACGAGGAGATCGTGATGGTGGACGATAAGGTCCGCCGGCAGCGGATCTTCTATGCCGTCCGTACGTTGCTCAGCGCTGCGTGCGTGCAGCGCCCCATGCTCTTCATCTTCGAGGACCTGCACTGGATCGACCGCTTCTCCCAGGAGTTACTCGATTACGTCCTCCAACGGGACGGCCAGGCGGTGCCCACGCTGTTCGTGCTCACGTTCCGGGATGAGTATCCGTTCCAGAGCATCGTCCGCGAAGCCGATGAACTCATCGACCTGAACCGGCTCGACCGTGACGACGCGCGGCGCCTGATCCTGTACCGGCTGGACGCGGATGCGGTCCCGGATGCTCTCGAAGAGTTCGTCCTGCGCCGTTCGGAGGGGAATCCGTTCTTCATCCAGGAGATCATCAAGACGCTGCTGGACAAGAAGATCGTGGCCGTGCGCAAGCGCCGCGCCGAGCTCCTCACGGACAACATCGAGGCCGGTGTGCCCGGGACGATCCAGGGCATCATCATGTCGCGCATCGACCGCCTGCACGACACGATCAAGGAGGTCCTGTTCGGCGCGTCCGTGATCGGCCGCGAATTCTCCCGGCCGTTGCTCGAACGCGTCATCGGGAGCGATAACGATGTGGTCCCCAGCCTCTCCGAGCTCCGCACGCTCGAGCTCATCCTCGAGAACGACGAGGCGCGGGAGTTCGAGTACCTGTTCAAGCACTTCCTGATCCAGGAGGTCGCGTACAACACCATGCTGGTGAACAAGCGGAAGGAACTGCATGCCTCCATCGCGCACGCGATCGAGGTGCTGTATGCGGACCGGCTGGTGGAGTATTACGAGTTGCTGGCCTTCCATTATGAGAAGGCCGAGCAGTGGGACAAGGCCGCGGAATACCTGAGCCGGTCGGGCCACAAGGTCCGGCAGATGTACTCCAGGGAGGAATCCGAGAACTTCTTCGAGCGGCGCGAGATCGCCGTCAAGAAGCTCTATCAATCGGCAAGCGTGAAGCCCGACATGATGAGCATGCTCAAGGCCATCGCCCTGCCGCTGGTGGCCATGCTCATCCCCATCCTCCCGATCTTCTTCCTGATCCGGGTGGTGGGAACGTCGCAGCAGGAGAACATCATCTCCGGGGTGATCATCGGCGGGATCCTGATCCTGTTGCTGGTCTGGTATGCGCTCTCGCTCTGGTACCTCGGTGTCGTCCCATTCCTGCGCGGTACCCCGAAGTTGTACGACCTCATGGAGGACAGCATCCGGATCATCTTCCGGGACGGCACGAACATCACCATTCATTTCTCCGAGATCGCGCAGTTGCGGTTGTGGGATTCGAAGACGAATGCCCTGCGGCCATGGACGTACCGGCTCGCCGATCCGTTCGGCCGGCTCGAGGAGACCGATGCCCTGACGTTCCGGATATGGGTACGTGAGGTGCTCGGCAACATCCTGCCGCCGTACACGTTCGGCGTGGGGAGCGGCTCCGCGTCGATCCATTGCCGGTTGAACAGCGGGGCGACCATCCGCCGTCTCTTCTTCCCGTGGTACAACACGGCGATGCGGAGCCGGACGCTGAGCCTGCACCCATCGGACACGAAGGAGTTCTACGTGCAGTGTGAGGTGGCGCTCATGAAATGGGGAAAGCAGCAGATATGAAGACGCGGGCCATCGGGGTGTGGCTGTTCCTCTGCGCGGCGATGGTGCTGGCCGCGCCCTGGGGGCAGAGCGCCGCACAGGTCCGGGACAAAGCCTCAGCCCGCGACCTGGTGGAGGTGGCGCGGCTGGACACGAGCATCCATCTGGACATCCGCTACGCGACCGCGCGCAACTTCATGGGGCGACCGATGTATGCCCAGGCGCGGGCGTTCCTGCAGCGCCCCGCGGCCGAAGCACTGCTCCGCGTGCACCGTGCACTCCGGACACAGGGGTTCGGACTCCTGATCTTCGATGGCTACCGGCCATGGTCGGTGACGAAGAAGTTCTGGGACGAGACGCCGGCATCGAAGCACAGCTTCGTTGCGGACCCGAAGAAGGGATCGAAACACAACCGGGGATGCGCGGTGGATCTGTCGCTCTACCGTCTTGCCACGGGGGAGGAAGTGGTGATGCCGAGCCCCTACGACGATTTCACGCCGAAGGCATCGAGTTCCTATGAGGGAGGGACGGACGAACAGCGGCGGTTGCGTTCGGTGCTCCGCACCGCGATGGAGGCCGAGGGATTCCGCGTGGAGCCCGGCGAGTGGTGGCACTTCGATCACCGCACGTGGCGCGCGTACCCGATCCTCGACATCCCCTTTGAAGAGTTGACCCCGCGGTGAGCTAGGGAACGAAGACGCACGCGATCTCCACCGTGGGCGTCCCGGGGAACAGGTCCATCGGCACACCTTCCACGAGCGTATACCCCGCATCCTTCCACCGTTGCACCTCCGCCGGCAGCACCGCGATATTGCAGAACAGGTGCACGACCCGGCTGCACTTCCTGCTGGCCACCACTTCGATCACGCCCGGTGCGGTGCCGTTCCGGGGCGGGTCGAGCACCACAACATCACCCGGTCCCGCGCGTTGCATCAATCCGACCATGGATGCTTCCGTGAGATCGCTGCGGAAGAACCGTGCGTTCGTGATCTTCAGATGCTCCGCGATGCGGCCCGCCGATTCGATCGCGGACGGTGCGATGTCGGCACCGGTGACGCGCGCGGCGCGGTCCGCGAACGAGATCCCGAAGAGGCCATAGCCGCAATAGAGATCGTACACCGTTCCCTTCACCGGGAGATGGAGGAGTCCGCCGATGCGCTCCACCATCGGATCGAGGATGGATTGATTGACCTGCGTGAAGGATTGCACGGGATAGACGAACCTCTTCCCGCCGGTCACGTGTGAGAGCGTCGCCGAACCGTAGAGCTTCTGCAGCCTCCCAGGGGCACCGGACGCCGTTGTGCCCATGTAGTAGCGACCATCGGAGGCGTCCTCATAGAGGAAGCACCCGCGCAGGGTGGGGTCGTTGCCGGTGAGCGTCTTGGAGAGCGTATTGGCCGCACGGACCACGGCGGCATCGATGGATCGGACGTTCAGGATGACGACGCGTTCGCGATCATCGCCCTTCACGATCACATACTGGAGCGCATCGACGAGAGGGCCCGCGGCGGACCGGCCGAGCCACGCATCCACGGACTCATAGATGGCCGCATGCGACGCCGGTTCGATCGCGCACCGGAGCACCTCGACGGCATGGTCACCGCTGTCCGCATCGGGATCGATGAGTCCGAGCATGAGCCGCCGGCCGCGGCGGAACGCTTTGCGTTTGGAGACCGTGCGATAGTGCCGGGGCAGGGGTGAGCGCATCAGTGGAGCGAGCGGTGCGCCCAGCGAGAGGCCAGCCCACCATGTTTGCAACGCCTGGTCCTTCATCGTGCATTCGGCCGCATAGTCCACCGCGACGGCAGCGCACAGCGCGCAGAATGAACCCTGTCCGGTACGGCATTCCTGCGGTTGCAGGGCCGGCCGCGGCATGGATGTGGAACGGAGGAGGGACCCGAAGAGAGTGGGGAACGAAGCCATGATGGGGGGAACGCAGGATCCTTTCTACGCGGGGGCTTTGCCTCCCGCTTCCAGCACCTTCTTGATGGTCAGTTCGAGATACTCGAGATCGAAGGGTTTGGTGATGTATTCGTCGGCGCCGAGGAGCATGCTCTCCGAGCCCACGGAGAATCCGAGACGGCCGGTCAGCATGATCACGCCGATCCGCATCTGCCGGTCGCGGATGTGCTTCAGCACATCCAGCCCGGACTTCTTCGGCATGTTGATGTCCAGGATCGCCAGATCATAGGTCCCATGGTCGAGCTTCTCGATCGCTTCGGATCCGTCCGTTGCTTCGTCCGTGTCATAGCCGGCGCCGGCGAGCTGCTCGCGCAGCAGTTCGCGGATGCCTTCTTCATCATCGGCGACAAGTATTCTTGCCTGGTTCATGGTCCCGTCCTGAGGTGTGCTGTGACCGACTCCCTCCTATATAGCCAATCTCTCGTAATATAGCAAACTTGGAGGTACTATCGGTGATCGTGCGCACGGGGGAACCCTGCGGAGGCGAGGAAACTTGCGTAGTCTGATAGTTTTTTTGATGATCGGGGGAGCCCTGTCGCCCGTCCGGGCGGGAAGCGAACATGCCGCGGCCGCGACGGTCCTTTTCTCCGAGGACCTGGACCGGCTCGTGCCGCCCGCGCTGCCGGCCGGATGGACCGCATCCATGGTCCGTGTGGCCGGTATCCCCGATCTGCTGACCGCGGCCTCATCACCCTCAAGTGCTCCGAATGCCATCCTCGGCTCCAACGCCACCGTGGACCAGTGGCTGATGACCTGTCCACTGGACCGGCGCGTCATGTATCCCGCGGCCCTCTCGTTCGCTCTCCGCCGATCCTCCACGTTCACCGCCCGGTGTGTGGTCGAAGCGTCGACGGATGGTGGACGGTCGTTCGCTGTAGCGGTGGGGGAGGCGCCGGCGGTCTTCCCGTCATCGGAATACCAGACGGTCGAGATGCCGCTCCCGGTGTCCCTCGCGGATGCGGACTCCTTCCGTCTGCGGTGGCACTTCCTGGCGGCGGGGACCGGGACGACGGCCACCGTGCGGATCGATGATGTGCGGCTCGTCCGTCCGCGTGCAGTGATCGGACGTGGAACGGTCGCCATCAACGAGATCATGGCGCAGCCCATAATGGGACAGCCGGAATGGATCGAGCTGATCAATACCGGCCCCGCGGATGTGGACGTCGGCGGGTGGACCCTGCGGGATGCACCGTCGGGGACGGCGCATACCGTCGCGGCAGGCGTGCCGCTCCTCGGTCCCGGAGCCATGCTCGTCCTCACCGCTGATTCCATGGCGATGCGCACGGCGGTCAACGGGCCATGCACCATCGTGCAGCCGGAAGGATACCCGTCATTGAACAACGGGGGTGACCTGCTGCTCCTTGCGGACGAGCACGGTGTGGTGATGGACAGTGTGCGCTATGAAGCGGCCTGGGGCGGCAACGCCGGGGTCTCGCTCGAGCGCATCGATCCCTCCGGTCCCTCCGTGGCCTCGTGGAACTGGGGAACGTGCCTTGCCTCCGGCGGATCCACGCCGGGGCAGGAGAACAGCATCGTCATCCAGCCGTACGATCTTTGCATGAGCCGGTTCACAGGGAGCGGGCCCGCGTCACCGGCGCAGATCAGCCTTCAGGCCGTGGTGCGCAATGCCGGAGATCTCCCCTCGTCCCCATTCACGATCGTGATCACCTGTGCGGATACCGCGAACGCCGGCACCATCACGATCGCGACTGTGGCATGCCCGTTCACCCTGGCAAAGGGGGAGTCGGTCAGCGTGCCGTGCACATGGATGGCGCCGCGGCCCGGACGTTCGCGTGTCACGGCGACGATCGTTTGGCCGCCGGATCAACGGCCGGCGAACGACGCGGCATCCTGCGACGTCCAGGTGCCGATCGCGGCCGGTGCGTTGCGGATCAACGAGATCCAGGCGGCGCCGCTGATCGCCAGCGCCGAGTTCATCGAGGTCATCAATGCCTCCGATGCACCGGTGTCGCTGGAGGGATGCTTCATCACCGACCGGCATTACGGTGTGCCCCAGCCGCGGCGATGGATGGTAACGGATCATCCGGCCGTGCTTGGCGCCGGTGGACTCTCCGTCATTGCCGGAGATTCGAGCGTGGCGACGTGTGCCGGACCTTTCAGAGACCGGTGCATGATCGTGAGCAAGACCGGACTCGGCCTGAACAACGATGCGGATACGGTGCTGCTGTATGGTGCCGATACGGTACTCGTGGACAGTGTCGTGTACCACGCCGCGTGGCATTCGGCGACGGTCCCCGATCCGGCGGGTCGGTCGCTCGAACGGTATCAACCACAGCTGGCCAGTGGTGATCCGCGGAGCTGGGGAACGTGCGTCGATCCGGCGGGATCCACCCCGGGGAGGCCGAACAGCATCCTGCTGCGCGCTCCACGCGCCGGCGCGATGCTGGCGTGCGCTCCTGATCCCTTCTCGCCGGATGCGGATGGGTATGACGATGTCACGATCGTGCGCTACGAGTTGCCGGGGCGGTCGTCACTGATCAGGATACGTGTGTACGACATCCGCGGGCGATGCGTCCGCGATCTGGTGAATGCGGCACCTGCGGGGATGGCGGGAGAGGTGGTGTGGGACGGGAAGGGGGATGGACGCGTGCCGCTCCGGATAGGGATATACATCATCCATCTCGAATCCGTCGACGACGAGCATGGCGCCGTTGTCGAAGCGAAATGTGGCGTGGTCCTGGCCCGCCGCCTCTGATGCTCAGAGGTCGATGGCGACGCCGAGCAGACTCGCTGCGAAGTCCCGGTCATAGAACTGGCCGCGGTCGTCGCTCCCGGTCCGGTACGTATACACGACGCGGACCGCCGTGGCAGCGGGTCCGTTCAGGATGCATCCTGCCTGATAGCTCTGGATCGCCCGCCAGTTCGTCTCCTCCTTGCACCGCACATCCAGCGCCGCGAACAGCCGGCATCCGGTGAAGAGCTGGACCGGCTGGATCTCCCCTCCGCATTGCACCACCAGATGTTTATCGGTCACGGGAAGCGTATGGAAGTCGTACCTGCCGCCGCCGTAGACCATCGCATGCTCTCGCGGGAACTGGTATGCCCCGAGCAAGGTCAGGTAGTCCTTCGCGTAGTTGATCGAGGGGAGTGCGAGCAGTTCGATGCCGTCATCCGCAAGGTGGGCGCTGAAGTGGCCGTATCCCGTCCGGATACTGAAGGCCTCGGTGAGCCGGATATCGATCGGGAAATCCACCACGAAATCCACCGTGACCACCTGTAACAGGGGCGGTTTGCGGATGATGCCTGCATGGACGGTGGCGCCGATGCCTGCCTGCAGGTTCAACGGACCGGCCGTGAGGCCGAAGAGCGGGCGTTCGCCGCCGATGTCTCCGAGCCACAGGTGCGAGGTGAGGTCCTTCGCGATACCGAGTTGATGGGCCTGACCGCTGGCATGCAGGCGGGGGAAGATGCGCTCCTCCGGGAGGACGGTCAGGCGCAGGGCATGTGCCGTGCTGTCGACACAGAGTGCGGTCCATGCCGGTGCGATGGCGCAGAGCAGTACGGCACAGAGGCGCGCGGTCCGCGTCATCGGGCGGCACCCTTCGCGCTGAGGATCTGCTCCATCGCGGGGCGCGTGAGGCGGTACATCGCCCAGTCCGTGAGGCGCTGGGCACCGAGGCGTTCATAGAAATCGATGGCAAGTTGGTTCCACGTCAGCACGGACCATTCCATGCGCCCACATCCGCGGCGGTGGGCCTCGGCGACGACGTGCGTGAACAGTGCGTACCCTGCCTTCTGGTTCCGGTAGGCTGGAAGAACGAAGAGATCTTCCAGATACAATGTGGGGAGGGCCAGGAAACTGGAGTACGTTTCGAAGACGAAGGCGTACCCGACCGGTGTCCCGCCGATCTCCGCAAGGAACGCTTGGATGCGGGGCGGTGTTAAAAACATATCGCGGATGAGGCGTTGTTGCGCGGCCTCATCGGGTGGCGCCAGTTTCTCATAGTCGGCCAGGCCGAGGACCAGCGACAGGATGGCAGGGGCGTCCGCGGGGGTCGCGGCGCGGACAACGGGGGACGTGTTCATGGTGCCTTCGAGGATTGACAGATTCTGAATTTCTCTGTATTTTTTGTACTTCGTTTGTCCTTCAGATCCGGAGATGTCCTATGCCTAAGTTGTACGTATCCAATAAAGATGAATCGGCCCGACTTTTCAAGAGCGATATCCTGGAGATGTTCACCCACGTGCACTGGAGCGTGCCGGTCATCATTTTCCTTCCCGTGGTCGCGTATGCGGTCTACCGTTCCTCCCAGATCGTTGCGCTGACGACCGGCTCGGCGGTCGCGTTGTTCATCGCCGGCCTCGCCTTCTGGACGATCACCGAGTATACGCTGCACCGGTGGGTCTTCCACTACCAGCCGAAGAGCGCGTGGGGGAAGTACCTGCATTTCATGATGCACGGCGTGCATCATGATTATCCGAACGACACCAAGCGTCTGGTGATGCCGCCGTCGTTGAGCATCCCGCTCGCCTCGCTGTTCTTCGCCGTCTACTGGTCCGTGCTCGGACCGGTGTACGCTTGGCCGTTCTTCGGGGGCTTCATGTTCGGGTATATCTGCTACGACGAGATCCACTACGCCACGCATCACGCGCCGATGAAGTTCGGATGGTGGCAGAAGCTGAAGCACCATCATGTGCTCCATCACTACCACGACCCCGAAAAAGGGTATGGGGTGAGCTCGCCGTTGTGGGACGTCGTGTTCGGGACGCTCGATCCGACCGAAGAGAAGCAGGCCGCGCAGGCGAAAGGGTAAGAGCAGAGGAGGGCCATGCGCCCTGCTCTGCCTACTTCTTCATCAGCATTCCCAAACCCACCGAAAGCACCCGCGCCTCACTCTTGTCGGCGCGGGAGGAGATGAGCACGGGCACCCGTGCTCCCACGATCACGTGGGCCAGCATCAGACCACCGAAGTAGGTCGCACCCTTCGCGAGACTGTTCGCCACCTCGATCGTATGCGCTACGAGGATGTCCGCGTGTCCCGCAACGGGTGACGTGAGTTTCTTTTCGGCCGCGGCCTCGGGTGAGAGGGCGTTATCCACCGCCAGGGGGCCGTCCACCAGACATCCGGTGATCTGACCCCGTTCACCCATCTTCGACAGCACGGCGGCGTCCATGGTGGAGGGCATCGCCGGGTTCACGAACTCGGTCGCCGACAGGAGCGCGACCTTCGGCATGGCGTTCCCGAGAGCGTGCGCGACCTCGACGGCATTCTGGATCAACTCTTTCTTGGCCTTGAGATCGGGTGCCGTCACCACCCCACCATCCGTGATCATGATCAGCCGCTGAGGCCCGCCGCCGGCGTATTCCAGGAGCACCACATCCGAGAGGACGCGTCCCGTGCGCAGCCCTTTCGTCTCGTCCAGCACACCCTTCATCAGCGTCGAGGTGTCGACGCTCCCTTTCATGAGGATATCACCCTTCCCCGCGTTGATGACGGCAAGGGAAGTGGCGAGCGCGTCGTGCGGGGTCATCGCCTCGATGATCTCCATGCCCGCGGTGCCGCTGTCCGCGCGGATCACGGAGGGATCGCCGACGAGGACGCAGTGGACGCCGAGGTCGGCGGCCGAGCGCCGTGCCGCAAGAAGGATCTCGCTGCTGTGCGGGGCAACGATCACCACCCGGACCCCGGTGCGGGCGCGGGCGGCGGTGCGGAGTTCTTCGAATGAGGTGATCATCACGGTCTCTCAGTAGTCTCGTGGTTGGGTGCGGCCCTGCAAGACCGCAAGGGTCTCCGCGGCGAGCGTGCGCAATTCATCCTCACCGGGATAGACGAGGACCCTGCCCAGGAACCCGACGCGCTCGCCGATCCACTGCACGAGCATCGACGACGTGGCCAGCCCGCCGGTCAGCACGATCGCGTCCGCGGTGCCGCCGAGCACCACTGCCATCGCACCGATCTCTTTCGCGATCTGGTAGGCCATGGCACGGTACACCTCTTCCGCGCGGGCGTCGCCCTTCCGGATGCGTTCTTCGACCTCCAGGGCGGACGTGGTCCCCAGGTACGCCATCAGCCCGCCACCACCACGCACCAGCGTGCGCACATCCTGTTCGCTGTACGTACCGGAGAAGCAGAGCGTGATGAACTGTTGCAACGGGAGTCCCCCCGTGCGCTCGGGCGAGAACGGTCCGTCACTGGATGCATCGTTGATGTCGATGATGCGTCCGCCGCGGACGGGTGCCACCGAGATGCCGCCGCCCAGATGGGCGACCAGCAGCGACGACCGTTCGAGGGGGATCGACAGTTCTTCGGCGGCGCGGCGGGCGGCCGCATGGATGTTCAGCGCGTGCGACAGGCTGGACCGCTGGATGAGCGGATGGCCGCTGTACCGTGCGAGCGGTTCGAGTTCATCGACTGACACCGGGTCCACGACGAAGGCCTCGCAGCCGTACTCGCGGGCCAACGCGTCCGCCATGGCACATCCCAGGTTCGATGCATGTTCACCCTGCAGATTGCCATGGGCATCATCCAGCATCCGGCTGTTCACCCGGTAGGTGCCGCCAGGGATGGGGCGGAAGAGGCCACCGATGCCGACCACCGCGGACAGGTGCTGGACCGATGCATGGGTCCATTCGCGGATCTGGTGGAGACGGAATTCGTATTGCCCCCAGATCCCGCCGAATTTCCGGAGCAGGACCGGATCGTGGCGGAGCACGTGGGACTGCAATAACCGGTCGTCCTCATAGAGGGCCATCTTCGTGGAGGTGGATCCGGGGTTCACGACGAGGATGGTGAACGGCGCTCGTGCGTTCATGATGTTCCTAACAGATACGTGGGAGTTGTTCACCGGAGAGCATGTCCACGACGCGCATGCTCCCGATACTGCTGCGCATGGTGACCATCGCGGGATGGTCGGTCACGACCTTCCCGATCACTGCGGCGCGCGTGCCGAGCGGATGGGCGCGCATGGCCGCAAGCACGGCGTCGGCCGCTGCCGCCGGTACCGCGGCGATCAGTTTCCCTTCGTTCGCCACATAGAGCGGGTCGAACCCGAGGATCTCGCAGGCACCGCGCACCTCATCGTCGACGGGGATCGCCGTCTCTTCCAGCTCGATGCCGGTCCCGGATTGTGACGCCAGTTCATTCAACGTGCTGGCAAGGCCGCCCCGCGTGGGGTCGCGCAGGACGTGCGTGGACGGACATGCCTGCAACATTTCGTCCACAAGGGAGTTCAACGGCGCGGTATCGCTCACGATCTGCGTCGCGAACGAGAGTCCTTCGCGCACCGACATGATCGCGATGCCATGCTGTGCGATCGGGCCATTGACGATCAGGACATCGCCTGCCTGCATCCGCGTGGGACGGATATCGATCCCGGCGGGGATGATGCCGATGCCGCCGGTGGTGATGAAGACCCCATCGCCTTTTCCGCGGTCCACCACTTTCGTATCGCCCGTGACGAGCGTGACCCCCGCACGGTCGGCCGCGCGGCGCATATCCGCCGCGATGCGTTGCAGGTCTGTCACCGGCAGCCCTTCCTCGATCACGAAGGCCGCGGACAGATACCGCGGCCGGGCGCCGCACATGGCGAGATCGTTCACCGTGCCGCACACGGCCAGGTCACCGATCGACCCGCCCGGGAAGAACAGTGGATGGACCACGTAGGAGTCGGTCGTGAAGGCGATGCGTTCACCACCGACGGTGAGCATGGCGCCATCGTGCATCGGGGCGAGGTCATCGTTCCTGAATGCCGTGACGAAGACCTGCTCGATCAACTCATGGGTCAGTTTCCCGCCGCCGCCGTGCGCGAGGAGGATCTGCGGGTAGCGGTTGATGGGCACCGGGCAGGCGAAGCCATCGAAGGAGGGCGTTTCATCGGCCATGGTTCAGAGCTCCGTAACGGTAGTACGCTGCGCATGCACCCTCGGATGAGACCATGGGTGCGCCGAGCGGACGCTCGGGGGTGCATTCGCGGCCGAAGGCCGGGCA
>WBZP01005521.1_pt1 | contig 12842 bp, 7 predicted proteins | sample 5204301 | NCBI WGS metagenome assembly WBZP01 (sample SAMN12412401, study PRJNA552823) | activated sludge metagenome | isolation source: activated sludge from nitrification reactor of wastewater treatment plant... | place: USA: Pennsylvania | collected 2017
TAGACGTGGGTGCCGTCGGGGCTGACGGTGACCTGGGTGGGTCGCCAGCCGACGTGGACGGTTTTGGTGACGGTGTTGGTGGTGGTGTCGATGACCGAGACGGTGTTGCTGGCTGCGTTGGTGACGTAGGCGTGCGCGCCGTCGGGGCTGACGGTGACCTGGGTGGGTCGCCAGCCGACGTGGACGGTGTCCACAACGGTGTTGGTGGCGGTGTCGATCACCGACACCGAATTGCTGTGGGTGTTGGTGACGTAGGCGCGGGTGCCATCGGGGCTGATCGTCACCTGGGTGGGTTTGGAGCCGACGCCGACGGTGGCGGTGACGGTGTTCTCGGGAATGTCGGGGGCGATGACCACGGTGGCGGTTTCGGTGTCCACCCCGTGATGCGCATCGGAGGCGCGCACCGTGAAGGTGTCGGTGTCGATACCGGGGGTGGCCGCGGCCGCGTCGCGGGCCGCCGCGCTGGGGGTGTAGGTGAACCCGTCGACGGTGGCGGCCACGGTGCCCGAGGCCGGATCGTGCACGACGAGGTAGGTGATCGGGTCGGTGTCGGCGTCGGTGGTCAGCACCGAGACGTGCACGGTGCCGTCGGTGGCGGGATCGGACACCTCCAGGGTCATCTGCGGGGCCGTGTTGGCGGGATCGATGGTGACGGCCACCGGCACCGTGACGGTGTGATGGTGGGTGTCATCGACGGTCACCACGAAGTTGTCGGAGACCAGGGGGTGCTGCTCGGCGGCGGCGTCGTGGCGGGCCTCGGCGGTGGGGGTATAGGTGAAAGTGCCATCGGCATGCAGGATCACCGCGCCGTCGGCCGGGCCGCCGGTGACGGTGTATTTCAGGCTGTCGTGGTCGGGGTCGGTGACATGCAGCGCGCCTTGCAGTGCACCCTCGTCGTCGGGTGTGCCGACCGTGTAGGCCGGGTCGCCCACGATCGGGGCGGCGTTGACCGGGGTGACGGTCAAGGTGGCGCTGTGGGCGGGGTCGCCGATCAGGCCGAAGCTGATCAGGTTGAGCAGCCCGCCCAGGCCGTGGAGGTGAATGTCGTTGTCGGCGTCGGTGACGGTGACCGTGAAGGAGTCCAGCCCGCCGTTGTCGACGTAATCGTGATCGGTGACGGTGTAGGTGAATTGGCCGTCGGAGGCGATGCTGACGGTGCCGTGTTCGGGGTTGGCGACCACGGTGTATGTCAGGGTCGTGCTGTCGGTGTCGGTGGTCACCAGGTGCCCGGTGATGGTGTCATCGACCCGGGTGGTGTCGGCGGGGTTGTAGGTCACGGTGGGGCTCTGATTGAAGAAGGTGCGTTGCACCCAGGCCAGCACACCCCACAGCATCGAGGTCTGCGCGGCCTGCGCGGCCGGGCCGGCCGCCGGGGCGAGCACCGTGGAGAGCATCTGACTGACGCCGGCCAGCGGCGCGGCGGGCTCGGTGATCTGACCTTCGGTCGGCGTGTCGGTCGAGGTGGTGGCCACCGTCTGCGCGGCCGGCGCCTCGGTCTCGACGACGGTGGGGGCGAGCGGTGTGGCCTCCTCGAGGGTCGGGGCGACCTGCAACATCGACGGCGTCTCGGTCGGGGCGGTCTTCGGTGTGGCCGCCGTCGGCGCCGTCGCCGCTGAGGTATCGCTGCGGCCCGGCGTGGGAGGGTTCTCGGTCGGCGCGGTGGTTGACTCGACCGGCGCGGCCTCGACTGGCGCGGCCGGAACGTCGGCGGGGGGAGCGGTTTGCTCGACCACCGACTCCTGCACAGGCTCGGCGGCCTCGGTGTCGGTGGCCGGTTGCGGGAGACCCGTCGAGGATTCCGGGGCCTCGGTCTGCGCCTGCTCTGCCGGTGCGGCGGTGTCGCCCGACGTTTCCGGTGACGACACCGAATCCGACGGCGTCTCGGCCTCCTCGGCCCCACGGGACGTCTCCGCCTCGCCCGAGGTGCTCACGGTGGTGTCGGTGGTCTGGGCGCTCGACGGCTCGGTGGTGCTGTCCTGCGTGCCCGTATCCGTGCCCGTTTCCGATGTCGAGGTCGACGAGGCACCGGTGTCGGTGTCGGTGGGCTCGGCCAGGGCGACCCCGGGGCGGCCGACCAGCGCGGCCCCCACACCCAGTGCGGCGGCCAGCAACCCCACCCGGCCGATGAACCGGGCATGGTGCGCGCTCGCCGGCTCGTCCGTTCCGGCGGGCACCTCGATCGACCCGGACGGCACCCACCGGCCCTCGCTTCGGGCGCCGCGCGCCAACGGATGACTCGGCGCCACCCCCGGCGCGGCAAAGACCAGCGCACCCGGTGCAGCATGCACCAACGTCCACGTCACCGCCGGTGCCTCGACAGCCTGCGTCGTCACGGTCTCGGCACGCACGGCATCCGCTGCGATCGTCATCGTTGCTCCCCCGACAAGTTGGATCAGGCGGCGCGGCTTGCCGTGCCGTTGGATCGCAGTCGCGATCCCTCTATTCATTCAGCTAACACCGCATTACTGTCGAGTAACAGGGACTTATGGCCCTAGCGGGTGGTGAAAACCTCACCGATGCGCGGCCGCGCGCCAAGACAGACGAGTCCGCAAACGACGCGCCGACGGCGTCAACCTCGAAAGCGCTGCGGCCGCGCTTGACGCCGTTCTCGGACGACCGCGAAGAACTGAGTGAAGCAGTCCGAGCCCCGCGCCTCGGGCTAAGCGTCACCCTGGTCGGGGTGCGGGACACTTCGTAGGTCGAGTCGCGGGATGGCCTCGAAGTCTGCCGGATTGCAGGTGTACAGCGGCAGGCCGTAAGCAATGGCGCTGGCAGCGATCAGGGCGTCGTAGGCGCGCGCTGCCGGTTTGCGGCCGGACGATCGCAATGATGCGGCAACTGTGCCGAACGCGCGTGCGGACTCGGCATCAAATGCGAGGACGTCGAAGTCTGACTCGGCCTGCTGCAGATGGGCCTGGCGGGCCGCGCGTTCGTCATCGGTGCGGGCGACCTGCGGCCCCACCGACAACTCGGCCAATGTGATCGCACTGATGACGGGTTCGTCGGGGAGAGCCGCGGGGTCGCTCACTCTTCCGAGCAGGATGACCGTCGACGTGTCGAGCATCCCCCTCGAGGCGGGGCCCGGCGTCACAGCGACGGATCGAGGACGGCGTCGATATCCCGGCGCAGCGCGTCCGGGTCGACGTAGGGCAAACGCTTCCTGCGTTCGATGAGTTCGGCAGGTCCGGCGGTGCGCCGTGGCAGCGGTCGCAGCTCGGCGACCGCACGGCCGTCACGGGTGACGACGACGCGCTCGCCGCGCTCCACGCGGTCGAGCACTTCACCTCCCTTGTTGCGGAGGTCGCGCACCGTTACTGTCTGCATGCCCGAAGCGTATCACGGGTGAGACAACAGGCTCTTGCAGGTCGCTGGAGTAACACGTGCCCCTTCCGTACCGCACCGGAAGACGTGTCCGTCGTGCCCGCCTATGCGCGACAACGAGCGACTGGGTGAGACTGGCGGAGTGAACTCGCTGCGCGGGCAGCCCGGGGAGGTCAGCACTCACGGCACTCTTGTGGCTATGGGAGCTTGCCGCTGCTGTCCGGAAGGCCGTGTACGTTGCCCGATTTGGCCCAGATCAGCTGAGCGAGCGGGGGATCCGATGTGGCCAGTGGCTTTCTGCGGTCCAGGGCCGTGGCCGCTGCCATGCAGTCGGCGAGGCTGACCGGCATGCGCTGGCGGTGGTAGTAGCGGGCGCGCAGACGCCCGGCGTGAAACCCCAGCGACTCGGTTACCGGCACGATCTCCATGCCCGCGCTGGCAAGCAGTGCCAGGTCGGCGTGCACGTCGTCGGCGTCTCGGCCGTAGACGCGGACGAGCTGGTCCACCACCTCGGCCGCGCTGGCTGCGGAAAGAACGGTCGGCGCACGCAGCAGAGTGGCAACCTCGGCAGCGGCGGTCTCACCGCGCAGGTATGCCAGCACGGCGTAAGCGTCGAGAACGGTCACTTGTCAGTGCGCCGCGACTCAGAAGTGGTCTCTGCGGAACGCTCAGCCCGCCGGGCATTCTCGCTGCTAGGGCCCGGCCCGGCGTGGGAACCCTGCAGGGCCGCCACGATGTCTTCAGGTACCGGCCGGACGATCGCGTACTCACCCCGGTCGATCACCAGCACCGCTCCGGCGCCCCAACGGTGGCGCAGCTCGGCCGGCAGTGACACCTGGCCGTTCTGGGTGATCTTGGCGCGGACGGCAGTCATGCGCACATCATACAAAGGCACTATTCATAATATGAACAGTCATTATTGGATGATGGCATCGGGTAGATGTCACCCGGCGCCACATCCGGTGAGCCCCGTGAGAAACATTGATTTGTGCTTACGCTGTCGCACATGGAGGTTGGTGTTCGGGATCTGCGCAATCGCACGGGGCAGGTGATCGATGCGGTCAAGGCCGGTGAGTCGGTCACGCTCACGGTGCACGGCGAGCCCGTCGCCGACATCGTCCCGCACCGGCGCCGTGTTCGTTGGCTGTCCGGGGGGCATCTTCGAACCGAGCTCGCCGAGCGTGCGGCCGACGCGGACCTGACCGGGGAACTCGAAGACCTTGCCGGTCAGACCATTGACCACCTGTGACCGCGGTGGCCCTGCTGGACACGTCGGTCTTCATCGCACGCGAAAACCGCTGTGCCCTCGCGAAACTGTCTGAACGCGTGGCGCTTTCGGTTATCACGATCGGCGAGTTGCAGCTCGGTGTGCTCAATGCGGGCGATGCTGAGGTCCGGTCACGGCGTGCCGACACCCTGGCGCTGGCCCGCGCGGCCGATCCCATCGTGGTGAGCGAAGCGGTGATGGTTACGTGGGCCCGACTCGTCGCGGACTGCCGAGCCGCCGGCGTGCATCGGGCAGTGAAGCTGACCGACTCGCTGATTGCGGCAACCGCGATCGAACACGGTCTACCCGTCGTGACGCAGGATGCCGACTTCGATCAGATTGCGCTCGCCTGTCCTGCCCTCGCCGTGATCAGGGTGTGAACCGAGACCGACGACAAGTGCTGTGTCCATGGTTCGTCGTGGGGGGCGAGAGCCCTGGCGCGGCAAACCCAAACGTGCGCACTGGCGCAACGAGGCCGCGACGCCGCAGCGGTTCGGCCCGTGACACGCCTTCCTGGTTCAGACGACGGGTGCCGGAACGAACGACACGACGGACACCGCGCCGCTGTTATCGGCCACATAGATCCGACTGCCGTCAGCGCTGACCGCCACTTCGTAGGGGGCGCTGCCGGCCGCGGTGCTGGTGATGACCGCGTTGGTCGCGGTGTCGATCGCCGTGATCTGACCGTTGGCATTCGTCACGTAGACCACGCTGCCGTCCGGGCTGACCGCCACGCCACGCGGCTGGCCGCCGACCGACACCGTCGTGACGGCGTTGGTAACGGTGTCGATCACCGACACCATGCCGGTGTACTGATGAGTGACGTAAACATGTTTGCCATTGGGCGCGACGGCCACCCCGAGCGTCGGACTGCCAACCGGGATGGTGCTGAAGGCACCGGTGCCCGTGGTGACAACCGTCACCACCGGCCGACTGTTGTCGGTAACGTAAAGGTAGGCCCCGTCGGGGCTGGTGGCCAGCTGTTCCGGTTGGCCGCCGACCGGGATGAAGTTGGTGCCCACCGTGTTGGTGGCGGTGTTGATCATCGACAGGGTGCCATAGCTGGTATTGGCTACATAGGCGGTCTGGCCATTCGGTGTGACCGCCACACCGCCGAGATTTCCGGCCAGCGGGATGGTCAACGTACTGCCGGTGGACGTCTTGATAGCCGTCACGAAACCGGCGTCGTTGGTGGCGTACACGTAGGGGCCGTTCGGCGTGCCCCCGTAGGCGACGTCCGCCGTAGTGCCGCCGACTGCAATGGTCGTGGCGATGTTGGTGGAGGTGTTGAACACAACCACCGCGCCGCCGCCGGCGATGTAGGCGATGGCGCCGTCGGGGGTCAGCGCCACGGCCGTCGGAGTGCCGCCGATCGAGGGGTGGCTGCTCATCGCGAGGTTCGCCGGGGAGATGGGCACCCCTGTGACGGTGACGGGCGCGCTGCCGCCGCGGCCGTCGGAGACGGTAACGGTGAAGCTGTCGGTCTCGGTGACCCCGGGAGTCTGTGCAGCGTTCAGTCGGGCGGCGTCAGATGGGTCGTAGGTCACGCTCCACGTGCCAGTGTGATTGTCCACCACATTGACTTGGCCTTGCGACGGCGCGCTGCTCGTCACGGTCAGAGGGTCGCCGTCGGGGTCGCTCGCCGTCAGCGTCATCGTGACGTAGCCGGTGTTCGGATCCGCCGAGCCAACCGCCACGCTGGCCACTGGGGCCCTGTTGTTGGTGATGGCGGCGCTCTGTAGCAGCGTGTAGTAGCCGCCAGCGGAGACTCGGGTGTAGGTGAACCCGGTCGGCGGGCCCAAGATGGTGCTTTGCCCATAGGCGTTGCCGCCGACGGCGGTGGCGGTGCCATTGGAGTACAGCAGCACGGTGTGTTCGTGCCCGGCGGCGACTTGGGTGTAGGTGAGTCCGGTCGGCGGGGCCGGGATGGTGCTCTGACCGGCCCAGTTGGCGCCCAGGGCGGCGGCGGTGCCGTCGGAGCGCAGCAGCACCGTGTGGTAGCCGCCGGCGGCGACTTGGGTGTAGGTGAGCCCGGTCGGCGGGGCCGGGATGGTGCTCTGCCCGAAGTAGTTGAAGCCGGTGGCGACAGCCGTGCCGTTGGAGCGCAGCAGCACCGTGTGTTCTTCGCCGGCAGCGATCTGGGTGTAAATGACTCCACCGGACAGGACTGGGATGTTGCTCTGCCCGTAGTAGTTGGCGCCAGCGGCAAAGGCTTTGCCGTCGGAGCGCAGCAGCACCGTGTGGTAGCGGCCGGCAGCGATCTGGGTGTAGGTCATCCCGGCCGGCAGTACCGGGATGGTGGTCTCCCCGTAGGAGCTGTTGCCGAAGGCGACCGCTTTGCCGTCGGAGCGCAGCAGCACCGTGTGGTAGTCGCCGACGGCGACCTGGGTGTAGGTGACCCCGGGGTCTAGGGCGGGGATGTTTATCTGCCCGTTGCTGTTGTTGCCGAAGGCGACCGCCGTGCCGTCGGAGCGCAACATCACCGTGTGGTAGTTGCCGTTGGCGATTTGCGTGTAAGTGACCCCGGCCGGCAGGGCCGGCGCGTTGGTCGGGCCGATGGCGTTGTTGACGGTGCCGATGGCCTTAGCGGTGCCTACCGGGGCGCTGTGGTTGTCGGTGGCGGTGACTGTCAGGCTGATTTGGGCACCAGGGTTGGCTTTGGCCCATTCGGTGTCAGTGACGGTTACCGTGTACGGCCCGGCGCCGGTGCCGCTGACCGTCACGTGGCTGGAGTCGACGGCGGCGACCGTGAGCGCGACGACGTCGCCGGGGTCGGCGTCGCTGGCCCCCACGTTGACCGTCCAGCTGTTACCAGTACCCGGGGTGGAGGTCACGGTGTTGATGACCGGCGCAACGTTGACCAGGTTGACGGTGATGGTGACGGTGGCGGTGTTACTCGTCAACGTGCCGTCGGTGGCGGTGTAGGTGAACGAATCCTGGCCGTTGTAGTTCGTTTCCGGGGTGTAGGTGAATGACCCGTCGGTGTTGAGCACCACGGTGCCGTGGCTGGGGCCGCCGGCGATCGTGGCGGTCAGCCCGGTGCTGTCGACGTCGGTGTCGTTGGTCAGCACGTTGCCCGAGACCGCGGTGTCCTCGACGGTGGTGGCGGTGTCGGGGTTCGCCACTGGGGCGTCGTTGACCGGGTTGATGGTCACGTTGACGGTGGCGATGTTGCTCGTCAGGGTGCCGTCGGACGCGGTGTAGGTGAAGCTGTCGGCGCCGTTGTAGTCAGCCGCGGGGGTGTAGGTGAACGACCCGTCGGTGTTGAGGGTCACGGTGCCATGTGCCGGGCCGGCGGCCACCGTGGCGGTCAGGGCGTCATGGTCGGCGTCGGTGTCGTTGGCCAACGCGTTGATGACGACGGGGGTGTCCTCGTCGGTGCTGGCGGTGTCGCCGACAGCCACCGGGGCGTGGCTGACCGGGGTGACGGTGACGGTCACGGTTCCGGTGTCGGCCAGACCGCCGTCGCTGACGACGTAGCTGAACGTGTCGGTGCCGGTGTAGTTGGCGTTCGGTGTGTATGTGACGGTGCCGCTGGGGGTCATGGCGGTGCTGCCGTGACCGGCGCCGTACACCGAGACGATGTGCAGCGGGTTGCTGTTCGGGTCGGAGTCGTTGGCCAGCAACTGATTCGGAGTGATGACCACCGGGGTGTCCGCGGCGGTGCTGACCGTGTCGTCGGCGGCGGTCGGGCGGCCGCTGACGGAGCCTTTCAGCAGCACGGTGTGGTAGTCACCGGCGGCGACCTGGGTGTAGGCCACCCCGGCCGGTAGCGCCGGGATGGTGGTCTGCCCGTAGTCATGGCCGCCGATGGCCACTGCGGTGCCGTCGGAGCGCAGCAGCACCGTGTGCTCAACGCCGGCGGCGATCTGGGTGTAGGTGACCCCGGCGGGCAGTGCTGGAATGCTGATCTGCCCTCTGCCATTCCAGCCGACGGCGACTGCGGTGCCGTCGGAGCGCAGCAGCACCGTGTGGTTGTGGCCGGATGCGACTTGGGTGTAGATCACCCCGGCGGGCAGGGCCGGGATGGTGGTCTCCCCGTATTCGCTGTAGCCGAAGGCGACGGCGGTGCCGTTGGAGCGCAGCAGCACGGTGCGGTTGGCGCTGGTGGCGACTTGGGTGTAGGTCACTCCGGCCGGCAGTGCCGGGATATCGATTTGTCCGAAGCCGTTATCGCCGACGGCGACGACGGTGCCGTTGGAGCGCAGCAGCACGGTGTGGAAGCCGCTTGCGGCGACCTGGGTGTAGGTCACTCCGGCGGGCAGTGCCGGGATGCTGATCTGGCCGTAACCGTTGTTGCCGATGGCGACGGCGGTGCCGTCGGAGCGCAGGAGCACCGTGTGGTTGGCGCCGGCGGCGACTTGGGTGTAGGTGACCCCGGCCGGCAATGCCGGGATGTTGAGTTGCCCGCTGCCGTTGTTGCCGATGGCGACGGCGGTGCCGTCGGAGCGCAGCAGCACCGTGTCGTTCATGCTGGCGGCGACTTGGGTGTAGGTGACCCCGGCCGGCAGTGCCGGGATAGCGGTCTGCCCGTAATAGTTGTAGCCGACGGCGGCGGCGTTGTTGACAGTGCCGGTGGGCACAGTGGTGCTGACCGTGCCGCCGTGGCCGTCGTTGACGGTGGCGGTGACGCTGACCTGCTCGCCCGGGTGGGCCGACGCCCACGCGGTGTCGGTGACGGTGACCGTGGTGCCGCTGACCGACACATGCGCGAGGTCGCCGGGGGTGAGTGTCACCGTCAGCGGATCCCCGTCGAGGTCGGTGGCGCTGACGGTGACCGTCCAGGTGTTCCCGGTACCCGGCGTGGACGTCACGGTGTTGATGACCGGGGCGTCGTTGACCGGGGTGACCGTGATAGACACGGTGGCCGGGGTGCTGGTGGCGGTGCCGTCGGTGGCGGTGTAGGTGAAGCTGTCTGCGCCTGACCAGTTTTCGTTCGGGGTGTAGGTGAAGGTCTTGCCATCGGTGCTAACCGTGACGGTGCCGTGGCCGGGGGTGCCGGCGACGGCGACGGTCAGGGTGTCGCCGGGGTCGACGTCACTGACCGGTGGGGTGATGGTGACCGCGGTGTCCTCGTTGGTGGTGGCGGTGGTGTTGCCGGCGGTCGGGGTGTCGTTGACGGCGCCGACGGTGATCGACACGGTGGCGGTGTTGCTGGTGAGGGTGCCGTCGGTGGCGGTGTAGGTGAAGCTGTCTGCGCCTGACCAGTTTTCGTTCGGGGTGTAGGTGAAGGTCTTGCCGTCGGTGCTGACGGTGACGGTGCCGTGCCCGGGGCTGCCGGCGACGGCGACGGTCAAGGTGTCGCCGGGGTCGACGTCACTGACCGGTGGGGTGATGGTGACCGCGGTGTCCTCGTTGGTGGTGGCAGAGGTGTTGCCGGCCACGGGGGCGTCGATGACACCGGTGACGGTGATGGTGACGGTGGCGGTGTTGCTGGCGGCGGTGCCGTCATACGCGGTGTAGGTGAAACCGTCTGTCCCGGACCAGTTTTGGTTGGGGGTGTAGGTGAACGACCCGTCGGTGTTGATGCTCAGCGTGCCGTTGGCCGGGTAGGTGTGGGTGGCCACGGTCAGCCCGGTGCCTTCGGCGTCGGTGTCGTTGCCCAGCACCCCGGGGGCGACGATGCTCAGCGTGGTGTCCTCGGCGGTGGTGTAGGCGTCGTTGACCGCCACCGGCGCGGCATTGATCGCGCCGACGGTGATCAACGAGATGGTGCTTTCGCCGCGGTTGATGACGTAGGCGGTGTTGGTGGCCGGGTCGAAGGCCATGCCGAGCGGGGCCTTACCGACGTTGATGTTCTGGATGCCGGCGGTGGTGGTGTCGGCGTCCAGGCGCACCAGGGTGTTCGTGTCGATCGCCGCGACGACGCCGTTGGTGGTTCCGGCGCCGGGCACCGAGACGTAGGCGATGCTGCCGTCGTCGCTGACGACGACCTGGTTGGGGCCGCTAGCGCCGAGGGGGATAGTGGCGATCGGGTCGAAAGTGTCCAGCACCGTCAGGGTGTTGTCGACGTTGGTGACGACGAAGACCTTGCCGGCGCTGGCGTTGGTTCCGGCGGCGATGCCGATCGGGCCGTAGCCGACGGTGGTCTCATGCACGACGGTGTTGAAGTCGGCACCGGATTCGGGCATGGCGTTGATGATCGACACCTTGTTGGTGCCCGAGTTCGCGACGAACACGTGATGGCCCGAGGCGTCCGCGGCGATTCCCCACGGCTTGTAGCCGGTCGGCAGGGTAATCGTCTTGACGACCTGATAGGTGTTGGTGGCGGTGTTGAAGCCGATCACCGACACGGTGTTGCTGGCGTAGTTGGTGACATACGCCAGGTCGGCGTAGTCGCTGACCGCGATCCCGCGGGGGTCATCGCCCACGGCGACGGTGCCCAGCGCGGTGTTGGTGGTGGTGTCGATGATGGTGACGTTGTCGCTGCCGGAGTTGGCGACGTAGAGGCGGTCACCGCTCAGGGCCAGCGCCGAGGGGGTGGCGCCCACCTGGACCCTACCGACGGGAGAGCCGTCGGCCTTCAGGATGTACACGTAGCCGCTGTCGGAGGCCAGGTAGGCGCGGGTGCCGTCGGCGTTGACCACCATCGCGGCGGCCCCGGAGAAGCCGGCCGGTGGGTCGACGTTGAACTGTCCGGGTGTCACCGGGATGGTGACGCTGTAGTTCACCGGCGGGTTCTCGGTGTCGGAGACGGCGACGGCGAAGCTGTCGGAGGTGGCGCCACCTTGGGCGGCGGCGATGCGGGCGGCCAGATCCGGGGTGTAGGTGTACACACCGGGGGTGGCGGTCGCCTCGATTGTGCCCCTGCTGACATCGGCGACCCGGGTGGCGGTGATCGGATCGCCCTCGGGATCGACGACATTCAGCGTGATCGTGACCGCACCCGTCGCCGCGTCCGGCGTCCCGACGACCGCGGTGAACACCGGGGCGTCGTTGACCGGGGTGACCGTCACCGACACGGTGGCGGTGTTGCTGACCATGGTGCCGTCGGTGGCGGTGTAGGTGAACGAGTCTGCACCCGACCAGTTTTCGTTCGGGGTGTAGGTGAAGGTCTTGCCGTCGGTGCTGACGGTGACGGTGCCGTGGGCCGGGGTGCTGGTGGCCGTCACGGTCAGGGTGGCGCCGGGGTCGGCGTCGCTGACCGGCGGGGTGATGAGCACCGCGGTGTCCTCGGGCGTGGTCGCGGTGGTGTTCCCGGCGACCGGGGCATCGGCCGACGCGGTCACGGTGACCGTCACGGTGGCGGTGTTACTCGTCAACGTGCCGTCGGTGGCGGTGTAGGTGAACGAGTCGGCGCCGTTGTAGTCGGCGGCCGGGGTGTAGGTGAAGGTCTTGCCGTCGGTGCTGACGGTGACGGTGCCGTGAGCCGGGGTGCCGGCCACATTCACGGTGAGGGTGTCGCCGGGGTCGATGTCATTGACCGGCGGGGTGATGAGCACCGCGGTGTCCTCGGGCGTGGTCGCGGTGGTGTTCCCGGCGACCGGGGCGTCGTTGACCGGAGTGACGCTGATGCTCACGGTGGCGGTGTTGCTCGTCAACGCGCCGTCAGAAGCGGTGTAGGTGAATGAGTCTGCGCCGAACCAGTTTTCGTTCGGGGTGTAGGTGAATGTCTTGCCGTCGGTGCTGACGGTGACGGTGCCGTGGGCCGGGGCGCTGGTGGCCGTCACGGTCAGGGTGTCGGTCGGGTCGGCGTCGTGGACGGCCGGGGTGATGGTGACCGCGGTGTCCTCGCCGGTGCTGGCCGAGGTGTTCCCGGCGACTGGGGCGTCGTTGACCGGCGTGACGCTGATGCTCACGGTGGCGGTGTTGCTCGTCAACGTGCCGTCGGTGGCGGTGTAGGTGAACGAGTCGGCGCCGTTGTAGTCGGCGGCCGGGGTGTAGGTGAACGTCTTGCCGTCGGTGCTGACGGTGACGGTGCCGTGGGCCGGGGTGCCGGCCACGGCCACGGTCACGGTGGCGCCGGGGTCGATGTCGCTGACCGGCGGGGTGATGAGCACCGACGTGTCCTCGCCGGTGCTGGCGGAGGTGTTCCCGGCGACCGGGGCGTCGTTGACCGGGGTGACCGTCACCGACACGGTGGCGGTGTTGCTGACCAGGGTGCCGTCGGTGGCGGTGTAGGTGAACGAGTCTGCGCCGAACCAGTTTTCGTTCGGGGTGTAGGTGAAGGTCTTGCCGTCGGTGCTGACGGTGACGGTGCCGTGGGCCGGGGTGCCGGCCACATTCACGGTGAGGGTGTCGCCGGGGTCGGCGT
>WBZP01000986.1_pt2 | contig 12841 bp, 12 predicted proteins | sample 5204301 | NCBI WGS metagenome assembly WBZP01 (sample SAMN12412401, study PRJNA552823) | activated sludge metagenome | isolation source: activated sludge from nitrification reactor of wastewater treatment plant... | place: USA: Pennsylvania | collected 2017
GGCTTTTGCGTGGGCGATGGCTTCCTTGGTCTGCGGCATGACTCCGTCGTCGGCGGCCACCACCAGGATCACCAGATCGGTCGCCTTGGCGCCGCGGGCGCGCATCGCCGTAAAGGCTTCGTGCCCTGGCGTATCGAGGAAGGTGATCATGCCGCGCGGCGTTTCGACGTGATAGGCGCCAATATGCTGCGTGATTCCGCCCGCCTCGCCATGGGCGACCCGGCTCTTGCGGACATAGTCGAGCAGAGAGGTCTTGCCGTGGTCGACGTGACCCATCACGGTGACCACCGGGGCGCGTGGCAGTTGCTCCGCATCCTTGTGGTCGCCCTGGTCGGCGAGGAAGGCATCCGGGTCGTCGAGCTTTGCCGGGAAAGCGATGTGGCCCATTTCCTCGACCACGATCATCGCGGTCTCCTGATCGAGCACCTGATTGATGGTGACCATCGATCCCATCTTCATCAACGTCTTGATGACTTCCGTGGATTTCACGGTCATCTTGTGGGCCAGGTCTGCGACCGATATCGTTTCCGGAACATGCACCTCGCGAACGATGGCCTCGACCGGCTGGGGTGCCGGCAGGTCCTCCACATGCCCGTGTCGGGCGTGACGACCGCCACCCTTGGAACCGCGCCAGCCGGAAATCCCCGCATCGCCGCGCGTCTTGATGCCGCGCCGCTTGGCGGCATCATCCTTCCAGGTATCCTTCTTCGCCGTCTTGGCCTTGCCGCCGTCCGGCTTGGTGGCCGGCTTGTGGATGGTGCCGGACACGCCGGCGGCGGCGGCCTGTTCCTTGGCCTTCTTGGCCTCGGCGGCGGCCAGTTGCGTCTGCTGCTCGACCAGCCGCGCCTCGGCCTCGGCGCGCGCCCGGATTTCGCCGTCGTGCTTCTCCTTGAACTCGGCTGCCTGAATTGCGGAAAGCCGGCCATGGCGTTTGGATTCAGCTTCGCGCAATGCCCGCTGTGCGGGGTCGATCACCGATTTCGGCGCGATGTCGTCAACCGCCGCGGCCGGCACCGGCGCCGCGCCGGGCACCGCTTCCGCGACGGGGGAAGGCGGCACCGCCGCAGCAGCGACGACCGGCTCCGGCGCGGGCTGTTCGGCCGGGGTCTCGGCGCCGGCTTCCGCCGCCAACTCTCCCGGTTCGCGTTTGACGAACACCCGCTTCTTGCGCACCTCGACCTGGATCGTGCGCGCCTTGCCACTGGAATCGGAAGCCCGGATCTCGCTGGTCTGCTTGCGGGTCAGGGTGATCTTGGCCTTGGGCACTGTGTCGCCGTGCGACTTGCGCAGATAGTCGAGCAGCCGGGTCTTGTCCTGCTCGGACAGCGTGTCGTCGGATTCCTGCTTGCTGACGCCAGCCTTGGCCAGCTGTTCCAGCAAGGCCGGCGCCGGCATTTTCAGCTCGCTCGCGAATTGGGAAACTGTCATCAAAGCCATCCCCTACCTCTCATTCTTCTTCGGCAAACCAGTGGGCTCGCGCGTTGGTAATCAACGCCGTCGCCCGCTCGGCATCGATGCCTGTCATCTCGGTCAACTCGTCGGTTGCCAGGTCTGCCAGTGCATCGCGATTGGTGATGCCGTTTCTTGCCAACTTCGCCGCCAGCGGCTTGTCCATGCCCTCGAGCGAAAGCAGATCGTCGGCGACCTGTTCCAACTGCTCTTCATCGACGATGGCTTCGGTGAGCAACACGTTGCGTGCACGCTCGCGCAGCTCCGTCACCGTCGCTTCGTCGAAAGCGTCGATTTCGAGCATTTCAGCCAGAGGCACATAGGCAATCTCCTCCAGCGTGGAGAAGCCTTCCTCGATCAGGATGTTGGCCACTTCCTCATCGACATCCAGCTTCGCGATCAACAGCGCGCGGATCGAACTATGTTCGCCCTCGGACTTCGCCTTGGACTCCTCGATGGTCATCAGATTGATCGTCCAGCCGGTCAATTCGGAGGCCAGGCGCACGTTTTGCCCGCCGCGACCGATGGCAATGGCCAGGTTGTCCTCGTCGACCACGACATCCATCGCATGCTTTTCTTCGTCGACCAAAATGCTCTGCACCTCGGCTGGCGCCAAGGCGCCGATTACGAACTGGGCCGGATCGGCTGACCAGAGGATGATGTCGACGCGCTCGCCCGACAGCTCATTGGTCACCGCCGTGACCCGCGAACCGCGCATGCCAACGCAGGTTCCGATCGGATCGACGCGCGGATCATTCGACTTGACCGCGATCTTGGCGCGCATGCCGGGGTCGCGGGCGGCCGCCTTGATTTCGAGCAGGCCGTCTTCGATCTCGGGCACTTCCAGTTCGAACAGCTTCATGATGAACTCAGGCGCTGTCCGTGAGAGGATCAGTTGCGGACCCCTGGCCTGACGATCGATCTTCATCAGCCAGGCCCGTATGCGGTCGCCCGGACGCAGGTTTTCCTTGGGGATCATCTGGTCCCGCGGCAGCAGGGCCTCGATGCGCCCGGCCTCGACAATGGCGCTGCCGCGCTCCATGCGCTTGACGGTGCCGCTGACCAGGAATTCCTTGCGATCGAGAAAGTCATTCAACAACTGCTCGCGCTCGGCGTCGCGAATCTTCTGCAGGATCACCTGCTTCGCCGCCTGCGCCCCGATGCGGCCGAAATCGATTGGCTCAAGGGCCTCCTCGACATAGTCGTCGAGCATGATGTCGGGAAGCTGCCGCTGCGCCGCGCTGAGCCCTATCTGCTGTTCCGGATTCTCGACCATGTCATCGGCCACCACCAGCCAGCGGCGGAAAGCCTCGAATTCGCCGGTCTCACGATCGATGTCTACGCGCACGTCGGCCTCGTCGTTGGTGCGCTTCTTGGTCGCCGACGCCAACGCCAGCTCCAAGGCGCCAAAGACGATGTCCCGCGGCACATTTTTCTCGCGGGCCAAGGCATCGACCAGTAGCAGCAATTCACGGCTCATTTGCGTCCTCCCGCATTTATTAGAGCTTCGGCACCAGGCGCGCCCGTTCGATGTTCCCCAGCGCGAACTGGTGCAGCGTTTCGTTCACCCGCAATGACACCGATTCCGCCCCGCCCTCTTCCCGCAAGCCCTCCAGCACGCCGCTGAAATTCCGCTGGTTGCCAAGTGGCACGCGCAGCTTGAGTTGCACTTCGTGTCCGGCGAAACGGCGAAAGTCCGCGAGTTTGACCAACGGACGATCAAGTCCGGGAGAAGAGACTTCAAGCCGCTCGTAATCGACGTTCTCGACTTGCAATACGCGACTGACCTGGTTGCTGACGGCGACGCAATCGTCGAGGCCGATGGGGCTCGCCGGCCCGCATTCCGGTCTGTCGATATAGACGCGCAGCAGCCGAGCCCGCGGACTGGTCTCGAATTCCACCAGTTCATAGCCCAGACCGACCACAGTCGTCTCAATCAAATCAGTCAGTTGCATTCCCATCCCGAATCAAATCGCACAAATAGAAAATGGGCCAAAAGCCCATTCCTTCTCTCTCCCGAGAACGGTGCCACCGAAACCGACGCATTATAGCAGAGGCATCATTTCTCCGCAAAACGCGCTTTCGACAAACGCGGTTTCGACGAGTGCCGGTTCAAAGCTTGCGGGCGCTGCGGCATCGGCGTCCGGCGGATCGGCGGCAGCCGACATCCAGTCACTTCCCGCCAAATTCGTCGTCACGAAACTGGGTTTCGCCCGCCACATCGGCGCCGGATCCGCCAGCCGGCGAGGCTTCGGCGTCCGGCGGGACCGTCTTCAACAACTCATGCACCTCGCCGGGTTCCAGATCGCGATACTGTCCGCGCCTGAGGCGCGGGGAAAGTTGTGCCGGCCCATAGCGCACGCGCATGAGCCGGCTGACCATCAGGCCGACGGCCTCGAACATGCGCCGCACCTCGCGATTGCGCCCTTCGGCCAAAACCACGCGATACCAGCGATTGGCGCCTTCGCCACCGCCTTCGGCGATCATCCGGAAGCGGGCCGGGCCATCTTCGAGCTCGATGCCGTTGCGCAACCGCCCGAGCATTTCAGGCGTCGCCTCGCCCAGGACGCGCACCGCGTATTCGCGCTCGATCTGGTAGCGCGGATGCATCATGCGATTGGCCAGGCCGCCATCGTTGGTAAACAACAGCAGGCCGCACGAATTGAAGTCCAGCCGACCGATGGCAATCCAGCGCCCGCTACGCAGCCGCGGAAGCTTGCCAAACACGCTGGGGCGACCGTCGGGGTCGTCGCGGGACACGATCTCGCCCTCGGGCTTGTGATAGGCCAGAACACGCGGCAGGCGCAGCACAAACTTCAATTGCGCCATCTTGCCGTTGACGCGAATCTTGTCCTCCGGGCCGACGCGCTGACCCACGTGTGCCGGAAGCCCGTTGACGCTGACCCGCCCGGCGACGATCCACTCTTCGAGCTCACGCCGGGAACCGTAGCCCGCATCCGCCAGCGCCTTGTGCAGCTTGGGAGGGTCGATGAACACCGGGTCCTTGCGGCGCGCCGGTTGGGAGCGGGATGTCGGGCGGCCGGTACGCTGATCGTCGCCGCGCAAACGCGCCGGCCCTTGCGGCGGGCGGAAGGGGCTTGCCTTGCGCGCCTGGCGATGGGGCGAGCTCGTTGGTTTCGCGATCGCCGCTGCGGGATCGCCTGTCGGGAAAGGCTGTGGCGACCCGTTGCGCCGAGTTCGGGCCGGCCGGCTAGCCTGATCCTGCTTGCTCGCCGCCCGACTCTTCGGCCCCTGGCGCGCGGAACGCGGAGACTTCGGGGATCGTGGCTTGTCCAAGGTCCATTACCCTTTCAATTTCGGTCAATGGCGGCAATTCGCTGAGACTGCGCAAGCCGAGGTCGTCGAGAAATCTTCGTGTCGTCGCGTACAGCGCCGGCCGCCCAGGCGCATCGCGGTGCCCCACTGCATCGATCCAGCCACGCCCCTCGAGTGTTTTCAGAATGTTCGGCGATACCGCCACCCCCCGAATGTCTTCGATGTCGCCCCGCGTCACTGGCTGGCGATAGGCGACGATCGCCAGCGTTTCCATTACCGCCCGCGAATATTTCGGCGGTTTGTCGTTCTTCAGCCGGTCCAGATAGGGCTGATACTCCGGGCGGGTCTGGAAACGCCAGCCCGAGGCCAACTGCACCAACTCCGCACCTCGCTCCGACCAGTCGCGGCGCAAGTCGTCAAGCAGTGTACGCCAGGTATCGTCGTCAAACGTTTCGTCGAAGAGTTTCTTCAACTCGGACAGGGGCACGGGCTCGCCAGCCACCAGCAGCGCGGCTTCCAGGACGCGCTTGTAGTCGTCGGGCCTATGCAGGGGCAACATCGGGCCGTCTCACGTAAATGGGGGCCAGCGCCTCGATCTGGGTAATCTCGATCAGCGACTCGCGCGACAGTTCGAGCAGCGCCAGAAAGCTCACCACCAGGCCCTGGACACCCTGGCCCGGATCGAACAATTGCTCGAACACAACGTAGCCACGCCCCTGCAAGCGGCGCAGGATCACGCTCATGTGTTCGCGCACGGAAAGTTCCTCGCGATGAATCTTGTGATGTTGATGCACTCGGGCCTGCTTCATCAGCGAAAGCCAGGCCACCTGCAGGTCATGCAGGCCGACCTCCGGTTGGCGCTCGATCACCTTGTCGGCGATCCAGACCGTGATCCATTCGTAGTCGCGTCCCGCCTGAGGCATTTCGTCCAACTTCGCGGCCGACGCCTTGATGCGTTCGTATTCAACCAGGCGGCGCACCAATTCGGCACGCGGATCGGCCGGCTCGCCGTTTTCGGCATGCGGGAGACGCGGCAACAGCATGCGCGACTTGATCTCGATCAGCATCGCCGCCATCAGCAGGTATTCGGCGGCGAGCTCCAGCTTGCCCTTGCGCATCGCCTCGACATACACCAGGTACTGCGCCGTGAGCGGCGCCATCGGGATGTCCAGGACGTTGATATTGGCTCGCCGAATCAGGTAGAGCAGCAGATCCAGCGGTCCTTCGAAGGAATCGAGAATCACCTCCAGCGCATCCGGCGGGATGTAGAGATCGCGCGGCAACTCGTCCATCACCTGGCCATAGACTTTGGCCCGCAGCGCCGCGAACGGCCCACCCGGCAGTGACGTCGGCGCCGGAGGCAGCGGGAAGGCCGCGCCCATCGCGTCGGAAGCAGCGTCCTGAATCACGAATAGTCGAGTCCCATCGCTTCGCGTACGTCGCGCATGGTCTCCTGCGCCAGCTTGCGCGCCTTTTCACAGCCGTCGGCGATGATGTTCTTGACCAGTTGAGGATCCTCCTCGTACATCCTGGCGCGTTCGCGCATCGGCTCCTGCTCACGCAACACGGCCTCGATCACCGGCTGCTTGCATTCGATGCAGCCGATGCCGGCCGTGCGACACCCGCTTTGCACCCAGGCCTTGGTCTCGTCGTCCGAATAAATCAGGTGGAACTGCCACACCGGACATTTGTCGGGATCACCGGGGTCGCTGCGGCGCACGCGCGCCGGATCCGTCTGCATGGTGCGAATCTTGCGGGTCACGGAATTGGTATCCTCGCGCAGCGTGATCGCGTTGCCGTATGACTTGGACATCTTCTGGCCATCCAGACCCGGCATGCGCGAGGCATGGGTGAGCAGCGCATCGGGCTCGACCAGAATCATTTTGCGGGTGCCTTCGAGCCAGCCGAACAGGCGCTCGCGGTCACCCAGCGAGAGGCTTTGCGCCTCGTTCAGCAGTTCGTGCGCCTGCTCCAGCGCTTCGCTGTCGCCGCGCTCCTGATAACCGGTGCGCAACTCCTCGTAGAGCCGGGCGCGCTTGTTTCCGAGTTTCTTGACGGCCTCGCGCGCCTTGTCCTCGAAGTCCGGCTCGCGGCCAAAAAGGTGATTGAAACGACGCGCGATTTCGCGGGTAAATTCAACGTGCGGCACCTGGTCGTCGCCGACCGGTACCTGATTGGCGCGGTAGATCAGGATGTCCGCCGCTTGCAGCAGCGGATAACCGAGGAAGCCGTAGGTGGTCAGATCCTTGTGGGTCAGCTTCTCCTGCTGATCCTTGTAGGTCGGCACGCGTTCCAGCCAGCCCAGCGGCGTCATCATCGACAACAGCAGATGCAGTTCGGCATGCTCCGGCACCTTGGACTGGATGAAGATGGTCGCCTGCGAGGGATCGACCCCCGCCGCCAGCCAGTCGATGACCATGTCGATGGCGTTTTCGGTGATCGTCCCCGGTTCGTCGTAGGCCGTGGTCAGCGCGTGCCAGTCGGCGACGAAAAACAGGCATGGATACTCGTGCTGCAGCTTGACCCAGTTGGCCAGCACCCCGTGATAGTGGCCAAGATGCAGGCGCCCGGTGGGGCGCATGCCGGAGAGGACTTTTTCCGCGTACATGTCAGAGATTGAAGAGAGCCATCAGAAGAGCATACGAAATCCGCAGCAGCGGGCGAAGAACGAGATCGAGAATGCCGAAGAACACCAGTCCCAGGACGATGAACAGGCCATAGCGTTCAAGCTGGGCGAACTTCTGCGCGGCGCGCATCGGCAACAAGCTTACGGCAATCCGGCCGCCGTCGAGCGGCGGGATCGGCAGCAGGTTCAGCACCATCAGGCCCACGTTCCAGACGATGCCGGCACGCGCCATGCCCATCAATGCCTCGGAGTACGAGTTCTCCGGAATGCCGACCACCAGCTTGAGCAGCAAGGTCCAACCGATCGCCATCAGCAGGTTTGCCCCGGGCCCCGCCGCCGCCACCCATAGCATGTCCTGTTTGGGGCGCCGCAATCGTCCGAAATTCACCGGCACCGGCTTGGCCCAGCCGAACACGAAAGCGCCGTTGGATACCACGTACAGCATCACCGGAACCAGCAACGTGCCCATCGGATCGATATGCCGCAATGGATTGAGACTGATACGCCCCAACTGCCAGGCCGTCGGATCGCCGAAGTGCCGCGCCGCGTAGCCATGTGCCGCCTCATGCAGCGTTATGGCGAAAATTACCGGCAGGGCGGAAATCGCCAGCGTCTGGATTACATTCATTGGAGCGGCCGATTTTAGCAGACCGGGTCATTCCAGCCCGAAAGGAGCCAGCGGCCCCTGTCCTGCCCGCACGAGCTCCGGCTCGACGCCGGTCAGATTGATTACCGTGGTCATCTGCACACCGCAGCCGCCCGCATCGATCACCAGGTCGAGTTGCTTTTCCAGTCGGTGGCGTATCTCGTCGGCATCGGCCAGAGGTCGCTCGAAGCCGGGCAGGATCAATGTCGAGGTTAGCAAAGGCTCGTTCAGTTCTTCCAGCAGCGCCAGCGCCAGCGGATGATTCGGCACGCGCAGGCCGATGGTCTTGCGCTTCGGATGCAGCACCCGGCGCGGCAGCTCCCGCGTGCCTTCGAGAATGAAGGTATAGCTCCCCGGCGTGGTCGCCTTGAGCAGGCGATACTGGCTGTTGTCGACCCGTGCGTAGGTGGCGATCTCGGACAGGTCGCGGCACATCAGCGTGAAATGATGGCGTTCATCGACGCCGCGTATGCGGCGGATTCGGTCCAGCAGAGGCGCATAGCCGGCCACGCCGGCCAGCGAATAGGCGGCGTCGGTCGGCAACGCGATGAGACCGCCGCTGCGGGCGATCTCCGCGGCCTGCTTGATCAGGCGCGGTTGCGGATGATCGGGATGAATCTGAAATAGCTGAGCCATTCAGCGGACAGGGGACATGGGCCGGGGACGGAATTCTACCGGCCCTTGGCCCCGGCGTGGATTGCGCTCCCCGGCGTCGCGCCCGCGCCATCGACAACGGCCGCCACGCATCGCTGGGTCGCGCGACGTGATGTCGCGCCAGGGGCGCTCAGACCAGTTGCGACCAGACCGGCGTCAGGCCCTCGGGCAAATCGGGCATCCTGCCCAGATCGATCCAGCTTTCTCCCGGACCGTGGAAATCCGAGCCACGCGACGCGAGAAATCCGAACTCGCGGGCGATCCGCGAGAACTCGCGCACCTCGTCGTCCTTTTGCGAACCGGAGAGGACCTCGATACCGCGCCCGCCAAGATCCTTGAACTCGGAAAACAACTCGCGCCGCTGCGCGTGCGACAGCCGGTAGCGGGCGGGATGGGCAATCACCGCGATGCCTCCGCCACCGACGATCCAGCGCAGCGCGTCCGCCAGCGTCGCCCAGGCATGCTCGACATAGCCCGGCTTGCCTTTCGCCAGCCAATTGTCGAACACCGACTTAACGTCTTTGACATGTCCCTGCTCGACGATGTAGCGGGCGAAATGCGAGCGGCTGATCAGGGCCGGATTGCCGGCATGGCGCAATGCCCCCTCGTAGGCACCATGTATGCCGGCCTTGTCCAGTTCCGCGGCCATGCGTCCGGCGCGCGCATCGCGGCCGCTCCTGACCTGGCGCAGGCCCTCCAGCAAGGCCGGATTGGCGGGGTCGATACCGAGCGCCACGATATGCACGGTCTGGTCGTCGCCCCAGGAAATCGACACTTCGACGCCATCGACAAAGCGCATGCCAAGCTCATCCGCAGTCGCGTGCGCTTCGGCCACTCCGCCCAGTTCGTCGTGGTCCGTCAGCGCCAGCAGTTCGACGCCATTGGCCAGCGCCCGGCGCACCAGGTCGGCCGGCGCCAGCAAGCCGTCGGACACCGTCGAATGGCAGTGCAAATCGGCGTTCAGCGGCTTCATGCGGCGAAGAACTCCTCGATCAGGCCCGCCACCCGCCTTGGCTGGTCATGATGCATATTGTGTCCGCATTCCTCCAGCACCGCCTCGCGGATGTCACGGAAACAGGCGATGCGACTGCGGTAGTCCTCGGAATCGGCGATGAACATCTGCTTGAATAGAAACGAGTCCGCTGCCGTCACCCAGAGCACCGGCGCGGTCACCTGGCGCCAGATCGCCATTGCCTCTTCCAGCCGGTAGATGATCGGGTTGACGCCACGGTGGTACGGATCGGCCGCCAGGTGTATGCCTCCGGCGCCGTCGTCTTCACCCATGCAACCGGCAAGAAACCCTGCCTTCTCGGCCGAGAGGCGCGGGTTCTCCTGCTGCAAGCGCGCGGCAAACGCCGCCCGATCGGGATAGGAACGAAATGTCGGCGTATCGCGCAACTGGTCAAGCCAGTTGGCATAACGCGCGGGCGCCTCGTGCGGCGAGTAGCGACGCAGGCCAAGGCCCTCCAGATTAACCACGCCGGCGACACGTTCGGGTCGAATCCCGGCATAGAGGCAGGCGGCGTTGCCGCCCAGGCTGTGCCCGACCAGGCGCACCGGCATCTGCGGCGAGTAGTGTTCGAGCAGAACTTCAAGATCCGCGATGTAGTCGGGAAACCAATACACATCGCGATTCCACTCGGAGAGGCCAAAGCCGCGCCAGTCGGGGGCCAGCACGCACCAGTCACGCTCCAGCGCATCGACGACGAACTGGAACGAGGCGGATACGTCGCACCAGCCGTGCAGCAGCACCAGCGGCGGCGCCGCGTCGTTCCCCCACTTGCGCACATGAAGACGGCGGCCGCGCGAGCGAACGAATTCGGATTGACTGGCTTTCATGCCGGGATTCTAGCAGCGCGGCGGCAGGCGCCCGCAGTAACCACTTGGCCGCAGCGCCCGGCTCTATTGGTTCGCGCCGGGCCGGGCATCCTTGAGCAGTTCGCGGGCAATGATCAACTTCTGCACTTCCGTCGCCCCTTCGTAGATGCGCAGCGCGCGAATGTCGCGGTAGAGGCGTTCCACCGGAGTATCGCTGACCACGCCGAGCGCGCCGAAGATCTGCACGGAGGCGTCGATCACCTGCTGAGCCGATTCCGTCGCGACCATCTTTGCCATCGCGGCTTCCTTGGTAATGGCGGCGCCCTGATCGCGCAACCAGGCGGCGCGATACACCAGCAGCGCCGCGGCATCGACGGCAGCCGCCATGTCCGCCAGTTTGGCCTGGGTCAGTTGAAAATCGGCCAGCGTGTGATTGAACATGCGGCGCGCCATGGCATGCCCGAGGGCTGCATCCAGCGCGCGGCGGGCAAAACCCAGTGCGGCGGCGGCCACGGACGTGCGGAAGATGTCTAGCGTGCGCATCGCGACCTTGAAGCCCTGCCCCGCTTCACCGAGGCGCTGACCGAGCGGGATCCGGCAGTTGCTGAAACGCAGTCGCGCCAGCGGATGCGGTGCGATGACCTCGATGCGCTCGGCGATCTCCAAACCCGGCGTCGCCGCGTCGACCACGAAGGCCGAGATGCCTCTGGCGCCCGGCGCTTCGCCGCTGCGGGCGAACACCACGTAGAAATCCGCGATGCCCCCATTCGAAATCCAGGTCTTCTCTCCGTTCAGCAGGTAGCCGTCCCCTTCCCGGCGCGCCGCGCATTGCATGGCCGCCACATCCGAGCCGGCCTCGGGTTCGGAGAGCGCAAATGCGGCAATCGCCGTACCGGCCGCGACTCGCGGCAGGTAAAGGCGCCTCTGTTCCTCCGTCCCGTGCAGCGTGATGGCGCCGCTGCCCAGACCCTGCATGGCGAAGGCGAAGTCGGCCAGCCCGGAATGACGCGCCAGCGTCTCGCGGATCAGGCAGACGGCGCGCGTATCGATGGTCTCGGCACTGCCGCCAAAAGCGGCGCCGCCCACCGCGTGCCGCAGCCAGCCTGCGGCGCCCAGCTTGCGCACCAGGCTGACGCTGGCCTCGTCCGTTTCGCGTCCGCGCGCCGACGGCGCGTCGTCGATGTTTTCCTGCGCCCAGCGGTCAAGGCCCAGGGCAAGTTCCTTGTGGCGCGGCTCCAGAAACGGCCAGTCGAGGTAGCGCAGGTCGGCCATGTCACGTCGCCGCCGGGCCGCCCCAAGGCGGCGTGCAGTCAAAAACACGGAAGCCACGCAGTGGCTGAACCAGCGTCAGCGCTTTCCTTGGAACAGGGACTGGGGGATGGGTCGTCAAATTCAGTCTCCTTCGAACACCGGCTTCTGCCTGGCGACGAAGGCGTGATAGGCGCGATGAAAGTCATTGGTCGCCATGCAAATGGCCTGGGCCTGGGCTTCGGCTTCGATGGCCTGGTCGACACTCATGCTCCATTCCTGCTGCAGCATCTTCTTGGTCATCGCGTGGGCGAACCCAGGGCCGGCGGCCAGTTCCTGCGCCAGCTTCAGCGCCTCCTCCTGCAGCATCTCCGGCGCGCACAGACGATTGAAGAAGCCCCAGCGTTCGCCTTCCTCGCCGCCCATGGCGCGCCCCGTCATCAGCAGCTCCGTCGCGCGGCCCTGGCCGATCATCCGCGGCAACAGGGCGCAGGCGCCCATGTCGCAGCCTGCCAGGCCGACGCGCGAAAACAAGAATGCGGTCTTCGAGCGGGCCGTGCCCAGACGCATGTCCGCGCCCAGCGCCAGCATCGCTCCGGCTCCGGCGCAGATCCCGTCGACGGCGGCAATCACCGGTTGCGGGCAGGCACACATGGCCTTGATCACGTCGCCGGTCATGCGTGTGAAGCTGAGCAGGCCGGGCATGTCAAGCTGCGTCAGCGGACCGATGATGTCATGCACGTCGCCGCCGGAGCAGAAGTTGCCACCCTCGCCGCTCAGCACGACGGCATTGTGACCCGATCGAGAATGGTCGCGCTACCGGCTTGCACAACCAGCTCGCTCACTTCGATCATCGGCGTCACAGGCTTGCGACCGATCTCTGCCGGAGCAACAGGGCGAGGAAAAACGGCGCGCCAATCACCGCGGTGATGATTCCGATCGGAACTTCGGCCGGCGCCGCCAGCGTGCGCGCTGCCGTGTCGGCGCAAAGCAACAGGGCCGCGCCCGCCAGCATCGAGGCGGGCAGCAATAGGCCATGCGACGGTCCGATCACCAGACGCAGCAGGTGCGGTATGACGATTCCCACGAAGCCGATCACGCCTGAAACTGACACCGCGGCTCCG
>WBZP01005522.1_pt1 | contig 12841 bp, 9 predicted proteins | sample 5204301 | NCBI WGS metagenome assembly WBZP01 (sample SAMN12412401, study PRJNA552823) | activated sludge metagenome | isolation source: activated sludge from nitrification reactor of wastewater treatment plant... | place: USA: Pennsylvania | collected 2017
GGTGGTGAGCGATCCGGTGCCGGGGATGGAGGAGCTGTTCGGTGACCTCGTACCCACCTACTCGTCAGCAGCCGAGCTGGACGACCTGGTGACAAGCCTGCTGGCCGACGAGCCACGACGTCGCGAGATCGGCCGCCGCGGCGCGGCGCTGGTGGCCGATCATCACACCATGGACCAGCGGGCCGACGTGCTCGCCACCTGGCTCCGCGACGGCATCGCCCGCCGGGCCGCGGGTGTCAGGACGCCGCCGTCTCCGACTTGATGACGAAGAGGATGCCCGGATACACGTGCACCTCGGCAACGTCGGCGGTGTCGATGGGCGGGCGCGGTCCCCAGCCGGGATGCTGGACGTAGGTCACGTCTCCGGCCTGGACGTCGTCGACCAACACCTTGGCCAAGCCGATCGCCGTCGAGCCCTTCGCCGGGATGGATCCGCCGAAGGACTCCCAGTAGCTCGTGTGCAGGTCCTCGACGACGTAGACGCTGCCGGGCGGCATGAGCGGGAAGAGGTGGCGGAACGAGGCCCATGCATGGGTGTCGAGGTGAGACCCGTCGTCGACGACCAGATCGGGTGGGCCGCCGAGCGCCTCGATGACCTGGTTCAACGCGGCGGGGTCTGCCTGGTCACCGCGCACGAACCCCACCCGCCGGCCAAGTCGCACGTTCTTGTCGCTGATGTCCAGTCCGACGATCCGCGAACGGGAGAGGTAGTCACGCCACACGGCGAGCGACCCACCCGGCCTCGGACGCTTGTACCCTCCCACGCCGATCTCCAGGACGCGCATCGCCGACAGCCGGCGGGAGGAGAGGTGGCGGACGTAGTACCGGTCGTAGCCGTGGCTCAGCTTGTCGGTCCGCCCGTACAGCTGGATGATCCGTTTCAGCGGGAGCACGGTTCCCACGCGCAGCACGGGCGCCACCCGGTTGACGGCGCCGAGCGGGTTGCGTGCCACGCGGCGCACGAGGTTGACCATCGGGCTCACCCTAGTCACGAAGCACGCCGGCGCAAGCGGCCCGCGGCACGGCGCACCCCATCGCTCGGCGGTGGCAGGCCAGCCGCGCCTGGGAGCGAGTCGACCGTGGTGATCACCGACGCCGGCAGCGAAACGAGGTAACGGTCACCGTGAGTCGTGCGATTCCCCCTGACCTGGTCACGCCGTGGTGGTTCGGATCACCGGATCACAGTCGTTCGACATTCGCACCGCTCATCGACCCGCGGGTGTCCAGCACGAGCGCCGCCCGCCTGGCGACCGCGTCCAGGTCGAACTGCCGATGGCCTTGGAGCACCAGCGCCAGATCGCAGCGCGCGCACGCCTCGTCGGCATCGGCGGCGACGTCCAGCACCACACCGTCCACGTCGAAGGTGCGCACGTACGGATCGACGGCGACGACCTCGGCGCCGAGGTCGAGCAGCCGGCGAATGATCGGTCGCGCCGGGGTCTCGCGCTCGTCGGCGACGTTGGCCTTGTAGGTCAGGCCGAGCACGGTGATGGTGCTGCCGCGCACGGACTTGGAGACGCTGTTGAGCATGCTCTGGGCCCTGGCGACGACGTAGGCGGGCATCCGCCCGCTGACCTCCTGGGCCAGTTCCACGAAGCGGAACGGGTAGCCGAGACGGCGAACCTGGTAGGAGAGGTAGTTCGGGTCGATGGGGATGCAGTGCCCACCGACGCCGGGCCCAGGGTAGAACGCCTCGAACCCGAACGGCTTGGAGCTGGCGGCGCGAATGGCATCCCACAGGTCGATGCCCAGTTCGTGGGAGAACACCGCCATCTCGTTGACCAGGGCAATGTTCACGTGGCGGTACGTGTTCTCCAGCAGCTTGGCCAGCTCGGCCTCACGGCACCCAGCGGTCCGCACGACCTCATCGACGATCCGCCCGTAGAACGCCTCGGCGCGGTCCCCGCAGGCGGTGGTGTAGCCGCCCACCACCTTGGGCGTGTTCGTCAGCGTGTAGGTGTGGTTGCCGGGGTCGATGCGCTCCGGGCTGAACGCCAGGGCGAACTCCCGACCGGCGACGAGCCCGCTGGTTTCCAGGATCTCGCGGACCGGCCCGTCGGTGGTGCCCGGGTACGTGGTGGACTCCAGGACCACCAGTGCTCCCGGTGTGAGGTGGCTCGCGGTGGCTGCCGCAGCGGCGCGCACGGCCCCGAGATCGGGCGCCTGGTGCTCGTCGAGGGGCGTGGGCACGCAGATGACCACCGTGGTGGCGCTGGCGATGGCGGTGGCATCGGTGGTCGCCCGGAACCCGTTGTCGAGGGCCTCCGCCAGCTGGTCGTCGCTGATGTCGTCGACGTGCGACCGGCCGCGGTTCAGTGTCTCGACGACGGCGGCGTTGGTGTCCAGCCCCACGGTGCGGTAGCCGCGTGCTGCGGCAGCGACGGCGAGCGGCAGCCCGACGTAGCCGAGTCCGATGACGACCAGAGCGTCAGGGTGGGCGCTCACAGGAAGGCGAACTCCGGCTTGCCCTCACCGATCACTTGGGCGTTGTCGGCATCGGTGATCTGGCTGCTGCTGATGGTCCAGGTGTGCGAGGACGTGTCCGTCCGGCGGATCAGCGTGAAGTTGAACCGGTCCGCGGCGTAGATCCTCATGCCGGCGTCCATCACGTTGCGCAAGAAGCCGCCGTCGGAACCACGGGCCCAGCTGGGGAACGTCGCCCGCTCGACGACCGAGGACCGCCACACCAGCGTGCCGCCCGCCAGCCAGTGGGTGAAGCGGTGCTCGCAGTCGGGGTAGCGCAAGATGGTGGAGTTCGAGGTCTGCAGGTACGTGTAGTGGGCGTGCTTGCCGACCACGTCGGCGCGGCTGAACTGGGCCGCTAGGAGCAGGTCGGTGAAGTAGCGGTCGCCGTACAGGTCGTCGTCGTCGATCTTGGCGTAGTAGTCGGCGTTGACCAGAGTGGTGCCTCGATTGAGGTGATCGCCGAGGGTGGTCGTCAGATCTTGCTGCACCGCGACGAGCCGGTCGGCGGGTAGCCGGTCAAGGTTCAGCTCGGCGGGGTCGAAGCTGCTGAGCAGGGCGATGCGCAGTTCCACGTCGGTCTGGTCCAGTTGGGCCAGCCAATCCACGGTGCGCTGGGCGTCGGGTTGCCGGCAGGTGGCCAGGACCACGCCGATCGTCGGCACGCGCCGGGTGGGCAGGGCGATGTTGCACCATCCGGCGACGTCGGCCAGCCGGTGCGTCCACGTGTGACGGCTGTGCGCCTCCCGGTAGGCCTGGTGGCCGGCCAGCGCCGGGTCCCGGTCCGCGGCGGATCCGGCGGCGCAGGCTCTGGCGACGGCGGTCAGTTCGCCGGCCATCGCCGCCGATTCACCCACCACCTCCACCGACTCGTACAGCCGGCACAGGCTGAGGAACTGCTCGGCGGAGACGGATCCGTGGTCGTTCTCGGCCCGCCGTGAGGGACTGACCGGGACGATGGCCGCGTCAGGGATCGCCAGCGTGAACACGTCGGCGAAGGTCTCGGTGGATGCTCGTGGGGAATCGCCGAGGTACACGACGGCCGGTCCGGGACGCCGGGTGCGCCGGCCGTCACCTGGCTGGCGCGGGTTGTGCAGGTCGACCTGCGCCGCGGCGGCGAGAACGTGGACCCGTTCGTGGCCAAGCATGCGACGGTAGCGATCGACGTCGTCGGCGTGGATGACGGCCACCACGTCCACCATCCCGGCGATCGCCGAGTTCCCTTCGCGTGACCCATGGCGATCCCAGAACATCGTGGTCACGCCGTGGCGGGCATAGGCCGCGATGGTGTCGGCCGCGCCGGGGGCGGTGGGTTCGCCGGACGTCACCAGCAGGAGATCCACCGCCGGGGGGCCCGACAGCGTGCTGGACGCGGCGGTGGCGTGGCACTCGGTGGCCAGGACGTCGAGCACGGCGCTGTCGCCCAGCACGGCGATGCGCATCGGCGTGCGTCGGGTGGGTGCTGGCCGGTCGTAGGCAGGCGGCTGGATCAGTTCGCCGAGGTCGTCGAACCTGACGTGGCTCACTGCGGTGGGGGCGGCCGATCGCAGGCCCACCTCCACCACGGCCGATCGCCCGAGCGAGTCGACCACCCATCGGCCGGCGCCGACGGGAGTGTCCAGGACCGCCACGTCGCCGATGACTCGCCCGGCGGCGGACCGCCATCGCAGGCTGACCTCGACCTCCGCGGACGGCTCGTCCGCCGCAACGGACACCAAGTACCGGCGCCGCGGCGCCACGTGATGGACGAACCAGCGCACCGCCGGTTCGGCCGTGATGTCCGTGGCCCCGAGGGGAAGCACGTCGGTGGTCACGCCGGCCACGCGGCGGCTGGCCCGCAGGGCGGCCACGACAGGCGCGGTCTGTGGCACCCGGCGCACGGCGCGCTCGGCGCGCCGCGCCGCGGTCAGCAGCGTGCGCCGTCGCGCCTCGGAGATGCGCAGGAACTGGCGGGCGAGACGAGACCGATCGGGTGTCATCGGTCCGCCTTCACGGGGGATCACGGTATCCAACCGATCGGCGCGGCGCGGGTCATATCAGCGGGGGCCTGCCGAGGCGGGTGAGCCGCGCCACGGTACGCCACCGCATTGGCCGGCGCGGCCCGAGCGGCGCCCGCCACGCCCGCCAGCCGGTGACGGCCGTGGTCCGCAACGCCGCCCGGCCGTTGCGCGCCCCGGTGATGGCGGTCCACAGGGCGAGGTGGATGACGGCGATCGGCAGCGGGAGGTTGCGGTGCGCGGCCCAAGCCCGGTTCCGCGCCGTGCGCTCCAGCACGGTGGCCTGGCGGGACGGGACCGAACGGGGGTGGAACAGCACGCAGCGCGGCTCGTACCACAGCGACCACCCGGCGTCCACCAGCCGCCACGTCAGGTCCGTCTCCTCCATCGCGAAGACGAATCCGTCCGGGTAACCGCCGACGGCCTGAAATGCCGCGGCGCGTATGGCGCAGGCGCCGCCGAGGAATCCGGCTACCGGCCCGGCCACGTCGGCGCCCCGCCGCCCGGGCCGGGGGATGTGCCGGGCCGCGGTCTCCCCCTGCTCGTCCACCAGCCGCCAGCCGACGACTGCCAGGTGGGGCGAACGGTCGAAGCGGGCCGCGGTGACGGCGAGGACATCGTCGCCGCGCAGTTCGGCATCGTCGTCGACGAAGGCCACGATGCGCCCGGTGGCCGCGGCGGCGCCGACGTTGCGCCCGGCCGGGACACCGACGTTGTCGGCCAGATCGATCCGGCGCACGCCCTCGGGCACGTCCACCGTTGCCGGGCCGTTGACCACCACGATGCACTCAATGGTCACGCCGCGCTGGCGCAGGATCGACGCCAGCGCGGCCGAGAGCTGATCCGGCCGGTTGCCCATCGTCAACACCACGGCGCTGATGTCCGGACCGGTGGGGTCCGCTGGTCGCCCGGTGGAGGTCATCCGCCGGGAGGCTACCGGCCGGTGCCGCGGCCGAGCAGCCTCGCCGGCCGGGCGGTCAGGAACCCGGCGCCCCACGACAGGTGCATCGTGGCCAGCACGGCGGCCGCTCGCAGCGGGCTGCGGCGGTCGATCATGGCTGCCGCGGTGGTGGCGGCGACCGCGTAGCCGGCGGCGGGCAGCAGGCCCCACAGCGACAGCGGGACCACGACCAGGCCACCGCTGATGAGGGCGGTGACGACGGCCGGCGCCGCCTGGCGGGCTTTCAACGAGGTGGGGTGCAGTGTCAGGACCGCCCGCTTCCAGCGGCCGTATTCGAGGTACTGACGGGCCAACCGGGCGAACGAACCCCGCGGCCGGTACTCGACCCACAGATCAGGGTCGAACCACACGACACCCCCGCCGGCACGCAGGCGGATGTTCAGCTCGTAGTCCTGGTTGCGGATCAGGCGTTCGTCGAACAGCCCGGCACGCTCGAGGGCGTCGCGTTGGAACACGCCGAGGTACACGGTGTCCACCGGACCAGCCGCCCCACCGGTGTGGAAGGCCGCCCCACCGGTGCCGGCGAACGACGACATCACCGCCGCCACGGTGCGTTCGAATGGCGTGGCGCCCACCGGCCGTTGCACCCCACCGACGTTGACCGCGCCGGTTCGCTGGATGGTGGCCACCGCGGTGCGGATGTAGCCGGGCGACAGGGCGGAGTGCCCGTCGACGCGCACCACGATGTCGCTGGTGGTCGCCCGGATCGCCGCGTTGAGGGCGGCGGGCGTGAGCCCCGATGGGTTGTCCACGACCCGGACCCGCGGCTCCTCGGCCGCCAGTTGGGCGGCCACTGCTTCGGTCCCGTCGGAGCTTGGACCCACCGCCAGGCACACCTCGAACGGCACCGGGTACACCTGGTTCAGCACGGTGGAGACCGCGCGGCGCAGGTGCGCGGCCTCGTTGCGCACGGGAATGATCACGGCAACCGACGGCGGCGCGTCGACCCGGTGGTCGTGCTCACTCACGTCGTTCTCCACCCGCTTACTGTACGGCGACCCGTCGGAGCTCCGGATGGTGATGTCCTCAGACACGCCCGGTCACCACGGTCCACACGGTCCGCAGGATGATCTGGATGTCGAGCAGCAGCGACCAGTTCACCGCGTACTGCAGGTCGTAGCCCAACTTGTCGTCGGCGGGCGTGTCGTAGCGGCCCTGCACCTGGGCAAGACCGGTGAGCCCGGGGACCAGGGAGTGGCGGCGGCCGTAGCCGGGCACGCGTGGCTCGATCTCCTCGATGAGCTCGGGGCGTTCCGGCCGTGGCCCCACCAACGACATCTCGCCACGCAGGACGTTCCACACCTGGGGCAGTTCGTCGGCCCGGGTGGTGCGCATCCACGACAGGCCGCGGATGATGCGCGGGTCACCCTTCCCGCTGAGTTGCGGGCCGGCGGCTTCGGCGTCGGGGCGCATCGTGCGGAACTTGACGAGCACGAAGGTGCTGCCATCGCGGCCGACGCGGCGCTGCCGGTAGATCACCGGGCGTCCGGCGCGGATGCGCACGTACAGCCACAATCCGCCGAGCACGGCGAGGATCAGCGGCGAGCAGACCAGCAGGACGATGAGGTCGAACAGCCGCTTGAGGTGCTCCTGGTGCGGTGACATCGAATGGGTGCGGATGCGGGTGAACGGCAACCCGGCGATCTCGCGCACGGATCGCAGACCGAGCAGCGTCTCGTGGGCGCCGACGCGCTGGTGGATGCCGATGCCGATGTCGTCCAGCGTGCTGAGCGGCTCGGGGAACATCGGCTCGAACGCCGCCAGGTCCAGCAGCAGGATGTCGGTTGGATTGGTGTCCACGACCGCGTCCAGCAGCTCGTCGGTGCGCTCCACGCTGCCCACCACCTTGGTGACGCGCCCACCCGCGCCGCGCCCGAGGTGCGCAGCCGTCACCTCGATCGGCCCGGCCTTGCCCACCAGCAGGACGCGCGAGGGGCCACGGCGGATCTGGGCCAGGCGATCGCTGAGTGCCCGGTTGAACATCAGCACGACGCAGCCCAGCAGGAAGAAGGCGATCAGGTTGGCGCGTGGCATCAGGTAGCGCTCGCTGAACAGGGTGATCAAGCTGTCGATGCCCACCCCGATGGCCATCGCCCCAGCCACCCGCGGCAACCACGGTGGCGTCCCCAGGCGCGGCTGGCGCTCGTAGAGCCCGCCGAAGTAGTTGACCAGCAACTGCACCGTCGTGGCGATGACGAAGCCGACGAGGTAGTGGTACAGGCGAAAGCGCGGCCAGTGCAGCCCGAAACGGAACAGGTTGATCGACAGCGCCGCGGCGTACAGCCCGACCGCGTCGAGGACGAACAACAGGCGGAACCCGTGGTTCCACAGCCAGCGCAGGAGCGTGCCGATCGGTCCGCTGGGTCCCGCCGCCGGCCGGCGCAGGCGCAGGGTGGCCCCGGTGTCGTCTCGGGCCAACCGCTGATCCGCAGGTCCGCCGTCGCTCATGGTCTCACGGTAGTGACTCAGACCGTGACGGCCGGGTTCCCCGCCTCCGGATCGATGCCGTGGCGGGCGATCGCTGCCGCCACCTCGTCGGCCGAGGCCGAACCGTCGGCGCGCAACGCGTCGAGCACGGCAACCGCCACATGACCGGCGTCGATCTCGAAGAACCGCCGGAGGGCCTCGCGCGTGTCGCTGCGCCCCATCCCGTCGGTGCCGAGGGGGACGAACGTGCGCCCTGGCAGGAAGCGGGCGATCTGGTCGCTGGTGCCCTTCATGAAGTCGCTGACCGTGACGATCGGGCCGGGGGCGTCGGCCAGCAGGCGGGCCACCAGCGGCTGGCGGGGTTCGTCGGCGGGGTGCAGGCGGTTCCAGCGCTCGGTCGCCAGGGCGTCGTCACGCAGGGCCTTGTACGACGTGGCCGACCACAGCTCGACACCGACCCCGTGATGCTCGGCGAGGTCAGCGGCTGCGGCCGTCGCCGCCCCGTAGGCCGAGCCGCTGAACAGCAGGGTGGCCCGGCGCTCGGTGCCCTCGGCTGCGGGCGTCCAGCGGTACAGGCCGCGGACCACGTCCTCGGCCGTCACGTGCTCGGGCTGGGCCGGCATCGGGTAGTTCTCGTTGTACAGGGTGATGTAGTAGAAGACGTCGGGATCGGGGTGCGCCCCGCCGTACATCCGCTCGATGCCGGTCTGGATGATGGCCGCCACCTCGAAGGCGAAGGCCGGGTCGTAGGCCTGGCACGGCGGGACGGTGCCGGCGATCACCAGGCTGTGGCCGTCCTGGTGCTGCAGCCCTTCGCCCAGCAGCGTGGTGCGCCCGGCGGTGGCCCCCATCAGGAACCCGCGGCAGCGGGCGTCTGCCGCCTGCCAGATCAGGTCGCCGACGCGCTGGAAGCCGAACATCGAATAAAACGTGTACAGCGGGATCATCGGCACCCCACGGGTGGCGTAGGCCGTGCCGGCGGCGATGAAGCTGGCCATCGACCCGGCCTCGGTGATGCCCTCCTCGAGGATCTGCCCGGAGGTCGACTCGGCGTACCACAGCATCAGGTCGTGGTCGACCGGCTCGTACTGCTGGCCGTGGGCCGCGTAGATCTTCAGCTCGGGGAACAGCGAGTCCATGCCGAAGGTGCGACCTTCGTCGGGGACGATGGGCACGATGTGCTTGCCGACGGTGGTGTCCCTGGCCAGGTTGCGCAGCAGTCGGGTGAAGCCCATCGTGGTGCTGACCGACTGCCCGGCGGACCCCCCACGGAGCTCGGCGAAGGTGGTGTCGGCGGGTTGCCCCATCGGCTTGCGCGCCCTGGACAGGCGCTTGGGGATCAGCCCGCCCAGCATCTTGCGGCGCTCCATCATGTAGTGGAACTCGATGGAGTCCTTCGACGGGCGGAAGTAGGGGAAGCCGTTCTCCCGCTCGATCAGCTCGTCGGGGATCTCGTCGTGGAGGTGCAGCCGATCGCGCAGCAGCAGCATCTGCTCCTTGGTCATCTTCTTGATCTGGTGCGTGGAGTTGCGCCCCTCGAACCCGGGACCGAGGGTCCAGCCCTTCACGGTCTTGCACAGGATGGCGGTGGGTGCTCCGGTGCCGAGGTTCTCGGTGGCGGCCTTGTACGCCGCGTAGAGCTTGCGGTAGTCGTGGCCGCCGCGCGGCAGGTGCTGCAGCTCGGCGTCGCTGAGGTGGGCGACGAGCTGGCGCAGGCGCGGGTCGGGACCGAAGAAGTGCTCGCGGATGTAGGCGCCGTCCTCCACGCTGTAGCGCTGGAACTCGCCGTCCACGGTGGTGTTCAGCTGGTTCAGCAGCACGCCGTCTTTGTCCTTGGCCAGCAACTCGTCCCACTTCGATCCGAGGATGACCTTGATCACGTTCCACCCGGCGCCGCGGAACTGAGCCTCGAGCTCCTGGATGATCTTGCCGTTGCCTCGCACCGGGCCGTCGAGGCGCTGCAGGTTGCAGTTGACGACGAAGATGAGGTTGTCGAGCTTCTCCCGGCTGGCCAGCGAGATGGCCCCGAGGGACTCGGGCTCGTCGGTCTCGCCGTCGCCGAGGAAGGCCCACACCCGGCTGTTGCTGGTGTCGTCGATCTGCCGGTTCAGCAGGTAGCGGTTGAACCGCGCCTGGTACAGCGCGGCCAGCGGGCCAAGGCCCATGCTGACCGTCGGGTACTCCCAGAAGTCGGGCATCAGCCGCGGATGCGGGTAGCTGGACAGACCCTGGCCGCCGCGGCCGATCTCGCGCCGGAACTGATCGAGGTCGGACTCGTCGAGACGGCGTTCGAGGAAGGCCCTGGCGTACACGCCGGGGGTGGCATGACCCTGGAAGTAGATGTGGTCGCCGGCGCCGAGGTCTTCCTTGCCGCGGAAGAAGTGGTTGAACCCGATCTCGTACAGGCTGGCCGAGCTGGCGAAGGTGGACAGGTGCCCGCCGATGCCGTCGGCGGCCTTGTTCGCCCGCACCACCATGACCGCGGCGTTCCAGCGGATGAAGGCCCGGATCCGCCGCTCGATGTGCTCGTCGCCGGGGAACCACGGCTCGGCTTCGCGCGGGATCGTGTTGACGTACGGGGTGCTCACCGTGGCCGGGAAGCTGACCTGCAGCTCACGAGCCCGTTCCAGCAGCTTGGACAGCAAGAACCTGGCACGTGGCTTGCCACGGGCGTCGATCACGGCGTCGAGGCTGTCCAGCCACTCGCGGGTCTCGGCAGCGTCGGTGTCCGGGAGCTGGTTGACGTACCCGTCAAAGATCATTGGAGCAGTCTGCCACCGCTACTCGGGGGTAACGCCCGTAGGGTGATCGGAGTGCCCAACCAGTCGATCGAGGTGTACACCGATGGCGCCTGCTCGGGGAATCCCGGGCCCGGCGGGTGGGCCTGGGCGGTGGCGCCCGAGGGCGCACGCCGTGCCAGCGGTGGCGAGGAACACACCACCAACCAGCGGATGGAGATCATGGCGGTGCTCGATGCGCTGCGCTCGCTGGACGGTGACCTCACCGTCGTCAGCGACTCGACCTATGTCGTGAACTGCTTCCGTGACCGGTGGTACGAGCGGTGGATGAAGAACGGGTGGCGCAACTCGAAGAAGGAGCCGGTGGCCAACACCGACCTCTGGGCGCCGCTGATCGCCCTGTACCTGAAGCGCCGCCCGGCGTTCCGCTGGGTGAAGGGCCACAGCGGCGACCCGATGAACGATCTGGTCGACCGCCTCGCCGTGGCCGCCGCCGCCGACCCGGCAGCGCTGCGTCCGCGAGTCGTGTCCGGCGAGACGGACACCGCCGCACCCACGCTGTTCTGACCGGCCCGCGTAGCGTGGGGCCGGTGAGTCGGGCGCCTCGGCAGTATCACTTCCCTGACGATCGCCCTCGGCTCCGCGGGGTGTCGCACCAGTACGCGGCCTGGGCCTTCGCCGCGGCGTTCGCCGTGCTCGTTGCCCTCGCTCCCGACTGGGCCGGGCGCGGCTGGGTCGCGGCCCACGCCGTGGGCATCACCGGCATGCTGGTCTCCAGCGCCGTCTACCACCGCGCCGCGGTCTCACCCACCGCACGCCACCGGCTGCGGCGCCTCGACCACTCGGCCATCCAGCTGGCAATCGCCGGCTCGTATACCGGCGTGGCCGGACTGGCACTCGAAGGAACCCATCGCACGGTCATGCTGGCGATCGTGTGGGCGGCGGCGCTGACCGGCATCGGCCTGCGCCTGTTCGTGTTCGACGGGTTGCACCCGTTGATCGGCGCCTCGTACATCGCCGTCGGCTGGGTGGCGTTGGTCGACGCGCCCACCCTCGTGGATCACCTCACCGGCGGGCAGTTCGCCCTGCTGCTGTCCGGCGGGGTGATGTACACGGTGGGCGCGCTGGTCCTGGCGGTGCGCCGGCCGAACCCGTGGCCAGCCGTGTTCGGGTTCCACGAGATCTTCCACGCCCTCGTCGTCGCCGCCGCCGCGTGCCACGTCCTGATCACCTGGTGGCTGCTGGTCGACCGCCGTCACTGACTTGATGGCCGGCCGATCCGGCCGTCCATACTGAGTCCATGGAGCTGAGTTACCCGCCCGAGGCCGAGGCCTTCCGAGTTGAGATCCGTGCCTGGTTGGCCGAACACCTGCCGGCAGGGTGGGGGACCCCCGGATTCGAGATGACCCCGGAGGAGCGCCAATCGTTCAACGAGCGCTGGCCGTCGACGCTGCACGAGGGTGGATGGATCTGCGCGACGTGGCCCAAGGAATACGGCGGCAAGGGCCTGTCCACGATGGAGGGCGTGGTGCTGGCCGAGGAGTTCGCCCGGGTCAAGGCCCCGCTGCGCGCCGACTTCTTCGGTGACACGCTGGTGGGCCCGACGATCCTGCAGTGGGGCACCGAGGAGCAGAAGCAGTTCTTCCTGCCACGCATCCTCAACGGGACGATGGCGTGGTGCCAGGGGTTCAGCGAGCCCAACAGCGGTTCGGATCTGGCGTCGCTGAAGACGACGGCGGTGCTGGACGGCGACGAGTGGATCATCAACGGTCAGAAGGTGTGGACCACCCAGGGCTACGACGCCGACTACTGCTTCCTGCTCACTCGGACGGACCCCGAGGCCCCCAAGCACAAGGGCATCAGCTACCTGCTGGTCCCGATGAAGCAGCCGGGTGTTGAGGTCCGCGGGATCACCCAACCGGACGGCACGGCCGAGTTCTGCGAGGTGTTCTTCTCCGATGCTCGGTGCCCGAGGGACAACGTGGTCGGCGGCGTGAACAACGGCTGGAAGGTGGCCAACTCGACGTTGGCGTTCGAGCGCGGCATGAGCGCCACCACCGGGTACCGGCGCTTCGAGGAGGAGTACCGGCTGATGGTGGAGGCGGCCACCGAGCGCGGCGTGCTCTGCGATGCCTCGATCCGCCAGCGGTTGATGCGCTACTACACCAAGATCCAGATCCTGCGGATCAACGGCTTGCGCTCGCTGTCGGCGACCGTCACGGGGCGCAAGGACCCCGGCGTCGCCGCGCTGGGCG